>ERZ1106948.226-NODE-226-length-28597-cov-31.443242_pt1 | contig 28597 bp, 45 predicted proteins | sample MGYA00403673_ERZ1106948 | MGnify/ENA primary metagenome ERZ1106948 (study PRJEB35170, sample SAMEA104062409) | human gut metagenome | biome: human gut; feature: human-associated habitat; material: faeces | place: Denmark | collected 2012-05-07 ...
TGAGGGAAAAAGGAAAGGAAGAATTCCCGTTTTCGAGGATTACGCAACAAAGAGGGGTGGGGTAGACAATCTTTTTAGTTTAGGAGCATCTTGGGAGGGTTAGAAGGGAAGTACATCAACACTTCAGTGACGAACAGTCTTTCTGGTTGTACGCTTACACCGTTACTTTGTGCTTTGTTGAGATTATGATGGTATGTGTGGTTTTGAGAATGGTTGTGGAGTGCTCTCATTCTTCCAATTACTCTGTTTTTATTTCCACCTTCTCAACAACGATAAGGCGATGGTTTTGGAAGGATTATTTCATGAAATAGGGACTGATGTCTCTTCTGAGTTATTGGATGCAGAATCGTCTTCCCTCTTCCAATCATATAACAGGAAACGCATAACCCGCAATGACCGTGTCATCCCGCATTGACAAGTCACACTCCATTTTCTATGCGAATTGCACTAATCTCACTCTGCTTCACTCTCAAGCTGCTTGGATTCATCAGCTACCCCTTCGTGGCCTCCTGGTTTCCAGGACTCGAAATGGACTGTGGAATCAATCATGTTCCTGTAATACATAGCACTGGTTTTTCTCCTTCCTTCGTCTATGCGAGTGGTAGCGATGATCCTACCCGACCTTGTTCTTCTCCTCACCATGCAAATCATGAAAAGGAAGTGTGCACTATCCAACGAAATGGAAGAATGCATCCTTCTGTACTCTGTCTCCCCTGTCATCGGATTAACTTCTGTATCTCTTTCTAGCGTCTACATTGAACTGACTCTATTATTCTTCCTTTATCTACTGGAGCGATTGAGGGGGAACCACTCCTCCCTTCAACTCCTTGCCTTTCTGTGCTTATGCTTCCTCAATCCGCTCTTCCTCTCCCTCTTCTTCTTCAAGTATGCGCATTCCCTGTACTGGGTGTTGGCTCCATTCCTATTGCTTCTTCCCCATCCCGTATGCTGAATCCACAATTTCTAATGCAATAGGATCCACCGTCGCACTACGGAGTCTTCTCTTACCTCTTCTCTGACGCACATGAGCCCTTTCTTGGTTTTTACTCCCATATCGTCAGAGGAGTTACTGCCATTCCGTTGCTGCTCATCCCATTCAAAACAAAGGGGGATTGGCAGGGCATCCTCCTTTTCACAATCCAGTACCTGCCGTTGATCGAGTACGAGAAGGGAGTTCACGTGCTTCTCCTCTCCATCCTCATGCTCGACATGAAAGCGAGATTGTGCCACTCGAACACTCTTTCTCTCCTCGTTCTCCTCCTCTACGGCGCGGCGGCGTTTCTTATGGCGCTCTACTACGATTTACGTGTGAATGGCTCCGACGTCTTTGCGCTCTTCTTCTACGCCAACTGCGCCGTCTTCGTCTTCCACTCGCTCGTCGTTGTGAAGCACATGCTCTCTCTTCTTTCTTCAACAAACAACGCCTGATTACGCGCTATTCTGTACGACTACTTCCACTTCTCCAGCCTCCTGCTGACCGTCTCCCTCCTTCTTCGGCGCCTGAGCGGCCAGCTCCTGCTTGATTTCCTCGACAGGACCGTAGATGTTCGCCTTGTAGTCCATCTTGTTGTACGGCTGCTGGAAGAGCCACGACATGATACAACTAAGCTGATGCTCCATACTGAAGCGGAAATGCCCTCTCTCCCAGAGACGGCAGATGATCGCCCACAGCGTCGCGCACGACAACATATAGAGGAGGCAGATGTACCAAGGCCACAGACACGTGCCCTTGTCGCGGTCGGCGCCTTCGCCGAAGAGCGCTCTGAAGAACAACAGAACAGTTCGGTTGTATCGGGGCTCCACGATGTACGCTGTGAGCGAGAGCGCGTTGATGCGTCTCAAAAAGGTCGTGCGCTTGATCGTGCGGTAACGCTTCTCCACGGGACGCTTCGGGTTGTCCGCGAGTTGCAGGCAAATCATCATCGCGATGGACTGAATGGCGCCCATGAAGAACAGGTACGACTTGGGCTTGATCCAGCCGAACACGTCCTGGACCAGCGTGGCGGCGTCGCCGAAGAGGTTGGGAATGCCACACACGATGCACAGTCCGGACAGAATGCCGCAGTACACCCAGTAGTGCTTGAAGTCCTTCGTGTTGGTGAAGAGGAGACCGAAGGCGCCGCCGAAGAAGCCGAAGGGGAGGTACTGAAGGATGGCGAAGGCACCGTTGTCGAGCTTGGTGGTGAGGTAATAGAAGAAGTAGAATTCGTGGCTTCTGAACCAGCTGCCCAGCTCTCTGCAGTAGAATATCGTCACGTCGTTGAACTGGAGCAGGATGACGCCGATGACGGTGAGAATGGCCATCTGCGCGCGGTAATCCAGACGAGGCACCTTGGAGAGCCCGTAGACCACGATGGGGATGAACCAGCTGAAGAAGCCCACGTCGTCGAGCGTGTGGGACCAATACAGTAACGAAACGTTGGGCAGTCCGAACCGCTCGTCCTTGAATATGTTGTAGTCGTTCAGCCACTGGCCCCAGAAGTCCTCGAGGAACTTGATGACAAACGCAAACACGAGCTTCATCACGACATACCTCCAAATCAGATTACCGCCCTTGGCGGCGATCTTGATCGACGACATCGTCACACAGATTGCCGTGATGAAAGAGAAGAGAGATCCCATCAAACAGAACACAACTACGGGGCAGAAGACGGCAACAAGCAAGACAATAGGCGTCTTACTCGCGAGATCGAACAGGATGGTTGAATTCCACCCCGTCACTTGCCCCATAAAGGAGTGGCAAAAGACCATTCCCAGCACGGCCAAACCACGTCCAAAATCTAATCCAGTCAGTCGCTTCCCCATAGAGCAGAATCGTTTTGCTACACGCCGCAGCGGATGGTTTAAATGACACGGAGTAGAACGTGGAATCTCCCCATTCCCGCGGAACTTTCAGTCATGTGATTGCGTTTCTCAGTGTTAGCGAAAACCCCTTCCAATCCACGCGAACACGGGTATGGACAATGGACATAGAAACCGATTCTAAGCAAAGGAGTGACTCAACAAACACAGCACTTGGACGCTTTCTTCCTCTTTTCCGCCATTCTCCTCCGTCGCTCCGCCATTCTCTCCTCCTCCTCCTTCCTCATATCGTGATCCTTCTTCCTCTCAGCGAGACGGATCTCCACGTTCTCCGCCTCGATCTTCTCCTGATCCGCCTTCGTGATGGAGTCCTGCATGGAGTACCAGGAGTGAGCGTTCCGAGCAATTCCGTATCCAGGCTACGGTTCACAGAGCAATCCAACCCTACGATAAACAGACTGTCCCACTTCCCTCTCTGCGCCTTCCTCAGGTTGATGTTGACTCTGCTCACGGCTGCACGGCTCCACGTGGAGTTCTCGGGGAGAATCTCTCCCCACAGCTTGAAATCCAAACGGAACACCTTGCTCGTAGAAGGACTATGCGTGAAATGATAGAATGAGGAGTACCATCTCGCCTCCAACAGCACGTTGGTGGCAGTCATGTTCACCTGAATGTCATCACAGCCCAGCGTCGCGGGAGCATCCCACTTGTGCGCAAGCTTCACGTTGAACGCAATCTAGAGTGAACAGCGCTCCACACACCCACTTCGTCCCTTCCTTCCGCCCATTGGTAGGCAGGGGCGATGACGGCGAAGTCGCTCTTCTTCGAGTTCAGGTAGCTCTGCAGCTTGCGTATCTGTATGCTACTCCTCACCTCGCTTCCCAGAACCCACTTCTTTTCGCGCACGCTATTCTCAAACACATCTGCGATTTCCGTCTGCGCATTCTGGAAGAGCTCGATCGTCTTTGCGGCAAGGGACCACCATGAGCGATCGATGCACTAGGATGAATGCACTCCGCCACACATACCGTTGTGATGAGATTTTTGTCTATGTTTTCCTTCGCTTTCATCTGGGTGTTGAACAGGGCGAGCGCTTCCTCTTCTGAGGTGCACGCAGCGTACTCGGTGCACGCACTCGCACAGCACACGATGCATACGAGCAAGAGGACAAAGGGAAGCTTCATGATGTAGAAAATGCGCGAAAAGGGATTGCAGAAAAAGGACGCGATTTCTGGAACTGTGTGAAAGAAAGACAGGAAGTAAAAGATTATAGACACATCTCAGTCTTCTTGTCGATTTCGTTAAGAGACTGATTCACTTCCTTGACATCCTCGGAGCGATTGATGGGAGGGACTTTCATATGGGACAGGCACTTGGAGAGAACGATGTACTGGTCTTCGACGATTCGGACGGAGTTGCGGATTCTAGAGGTGAGCGAGGGCAAATGCAAGAACAATTTGAAGGTGGAGAAGCTCGTCACATTCACCTTCTTCTGGATATACTTTTTCTGTGTCACGTAGCCGGTAATGCGATCATGCTTCTTTGTGATTTTCGTGAACCCGCAGTAATTCACGTGGGCGTACATCTCCAGGAGAAGCAGCTTTCCGTGAATCACGCGGCAACGCTCAAGGAGCGCTTCAATCGTCTCCTCCACCTTTTCTTTTGGGCACTATGCATGAAATGGTGATAAAATCAAAACGGAATCAATCTGCTTCACTTCCTCGATGAGTTCTTTGACCTCGAGTATATACTGTATTTGAATCTTCTTGAAGAAGTTGTCGACCATCAGGACGCTCTTTGTGAGTTCCAGGAAGAACAGTTTCTCGTTCTCGAGAGAAGCTGCTCATCAAGCACGACAATCACACTCTACTTATATCAATGCTCTCCTTCTTCTCTGTCTCGTCATTTGGCTGAATCGCCTCCTTCGCCTCCTTCTCCTTCTTCTCCTTCTCTATATCCGCGATAATGGATTTGAATTTCTTGTAGTCCATCCAATACTCTTGCCAGTCATTTCTATTGCATTCACGGCGAGAGGCAATGCTTACGGGCAAACAAGAACAGCTTTCCGTATCACTTTTCCGAACTTCATCAGTTCTTCAAGGAGTCCAAGCGCAAACTCGCTCTTGCCAACGCAAATGTATCCACTTTCTCCTGAAAGAATCTCGCAAAATCGAGACTATTTGTGGAACGCAGCGCGATTTCAAGAAACAACTCAGGCAATGACATAAACGCGAAGGCTACTCCTGGCTCATCACCGGGAAGGCGTTGTAGGATTCGCTTGGATGAAATGTGCTACGGGTCAGTCGAACTCAGTTATCCTGCCTCTTCGCTGTACACGCAATGAACAGCATCCTCTTCGTTTCCTTGTTGTAGAAGAAGTAGTTGAAGGACCATCTACGCCTTACATGCCACTGGATAGCGCACATGTTCCCCTCACTCAGGGGATCCTCACTTAGATCGCTGATGTAGCTATACACCAGCGCGTCGCGAATGGAGATGGCTTTATCGATTTCGGACCACAGGTTTGCGGTGAAGTCTACAATGAACAGAGAAACAAGACACGCACTGTTTTGGGCGAGTTCTGGGATCTCGTTGAGATGGTGGTTTATATCGTTCATCGCATCGGTGGTACTGCTTACACTTCGGAACTGGTCTGGCTTTACGGAGCTAGTCGTTGGGAAGAGATCAGCGCCATTACCTAAAGTCGTAGTCCGAATAAGAAGCATTTAGTGTTGATATGAGATATCCGTAGACTTTGCATATTTCCGGATCGTCCATCTTCTCTCCTTCCCATTAGGGATCGCTATCAAGGGTGGAGAACGCACAGGATATGTGAGCTATCTGTCAGCGTTACAAATGCATCATCTGTATCCTTCAAGTAGTCTTCCCGCAGCTTTCGCGATAATCGCTTCTGTCCTACGGACATTTTGCCTAGTCCTCACGGATATCCATTTTTGCACTACATGAGTAGACTTCGATCCGACAATTCAACCGAAGTCCGCAATCCGTGTTCTGGTTGATTTTGGAACATATACTTGACAACGGCGGCACCTCCAGGTATTTCATTGCAATACACCCCAATCCCGTAATACGTAGCGATTCTATGCAACAAACACGGCGGCGTCAAACCACTGTGTGATGAGCAGCATCAAAACAACGAGTAATGAGCGATATCAACCCAACGTGTGATGAGCACCATCAAAACAACGAGTGATGAGCGATATCAACCCAACGTGTGATGGGCGGCCTCGTTGTCATGGATCTCCTTCGTTTCCTCGGTCTCCTTCTTCGCGTCCTCGGTCTCCTTGCTCGCTACGTCGGCTAGGGTAATTTCCACCACCGTTTGTAGCTGTTTCTTCTTCGCTGCGGTAGCCTATTCATCAACACACAGATGCACCCCAACATCGCGCCTCCACTTCACGAAGAAGAAGATAGGAGTGTTCCAACACACGATCGCGATCACGTCCGCAATGATAATGCTCGCGAGGGCAGGCCACTTCGTGTACAAATGGAACGCACCGCACATCATCGCGTACCAACCTCCTCTACGATTCAGTCCGTGGAGCAACACCTACGCGCATCCTCCGATGATCATCGGACCCACCGCACCCGTCGACACCGATGCTCCCTGCGTCAAACTGACGGAGACGATCGATGTGCTGAAAATGGCCGGGAAGCCGGAAAAGGCTCCCGCAAACAACCCGAGACCGCTCGAACTCAACCAGTTGCTGATAAAGATGCAAAACATGGCGGCAAGGCCGCGGAGACAGTGGATGTACCACTCCACTCTCTTGGTGCCCTTCGGGGTCGGAGGGAGGGACCAGCACAGCATCGCACCGACGACGGCGCACACCACCATGATTATCAGCGAGAAAAGCCAAATGTGAACTCCGCGCGCGCTCACGACGGTCTCCAGCCAGGTTGTCAGGAGGGCAGCCGCGAACCACACGACGAAGGAGATAAAGAGAGTAATGAAGGTGACTGCGGTGTTGCTGAAACGCTTCTCCATCTTCGCGGGAAGCACCTTCCAGATGGGAAGGAAGAACAGGTTGGTAGCGAAAATACCTACGTGTTACTCGCGTAGCACTCACGGCATACCGATCGGAGCGGCAAAGAGACTCTCCGCTTGCTGAAGACGAGTCCTGCCCGCTTCCGTCAAAAACACATACGACGTCGGAAGAATCGTCGTCGGGACCGACGAAATAATACCGCCAATCGCGCCTCCGCACCTCTCGATGCAAATGGCCATTACGATGGCGATGACGAAGCCAACGCTGCCGGAGATATAGAACTTGGTCCAGTTCATAGAAAGACCAACTGCTTGCTTGCTTTCGGGGAATCAATGAGAACTGTGTTCCTTTGTTGTAACGTCTCTCTGCCACTCCCTTCCCGAGTGGACGCGTTTGCCGCCCCTTTTCGTTGGATTTCCTCTCCTGATCCCCATTCCCATAACTCTCGACGAAAAGGGAACAGCGTGACAGCGTACACAACAAACAACCAAGACCTCCCTTAACCGAGACGAATCATACCCGCAGCGACCAGCGTGTCGAACTTCTCTTTTATAACGGGATCCGACAGCAGCTCGTTCGCCTTCTGCGGCTCCTGCGAAATCTGCTGCAACACCTGCGACAACGAGGGATCCGACAGCAATGCCTTGATCTCGGGATCCTCCTTGGAACGGCGCTGCTGCTCGGGATCAGGAGGCATGCGAGCCGTCTACGCATCACACTCACTCCACACCCCCACTTCGTACACCTTGGCGACCGTCTTCTCCAGACCCTCCTTGCAGCCCACGTCGTTCTCGTCGATCTCCAGACCTGCCATGAAGCTACGCTTCGCGCGGTGGTACTGCTTCAGCGCGAACTCGATGTTGCCGCGACGCATGTACGCCTTCACGTACTTGGGATCCAGCTCCAGCGCCTTCTGGATGTCCTCCAGCGCGCGTCCGTAGTCCATCAACTTGCTGAACGCCGTGCCGCGGTTGTTGTAGAAGGAGGCGTTCTTCGGGTCGCGACGAATGGCCTCGTCGTACTCCTTGATCGCCGCGGGGTAGTTTCCCTCCATGAAGAATTGATTGCCGCGCTCCTTCGCCTTCAGTCCCTAGTCATCACACCACCACCCCACACAAACCTCCTCAGGGTTGATGTACGCCTGGCGCTGCGCCTCCTCGCGCAGCTTGTTCACCTGCTTGATCTTGTCGTCGATGCCCTTCAGCGGCGTCTCCGTGCGCGACGAGGTGAAGTACTCCAGCGCCGCGTCGTAGTTGCCGTTCTTCAGCTCCGCGTTGCCCATTCGCATGTACGTCTTCGCCACGTCCTCGAAGGAGGCGTGATTGTCACGCTCGATCTCGATGGTCTTCTGGCAGTACGCCACGCACTCGTCGTACTTGCCCTGCTCCACGTACACCGCGCTCACGTTGTTGCGCACCTGGAAGTTGTTCGGCTGGATCTCCAGAATCGCCAAGTACTTCTCCAACGCCTGGTCGAACTGCTTCTTCTTGTACAGCTCGTTGCCTTCCGTCTTCATCGCCAGCACCTTCTGCTCCTCTTCGGACAATTCGGGCTTGGGCTCCGGCTTGGGTTCCGGTTTAGGCTCCGGCTTGGGTTCTGGAGTGGGAGCGGGTTGAGCATTTGTGTTGTTTGGGTCGCGCTGCATGCCTCCGATGAGCAGTTCCATGAGCTGCATGATGCGCTTATCCGACATATAGTTCATCAGCAATTTGGGGTTCTGCTGAATTTTCGCCATGATTCCCATGAACTCGGCGTCGTTACGAAGATAGCTCACAGAAGGGTTTGTGTACAATACCGACAGCAGGCCCGCGATAAACTGATTCTCCATAGTGGAGTCGGCCTGCTTTTGCCTCACCTCGTCCAAGCCTCGCTGAATCATGTCATTGGGACCGCACTTCTTCAGACCTACTCCATGAGCCGCATCCCCAACATACTACCATCCTCGAAGACCGCAATAGCGTCGTCAAAACGGCCCAGGAACTGCAAAGCGGCTCCCTTTCGGCAATAGCCCTTCGGCCACGTCGCATTCAGCTCTATGCACTTGGTCGCGTCACTCAGCGCCTCGTCTCCCTTGCCCGCCGACAGATACGCAGCGGAGCGGTTGCTATAGAGGACGTGGTTGTTCGGATCCATTTGGATTCCCTTTGTATACCATTCTACAGCGCCCATGAAGTCTTTACTCGACATGCACGCATTGCCCTTCGCCTTGGCAGAATCGACTGTTTCCATAATCTACGCGGTGAAGAGAAGAGAACGCACCAAACCCTATTTCGCACAAATAAAGAATAACTATGGAAGAACGTTCTAGAACGTCCGTTTCAAACAAACACCAAACGCTCTTAGGGAGTGAAGATCTGCGTGAACGAGCTGTTCGCCACGAACTCGCGCTTCACGTACGTGCACTTCAGCGTGCTGTCCTGGTCCTCGCCGATGGAGGGACGAATGCCCGAGACGATGCCGTTGAACTTGCCCTTCACCTCACCCGGGCAGTACGCGGGCGCGCTCTTCTTGGGGTTCGACCCGAGCTCCACGGGCTCGGTGATATCGGCGGAGAACACGGCCTCGTTGCCCTCCTCCACCACCTGGTCCACCCAACGACACTTCTGCGTCTTCTTCACGAAACCGCCCTTCGGCTTGAACTTCATCTAGCCATCACGCCACCACCGCACGCCCACCGTGCGCTTCAGCTCGGGGTCGGTGGAGAGCAGAGGGGGACTCACGTAGCACGTCATGCCTTCGATCATGCTGGGCAGGCTGCTGCTGCAACGCACCTACGCGTCACGTCACGCCGCCACACGCACCGTGATGCTCGACGTCGTCGTCGTGTTCTCACGCACCGACGCGCACTCCAGGAAGCACGGCGTGCTCTTCGCGGGAACAGGACCCGTGTACGTGAGAATGTGCACCATGTCCTGCGTGCCCTTCGTCGGCAGCGTCACCTCGAACACCTTCACGTCGCCCGAGTCGTCCACCGTCTTGCACACGCTCTCCTCGGGCGTGAAGGTGTACGCCTCCGCGCCGCTCACCATGATCTTCGCCGCCGTCTGGCCCTCGGGGATGCCCTCGGGCACCACCAGCTTCACGTGGATCTCGCCCTTCAGGATCTGCTTGTTGATCGCGTCCTTCGGACCCTGACTACGCCTCACGCACGCTCCCACCACTCACTCGATCTTCAGCATCTCCACCACCTTGCCGTCCAGCTGGATCACGCGCAGCTCCTCCACGTCGTCGCCCTCCTCGTCGCTGATCGCCTCCGGCTGCGTCGTCGCTGGCGCCGTGCCCGGAGAAGTCGTCGCAGCCGCGGGCGTCGACGTGGCGGCCGGCGTGGCAGTGCGGCCCGGAACCGCCACCTGGATCTCGTTGGTGACCTTGATCTCCTCGTCCGCCTCCTCCTCGTCCTCCTCCTTCTCCGCCTCCTTCTCGTCCTCCTCCTTCTCCAGGTCCTCGGGCGGCTGGCAGGTGGCTTCCGCAGCGGTCTTCATGTCGTGCAGGGGGAACACGGTGAACTCCTCCGCCTCTCTCTTCACCTTCTCCAGCGACGCCTCGATCTCTACGCATCACGCCCTCACCGTGCACGCACCCTTCAGCGGCGCCGTCAGCTCCTCCGTGTTGTACTCGTCGTCGATCACCACGTCCGCCATCGGCGTGGACGCCGTCTCGGGGATCTTGTGGTACGGCAGCTCGGCGCTAGGAGTGAGCGAGGGGGAAGGCGCGTACGTGGTGTCGAAGTACTCGTCGTACTTCGTGCTGTGCTGCGACGCCTTGATCTTCTTCTTCGTCTCCACCGGAATGCGACCGTCCAGCTACCCGTTACCTCTCTTCCGCGCACGTACGTGAAGCACCGTCTCCCAGGCATCACGCGTGTACTCGCGCGCCTCGGCAGAGACCTCGCCCGGGTGGATGACGTCGTTGATTTCGTAGAGAGCGTTGCCACTCGCGTAGTTGTCGAGGGGGTCTGTCGCCAAGAGGATCTGACGAATACGGGAGCCGAGGACGGACACGCCCTCCATGCCGTTAATGCAGCGACGGAAGGCGTAGTAGAAGTAGATCTTCTTCTCCTCCACCTTGCTGAAGGCGACGCCGTTGTCCATGCTCTGGCACACGACCTCCTTCACCTTTGAAAGCACGTCGAGCGCCAGGAAGGAGCTGTGGTGGTCCAGATCGATGGTGATGATGTATATATCGTTGACGAGCAGGTAGATGAGACGGTAGGCTCCGATCACGAGAGGAATGGGCTGCGCAATGGGATAGATATCCTCGATTCGCTTTCCACTATGCCGTCATTTGAAATAGCCATAGACTACCCCAGGGTGCTTCGGTTTGAGGATTTGCAGGAAATGCGGATATCCTCCATCGTTGATTTGAAGGACTCGATGAGAGCGGTCACACGCTGATACCTACAGGATAACTCGATTTTGCGGCGATTCCCTACGAGATGAAGGAGTTCTTCACGACGCAGCCAATCTCGCCCTTAATCGATACGAGGCAAATAGCGATGATGCCCATTTCGAATGCAAGGTATCAAACTACGGAATCGAAAGGATTTGTGGAAATGTGTCGTTCAACCATGTGTTCGGGTTTTGAGGCGTATCTTGTTCTCGTTGGAGGGTGGCTTTGTTGCGAAAGAGACCCGTCTTGGAATTCTGTATCCTCGTTTAGAGGGGAGGAAACAAGGATACTCAATTGAAGAACCCGTATTCGACAAACACGTCAACACTAATAGGGAGGAGGGTAACTATACGGTGCATGAGGATCCGGGTTCGCTGACGGCGAAGGATGGGCGTTTGGTGCCGGAGTCGGCGTGGGATAGGTGTACGGCGAAGTGTACATGGGAGGCTGCTGTGTGTAGTCACCAGGAGGATACACTCCGTAGGGAGGAGCGTACTGTGAGTAGTTCTGATTCGCTCCGTATCCGTAGTTGTCAAAAGCAGGGCGCTTGTCGTGACGGTAGCCGTAGTCGCGCGCACTCTGGTCATACTCGGCTGGAGGCGGGTAGCCGCGTCTGTCATCTCTGCCATCGTAGCCTCTGCTCTCGCGACTGTCGTATCTGCGATCGCCCCTTCCATATCTGCGGTCATCCCAGCGATCGTCTCTTCGGTCATCACGACGATCATCTCGTCGATCATCGCGTCGATCATCTCTGCGATCATCTCTGCGATCATCTCGTCGGTCGTCACTACACGGTCACTCCACCCCCTCACCCCAACTAGCGAGAACGCTTGTGACGATCCTCGGGCACTGTGAGCGACACCTTGGCACACACCACCTCGAAGCCGTCCGCCTGCTTCCGCGGGGTCTCCAGACACGTCTCGAAGTCCTTCTTGTTCACGAACGTCACGAAGCCGAACCCGCGCGATCGGCGCGTGCCCTTCTCGAAGCAGACGAAGGCTTCTTCGACGGGGCCCTGCGTGTGAGTCGGACAACACAAAGCAACGAATTGCTGGAAGAAGTGCTCGATGTCCTCGTTCGTCCAGGTGAGCGGGAATCCGCTGACGTGGATCTTCCGAGAGTCCTTCGGGCCCTGATCCTCGCTGATCTTCACGGAGGGCTCCTTGCGGAAGCGAGGCGCATTGTCCTGCGCCGCCGCGTACTTCATTTGAACGGGTCTTCCCTACGCGTGACGTATGTACTCACACGAGTACGTCGATCACGACGTCGTGCTGGAAGGCCTTGAGAACACTCAACGGATTGTCATACACGACGAAGCCGCATCCCTTGGGCTTGTTCGTGACGTCGTTCATCAGCAGCTTGATGTCCACAATCGTGCCGAAGGGAGAGAAGGCGTCTCTCAACATCTGCTCGGTCACGCTGTAGCTCATGTCAAACACAAACGCCTTTGTGAACGTCTTGTCGGAAGCCGCTTCCGCTATAAAGTCGTCGTAAACCGCCTCTCCCGGGTGAAATCTATGAGTTGGCGTTGAACGGGAAAGCAAAACGATTTCAATAGCATGCCGATCAATTTGTCTTTGTCGAGAAGGCTTAGCATGTAGGAATATGTTTCGGGTGCGATCACCTCGCTCTCACTGAAAACTCAACAAAGCAAGGGAGATCTCACGGTTTCGTTTCTTCTTTAGGCTGTTCTTCACTCATCGAGTCCCTATGCTGCGGAAGAAAGGAAAAAGTGGCTATCTTTCACAGCACGATGAAGAATTCCTTCCGTTTCGCGTTCCTCCTACTCGTGCTTCTCTTTGCCGTGATCGTGTGTGAAGATTTGGACCTGGGCGAAGATGATGTGGAGGAGGATCCGCTCAGTGTCGGTGGTGGCACCCAGCAGACCTGTGATGCGTGTCGAACCGTTATGGAGCAGCTGCTGCAAGAGTGGCACACCATCGATAACAATTCGTTCCTGGAAGCCATCGAGGAAGCGTCCCACAAAAAGGAGTACGTGCCCGTAATCCCCGAAGAAGAGGTGAGTGCACTGGAGTGTGCCTTACGCGTAGTCCAAGCGACAGGAGTTTGAAAGGATGGTCACGTCAAAGTGGTCTTCGCTGTGAGCACTTAGGCGTAGGTTCATGAAGCGTTGCAAGAACGTCGACATTTGGATTCAGTGGGCTCTTCTTCCGCTGATTCACCCTAGGTACAAACCCCACATCCGGAAGGCGTGCGAGGAAATCGTGCGGAACAGCGGCTCCGAGATTGCGCACATCCTGGTGGACAAGAACAAGGAAGTGGATACGGACATCATGAACTGTAATGCGAGGGCGTTTGGTGCGACGTAGACCTCACGCGCGTTGTGTGCATGGGCCTGAATCGTCTCTGCACCATCAAGTACCTCAACCTCGACGCGCGGTCTGTGAACTCCAAGTGCGAGAACTGTGTGAACGTCGCGCGCCTGCTCGAGTTCCAGACGCGTCGTGCGAGCAAGCGCTTCATCGGGAGAGGCTTCTTCTTCAACAACCTGCTGGAGTCCGTATGCGAAACGATCCCGTTCTACTACTCGCGTTGTCCATGTGCCGTGCGGTGACTGATAGACCCCAGCACCATCGGAACGCTGTGCGAGGAGCTCGTTTCGGACTACGATGATTCGATCGTGACGGTGCTGCAGCGCGTGGCTGATGGCGACCGGAAGAGCGTGGAGGAGAGCGTCTGCGTGGAGATGGCGCATGTGTGCTCCAAGAAGGAGTTCAAGAGGGTTTTGATTCGGACGTCAAGTGAGTGGTAGATTCAGAACTACGATTATCGCCGAGCCATGTACGATTTCCAGTCTCAGCAGAACATTCGGTCGATGTCGATGGATGAGCTCGATAACGACGAGCTTTAGGGGGTTGCGTGTTTGTTGGTGAAATGCGACGTGTTATGTCGAGTGGAGCGTGGAAAGGGTTGGGTGTATCGTGCTCTCTCACTTGGAGGAGTAGGAGAGAGGAATGGCCTCCCACAAGCACTCATGGAATGAAAGGGAGAGCGGCTTCACCAAATGTGTCTGATGGATTTGAGGATGAAAAGAGTGAAAAACGATCTCATCCAAGGGAGAGGCATGATAACGGGGAAGCAACACCAAAGTCCTATGTGCGGAGATGAACACAGTATACACAAGCGATCGTTTCGTGTTTCATGCCCATTGCCACCATCACCCACATTCCACACAAGGAAAACCACCAACATCCTATTCACAGCGACTGAAGTCGTTGCACGTCATGAATTCGAAGATGCAACCATCCAACACCTAACCACCACACACACAGGCTACAATCCCGAATAACGCCCTCACTTCTCCTTCTCGCCTCTCGCCTACCCCAAGTCTTACCCGAAAACTCGAGTTGCATGGTTGCCTTTTCCGATCGCGAGCCGCGCCCCCTCCCACTTCGCAAACTCGGGAATCGTACTGTTTCCTGAAAAGAAGCATGATGCGGAATTGGAATCGTGAGAGATGCCCCTTCATCAGCTTCGACAGATCGAGTTCGAAAAGTGATGGGAGAGTGGGCATTTCTGCTAGTTTATGAAAAGGTCGATCGGGTTTGTTGCAAAGGACAATCGTTCCGTCCTGGGTGAAAGAAAAAGTCTTTTCCATGCCTTTCTCAGCCGAAAGGCAGCTGCGCAGGCCTCGACGAAAGCCAATAGCCGCGTTCATGCCGGGTGGTTTTCCGTAGGTTTGGCGCCAACAAGAGTGCAAACAACGAGACTCGCGTCGCCACACAACCGACCAATCAGATGCGTCGGATGGCAATGGAGGTTGGTTATCATCCCATCACTTCATCACTGCGCATACACATTCCTTTCCAGCCTGCCATTATTTCTTTATCTTTCCCTCATGTTGAGCAGTGTGCGCCTCCTTGCCAAGTCTGTAGGTCCAGCGGGGCTGGTGTGAGTCTAGACGAGACACCTCGTGAATTCTCGTCTTGCCCGTTCCACCTCGAACGTCCTCATCGACGACGTCTTTGGCATGTACTCTTTCAACGACGACATGTTGCAGAAGAGCGTGCCCAAGTTTGCGTAATCCCCCTCCCGCCCTCCCTCATTCCCAGCTACAACAAGGTGGTCCAGGCCAGGAAGAACGCGGACATCGAGCTGGACAGGGATACTGCCGACATCGTCGCTGATGCCATGATGAAGTGGGCCGAGGGACTGGGCGTCACGCACTTCTGCCACTGGTTCCAGCCCCTTTCCGGCGTCACGGCGCAGAAGCAGGATGCATGTGGGCATTCTCCCCCTCCGTCACTTGTAGTCATTTCCCGCGTGAACGGAAAGACCGTGAGCAACTTCACGGGAAAGAAGTTGATCAAGGGCGAGCCCGACGCCTCCTCCTTCCCCAACGGCGGTCTGCGCGAGACGCACATGGCCCGCGGCTTCACCGTGTGGGACCCCAACAGCAACCCCATCATCGTGAAGCACGACAACGGCGGCACGCTGTACATCCCCTCCGTCTTCCTCTCGTGGAAGGGCGACGTGCTGGACCAGAAGATCCCCTTCCTCCGCTCGCAGGAGGTCCTCATCCGCGAGGCGGACCGTCTCTTCCGCATCATCGGCTACCCGCAGACCAACATCGACGTGAACTGCGGCATCGAGCAGGAGTTCTTCCTCATCCAGCGCGAGTACTACGACAAGCGCCCCGACCTCAAGCTCACCGGCCGCACGCTCTTCGGCTGCCCCGCCCCCAAGGGACAGGAGCTCCACGACCAGTACTTCTCCGAGATGACGAACAAGGCGCTCAACTACATCCACGACGTCGAGATCGAGATGTGGAAGCTGGGCATCCCCACCACCACGCGCCACCGCGAAGTGGCCCCTGGACAGTACGAGCTGGCGCCGCTCTACGGCGAGAGCATTCTGGCGACGGACCAGAACCTCCAGAGCATGGACATCTTGCGAAAGCAGGGTCGTCGCCACAACCTGAAGGCGCTCTTCCACGAGAAGCCCTTCGAGGGCGTCAACGGCTCCGGCAAGCACAACAACTGGTCGCTGTGCAGCAAGGAGACGCCGACCTTCCTGGAGCTGGGCGACCACCCCGAGAAGAACCTGCCCTTCATCGTCTCCGTGGCGGCCTCCATTCGCGCCGTGGACAAGTACGGCGACCTGCTCCGCGCCTGCGTGACGAGCGCGTCGAACGACCACCGTCTCGGCGGCAACGAGGCGCCTCCCGCGATCATGTCGATGTACCTGGGCGAGGACGTGACGAACGCGCTGGAGATGTTCATGAAGAAGAAGACGTCGTGCAGCTCCGTGGGCAGCACCGACCTGAACCTCGGCGTCTGCTCCATTCCCAGCATCAACCGCGAGGGCAACGACCGCAACCGCACGTCGCCCTTCGCCTTCACGGTGAATAAGTTCGAGTTCCGCGCGGTGGGCTCCAACCAGAGCGCGGCGCGCAGCAACATGGTGATCAACACGATCATGGCGGACTCCTTCCGCTACATCGCCGACGAGATCATCCGCCACAAGCAGTCGAGCTTCATGACGGACGAGGAGGCGATCCAAAAGACGGTGACCGACATCATCACGAAGCACAACCGCATCATCTTCAACGGAAACGGGTATTCTCCCGAGTGGGTGAGTCGCGCGCAGGAGCTGGGTCTTCCCAACAACGTGGCGTCGCCCGAGGCCATCAAGGCGTGGACGGACCAGAAGAACATCGATCTGTTCACCTCGCTCGGCGTGATGAACGGAAGCGAGATCAAGAGCAGACAGTCGATCCTGTGGGACCAGTACAACAAGGACATTATGGTGGAGGCGCGAACCATGTGCGCCCTGTGCACGGAGCGCATCATCCCCACGGTGTTCAACGCCCAGTCCCAGTTCAGCGCCTCGCTGTCCGCCGTCTCCGCCCTCCTGCCCTCGTCGCACAACGGCGAGCAGATTCAGTACATCTCGTACATGTCGGAGGAGCTGAACGAGGCGATCAAGGCCCTGAACCACCTCAAGAAGACGATCGACGCCGTGAAGGAATTGAAGGGAGAGGAGCGCATTTCCTTCTTCTGCCGCGATGACATGATCCCCGCCATGAACGAGCTTCGCAAGCACGTGGACCGTCTGGAGAGCACTGTGGATTACCGCCAGTGGCCTCTGCCCAATTACGCCTCCATGTTCTTCAACCAGAGCTAAACGCCTCTGGAACGCACAACGGTTATAACGCAACAAGGTTAGCGCTGTTTGTTCAACAAAGAGACGAAAAGGAATTAATCGGTCTTCACCTTCTTGTCCTCCCCTTCCGCGACCTCGTTCTCTCTCTTCTGGGAAGTCTTCTTCGCCGCCTCGTCGGAGAGCATCAGCGACTTGATCTTCGTCCACATGCCGTTCGCCTTCTTGCCGCGGAGAATCATCAGCTTCAGCGGCTTGTCCGTGATCTTCTTCTCCTTCAGCTCGTTCATCGCCTTCGTCGCCTCCTGGCTCGTCGCGAAACGCACAACAGCCTGATTGTCGCCGTCCGTGCGAAGGATGTAGCTGTACTCGTCCATGTACGGCTTCATGAACTCCTTGAAGGCGTCCGTCGTCGTCTCCGTGCCGATGTTGCGAATCTGGAGAATGCTGTCCGGGCAGTACTTGTAGCGCTTCTATCCGATTACAGGGGTTACGGTGCGTCGTACGTTCTTCTCGTCGAAGTTCTTCTCGCGATCCGAAAGCAGTTCCTTGTCGGTGATCTCCACTCCCGCGAACGTAATCTTCTTCTTCATGAACTCCTCCGCCTCTTCCTTCGTGTTGAACTCCACGTTGATCGAGCCCTTGAACTCCTTGTTGCTGATAAAGCGACGCATCTCGATGAAACGGACTAACTGTGAGGAGGAGGCGGTAATAATACTGTTTCCGAACGGCTTCAGTCCCTCGAGAAGATCATCAAGCGTGGCGCTGGTGGGGAAGCCTCTCATGTGCACGGTGCGCTCCGACACGTTGTTCTCGGGCTTTCTGAAATCGATGTTGCTCTTCACCTTCGTAAAGTCCTCATTGAACTAGGGCGTGAATTATGTCTTCGTATGGGTACCGCCAGCTTGTCGGACTCCTTGATGGCGTCCACAACCACCTTCATGTCGGTGGTGAGCTGCTTCAGACGATTGAACGTCAGCAGCGTTTCGATGGGCATGACTAGTGATAACGGGCGGGGTGGAGCTGAATACAGCCATCCGGATCAGCAGACATCTTCTCTCTCATGAACTTGTCGCGTTTGAGATTCAGTCCGCTGAAATAGAACTCAACCTGGCGTCTAATCTTGGTAGCAAGGTCCTCAGACATTGTTAGTGGGTGTAGCTCGAGATAATGGGGGACAATGTGATTTGGCAATTCCTGGATTTGGGTCGGATTTGGAGGGGGGAATAGGGGGGATATTTGGAAGTCCTCGATTTCTTTGCAACCCCCCTTTTGCGGATTACTTTATTCGCGTATCCCATTTCGTGTGCATTTCAAGTGAGAGTGATTTGGGACGCGTGATTGCAATCCCCTTTCCAACAAGACTATGGATTTCAAAAGAGGATAGAACCCCACACCACTCTGTGTCACAGAAAACACCCCTCATCGCTTCATACCATCCAAAATAAAAGACTCTAAATCATCGGGAATGAACACGTTCGGCGATCCAAACTCCCTCTACACGTGAATCAAAGCACACGACAAAACAGAAGCCACCTCCTGAATGCCCTTCACCGCTTCGCGGTAGTGCACGTCATCAAGGAAGTCGTATCGGTTGGAAATGTGATTCAGCACAAGGTTCTTCACGCTCATCTCCTTTGCAAAGACGCCCGCATCCAGCGCCGTGCTGTGGCCCTTGACGTGAATGCTCTTCTCCACCTGCCTCAATTCCGAAGACTGCATCACCTCCGCATCGCTCATGCCTAATTCTTCACCTCCTCTTCACACAACGTACACAACCGACCCGATTCCTCTTTCGGGAGAACATCATGGAGAATGGGACCAATTGTCGCTTCGTGCACCAGAAGATCGCTGTTTCTCACCAAATCACTCATCCGTCTATTTCTCATCCCCTGCTCCCAATCCGACCTCGCACTTCGTGTATCACCCAGTATCGTCACATGGCGTCCCTTCTTCTCTTCCGATAGCAACGCGCGATTGGAGGGATCGAGCACGGTGGAGTCGGGAAGAACGAAGTGCTCTCCCTTCTACAATTCACGCACAGACAAGAGTCTCACCTTAAACCGTTTCAGCACGTCGTAAATGTTCATTCCCTTCTCCTTCAGCGCACTCTCGTTTCGCTTCAGCAGAGGCATCAATGCATCGGGGTGGATATTACCCGGCTGATTTGCTTCGAAATAGGAGTAGCCGAAGGTGGTGATCGTGTGGGAGAGGGTTCCCGCGTACACCTTGCCAAAGGACTCATTCACGCACTCCCACTGTCCCTTCTCATTCGGGTAGAGCGCGTGCGGTCGGATAAACGAGGCGTTCAAATCGGAGGGGGAAAGCACTACGCATCAAACCGCACAGACACACGCACTCCCGCATCGCTGATCTCTCCTGCACAGCTCGTAAATGTCGATCGTGTATGACAGCTTGCAAGAACAGGCTCGAAAGCACGTGTTGAGATACTCTGTGAGACCAAGAGGACCGTATATGGAGAGAGAGGAATTCCGCAGTTCCTCCGGATTGTGCTCGAATCCGATTCCAAGAATCACGGAGGAGAGGCCAAATAGGTGGTCTCCATGCATGTGTGTGATGAATATGCGGTTCAATTTGTTGCACCCAAAACGGTGTGCATTGAGCACTTCCGAATTGCCATGTCCCACACTGCCTCGATGGGACAGCTTGTTGAAAATGCACATCTGTCGGAATGTGCCTATGCATAAGCGCACCACGATGAACGCATCAACCCTCACCACAGTCGAATAGCCAGTTCTCAGAACTCGTGATCGTCGGCACACACATCCCAATGGCGCTTGCTACGTGTTAGAAGGGCATCGGAAGCGCATTGCTTACTTCCTCTGCGGAACGCAGGACGCATGGCTCCCGTTCCCAAGAACGTCAGAATGAGTTCCTTGCTTGCCATGAAATGGGGTTAGGAAAAGAGGATAAAACGGATAGGAGTGTTCTATCGATAGCAAGGAGATGAGGAGGAGATGAATGAGAAAGCGGGAAGGGGTGTGTGGGACGTAATGTGTATTCCGTATTCATGCCATTTCGTGTCTGGACAGGGAAGAGGGAGCGATGTCCCCTCTGTCTCTTCTATTCAAGCTATACACTTTAGAGCACCTCCATTCCCGTCTCAATGTAACAAACAACTCCTAATCTGAGATGAGACACGATCGTCCTCTATTGTTCTATTCATATTCCAACGAAGCATCTCGCTCTGTTTCACGTCCCATCCCGTTCCAATACCCCTCTGACTGAAAACCACGTCAGAATCAGTGAAGTGTGGACGAAATCGCTCCGAAATGCGGTGTTCTTTAGAAATGCATGTTTCTATCGCAGATCATCAGATTTGAACCTACCAAGCGATGAAATCGATATTCGCACTTCTTTTCGTGCTCGCTCTCGTCCATTGCAGGAACTATTTGGCAATGTTTGGCGAAATGGGGTCGTCTCACGTGCTAGGGAGATTAATGAAATGGAACCCGAGGATTTGAAGGAATTCCTTAGCGATACTTCGGAGCGTTACCTCGTTCTTGCCTTCCGCGGCGAGCAGTGCACTTCCTGCCGCTGGCAGTTGTACTATCCCAATCTCCTTACCTACTACTTTGAAAAGGAAAACGATGTGCGTGTGTAAGGGCGGAATGAACGACAGATGATCTTCGGCACCATTGAGACCAACAAGGCGGGTCGCGTTGTCGAGTTCTGCGACGTGGATCCCGAATCGGCCAAGCTGGAGATCCGTCTGATCACCAAGGGCGGAACGCGTTGCATTCAGCACTTGGACTCGGAATCTCTGGTACTCTCATTCACGATATACGTTACGGAGTAGATTGACTTTGTCACGGAAGCGACGGGCAAGATGGGAAAGAAGTCCTACGTCGCCTTCCAGAACGAGTTCACCTTCAAGGCGCTGGAGGAGAACAAGAAGGTGTCGCACTTCGTTGAGATCATGTCCCCCTTCGAGCGTCCCTGCTTCGATTTCTCCATTCAGGTCGAGAAGGCTGCGGAGGCCTTTGCCGTTGCATTCCTCCCTCCGTGTCATCCCTAGATGGAGCCCTCCGTCGACTTCAACCGCATCGATTGCTCCCTGTCGCGCGATCTCTGCGAGGAGCTCGGCGTGGTGAACGTCCCCAACATGCTCTTCCTCCCCGCGGAGGGCGTGGAGTACAACAACACCTACCCCCGTCTGCCGAGCGCGGACTCACTGATTCTCTACCTCAACGACCTATTGGGCACGCACCGCGTGATCGACGGCGGGCTGGACGAGGACTTCGGTCGCGACAAGACGCTGGACGAGCTGGCGCAGCGCTTCGCTTACGTGGGTGCTGAGAGAGGGAGTGAGGCGTAGGCGGGCGAGAGCGAGCGTCGCGAGATTATGAAGCGTGTGAAGAAGGAGCGCAAGCAGTACACGAACAGCGCGGTCTACTACCTGGTGATGAAGGACGTGCGGAATGGGGACGTGGGTGACATATAGATTATGGCCAACGGTACCGAGATTGTGTACGACCGCATCAACAGCACCTTCTACGCCGTGTCGGAGATGGACGTGATGGACGACCACTACGCCCCGCTGGTGGCTCGTCTCAACATCCTGCACCAGTTCGAGACCATCGAGCCGACGCGTTCTGTACTCGAGCAGTGTGCGCGTCACGCGTAGATCATCATGTCCCCGCAGAACACGGACCGCGTGCTGAACGGCGAGCGCAACGTGTTGGTGATGTTCTACGACGTCCGCTGCCCCGAGTGCCGCGAGTTTTCGCAGGTGTACCGCGACGCCTTCCAGAAGCGCTCGCGTGAGGTGTACTTCGCCTCCGTGAACGCGGCGCGTTACGAGACGCTGCGTGTAGGTGTGAGCGGGAGTGGCAATGAGTAGCTGCGCTTCAACATCACGGAGCACCCCGTGCTCAAGTACTTCCGTGCTGGCGAGCCGCTGGAGAAGGCGCAGGAGGTGCCTGAGCGTACGGTGGACGGCATTGTGGACTGGCTGAACAGCGATCTGGCGAGTAGGGGTGAGGTGTGGGTGTGAGGAGTAGCCGTGGCGTTGGAGAAGAAGGAGAGAGAGGAGAAGGAGGCTGCGGAGTTGGCGGCGCAGTTGGATGAAGAGGAAGAGGTGCCTGAGACTGAGGCGGAGCTGTAATCTGATTGGTTAGCGTTGTTTGTTGGTAGAGAAGGGGAGTGTTTTGAGAGGAATGTGATGGTGATGGGGTAGGAGTCGATTGGTAAGTGTGGAGAATCATTATTTGTGTGTGTATGTACAGAAAAGACATAAGTAATGGATTCTAACTCATCGAATAACGAATAGAGGACAACTCGAATAGAATGGGATATAGTTCATCTATCCAGAATTGCAAATGATAGTTGCATACATCGAATATGTAATTAGGATGAGAAGTGATGTGGACTGTATAACAGACAAGAGAGGCTTCCTGGTAGAAAACAGTGTCATAAACGGGCTCTTTGTGATCATGTATCCATATGGATAGGATGGTGGCAACCCGGCACGGAATCATCCCTGATCCCCCTTACTGCAAATGAGAATGGCGTGCGGGAATCTTTCCTATCCGTGTGCCGTTATCCGAATTAGGTAAAGATTAGGTAATGATAACAGGCAAATGATCAGTGATAACTCCATATCTGAAACTCCCGCAACGAGTGGTTTTCATAATTCTTTTTGCTTGGATTCACCCAAAAGAACAGCAATGAACTGTCTGGCTTTCATGTTGATGCTCCAACTCGTCCTGAGCGCTGCTGCGCAGAACGGTGATGAGTCCCCCTTCTCTCTCAGAAGGGCTGTAAAGGTTGCGACCTTCCAGAGTGCCAAAACGACCCGTAAGGATGGCTGGTTGGCTCGAGAATAGTGCCTGACTACTACACCAACGAGTGTGGTTCCACGACTCCTGGTATCTCTTCTTCCGTGGGCTCATATCTAGCGAAATCGGAAACGCTGATGGTGACGAGAGGAAAGAAGGGTGAGGTGACCCACTTTGCCCTCTTTCTCCGTGAGTTCGTCTCAGATTGCTCCAGCGACAGCACAGCAATGAAGTACGAGTACAGCGTGAAGAGTGTTTCGGAGAACGAGTACACGCTTGTGGTGGACGATGTGAAGGCGGACTATGCTGCCAGTCTCTACAGCCAGTACAAGTGCGAGGAGGGTTTTCCCGGACAGTACTCTTCGGTCAAGTTCATGAAGTGTTACGAGAATGACGTGGATGTGTTCGAGAGTGCTCGAAGAGAGATCGGAACGAGTGTGACGATGAAGGTGGTGTTTGAGAAGGACTCTGTGACGTTCGGAAAGCACACGATTGCTCTGTCGAAGAGTGGAGGTGGTGTTGGTGATGCTGCTTACACAATCGGTTACATCATCGGCTACCTTCTAGGTCTCTTCATCTTCTGCGCACTTGTGTATGCCTTTACCCGCTGCCTGCAGAAAACCTGTGGATAGAGGATGACTCGTTGAGAAGACCGATTGTGTTTGTTTGGATGCAACATGAGCACAAAAATGGGAGAGAGTATGACAATCCTGTTTCATAGCGTATTTCAGTCAGGATTAGCGGAGAATCCTAGGTAAAGGATTCGGACCTACCATTCGTTTTCAGTCTTTTCTATTATGAGGGTATTGCCTGTGTTTCTTCTTCTCGATTGTGCTTTTGCTTTTGTTCCCTTTGGATTGGAAGGGTTGAATGGCACGATCCCATCATTGCGTGGTGAGATGAAGGGGGTGGTGAGTGCGGTTGACGATGATACTCCTGGTAGGGTTTCTTGAGTTATTTGAGGATAGTTTGTGGTTACTACAAGAGTACATGCCATTCCAATGGAGATGCCTGTAAAGAGTGATAGTCACTATTCACATATAGATAGCTATGAGTGGTTGAATGTATATGGCAACGAGGGTGAACCATCCACGATTAAAATACTACTCAGTGTCTGGGGTGTGAAGACTTGCAACCTGGATAGCCGCCATATCATTGCTTATTGGTATTACTACACTGTGAAGAGTATTACGGGAAACACGTTCGTGCTCCTTGTTGATGATGTGGAAGTGTATGTGACTCCAGGAAAGTACAACGCGTACAACTGTAGAGGTGGTAAATCAGGAGAGTACGTAAGCGTGTCTTCGATGCATTGCTATGTTGATGGAGTCGATTTCTTGAGTACAGCAAGGAATTCCATCGGTACCACGATAGTGGTAGAGATGACTTTTACGTCAACCTATGCTACATTTGGACAATACAGAGTCCCTTTGACTTATGGGTCAGGATGTGGTAAAAAGACAGAAACAAATTGGAGGCTCATTCTCTTTCTATCCCTTGATGTCATTGTGTGTATCGCGCTGTTAATACTCTTCATCCGATGTGCAATTAAAAGAAATAAGAAGGAGATTCCAAAGAAGTAGCCGAATGTGGATTTGTTTTCTCTAGCACTCAATTCGTGCATCCCTTGAGTACTCAAGTTACAAATGAGATTAATTGCGCATATTGCAGAGGTAGATCCGTGTATCACAACGCAAATGCAGAATTGAATCAAAGTGACTCATTTCCTCAATACCAATCCCTATCATGCTTACAAAGCAACCCATCACTATCTGAACAAATTGAAAGCATACACCTCACTAAAACACCAATCAAAGCAAGAAGTGATTCTCAGTTATTGAATCGACCCATCGCTCATAAAACCAATAATCACAACAAACACCTCACAAATGAAAACAAAGAAGAAAAGAAGGTGCTCCTCTCCCTTCACAAATCCACTTCCTTCTTTTCTTCTCTACGAGTTACACACGCAAACAGACACTCACTTCAAAGCATAATCAAAATGATATTGGTGATGAAGTCTGTTCATGAAAGGGAAGACCTCCCCTTCATAAAGAAAGGCCTTTGAAACTCACAAAAGTATTGGAGGATTATAATGTATCAGCCGTATTACACTCTTCTTCATCCACCAACTCATCAACCACAATGACCCGATACAGTCACTTCTCGTTCCTCAAAATGCATGAAGTCTTATCAGTCTCATTGACTCCATTTCAATACGGCAACACTTCCACCACTCGAAAAGGAATCGTCAAGAAGAGTTATCTTTCTGAATTAGCACCTTCCAAGAAGCCTCCTTTACACAGCAAATGCAATTCTCTATCGCGATAACCAAAACGCTTTAGAGAAGACATTCTCGTCTTTCCTCCACTCGTTGCTTTCATCCTCATGAAAATTGAAATTACCCCCATGCACTTCATCAATACCCTCCACCCGACAAAGAAGAGTGAGGCTATTGCGAGTAACAACTCCACACCGCTACAAAACCAACCATTCGATCCCTTCCCCTTTACAAAACACAACACAGACCAAGCTGCTTGTGAACTGAGAAAACCTGGAAAACGAGAATGGAGTGTTCCTCCGACCCTACGAATGGATTCATCACCGAGTGCATGCGCCTGTTTCCTTGAACAAACCACCGCAGAAAAACGATCTGAGCATGATCATCTCCATCCAATGAAGACCATCAAAGCAAAATCTTCACAGCAGCGTCGGATAGGAGACTCGCTTGGTCTCCGAAAGAGCTGCCTTTGGTCGTAATCAGCGCATCACACTTCGACAACAACAACATATCTGTCACGGCACGATAGATCGACTCGGAACTGCCCTTTCTCGCTCGCGACGAATGGCCAATCGTGAACTGATCAGAAACGAGTAGCGGGTACGTCCCATTCCGAAACAGTTCCACCACCTGGTTTGAATCTGTGGACAAGAAGAGATGGGGATCGTGGAACCCGCGTCGCGACATGCAGTCGTCAATCACACCACAGACACGCTCCATATCGTTCAGCGTGATGAACGTTGTGTCCTCCTTGTAGTTTGCTAGCTTCCCGCCCGTTCTCAGTTGAAGTCCGATTACGCTTCGTCCCTCGAACTGAGACAGCATCGGCTCCACACTCTCCACCAAAGAAGGCTTCAGTTGGAAAAGGAACCGGGACACCAGCTTCTTCACCTGGTCCACAGTGGGATCCTTGTTGAAGAGACCCAACTCCACAAAGCGATGAAGACTTCCCGGCTCCTTCAACAGAGCATCTGAGAAGTCGAGAACGGCGGACAGTTTGATGCAATCGAAAATGCTCCTCAAGTAGCTGGGATCGTCAATCTCTCCGACGAAGCCGCACATCGAAAAGCGATCTACGAATGACTGCGATGCTCATCTCGCACCATCCGAAGTGATCTGAAGGGGAGCCATCTCATCCCTCATCACGAGAAAGAAGTCTTCCCAGTCCACTATTCGTCACAGAACACGACAACCCGAACCCCGCAGTTTCGCTCCCGTGATGAGTGCGTGGACACACAGTCCGCGGAGAGCACGGAACGAATTCCCGAAACCACCCCACTCGTTCGCGTAGAACAGAATCATGCTGCCGAATCGGTTTGTTCCATCCGTTAAAAGACGCAACATTCGACTATTGGTCGTATCACTCGGAGGAGAGTCCTTCTTGCGCAAAGGAGCCACAACCAGCGTGTCGTTCTCATAACGGCGATGCGAATCCAAATAGGTTATGTGTCGATACACCCCCACCAAACACACCAAGACAGACACCAGAAGCAGTAGAAAGGGAATGCGCAGCCTCCACAATTGTCGTCGCTTCATCAAGGAACGCTATCAGCAAAGCCCTTTCATTCGTTTTGACAATGAAAACAAAACACTGAATCGCTTGATAATCATAGAGAAGAGGGAACCACTGAACGGATTCACACCCAGCCCTTCTCCCTATCGCATCCATCGACGCTCCATCCCTCACTGCGACGAACCATCTCTACTCTGACCAACTCACCTCCTCCAGTGACCACTCTCATAAAACCATGCCTGAGAGGCAAAACAGATCCCATGTAGTCTAATCGGTTAGGATAGCAGGCTCTCACCCTGCCGATCCGGGTTCGATTCCCGGCGTGGGAAGTTCCTTTTTCTTTCCCTCTTATTCCTCCCTCTGCCTGTGTCTCCTCCGCCTTCTTTATTCCCTTCCGAAGAGAACACACTCTCCACATCACGAAACAACGCCTTGCGCCTCGAACTGGTTGTGTTCCACGTTTCCCCTTTAGTAGAGAATTGTCTGTTTGATGTTTGTAAAGAGAGTTGCCACTTTCAGACCCTCGGGACTCGCCAGAATGATGGCGTCGTCCCTGAAGGATTATCCTATCGATGGTTTCTTCAACGCCAAGTCCTATGCTATCGTTGGTGCCAGCACCAAGGAGGGCAGCCTGGGACTCAGTATTGCTAGCAACTTTATGGAGAAGTACCACGGTGATGTGTTCTTCGTGAATCCTAAAGGTAACGGCCCGGCTGCCCTGTCCCTCACGCGTAGGCGGCGAAATGTTCGGAAAGCCGATTTACAAGAACGTCAACGACATCAAGGAGGAGATCCAGGGCGCTGTTGTGGTTGTGGCGGCCAAATTTGTTCCAAAGACGATGAAGGACTTGATGGAGAAGGGCGCGAAATGGATTACCCTCGTCACGGGCGGCTTCGCTGAATCGAAGACCAAGGAGGGAAAGGAAGCTCAAGTGGACGCTGTCTCCCTCGCCTTAGGTGTAGAATGAAATTGTCCGCTTGGCTAACGAGTACAAGTGCCGTATCATTGGACCGAACTGCATGGGCGTCTACGACCCCACGAACGTGGACACCCTGTTCCTTCCCGCCATCGGGTTCTCTCCGCTTTCTGCGCCTCACGAGTAGTCTTGCCAAGCCCGGTTTCGGTCCCGTCGGCGTGTTCTCGCAGAGCGGTGCCTTGGGCGTCACGCTGCTGAACGAGCTTGCCGGCCGCAACAACCAGGGCTGGATTTCCAAGTTCATCTCCTTTGGTAATGCCTGCGATGTCGACGAGCTCGACGCGCTGCACTACTACGAGAAGGAGCCCTCGATCAAGCAGATCTGGTCGTACTTGGAGGGATTCCACAACGGACCCGCGTTCATGCGCAGCGTCCAGCGCACCACCCAGAAGAAGCCCGTCATTCTCATCAAGGCGAACCGCGGCAAGGCCGGCGCCAAGGCCTCCGCCTCGCACTCCGCCTCGCTCGCTGCCAACGACGCGGTGTGTGACCAGCTGTTGAAGAACGTGGGATGTTGGGGGGTCGCTGTAACAATTAGAGTGGTGTGATCCGCTGCGACGTGTGGAAGGACATGCAGAACATCGGTACGGTGCTGCGCCACCAGCCGCTGCCGCAGGGCCGTCGCGTCGCCAGTAACCATTTCCTCTCTGCCTCACGCGTTAGTCGTCACGGACGCCGGCGGCTTCGGCGTGCTGATCGCG
>ERZ1106948.230-NODE-230-length-28049-cov-35.195542_pt1 | contig 28049 bp, 41 predicted proteins | sample MGYA00403673_ERZ1106948 | MGnify/ENA primary metagenome ERZ1106948 (study PRJEB35170, sample SAMEA104062409) | human gut metagenome | biome: human gut; feature: human-associated habitat; material: faeces | place: Denmark | collected 2012-05-07 ...
CCTTCTCGAAGTACACCTTGTTGTTCACGGTATCTCTCACCTTTCCCTTATTCCATTTCTACGCCTATGAATATCCGCATTCACCATTCACCTTCTTTCCGTTGGCAGACTACAAGACAATTAGCTTGGATTCCGATAGACAACCACGACACATAGACACACTCCGAACAGCCACTTACCATTTTGTAATCAACGAATTGCTTGAAACAATCTCTTGGGTGTTGAACAAGTCCACGACGGATTTGGTGTCATAGAAGAGGGGTCTACATTTGGGGTTTTCGGATTCCGCCGTGCTCCATCGTATTCTGTAACAAACAGCGATACTTCGTACTCAAGGACTGCACCATCGCCTCATAATCGCTCTGCGAGTTGATCTTCTTCATTTCTTGGATTTGCTCGTCATTCCACTTGTATCTACGCGTCACTGGAGCAATAGACGACTACATTACACACATTTCCTTGAACCCTTCTTCTGGGGTCTTTGCCATCTTGTCGAGCTTTTCATTCACCGCTTTCAGTCTGCGCATCCACTTTGGATTCCACTTCTTGAAGGCGTACTGGATCCGTAGTTTCAGATTTGCGAGCGAGAGCGTTTCCGCCTTCTTGTCGATGGGATTGGCATCGCCTTCTGCCGGGCGCTTCTTCGATTTGCGTCCTTTTGTTGAGGGTGGAGGCGTTGACTTCTTTTCAGTTGGAGGTGTGATTGGTTGAGTTGGCGTTGCCTCTGATTGAGTTGTTGCCTTCGCTTGAGTTAGAGTTGCCTCTTCCATTATTGGTTTCGCTTCGATGGGTTCTTGCACTTCCATTGGAGGGGTGTTTTCTTCGGTTGGAGGCTTCACTTCTTCCACAGGAGTGACTTCCACTTCCGTTGCAGTTGTCTTTTCTTCCGTCTCCGCCTTCTCCACTATCATGGGCGTTGTTTCTTCCACTTCCGCAGGAGTCACTTCTTCCACAGTCGCTGTCTCCACCTCCACGGGCTGCGTTTCACCAACCATCGCCTCTCCTCCCTTTGATGACGCTTCACTCTCCGCCTTCTCTTCAACAACACTCGCAGTCCGGTTCGGAGTCTCCTCCTCAGCAACAGCCACCTTCTTCTCAGCAACAACCCCAGCAACAGAAGCACTCTTCTCTTCAGCAGCAACAGCCTTCTCAGCGGACAGCACGCCCACCTCCTGCTTCAACTGCTCGTTCACCTCCTTCATCGACCGGATCTCCAGCACATTCCTGTCCACCACGCCCTTCAGCTCCTCGTTCTCCTTCCTCAACACACCACACTCGCCGCGCGCCTTCTCCACGTCGCGGGTCAACACCTCCACGCTCTGCTGCAGCTCATCGATCACCTTCTCCGACTTCGACAACGACTCGCGCAGCGCCGTGTTGCTCTCCTCCAAACATACCTTCACCTGCTCACTCGAATCCTCACGAGAGGGCAGAGGCGGCAGCACGGGCGTGGCAGCGATCTTCGCCGTCTTCTCCATCTAGTCCTCACACACACGCGTCACACCCACACTCCGACAATACGCCGTGAGAGAGGTCAGACGAAGACGCTGAATCATCGCCGTCACGTCGGAAGAACTCGTCTTCGCGTCCTCCACGCACTGCCTCCACGCAGCTCGCTCACTCTCCAGTCGCGACAAGGACTACCCCTCACACACATGCGACAACTCCACCTCCTTCAACGCGCTCACCTCCTTGTTCACACCCTCGAGCAGCGCCGTCTTCTCCACACACTGTCGCTCACACGTGTCACACTTCGTTCGCCACGCCACCACCTCCTTCTTCAGGGCATCTAGTCGTCACATCACCTACACGCCACCACCGTTCTCCTTCACTGTCGCTCCACTCACCTCGCTCCACTTCAACAACGCTCGCTCCTTCTCCTGCAACGCCTCCTTCTCCTTCTTCGCCGTCTCCAACTCCGCCTCCAGCGTCTTGATGCGGTTCTCCTTCACCTCCAAATCGCGCGTCATCTCGTCCTCGTCCTCCTCCATCTCGCGCATCGTCTCCTCCAGGTCCTTGTTCTGCGACACCAGCGAGGCCAGGTGTTCGGACAGTGTCACCGACACGGGGCACTCAACAGAGGGCTCCTCAAGGGAGGGCAGAGGCGTTTCGTGGAACACGAGCTTCGCTTCCAGCTGGTGTAACGCCTCCAACCCTCGCGTGAGGCTGGCTTCCACGCGCTTGTTCTCCTCGCCCATTCTTCCCAGCAATGTGATGGCCGTTTCATCGAAGCGCGTTTGGAGTTTCTATCGGTGACTCCCGCGTGTTGAGACAACCGTGACCTCCGTGGAGAGACGATCGAGCTGTGCCTGATCGCAGTGCAATTGCAGCTCTGCCAGCGCGCGCTGAAGACTGGCTACTTGTTGTTGCAGCTCCGCGCAGCGCGTTCGCTCGATCTGGCGCAGCGACTCCGATGTGCCGATTTGTCGCGTCAGCTCGTCCACCTTGTGTTGGAGGCGCATCGCGTGATTGCGCGTCGTTTCGTCTTCCGTGGCGTTCATTTCCTTCACATTCTTCACATCCACTTCCTTCACATTCTTCACATCCACTTCCTTCACATCCACACCACTCACACCCCCCTTCAACAACACACGCGCACGCAGGGCATCTCGCTGCTTGCGCAACACCTCCACACACTCCCTCATCCCACACAACTCGCCACGCAACCGCAACACCTCCGCGTGCAACACCGACACCGCCTCCGACTCCTCCGACGGCAGTTTCGCCTCCACGAACTGGTTCCAACGAACCAACAGCTCCTTGTAGTTGTTCTGAAGCGCCACCAGCGCCTGCTTCTGCTCCTGCAGCAGCGGCGTCTTGTCCTCCAGGTCGCGCAGCACGTGCGACAGGTAACTAACGCTCACTCACTCGCCTCACGCTCACATCGACAGATTGTCGCGCTCCTTCGTCACGCGAATCAACTGTGCCTCGGGAGTTTCGTCCGTATGAACGGGAGTTTCGTTGGGAGGGGAGTGAAGGGTGTTGAGAAGCTGAAGGTTCTCCTCCTTCAGCGCGCTCAACTGTGCCTGCAGCGCCTGGTTCTGCTTCACGAGCGACTCGTTCTGGGCCTGAACCGCGGTCTCAGACTGGGACTGACTACATGGTAACAGACACAGCAATTCGCCACAGATTCGACAGTCGGGTGGTTTCGTCCTCGAGAAGACTGTTTCGCAACTGCAACTGCGTGCACTCCTCGTTGCGACTGGCCAACTCGTTCTTCGTGGCCGCCAACTCCATCTTCACAATTTGAAGCTCGTGAGCCAGCGAATCATCCGCTGCAACAGATTCAACGCTGCCTCGCTTCGCCACATCCCCCTTCAACGTCTCTAACGCTCCTTGAAGCGAGGACAGCTGATTCTGAAATGCTTCCGCATTCCCCTTCTATTCATGAAGCACCCAACAGAAAGAGTACAAATACGTTGAAATACGCTTCCTGTTGCGATAAGGAAGACAGGGCACCCGAAAACCCCTTCTCCGTGCTCATCTTCAAGGCTTCCACGTCAATTTTCATCACGCGCAACTAATTGTAAAGCAACTCCCCATTCGGCACGTCAGAGTAACGCTGATACACGCGCTCGATCTCATTACGAAGTGCACGGTTCTCTTGACTTTGCATCACGCATAGCGTGCTCAAATCCGTGTCAGGTGACGTCTTTGCTGGCTCTGGAGCATGTTCCATCGTTTCAGCTCCCTCTGTGCCACCCCTCATTCCATTTTGCTCTGCTTGTCACAACCATTCCATTTCTTCCTACCCACAACCTCCATTTCCACAGCACTTGACTCCACTCCCCTATTCTCCTGTACAACTCCCGCATTTCCCACCTACGTCTCATCCAGAATGCAGGAACACCCTACGGTCTCCGCCTGGTTTGATTTCACTTCCTCTTCCATTCGCTCTCTTGGATACGACTCGATTTGAATAGCTGCGATAGCAAAGCAAGGAACGAGAAAGACCGCTCTCTCAAACCGCTTAATGACTCGCCAAAAACTCCTTACGCCATGGATGAAAAGATCCGAAGACTGTATCAGCAATCGCAGCTATTGAATTCGCACATAGCTGAGCATGATACGGACTCCATGCACGTACAGGCGCCATTCTCGTCTCATGCCTAGCGAACAACGACCCTCATCCAATCTCTGGCACAAAACAGCAAGTTCGGCGAAAAGGCTCCAGAAACAAATATAAACGACTCCGCGTTCGCGTTTTAGGGCTGCATCACGGATTAGACACTCCTTTTGGATCGATAAGGGCATCGACACGACGAAACTGAAGAAGACGCTGGAGGAGGGCAAGTCCAAGCTCGTCATCTCCAATGCCAACGTGGTGAGCGAGTACGATGTGGACGGGTACTCATCGTAGTCAGCAGTCATCGAATAGACACATTAAGCAGTTCCACGACAATGCGGTGGCGCAGACGCTAAACGCCTCCCAGAAGCTGTTCGACGACTACTGCACGCAACGCATTTGGAAGATGATGAACAGCGAGTTCATGGTGGCGAAGGAGGCCATTTTGGAGAGCGAGGGAAAGCAGGCCGTGCTCCACGCCCCCAATCCGTCTGCCAGTGCGTGCTGAATGGGCGAATGAGGTATAGACAACCTGCCGCTCTCTACGCAGCAATTGGCGCCGCCTCCAGTGATGTCCAGTGCGTGCGCTCCTTTCCGTGCTTACAAGTAGGCGTGAAGCAGCAGGACGATCTCTCACGTCTCGTGCTCTTCGAGTCGGCGATTCAGGACATCTTCTCCCAGATTCGCGAGAAGAAGGCGCCTCGTGTGGCGTCCATCATTTACGAGGCTCTCGTGAATTCCAAGCAGGACGTAGTTGCGAGTTCGGAGCATCATGAAGTAGATCGCGGGCGAGCTCTTCTCCTGGCGTCTGTTCATGAAGGAGCTGAATCTGGACAAGAAGACGGCCAACTCCTTCTCCAAGTGCGCCAATCCCTCCCTCCTTCCCCGTAGAAGCACGGAATCTTCTCGCAACGCCACCTCCGATCCCGTCACTCAACGCAGCGCCACCTCCGACCCCGTCACGCAACTCAACACCATCCAGTTCCTCAGCGAGGAGTACACGGACTTCCTCTGCCGCTGCATCATCCGCGCGCGCTCCATCCAGCGTACCCCCACACCCACCACCTCACTCCCAGACCTGCCCTCCGACTCGCTGCGCGACATCGTCGAGGAGTACGTCCGCGTGCTGTGCGACGGCAAGGACGTACTACCTCCCTCTCTCCCTCACGCTCAGCTGAACGGGTACGAACTCGACTCCGCCTCGGGGCTCCCGCTCTGGATGCTCCTCTTCTACCTGCTGCGCTGCGGCTGCGCCGTCGAGGACATCGAGTTCTTCAAGGCCGACATTCTCCGACACGGCGGCAGCGTCGGCAACGACGTGTACAAATTACTCTCCATTTTTGTCAAGTGCGTCCCACAGCGTCCCCTCACGTCTAGAACGCTTCACCGAGGCACGGCGGAATCCGTTCCCGATCTGGCTGCCGTCACCTCGCGCGTGCGCGGCGTGTGCCACCGTCTGACGGGCGCGGGCTGTAGCGACATGCACAAGTCCGGAAATCGCCACGTTATCAGTCGTAGACTGTTCCTGCTGTCGCTGCTGAGCAACGAAACGCCCTACGCGGTGAACAGCGTGATCGACCAGAACACGGGCGATATCTGCATTCCCCAGCAGGAGGTGCTGACCACGCTCCAGGACTGGCTCTGGCACAAGCTGCTCGTGGTTTACGGTATTCCAGAAATCGGGGCGTGAGGGGTAGTCAACCAGACCTGCTTCGCGCGGCTGAACGAGACGGGACCCGACTTCACGCTCGCCGGCCTGGCGCAGCGCATCAAGGAGTGCGGCCCCCAGCACTTCGATCCGCGCGGCACGACGCCGTTCAGCTACATCCAGAACCTGCTGGTGATCGGCGAGTGGGACGAGAGCGTGCTGTACCTGCTCAAGAACGGCGAGGTGGTGTCCGCGCTCCTGCTCAGCGCCGCGCTCTACCACTACGGGCTGCTGGGCGGCGAGGACAACCTGTTCGTCACCTGTCTGCTGCGCGTGATCCGCAACCCCAGCGTGAAGCCCCTGGTGGCGGGCGCGCTGATCGGCGTGGTGCGCGAGGCGGGCATCAAGAACGACCTGTGCGAGGTGAGGGATGGAGTGGGGTCTGACGTGCAGGCACTGCTGCTGCAGAGCTACGCCACGAAGGAGCTGGTGGGCGTGATGCTCCCCGCGGGACACCGCTCCAAGGCTTTCTTCGACGAGCTGGCGGAGGTGAAGGTGGAGGAGGTGGTCAAGAACGCCGCCGTGCAGCTCAACGTGGTCGCGCCGCGCTGGCCTCACCCGTAGAACCAGAACGAGTGGCAGAAGGCGATCGACCTCTTCACGCTCTCCAAGAACTACGAGCACGCGCTGCTCCTCCTCGCGCAGCGCCTCGCCGCCGCCTACCTGGAGCACACGCCCGGCAAGGAGGCGATCGCGCAGCGCACAGAGGACTACTTGCAGTTCCTGAGCCGCGTGGACGAAACGGACGTGACGCCCGCCACGTACAACTCGGCGCTGCTGCTGGTGCAGATGGTGCATATTCTGTACCAGGTGGAGCTGGGGCAGATGGACGCCGCGCTGAACGAAATCGAGGGGATTTCGGTCCTGCCCCACTCCAAGTCGTCGTTCGAGATCCAGCGCGCGCTGCAGCGCTGCGAGGGCGTGGAGCGCTGCGTGATCGAGCTGCTGCCCGAGCTGATCCTGAAGTCGTGCACGTGTCTGATGTACTTCTTCAATCAGCTGAAGAGTCAGCTTGTGGGGGCTGGATGGGGCCGTGACGTGTAGTACATCTCCGTGGACGAGCAGGAGAAGAACGGGATCATGCAGCAGATGAATCACTACCGCGACATCATCGAGAGCTACGAGCTCTTCGTGGGCAGCATCAACATCCACATTCCCCCCATCATCAACGACCAGCTGTCGCAAATCGTCCTCAGTTTGGCATAAAAGCGGCTGTTTGTTGAATCGGCGAATTGTGGAAGAGACGTTCGTTACCTATTTGTCTCCGTCAGTTGCCATTTGTAGCGAATCCATGCAGCAGGATGCACTGCTTGACGAAAGAAGCCAGTTTCTTCCCGACGGCTACGCATCCATCCCCGCATTCGGTAGGGTGTCTTGCTTCGAGAGCGGCGTTTGCTTTGATGACTTCGAGCTGAGTTCGTCGCTTTTCCCAGATAGCCTGAGCTCCTTTTCTCTTCCCTCAGCGATTCCGACCACTGACTTTCAGTTGGACAGTCAGTCGACGTTAAGCGACGAGTCTCGTGATTGCAGCTCACGTGACGAGGATTCCCGGGAGAATCCGAAGCAAGTGGATGACGGACAGTTTTTGCTCCCCCGTGTGGAAGGGGTTGAAGTTTCTGTTGCTGTCCGTCCGTTTTGTGACCGAATTGGTGCTCCTTGTGGCGTTTTTGCTGTATGCGGTAATGGTCCTCGAGAGAAGGTGGCAGAGGCCTCGTATTATTCAGTTGGTAATGCAGTTTCAGTTGGTGGTGTGTGTTCGGTTGGTGATGCCTTTTCAGTTGGTAATGCCTTTTCAGCTACTCATTCATCGAATGCCTTTTCAGCTACTCACTCATCGAATGCCTTTTCAGCTACTCACTCATCGAACGCATATTCAATTACGAATGCCTTTTCAGCTACTCACTCATCGAACGCATATTCAATTACGAATGCTTCACATGCATGTCCTATTCCTAACACCCATGCATGCTCAGTTGATATTGTACCGGGCACATTGAGCCCAGAAAACACGGAGAGTGTTTCCCGAGAGAGACCGAGTGAATCCAGCGCGTGCGATGCTGATTGCAAACAGAAGTCTCGTTTTTTCTCTGCCGAAGTGAGGGAAGTCCTCGCTCAATTCATGATCGAGCATATGGATTATCCGTATGCTACGCGACGCGAGAAGGAGGTGCTAATGAATCTCACCGGTCTTAGCGAGAAATCGATTACCCAGTTCTTGTCGAATTGGAGAAGACGGCATGTGTTAAAGCCCTCCAGACAACGATACAGTCGCTCCTTCTATTCCTCCGGGTTTAAGCGGGACATTCCGTTTTTCAGCAAACAGTAAAACAAAGACAGGAGGTGCTATTATTCTTTTCGGGTATGTCTACGTTTACGCGGATGTCTATTATCGTGAGTACTCCTCTTTGTTCCATACACTTCTGCCGATCATCCAACAGATGCGGGGGCTCGCGCTGCAGACTCGGCAACAACAGGCTGAAGATAGAATCGATGTTGGCTCCACTCTTCGCCGACGTTTCCACGAAGAGGCTGCCCAGCTCCTTCGCCAAACCCTGTCCTCTCTCCGTCGAAACCACACTGCACATCAATATCATCACAGCGAGTAGTACCGTCCCGCATCCAAATCCATCTTGTTCCCCACGATTATCACCGCGATGTCCTCTCGCTGCTGCTTCACGTCCTCGTACCACAGTCTCACGCTCGCAAACGACGACTCGCTGGTGATGTCGTATACGATGATGGCCACGGAAGAGTCGCGGATGTAACTCGGAATGAGGCTTCGGAACCGCCTAGGCGTAAGCTCGAAGCAACACAATCACTCCTGGCCCGCCGTATCCCACAGCTGGAGTCGAATCGGTCGCTCCTTGAAGGTCACCGTTTTGGACAGGAAATCGATTCCGATGGTGGACTGTAAGTTACACACGCCATCCTCGTCGATACTTGGTAGACTGGATCAAAGCTGTCATACATGAAACGGGTGATTACGGACGTCTTCCCGGATCCTGCATCGCCCAGAAGGACGCATTTGTATCTGAACCGTGAGGAGGAGGCGCGATCAGCACTTTTCAAGTGGAGACTGTTTGCTTGCACACTCAATGATGGTTGATGCCATAGCACAGTTTCGTAGTGCTGAGGAGGCAGAAAGGGATCCATTGGCGAAGCATGGATGGGGCGAAGATGCGTGAATGGCTTATGTATTTCGCTTTGTGGAGAGTCGTAGATTGTAATAGCAGTGGATTGTCAAAGAGAGAGGGAATCCGTGTCCCTTCAAAGAGAAGTCTGTCTATTCATTCCAATCCATTCGCATGTCCGTTTTCCCTTCTCATATCCGTGAACAGAAGACAGATGAACCCTATATCCAAACACTCCCAGTTTACGATCTTCGACGCAAAGAACACAGCACGTCGCAGTACCAACACGCATCTCCACTCATCCCTTTTCTCTCTCGTAAAACGATTCCAAATCCCGTCTATTGCAACCCATTTGAATTCTACACTCATCCTCAGCTCCTTTCATCTTGTATCAAACGCGGCATGTTCAAAACGGTGGCGGTCGAATTTGATTGGCGGAGCGCGTTTCTCATTTCTCGCAAGGGCAGTGATTCCCTCATCAAACGCTCTCAAAACAAGCCAAATGTCCTGGAAGAATCCCATTGATGTGTTCTGGACGAGCTCCGTGGAGCCAAGGATCTTTATGCTGTACTTCCTCGTTCAGCTCGGCCAAGGCCTCCCGTGGACGGCGCTGTCTCTCATGCTCACGCGCGATATCGTTTCTGTCTCGTAACGCGGATTATGTGTAGAAGCTGGACTATGACCAAGTGAACAACTACTACGCCATCTGCTACATTCCGTGGAGTTTCAAAGTGAGTGCGCATTGCGTCTCCTCATTCCTAGCTCGTGTTTGGTTACATCTCCGACTCCCTCCCCATTCTGAAACACCGTCGTGTTCCCTACTTCGTTTTCTATGCCTTCATTGTCTCCATCGTCTTCATGACCTATCCTTTCGTGGTTCATGGCTACAAGACGGCGCTGATTATGGGTATTATCCTGAACACGACGCAGTGCGGTGCTCAGATCATGATCGATACGCTCGTCGTGGAGCGCGTCCATAAGGAGACCGATGACGAAGGCAGAGGCCAGTCGCTCGCTATGGCCGCCAAGACGTCGGGTACCGTTGCTGCCACCATTACTTCGCTGATTCTGATGCTTGTGCGCGCATTCGTTCCCTCTCATCTCTAGGACGTGTTCAATATCCCCTACAAGTGGGTGTTCGCGCTGGCTGGCGTGCCCTACATTTGCGCTGCCATCGTCGCGCTCAAGGTCAATGATCGCTGCGTGACCAAGCTCGTTCCCGCTTCCCTCTCTGTTCACCTCTAGTCCTTCATGGATACTCTGCGCGAGGGTCTGAATCTCATCTTCTGCGGTAAGAGAGGCGATGGAGTCTTCGCCAAGTATCGCCCCCTGTTCCCTCTGATTCTGTTCCTCCTCATCCACTCCGCCATGCCCTCCACCGCCACCAACGTCTACACCTACCTCTCCATCAATGTCAGTGTCCAGACCTGGCAGTACAACTTCCTCAACATTTCCACCTCCGTCTTCTCTCTCATCGCCTCCTTCGTCTACAACCGATTCCTCATTGGTAAGGATCTCGCCGTCATCATCGTCTGGACCGCGGTCGCCTCCTGTCTGACCTCGCTGCTTCAAATCTACTTCGTCACGGGTCTCTTTGACGACAAGAACGTTCTCTTCTGGGTGACCATCGTGATCATGGACATCAACGCCTTCGCCAGCCAGCTCGCCTTCATTCCCATGCTGATCATGGTGTCGCGCTCCTGCCCCGTCGGCTACGAGAGTTCGATGTGGGCCACCTTCTTCACCTTCAACGACATTGCCGGCACGATCAGCGGAACCATCGTAGGTGTCGGCGATTTGAGTGACGAAATAGGCCTCCAAGCTGACGCAGTACTACGGCATCACGTACACGGACTTCTCGAATCTGTACCGCTACATCGTGACGTGCTCGCTGTGCATTCTGGTGCCTCTGGTGTACCTGTTCTTTATCCGTGACTACTTCGATATCGGTAAGAGTTACGTCGAAATATAAGTCGTAGTGGCTTCGATGAAGGACACCACGGACGTGATTAGAGACGGACTCAGTCTGACCGTGAACGACGAAATGGCGATCAGAAGTCAGGGTCGTGTGTATGCTTCGTCTCTTTGTCACAAACACTCCAACTGAGCGAGAAAGACTTATAGTTGCCCTCCACCTTCATTGCCAGCTTCTTGTACTTGTTCTGCACCTTCCCGCTGCCAATCACCATCGGCAGGAACGACGTCTTGTTGTACTTGTACATGATTCCGTTCACCAGCACGCCCTCGTTGACGTCGCCGATGAACACGTCTCCGTTGAAATAGAAAATGTACCACTGGGTGTGCGACTGCGCCAGCGCGATGCAGTCGTCCATGAACAACGCGTTCTGACGCTCGCCCGAAAAGCAGATCGGCGACAGCTGCTTTGCCGAGGGGAAACTCGCCTCGAACGGGTCGTTCGCAGATTCGATCGGATAGCCGTGCGAGAACACACCGCGAATGAAGAAGCCCGACGGAAGGACGATGCGGCCCTGGCCCTCGTACACGTCGTTGTGGAAGAACCCGGAATACACGTAACCCTTCGCTTCGTAGCGGACGCCTTCGCGAATCAGTCCGTTGGAGAACACGCCGTCCTCGTACAAATACCCATTCTGGTACAGCTTCCCCTTCCCTTCGTAGCTGCCATCCTTGAAGGAGCCCTGGTACACCACCGATCTTGTGGCGATCGTAACGACAGTGCCATCTCCGTTGGGTTTGCCGTTCTGGAGATCGCCCATGTACAGCAGATCCTTGCTAATGCGGTACGCTCCCTTCGATGCTCCGAGGGGATTCACATACGGCACCTTTAACTGCGCACTGCCTTGCGCCGCATTCGGAGCGCTCCCTCGCGAAGTGCCATCTGAAGTACTCTTCCCTGCGCATAATCAACTCTTCGTTCATTTCCTACGAACACCCTTCGATGCCTTATGTCCTGCATCCACTTCCTCGACGATATCCTTACTACACGCGTCAATTCCACACGGCACAGCCTACTAAAGATTCTTATTGCTATTTACAAACCCCATTTCTCCCTGTGACAGGTATTCAGTGATATTCAGCGATTTCTTGTACAGCTTCCTGAATTGTTCTTTCTTGGCGTCTTCTTCACTAACGGCGGGTGGAGGCTGCATTACGACGACGTTCATTTGAAACGAGAGGAATGTGCAAAGATTCGGCGAATAACTGTCTCTCATTGAGGTGGGAGTTTCATTCAGTTTCCAGTTCTTTCGATTTGGAGGGTGGTGCGTTGGTGTAGTTCTTCAGAGAGGTCTTCAGAGAGGTCTTCAGAGAGGTCTTCAGAGAGGTCTTCAGAGAGTTCTTCAGAGAGGTCTTCAGAGAGGTCTTCAGAAAGAACTGAAGAAAACCCCCTCACAAAACAACTCAAACAGCACTTCAAAAACAAACACAAACACACCTCCTCCGTCCGGAGCACACCATACCCATCATTCTTCGCAAGTCCCCAAAACTCGAGCCAATTCCGAAAGAAACCCCTGTCATACGGATTCCGAAAACGGCGGTTCTACGCATGATCACACCCGCCGTCATCCACCTCATCGAGCAAGTAGGGATAATGCCTCCAGTTGATCGACTCGTTCGTCGTGATGTTCTTGCTGATCTGGCGCGTCTGGAGGATCCACAGGTAGAGGCAGTACGATCCCATCCACGCCATGTTCACAAAGAAAACCACGAACAGCACGCTATCCACCACGCAGTGCTCCTTGTCGCGACAGTGGATCGCGTTCGCTAGAGATCAGCATCACGATCATCGACCCACCCGCGTAGAGGAGGTACAAAACATAAAACGAAAAGGATACAAGAGCAATGCACAGCGTCAAAAACACATAAAACACACGATGACTACACATCAACAATCACCCCAACCGACACTTTTTCAACCCGACACAGTTGTTAATCCAACGACCTACGCCTCACTCCGTCGCCCCACACCCACAGTGATGGTCCATGCGCATCACGCACACACCACACTTCGTGCAATGCTTGCACCGGTCCGGCCGCTCGATCTCGCACGTCGCGCACACCGCGTTCTGCATGAAATGCTCGCCGCTCATGATCATCTCGTACCGTTTGTGCAAATCGACATTCGTCACGCCGATGTTCTGAAAATGACCCTTGTGGTCCACGACGTAGCCAGGGTCAGAGGCGCACAAATAGATCCACAATACCAGCACGATCAGCGTCAGACCGAGGAAGAGCTCCGATGTCAATGCCGGGACGGCGGAGCTGGTGAACAGGAATTGCCCCATTACAACGATGCCCAGAAGCCCCAAAAGTGGAATGAACGTGAAGGCCAGGTAATGATTGACCACATCCTTCATCTCGTACAGAATGCGGTGGAACAGAAAGCTATCCAGGAGCGTCTGCACGCGCTCCAGTCGTTTCCTCTCCACGCCGGTGGAGTGCGACAGTAATTCGATGATCACCTAATCGTCACTCTCCACTCCACTCCCCACGTCCAGCGGCGTCTGCACCGCGAAGTCCACCGTGCGCACCAGCTGCGGACCGTACTTCGAGTTCAGGATGAATTCCGTCACCTCGTACGAGCCGTGCGAGGCGGCCCAGTGCAACACGGTCCGCCCGCGACTGTCCTGGTCCAGGATGCGAGAGTGGTGGTTGAGCAGCCACTGAAATGCCTACTGGGAATGATAACACGCGACGCCCACGATCAGCTGGTTCTCCTCTGCAGCAGCCATCAGCGGCGTCTCTCCCTTGTTGTCGCGCACGTCCAGCTTCGCTCCCCTCGATGTCAGGAAGGAAAGCACGTTGATCTTCCCGTTCAGTGCGGCGTAGTGAACGGATGTGAGTCCCTTCGAGTCGCGATCCTCGATCTTCGCTCCATGCTTCAGCAGCAAGTTCACTGGAGGTAAGAGGAAAGCGGAGACGGTACAAATATTCACGTTGCCCACGATGGATGCAACGATGATGCACGTCTGTTTCTTGAAATTCGTGCAACTCACGTTTGAACCCGATTCTAAGAAATAGCGAACAATCTCATATTTGTTTGACGTAATCGCCTAGGGATTAACAGCAGCGGAAAACGAAATACGTATTGGAGCAACGGAATACCGCGAACGCGGAACTCGGATCCTTTGCTGCCGTCCGTATTCATTTTCTTTTGTAGCTATTCTGATAAATGCAGTGGACTATAAAACTACGTCATGCAAGTCACCCTTTTCAATCGCAGACAGGAGGAAGGCATACTGCGTATCCGTGTCTCCCTCGTTATCTGTGTCCCCTTCCGTAAAGGAATCCACTCCCTTGTCCATTCTCTCTCCTCTTTCTATCCCTTTTCTCTGATCTCACACCTCTTCTCACGTTCAAAACAAACAGCAGAAAAGACTATGTTGGAGACCACATACCCAGACGCGTATCGAAGTTCCAGCGGTAGATCTGGTTGGTCTCCTTCGTCAAGTACGTCTCCTTCTTCATCCAAACCGTGTCCACCGCCACGAGCACGGTGCACATCACAAGGATCAGAGGCCAGACCCACCCATTGCAGATTCCAACGAGTTCCTGACCAAAACGCGCGTAGCTAATCAGTTCGCCGCAAACAGCCTATCTGTGAGGGGAACGTGACACAACAACCGTCACCGCAAACACGCCCAGGAAGCAGAACGCCAGCGTCTTCCCCGCCTTCTGTTTCACGTTCTCCAGAAGGGTGCCGTTCCGATTCACCAGCATCAGGCACAGCAGCGCGCTCATCACCTCCATCACCAGGGTAATCAGCAGATTGCTGCCGAACTGAAGGGCGCGCTTCGTCTCGTAGTTGTCGTTGAGCCACATCTTCAGCTACACTGTAATTTCGTTCCGGTTCGCTCACCTCCTGATTGTTGTAAAACCCGAACAAGGAGATGGTTTTGAACGGAGAGAACCGCCGCACGCCCGGCACCCAGAACAGAATCTCCAGAGAAACCAGCAACACAATCATGATCGCGATCCGCAACGCCACGCGAACGCCAAACACAGAAGGCACCTTGAGTTGTTCTCCCTAGCGCTGACGACGTGTGGGATGCCTTACGCGACTCAGCGGCTTCCACGGGAGCAATTCAAACAATCCACTCTCGTTCAGCGCCGGTTCCGACGTGAACAAAAACGAGGAGAAAACAGGAATGACGATAAAGAGGAGCAGATAGAACGTCGCCGCTACACGTGACTCCCCGCGGGAATCCTCACTCTCCAGCAAGGGAGGGAAATCGATCAGCCAATTGAAAATGACGCACGTGTTCAGTGCGTACACCAGCGAAACGCCCACCAGCAGAATGTTGTCCATGTTGTTGGCGATGCGCTTGCACTCGTTGAAGAAGGCGGGAAAGATCGACAGGTCCGTGTGGTTGTCGAAATGGAGCGTCGCTACCCATAAGGCCCCGAATTCGCACACACCCCCATGTGACAACAACAATTCGTTGATATGGAAGATCTCCTTGTTCTGGTTCGTCGCCAGGTAGAAGTGGTTGTTATCCTTGCTTAGTTTATTCTTCGACGAAACGCCCTCGTTCGGCGTCTCCTTCTCTACACGTCACGCACGCTGTCCACCTCCACCCGGCACATCTTCGCTGACCAACTCGCTGTCCTGCGCCAGCCGGAATGAGTTGAACTGGTGCATCGTTATCAAAAATCGGGACTATTTCTCACACTCCACAAAAAGCCCCACTTTCGCCAACACGGGTTCGATCATGCGATAGCTGCTGTTGCTGAGCGCGATCACGCCCTCGCCCCACTCCGTCATGATGTCCAGCATCTCCACCACACTCTTGTCCGTCCTACCCTTCACGCTCCTCTCCGCTCTTACGCGTGTGTGAACAGGTGCACCAGCAGCGGGATGTTGTCCTGCGTCACCAGCCGGTCGCGGATCTGCGCCACGCCGTGCGGCAGCTGGGCGAAGGCCTCCCACTGCAGGCGCTCCTCTGCCGTCACTCACCGCCACCACACCCACCTTCGCGTTCGTCCGCCAGCGACACCGCCGTGTTCCAGCCCGTCTCCAGTCCCATGCGCGCCGCCAGCTTCCGCGAGTGGTTGTAGTTGTACGGACTGTAGTACACGTACCGCACGCCCAGCTGCGACATCTTGTCGATCGTGTCCGGCAAGTTCTCCTACGCCTCAGCGCACGGCGGAATCCACACCTTGATCGAGTCGTCCACCGCCACCAGCGACAAGAAGTTCGAGTCCTTTAGGAGGAAGCGCACGGTCTGGGCGTGAGAGAGGCGTGACAGAAATACCTCCGAAATCTCGCCGTCTTTGGAGGTGACGAAAATACCCCCGTTTTTGAGTTTCGCCAAGTCCGCCTCCACCGATGGAGGAAGCGCGTCTGCCGAAAACACAATCGAATTGTGTCCCGCCAGAAACACGGGGATAAACTGCTGCCGGTTCTTGGTCTCGACATTGCGAATCTCCTCCCTCAACTCCTCGGTGAGTGGTTTCAAGTGATGTCCCGTCCACACGGATGACAAATACGGAAGCAAGGTTCCCTATTCCGTGAATGACGTGAATGCATCATTACCACATCGCCGAAGAAGAGAACGTTCAGCGTGTTCCTCCCGCTCTCCATCAAGAACATGTACACCTCGCTGAAGTGGCGACCCCCCATTTTGTACCGCAGCGTCACACTGGACATCTCGTGCTCCTGCGACGTCAGGTGTTCCAGCGGCTGTTGTCGGTTCTCCCGAATCACGTTGATCGTGCCCTCAATCGCCTCCGCAGACAGGTCGTCGTTGAAGAACCCGACCGCGTCCGCGATTTCGTAGAAGGTCTAGCGATCATTGTGGCCCCCCAAATTCCACCTCGCGGTAGAAGTTGTTGGTGAGATTCGACGTGTACTCGCGGAGTTGGGCTTGAATGTCGTCGCACGAAACTCCCTGTCGGAGCCCTAATCCTCAGGGACCCTGCTGAACAAATGCACCCTTACTGTTGCGACTCATCACCAGCGTCAGAAATCCCGTCGGTTTCAGCACGTTCAGATTCTCCTTCCAATTCTTGTCGTAAAACTGGCAATGGCCCTTCGAGCTGTACAGAGACAACTGCTTCAGGTGGAACGGACGGTGCTTGTGGCTGGGCGACGCGGCGAAGGAGGAGAGCGTGATCAGTGGTTCTGTTGATTATCAAGAGACGGCTGGATCACTCTTCTGTTCGTCCTTCGACACGCAGTACACGCTGGACACGAACGGGTAGTCGCGGCACACCACGTTCTTGCTGAGGATGTTGAAGTTGGTGCAGTGCGGAAGCGAGAGCAGCGGAACCGTCGGAATGCTAGTGATGATGATGATCGCGCATGCACACAAGTCGAGAGGGTTGTTGCTCGCCGTGCGGAAGCACTTCCAGATCTCGTTGAAATGGGGCACTCCCAGCTTCTTGTTCCTCTAATCATCACATCGCATCTCCGATGCCACCCTGATGTAATACCAGTACCCCACCAGATGGATCACGTAAATGCCCTCGTACACCGACTCCAAAATGGCCACAGCGAGCGGGCAGATGAAGAAGGTGACCAAAAGAAGTCGCAAATCCGAGAACTGAAATGACGTCAAATTCAGGAGCAGCACCACCACCACCACAAACCACGTCATGCAGGTGCACAGAAAGTACGAATACTTGTACACGCGGTGGTATACGGAATAGTTGAGAATTCGGGAATTCACACTGCTCGCGTCGTCCGACGATCCGCTCGACGTCTCCTGCGAAGACAAGTCCGCGTGGATCCACCGGTTCACGCGCTTCCAGAATCGGGTGCAATCATGATTGCCTCCCGCTTCCTGCAAATGGAAGGCATTGTTGATAAATGCCACGATGGGCGTTTCCGTGACAATGTAGAGATTGTTCATTCCGGCAATACTCGCATTGCTCTTCGTTTCCTCCAGCGGCATGCACTTCAGGTTCAGAAGACTCCCCTCGCCAAAAAGAGAAGAAAAGCTGAACACGTCGTCCTTCACGAGAAGAAGTCTATCTCTCACGCAGCAACACAAACACTACACTGGCCATCGCTGCCAACGGTGGTCGCGGTACAGGAAAACGTAGGTCACTTCTCCCTCCTCGAACTCCACGAGAAGATCGTCCCAATTCGGCTCGTCCTTGCTCAATTTCCTACATGAAAGCAAGCTCGCATGCGTACTGGATGCGTTCGAGAATCGCCTGGAAGCGTAAGAGGTTCTTCCTGCTGTCAAACAGCTCCTCGCACAGCTTCCAATCGCAGTAGACGAAAATAATGGGGATCAGCACGAATATCTCGATGGTGAGCAGGGAGGAGTTGTTCCGCTGCTCCTTCAAGCAGAAGAAGTACACGACCAAGATAATCGCGACGTAAATTACCAACTCGACGGAGACCAACGGGATAAGCAATCTAGTTGAAACGGGGACGAAAACAACACACCTCTTCAAATGACGGTTCAGTTCGTGCTGCACACGCTTCAGACTGTCGTTGAAACTCGAAATCAGTCGATTCAAGCCTTCCTTCATGTCCAGTCCTTCTCATCACACAACGCAGCAACACCTCACCTATCGTAATATCGACCCGCACGGAGGAGTCGCTATTCGATTCGCACGGAGAAAGCTCAATCGACATTCGTTTCAATGCGCGTCCTCTTCCTCAACACCAAAGAAGTGGGATCCCACTTCCCTTCATTTTGCGTTGGCAACGAAACCATTTCATGGAAGAAGGTGACCGCGAAAACGGTCTCTTCGGAAGTGACACCAGGAAGCTGGCGTTCAGCAGTCAGTTGAGTCAGTACCCGGATTCCTCGCAAAGGACGCAGACTCTGAACAACGACAGCGGAATCGAAAAGTCGCTGGATATCCACATTCTAACGCAGAACGACTTTTGCACTCCGGGTGTTAGGCTTTTCGTCACCTTTTGATGCATAGTTCACGGAGGAAGTGCCGTCCCAGCTCTTTGAGTCCGGCAAAGACTCTGTGGACACTTGCGGCGTCTTTGGAGAGACACCTCAGAAGCCGCGCACTTCCAGTTCGCGCTCCTTCTTCATGAGGAAGGCTGGATATGGTAGGGCATTCCGAACCGACTCATCGCAGACGTTTCGCAGAGCGACATGAAGAAGCAGTGTCTGTTCCCATCGCAGCAGCAAACCCAGCCCTTTGCTTCGGCTACACTGCCCACGCCCGATCCGAATCCCTATTTGGTTCTTCCTCCGGAAAAGGAAACCGAGCTGAACGCTCTTCTGAAGAAGCGCGACTTCGTTGTATTCGACTTGAACCACATATCCCGATACCAGAACGATTTCAAGGAATTGGAGGTGGGGAGTGCGATGTGCTGATTCCCTCTAGTTTCTCGGAAAGGGCGTGTCGTCCGTCGTGACCCTGTGCAAACATCGCATCGACGGGTGCTACTACGCTGTCAAGCAGATCTCTCTGGATGACAACACGGAAAGGAAATCGAGCGTTCTGTAAGTGTTAATGTATTGTCTAACGCGGAGAAGGAGAGTGAAGAAGGAGGTTCGACTGCTCAGCGTCATGAGTGGTCTGAATTGGCGGCATTGACGATTAGCCGACGCACCACACATTATTCGCTACTTCGGCAGCTGGGTGGAGGACAGCACGTTCTACATTCAGCTAGAGTACGGGTTCTACGGGAATGTGACCTCTTACGCGGCGCTGGTGGCACTCCAGAAATCCTCCTGATTTGTAGCATCCCATGAACGAGGAGGACATCAAGGTGCTTCTGGCGCAGATCGGCAGCGCGCTGCTGTGGCTGCATAACCGCGGTTACGCGCACATGGACGTGAAACCGGATAACATTCTGATCGTGCGTAAAGACGGTTGGAGTTTCAAGCTGAGTGATTTCGGGTTGGTGGGAAGTGTGCGAGGCGTGTGAGGTGTAGTCGTGTCGCGTGAAGGATGAGATTGTGAATGAGGGCGATGCGCGGTATTTGCCGGGGTAGGTGGTGTTGTCTGATCATTGTTATGCTCACTTCCAATCACGATCATGCATTAACCCTCTCCAGCGAAATCATCACCTCAGCTACGGCGATGAAGGCAGACGTCTTCGCGCTCGGCGCCACTGCGCTCGAACTCGTTCGCGTTTTCCTTCTCTCATCATCGTAGTCTTCTCCACCTCCCTTCCCCAAACCATCCGAGTTTTACTGTACCATTCGTGAGGGGAAGATTCCGCCGTGCTGCAGAATCTCACCGCATCTGCGCGTCATTCTGAGCGTCAGTGTTCTGTCTCTCAATGAGTCGTAGGGAATGATCAACAAGGAGGTGAGTGCGAGGTGGACAATGGAGCAGGTGGTGAGTCACAAGTACCTCGCTAGTGTAGTTTCAGGTTTTCGTATTTGTTTGTAACTCGTTTCAGGTTTTCGTGACTGTTTACAACTCACCGTTTCAAGTTCTCATGTCTGTTAACAACTTACTGTTTCCGGTTTCCGTGCCTGTTTACAACTCCCAATCTCAGATTCCCACGTTTGTTAACAAACATCTCACTGTTTATAGTCTTCGTCGAGAAGGAGATTGTCTCGACTCGAGCTCCCATACCCAGAGTAACGCGCTACGCCTCACGCCTTCTCCCCACACCTACCTCGCTTACGCACCGGACGATGGTTCTCCGACTCCTCATCCGAGGCGTCGCGACGATACCCGCCATAATACGAGCCGTCCGCTACGCCGTCACACCCACACTTCTCACTCACCCTCCTTCTTCACGCGCGGCTTCCGCGTGGGCGACTTGCTCCCTTCCTTCTTCTCCTTCTTGGTGTCGTTCAGCGAAACGCCCTCCGCACGACACCACCTACAAATGAAGGGCTCCTTCTCGTCCTCTTTGTAGTTCTCGAAGTCGACGCCAGCGCAAGAGAAGTGCACCCAACCGCCACACTTCCGCCCCACGGCACACTCAATCATCTCTTCATCGCGCACCTGACCGCACCCACAGTACGCGCCATTCGGGGAAGGCGTTTTCTTATGCGGTGCTGGACTCGCGGGAGTTTCACCCAACAACCCGTGCATGTGACCGGCCACGTTCTTGGCGAGGGATGTCCTGATTATAAACAATTGGGTCAATGGGTACCGTCCCAGAACCACTTCGCCGCTCGCCTTGTCCTTTTCGTAGGAGCCGTAACCTCCCTCCAGCATTGAAACAATACGGCCATCGCAGCATATTTGTGCCATTTCGTTGATCTTGAATAGGGCCCACTCATAGTCCTCGATCTTCAAATCCATCCCAATCTGCACCGTCGGCACGTGGCGGTAGTTTCCCACGTCCCTGTAACCTCCATCGAATCCTGCGTCTCACCCCCACCACGCACACCTACCCGAAGACACGATGATCAGGTCAGGTGTGAAAGATCGTAACAGTGGCAACAGACGCGTGGTGATCACCTTCCGGAACAGCGCGCGCCCGCTCTCGCCCTCGTGCTTGCGACTGCTACACGTCACCCTCCGCCACCACACTCACTGTTCCGTCTCCCACAGTGGCTGCAGCGGCTGGTTGAATATGTTGGTGTTGCAGAAGTCCTCCTTGCCCGTCCCGGGGTAGAACTCGTACTCATGATGCGGATCCTACGGCTCATTCTCCTCGCGCAACACGCACTTGGAAGAAGATGTGCGATGACCAAAATAGGACCTTTTCCGGGTGGTTGTATTTGCGCAGAATCTGCTCCGTGCCGTTTCCGTGGTGAATATCTTCTCTTCATGCAACTCCAAAAATCGAACCGATATCGACCACGGCAATCTTCTTGATTTTGTCCGGGTAGGTTTCCAGCGCGTGCATCGCGGCAATCATCACATTGTTGTAAATGCAGAATCCGCACGATGACGCTGTCGTCAGCAAGCCGTCGATGCCCGCGTGGTGTCCGGGCGGTCGGACACACACGAACGCGTTCTGATATTCTCCCGAAATGACTACCGATGAAACTCCCGCAGTGAAACCACCCTTGTCCACGCCGTAGATGGCGCCGCCCGCCGCGCGCGTGGCTGCCTGCAACGAGCCCTGTGGGGTCACAACCATTTCACACCACGTACCTTTGAAAACGAGGTGTCGCAAATGCCCTCGTCCTTAATCCGGTCCGCAGGACAGCCGAATCCCTGTTGCACGTGCGGTGTGAACGCCACGCTCTGGTCCTTCGCCAACTACGGGTCAACGCAGTTTGACAACTCCACCTCCTCGTTCAGGTGCTTCAGCAGGTTCACGTACCGCTCCGAGTGCACGCGCAGAATCGCGCTGGTGCTCGCGGGCGGGAAGTTGGTGTCGTAGGCCACCTCCCACTCGGGGAACTGTTCGTGCAGTTCCTTCAGGATCGCGTCGATGCGCGGCGGCGCCTCCCACGGGTTGGAGCCTTGACTGCCCGTGAGGCGTGGGATGTGCAGGTTGCAGTCTGGGTGGTGGATCACGATGGTTTTGAAGGAGGAGTGGCGCGCGTAGAACAGCTGCCGGAGTTTCATCTTCACTTCGGGGGAAAAGTCTGTCGATGAAACGGATAACGAAAACCGACGACAGAGGTCCGAATTCAGGAGCGTCAGTGGAGTGAAGAATTGGTCGTTTTTCAGGAACAGGTTAGCGTTGGCTTCTTCGACGAGGATCTGCACACATGACTCCCTTCCCTCCAAGATCGCCAAATGCAACGCCGTGTTTCCCTCCTTGTTCGTCTCGTCCACAAACGCGCCCTTTTCGAGCAGGTAACGCACGATCTCTATTCGTGACTCTTTCCGGAATGGCAGAAATACCCGGGTTTCCCACAATGGCTGCCCACATGAACGCGGTGTTGCCCTCGCGATCCTTCGTCGGGATCTCGGCTCCCTGCTCCTCATGCCACTCCCAAAACACCCACCTTTTCGACCAGTAGTTTGGTGATATTCAACGCCGCCACCGTATCCGCCAGGCACACCGACGTCATCAGAGGCGTGAACCCGTGAGAGTCCGGCTGGTTCACGTAATACGACACTGCTGGAGCGTCTTGGTGGGCGGCGAAGAACGCACGAGTGTTCTCTTCCGACGTCAATATCGCCTATTCGTGGAATGGCAGAAACACCCGCTACTCTGTGCAAATCAGACCGCGTTCCTCTGACGTTCGCTGGCGTGCGTGGCGCGTTGCGGTCTTCTCTATAGTCGTCTTCTGGCAGCGGGAGCAACGACTCCGGGTTCTTGATACGCAATGATGGGCGCACGTGCGGTGGCGGTGGCTTGATCTGGTCCACGATCGACACACGTCGCTCTAGTCGCGCAGGCTTCGTCTCGTCTTTTGGTTCTTCCTTTGTTACCACTTCGGGGGGTTTCACTTCTGGGAGTTTCACTTTCACCTCTGGGAGTTTCGCTTCCACTTCAGGTTGTTTTGCCATTTCAGGTAGTTTCGCTTTCACTTCGGGGAGTTTCGCTTCAGAAAGTTTTGCTTCAGGCAATTTCACTTCGGGGAGTTTCGCTTCAGAAAGCTTCGCCACTTCAGGCAATTTCGCTTCAGGCAATTTCGCTTCAGGCAATTTCGCCACTTCAGGCAGCGGCGGGGACTCCACCTTCACCGGGACCTCCTTCTCGTACGCCTTCTTCTCCATCAGCTCCAGCACGGCGCGCGCGAACTGTCGCTCCTGCCTGTACCGGTCCTTCGGGTAGTACACGCCCAGCGGTGTGATGCGACGCGAGAAGGTGTCTTCGGACGAGAGCGGCATCGACGACGGACGGATGCCGAAGTGGTAGTGACGCGGCAGCGTCTGCAGCGCGTGACTCAGCAACTCGCCCTTCTCGTACTCGGGAGGAAGGGGAGTTTCAATGACGGGCGTTTCGTTTTGAAGCGCGTTGGGCTTCTCAGGGGGAACGGTTTCGTCCGGCATGGGACTCGGAGTCCTCGATCGCGTGATGATGATGTGATTGGGCCGGTTTGAAACGCGGGAAGTGGACTGGTAATTCGTCCGTCCATGATTCCGGTTCTTCGCCTTCTAGGATCAACGCACAGCATCAACGCATTACCTTGATAGCGATGCGACGCTTCTCATTTGCAGACTCGCTCCCCTCCGTGATGCGATCGTACTTCATCCCAAAGTCGTTCTTCTGAAAGAACTTCTGTGCATGGGTGCGAATCTGGATGAGCGTGCGAGAGGGCACCTGCGCATTACTCCAAAACGACGGGCTTACGATTGTGGAGATCTTCCTCCAGTCCTTTCCAAATTGCTCCAATCCCTTTAGGAATAATGCGTGCTCCTGCGCAGACCATCGCCCAATATTGTTGCCCCCTTCGCCAATTTGAACTTCAGCGCCGCTTTCCTCCTCCTCTCCGGTCTACAGCAGTCACGACAGCGAAACATCCACAACTCCGTTTGGATCCACCGTAGTGTCAAGCGCAGTCCCATTTGTTCCGTCTCCGTTCGATTTGGGGCCTAGTGCATCACGCCAATCCTATCTTAGGCAACTCTTTTCCTCTTCGGTAACTACAGTACTCGCTTCCTGTGGTGCAGTTGAGGTTTCTGTTTCCAAGGGGGACTCCACGGCTTTTGTGTTGTCATTCTCGTGCTCTGACATCGTGCACTTCAAGAGCTAGTTTTGCGGGTAAGATAGTTCATTCCAAATCCAACACAACAGCGCACACCGTGAGGCACAAAACATACTCTACTGTCTCTCTACAAGATATAGAAGTAGAAACAAAAGCGATGGACAGGATCCACGTTTCGTATCCTGAGGAAATCGTTACGCAAGCCGATTCCTTAAATCAGCGGTAATTCGGTTGCTCTTTTGGGGGTTCAATTCTTTCTGCGAGCATGCATCGAATTGTGAGTCTGATGATGGATTTGAAATGGCTACCACTGTTCCTTCGTGTGGACGAAGTTGTTGGCGTTTCCCTCATCAAGAGAGCATACTGGATTTGACAGTTCTCACAGACAGAATAAGATGGAAATCGAGGAAGAAAGGGATGCCACTGAGAATGATGTCGAATGGACTGCTCTATTCGCTGTATGGATGAAATCAAATGCAATAGGAAGCATACAGTGGTGAAACGACGCACTCTCAATAAAATCGAGTCCATCACTCAAACACAGGGAGTTGTTCCCTCCCATCCACGCAATCGAAGCAAGGAGAGACTGCCACCATTGTACAGAATGGAAAGGTGAAAAGAGAGCTGATTTCGTTCAGCCAGAAAAATGAGCGCTGCTCTTGATAGCGTGCCTGCTACGCAGAGTTCTGCGAAGGAAGTGAACGTCGCCGCCTGGGTTGATGAAGAGGTGCGTTTCTGTGGCGAGAAGCGAGCTGTAGGTGAAAAAGGAAATGGATCGCCTCAAGAGCTGCGGCTGTCCCTGCCTTCCGATCAAGGTGAAGAACATATCCTGTTTCCGTTCCAAACCATCGTGTGGTTCTTGATCATGCACACATCTATCATGAAGGAGGAAGACGTGTACGTGAATCGAGTGGAATGTGACACTGCTTTTGATTTCAACAGAGTGTCTCGTCTCCTCATCTCCACCCCGATCGATTGTCCCGTCAAGAACGGTTACAACTACGTATTCGTGTTGAGCAATGACTGATGTGTAGGTCCATGTGATTCTCTTTTGCAAGAACGTTCCCATGATTCTCCCCTACTTGTACAAGTCTTCCTACGAGAAGATGGGCCACGATCTCAAGAACTGGTTATTTATTAACAACAAACTGGTGTCGTCAAGACAGTGTGTTGATTCCTTTGAAGATGCATAGCGTGTTAGATTGTACACACCATCTTGTAGGCCGCGCTGCAGTGAAGTCGTTTGTAGTAGTTGTCGATGTGTTCCTTGGTGACGAAGCCGCAGCCCTTGTAGAAGTCGATGGCTTCTTGATTGCACTCTTGCACGTACCGTGAAGAGAACAGGACAGAGGGAGAAAGGATATGTGAAGCACGATGTCTTTGATACCCTTCTTGGCGGCTTCTTCCTTCAGTCTTCCCATGAGAGCAGAACCTACGGGTAGATAGAATGACAATGCGAAACCGATACCACAGCGCTGATAGGCTGCTTTGACGGCAATGGCAACAACGAGGAGGGACTTCTCTCTCTTGGTGCACACAATGGCTCCCACAACGGTATCGTTCACAATGGCTGTGGTTAAGAGGAGAGATAGGAATCACCCGCTTGTTGAAAAGAGGGATGACACGCAACACACAATCTGTAGTATGGAGGAGGATTGCAAATGGGGAGGCAAGAGTTCTACACATCAGACTCTTCAAAAGGCGAAACGAGAAGAGATGCTACGTCATTCACCATACTGTTTTGGATTTCGGTTACCGTGTAGTGTGGTGCGTTATTCATGGTGTCTCTGAAAGCTTTTCGTGCTCATATCAAAGGGGATGACAAGAGTGGGAAACGAAGAAGAATGGAAGGTGTGAGTATTGGAAGGAGCAGCGAGTCGAGAAGTTGATTATGGGAGAAGAATCAGGAGTGGCTCATCATTGCCTTCGTGAAACTCGGTTTGGATTCCTTTCAGCATGTTCATTCAGAATACAAAGTGTAGGGACGATATGGAGAAGAATGGAGTGGAGTCCCAGACAAGCACGATCCTCCTTGATTTGGAGTGTCCTCCTTGAAAGTAGTTGTGTAAACGAAGAGTATCCTTGAAAGCGGAAGATGACATGATGATCCTTCTCCACCGTCATATACTGCATCCATTTACTGTTTCATTCACAATTCTAAAGTCCCACTCCCTAAACAACTCTACACAATTACACTCACACTACCCTCCCTTTCATCACCGCATAACGCACGAGTCGAGATTTCAAGAATGTAACACTCATTGCATTGATTCATCAACAGGAAGGGCTTCTTTCTCCACTTCTTGAGATTTCTATTCTATTCCACTTCTATCGCGTGTAGGTGTTGATGTGTGAATGTAACAACGAGTATTCTACCTCAGTGTTCACTCTCTCTCCACACCCTCCCAATTCTCTCCCAACGAATCTGAATCGTTCGTAGAGCGCAAATGTGATCGAAAGAATCACATATCGATATCTCGCGTGTTTGGTTCTTCTGAAGCGTTGTATTTGAACGTATCGATGAATGGATCTCCCTCGATAATTCCCTGTCGTCTTCAGAGTTGTGTATACGAGAGAGGAGGTGTTGAGTGTTGAGTGTAGTTGAGTGGTAGTAGTTCGCGCATTGAAGAACGCGAGTTCGTATCGTGTTGAGAATGTGATTCGTCGTGGTGGTGTATGGAATGTGTTAGTATATGTTGTGTTTGAGAGTTAGAGTAGTGTTGAGTATTTGTTGGTGATGTGTATATCTGAGGAGAGTCCTCAAGTGGATGTATTGAAATGGAGTGATGGTGTAGTTGAGTATGAAGTTGAAGAACACATTGAGATCGTTGAAGTTGTTCATGGAGAACTACCGAGTTCGTGTGATCATGTTTTCGTCGTCTCCGCCGATTGTGGAATACAGTATGTCGTTGGGAATGGATGTGGTGCCCTCGTACTTGTGAGATAGTTATAATTGTTTGAGGAGTAGAACGAACTTCGCAGGAATGCCGTTACTTCGCGAGATGTACAAGAGTGCTCGTTCATTATACCGCTCGAAGTACTATGGTTACACGAACAGTGACATATTGATATCGGGTTCGTTGTTGGTGATATTGGAAGAGTTGTTGTTGTATCACTCTCGTGGAATGTTGACAGATGGAGTAGGAGTGATTGAGTGAGTTGAGAGTAGTTCTTCGTATCGAGTTTCGTGTTTGATGTTGAAGTTCCTCGAAGTGTTCCGTTTGAATCGATGGAATCGTACACTGACTACATTAACCAAATCGAAAACAAACGGAAGGGTCGATATGCGTTCTGTTCCGTATGGATTTGCCGATGCAATGAACCCTAGGACTTTTGGATCTTCCACAATGGCTTCAATTTCGAGATGATTGGTGATGTGGTGATTGGTCGTGGTTGGGTGGACAACTATCTGATGTCGTTGGCTCATTCCGCGAAGAGGTCGTTTGTGGACGTGACATTTGCTGGTATGTTATGTTTGTACTTATATGACGGTTAGCGATTGGATTGCACCAGGGATATGATACGAATGTCGATCGCACTCGCCAGAATCGTGATCTCACTAATCTGTACTTCAATCAATACTGCGAGAAGGTGCAGGCGATTCAGAGTTATTTCATGACACAACCGGGAGATAAGATGGTGTGTAGGTGATTCGTGTTAGATCGTTGATGTTTAGACTGGAATGACAATCAAGAGCTGGTGTTTGATGACTGGAA
>ERZ1106948.232-NODE-232-length-28022-cov-35.129224_pt1 | contig 28022 bp, 37 predicted proteins | sample MGYA00403673_ERZ1106948 | MGnify/ENA primary metagenome ERZ1106948 (study PRJEB35170, sample SAMEA104062409) | human gut metagenome | biome: human gut; feature: human-associated habitat; material: faeces | place: Denmark | collected 2012-05-07 ...
CCTCCACTACCTTCTCGCCATCAACGATAGCAATACGCGTACTTGCGGTGGACATCGACGGCACGGACAGAATAGAGGTGACGAAACGGGAAAGCGGTGCGCCCGCTGATTGGACGCATGAGTATCCTCCAATGAAATGACGATTCTCGCTCAGCCCACAGCGCGACGAGGAGGCACAGAATCGACGTAAAACCACGACTTTCATGCGCCATACCTCCTTCTAAATCGAGTAGGAGGTGCACAACGACGACAATTCGAATTCATTATTTGTCATTTCTTCCCTCCTTGTGTCCTATCGGTTTTGTCTTTCCACAGGAGTTAAACCCATCTCGTCTGTTTCGTCTTGCTGTCCGTCGCTGCTGTTTGAACTCATAGAATAGTGAATTCACTTCCGCAATGTCGCACACTATCGATGCGTACACCGTACTCGGCTTTGTCTTACTCCTAGTCATGAGTCCCGAGGAAGTGATGTGCCCGCGGTCTCGCTTCCAAAAGAGTCGACTCCCTCTCGTAGGAGATCGTTTATCGTGTTATCGATAGAGGGTATTGAGAGTGAAGTGTTTACGGTCAAGACTCCGGTTTCGACGACTCCGACCGCTGAAGATGCGTCAGACTCGACAGACGATTCCTATGAAGTGAACCCAGCAGGGGACCCGAAGAAGGTGATCCGCATTCCCGCCCCAAAGCCAGGTAGGAAGCCCTTTTCCTCCGTTCTCGTGTAGCCGCAGACACGTCGACTCCGGTACCTATACTGAAAGGGCAGTACTACCAGGATGAGCGTTTTGGCTACTGGTCAGGAAAGGTGTGGAATGGACGTGGCGGTGATGCGTAGTGGGGCATGGGAACAAACGGAAAGATAAACGGAATCACGAGCGACTTCTCATATACGATCACACGGCCCGTGAACGCTCCGAGCGGAAACGCTCCCATTTCGGGCGTGTATCAGGGCTACTTCTGGATCAAGTACAATCCGCCTCGAAAGATCCTCGAGAACAAGATGCATCTCTATTTCACCGAGCACGACGGCAAATACCTCGTATCTGGCGCGGGCACGAACCGTCTAGGTCCCTACGACCTGGAGGGCGTATACGACCCCGCGACCCTAGATCTGACCTGCATCAAGAAGTACCACACATCCCCCGCCAAAACGAAGCGAGCAGACTCTCTCTCCTCCAGCTCCACTCGCGACCTGCACCCACCTCGCTCCGTACATCTTCTCTCCAACACTGACTCCTAGTCCACCTCCAACGACGTGCCCTCCACCGTCGCTGCGGGCATGGAGAACTGCTTCCGCCTGCACGTGAAACTGATGAACCACAAGTGGGCGGGACCCTTCCTGCACCCGGTGGACCCCGTGGCGCTCCGCATCCCCGACTACTTCGACATCATCAAAAACCCGATGGATTTGGGCACGATCTACAGCCGACTGCTCAGCGGCGCGCTGGCGATGGAGAGCGAGTATCTCACACTTACGCGCCGCGTGTTCGACAACGCGATTCTGTACAACAAGGCGCAGGACGACGTGGCGATCATGGCGAAGACGCTGAGCGACTACTTCGAGCGCGAGTACGCGCACATGAACGAGATGGTGATGCTGGAGAGTGGTGATGTGAACACGATCACCACGCGCAGACGGTCCTTCAAGCGGAGTGTGGGGTATGAGAGTGGAGGCGGGACGCTGGCGGTGCGGCCGTACGCGCTGCGGAAGAGCGGGAGTGTGGACTCGCATGTGAAGGTGGTGAGCAACCTGCCGGCGGACGTGTTGCCGTACCAGTACAACGCGTTGGAGTACGTGCTGAATCGTTTCAATGAAAAGAGAGAGAAGATGCATTCGTCGTCTGTTTGTTCCATCAAACACGCACAACTATTCCTCTTCCTCGAGCGGAGGGTTCTGCTTCGCGATCGCTATATACTGGTTCACCACGCGCAGGAATGCCCTCTCCTCCTCCTCGCTGTTCAGCGCCACCACGAACGCCTTCTGTCGCTCCGAACACGGTCCCGGCTGGATGCTCACGCAATGTGGGTGCTTCGCGTCGCTCCTCACCGTCGAGTGCTACCCCTCACTTTCCACCACCACGCCTACCCCCGCCGACGCGTCATACAACAAGATGTCCTTGCTCTTGCGCTCGTTCCGCTTCTCGTTCGGGTACATGGTGATCCTCTCCTTGTTGATCACGAAGAACGCGTTCAGCCAGGGTCTGAAGAAGCCACCCTGTCTGAACGGAAGGGTGTAACACACCTCGTCCTCCACCTCCTGAGGCTTCTCGTACTCGCCGCTCGTCACGCTGCTCGGCTCGCTGACGCGGGATTCGCCCAACACGTCGTCCACCCCGTAGTTCATGAGCGAGGTGGATTCGGCGGGCGTTTCGGAACTGGGGGCTTCCGAAGCAGGCGTTTCAGAAATCGAAGGAGAAGACGGATTTGGGGCGCGCGAAGCCGAAGGAACCGGCGGAGGCGGAATCTGTGGCATCGGGGGAATTGCCGGTTTTGAAACTGCGCTCAGCATAGGCGGAGTTGGAGGCACTTGTGGCACTGAGTGCTGCCGTATTGGAGGGGAATTCATGGAGAGCTAGCTGTAACGCGGAAACGGATAGGCACTACTGGAGCTCGACTAAGTGGCACGGGCGCCGGCTTTGGCACGCTCGGAGAGCCCTCAATCGGAGGGAACACGGCTATTCCACAGAGATAGGGAGTTTGCTTCTGGTAACAGAATCGTTTGCGGAAGCACTTTTCGCAAATCAGGTAGGGCAGGATACATTTGATTACTTCGCAACCGTCATCGATGGTCACGCCGATGAGCTTCCATCGGTCGTAGTTCTCGACCTTGCAGCTGCTGCACGTGGGAACAAAGTTGGAATCCACCGTAAGGGGAAGGGTGTCCTAGTTCCATGAAAGGAAGGTTGATATCCTACATAGCGTGCATCCAGCAGCAGTTTGTTCGCTTTCAAAGCGTTGAGAACCGTGTGGCCCTGCTCCGAATCAGGCTAGTACGTTTACGATAGAGAGGCATGGATACCTTGATAAAGAAAAGATCTAACAGCACCGCGATATTCCGTTTCTCGATATACTCTCTCCCTCCAGAGATAACCTACTCCTCACTCCAACGGATCCTACGGCACCTTTTTGCTATATGAGTTGTAATCATGGTTGCTGTCATACATGGTCTCTTCTCTTTGGCGATTCGCCGTCTCTGGTGTTCGCCCTGTCTTGTAGATGCGGGTTGAGTCCAAATTGAGTCCCATATAGTCTAGCCGGTTAGGATAGCGGGTTTTCACCTCGCCGACCCGGGTTCGAGTCCCGGTGTGGGAATTCTTTTTGGCTTCCATGGATTGGATACTGAACGCGATACACATTTTTGGTCTCTTCTCGAGGCATGGAGTCGGAATACACACTCGGAAAGAAACTCGGAAAAGGGTACCAATCGCGGATTGCGGCTTCATCTTGTTAGTGCCTATGGATCGGTATATCTGTCCGAGAGAAAGACGGATGGGTGGACCGTGGCGATCAAGGAGATTCAGTGCGATCTCGGCACCGATTCGGTGGAATCCGAATTACAAATCCTGAAGTCGTGCAACTCAGAGTTCATCGTTCGCTACGATGACGCCATTAAACGAGAATCCTCCTTATGGGTCCGTTTTGCGTTTCTGTTTGACAAGTAGATCGTGATGGAGTACTGTCACTGCGGATCGCTGGGCAGCTACATCCGGAGCGGAAACCGACTGACTGAGGAGGAGATCCGCGAGATCATGGCGTGCTGCTTGTATGGTCTCGTGTATCTGCACAGCAAGAATATCATCCACCGCGTAGGGACTGCGACGGCGGTGAACCGTAGGACGTCAAGCCGGACAACCTGTTCATCTCCGAGAAGGGGTTCATCAAACTCGGCGATTTCGGTCTCGCCGAAGAGCTCAACTCCTCCTCTTCCTATCGCACGCTGATCTGCGGCACGCCGTCGTACATGGCGCCCGAAGTCTTCGAGGAGAACTCCTGTCTAAAATCTGACATTTGGTCTCTGGGCATTATCGCCATCGAATTGGCCGAGGGCAAACACCCCTTCGACTCGTGTTCATTTCTGCGAATCATGAAGCGAGTCACGATCGAGGACTCGCCCACTGTGTCTTCCTCGCATTGGTCGTCTGACTTCGTTGACTTCATTCGAGCGTGTCTTATCAAGGACCCGGAGGAGCGACCGTCCGCGTCGACGCTGCTTCGTGTACGTGCAGTGATTCGCTTTCATCATAGCATCCGTTTATTGTGGACGCCGCCACGCGCATCAAGACAAAGGGGTGTTCTTCGATCATCGTGGAGTTGGCGGGAAGGGCGAGCGAAACGCCCGTGGCGGAAGCGCAGCCTTCTTCATGCAACCTCGTTCTTCAGACCATGAACGGTTCGGCGCGTCAGCAGAGCGAGTCGCGTGCAGCTGGAGTGCCTGAAGTGCCTGTTCCTGAGTCAGTGGATGTGGTGCCTCCTGTGCCTGAGCCAGTAAGTGTAGTGCCTCCGCCACCCGTTACTGTAACGCCTCCACCGCCACCGCCAGTGACATACACGCCCCCTCCAGCTGCGAGTGTGCCTCCAGTGGTGGACACGCCCCCACCACCTCCAGCTGCGGCAAGTGTGCCTCCACCGCCTCCTCCAGTGACGTACACGCCTCCGCTTCCACCGCCTGTAACTGATGTGGTGGTGCTTTCTCAATGGGACAGGAATCGTCGCCTGCGTCGCCCGAGATCTCGCGGACCCATGTTCCCGCTAAACGGACCGATTTACGCTGATCCGACTGACCCGTATCAGACTCGGTATAGATATGACGAGTATGGTGATGAATATGGTTATGGCTATGATGATGACGATGGGTATGGTTATGGGAATAATGGCTATGGTTATGACGATGATGACGATGATGACGATGATGACGATGAATACGATGATGATGACGACTATGATGATGATGACTACGATGACGATGAATACGATGATGACGATGATGATGACGATGACGACTATGATGATGACGATGATGATGACGATGACGACGTGTGGTACATCGAGAAGCCTCGCGACCTGAGCAACATCAGCGCAACAGTCCGCGTTCTCTGCATCGACGACGACAGCTGCAACAACAACAACATAACCTCACTCGCCTTCTCGCGACTCTCCTGCCTGGAGGAGTTCACCGTCGGATCACGCTCCTGCCGCTTCGTTAGCTCCCTCTCCTTCTCCACGCTCCAGTCGCTTCGCAAACTCCGCATCGGTGAATACGCGTTCACATACCGACCCGACGACAACAACGAGAAGCTCTCCTTCTCCGTCTCCAATTGCACTGCCTTGCAGAGCATCTCCATCGGCCCTCAGTCTTTCGTCAACTTCAACAACTGCTCCATCATCGGCTGTCTCTCGCTGCGCACTCTCAACATCGGGCGCATCAATACCGTCTCCATGTGCTTCACCTACGCCAACTTCACTCTCAACCAGGGACTGCTGTCTCTGCGTACAGTGGTTATTGGTGATGGCTGCTTCTCCGAGTCCACCAGACACTTCGTTAACGGTACCGTCTTCTCAGTTTGTTTCACGTAGTGTGTCCTCAGTTGACCAGCATCGCGCTCGGCAAGCACGCGCTGAAGGGAAAGAAGGGCATGGATTGCGTTTCCGTGTTTTCGAGTGATTTCGGTGCGCGGAAGTGAAGACTAGACATGCAGCAGTTTGCGAAGCTCACGTCGAAGGGAGGGAGTTTCAAGTACACGTCCACGTTCACCATTACTTGTTTCGGAGCTGGAGGGAAATGACGGATAGCGTTGCCGAGTTTGCGCGTGATGATGCTGCCTGGTGCCAGTGAGACTGTGGCTCAGTTTGTGAAGAGTACGAGTTGGAGGGAATGGTTAGGTGAAGGTTTCGTGAATCAGAGAAATGAGGACAAACCGAATAACCAGGGAAGGAAGCAGAACCAGGGAGGGAGAAGGCAGCAGGAGAACAACCAAAGACAAGATCAGAAGGGGAAGAAACAGAATCAGAATCAGCAAGGGAGGAAGCAGAACCAAAACCAGCAAGGCAAGCAGAATAACCAAAACCAGCAAGGCAAGCAGAATAACCAGAACCAGCAAAGAAATAAACAGAACCAAAATCAGAATCAACAAGGAAGGAAGCAGAATCAGAATCAACAAGGAAAGCAGAACCAAAACCAGAATCAGCAGCGAAACCAGAATCAAAACCAGCAACGGAATCAGAATCAGAGGCAAAACGGTAATCGAAGACAAGAACAAGTCCCTGCATAGTTCACAATTCACGTATAGAATCAGCAGGGAAACGGAAGAAGAAGGAGAAATGACTACTAACCATGTTTGCTCAAACTCATTCTGACACAACAAACAGAGAAAACTAACACTCATCTACGGCTTCCACGATAGTCGTCGTGTCTACGGTCACGATAGTCGTCGCGTCTTCGATCATGGTAATCATCGCGTCTTCGATAGTCATCACGACGGCGATCGCTGCGATAGTCGTCATAGCGTCTGCGGTCGCGATAGTCGTCGCGGTAGCTCGCCTTCTCCACTTCTCTACACATCATCACCAGATGCCAACCCCAACGCCGCTCTCACCGCCTTCACCTTCTTCGGCCTCGTGACGCGCGTCTTACCCAAGCCACCGCCCAAACGGGCTGGGAGCCATTTACGGACGGTACGGCCCCTCTCGACATCCACGATCAGCGTGCGCTCGTCCAGGCGCGAGCGGTTCAAACGCTACACGTTAGAGGGAGGATGTGCGAATCACGGAGTACGCCGTCTTCAGATCGTCGTCGTACGTGTACTCCACGAAGGCATAGCCACGCGACTTGCCCTCGAGGTCTTTCACGATGACGAGATTCTCGATCGGACCATACTTCTCGCACACTTCGCGAAGACGGCTTTCCGTAGTGAGATAGGACAGATTTCCGATGAAGAGAGTGTTCATCGCGTTCTTTGTCGCCTTCGGATTCGCGTCGGGGTTGTCTACGCATCACGAGTCGCTCTTTCTCCCCCACAGTTCTTTATCTTTTCTGCCAATTCTTCTTTGTGTTTTTGTTGTTTTGCGAGACGAGCCGCTTCCTTTGCGTTCTCCTTCTTCTCTTCCTTCTTCTGTGAAACGGAAGCAGGCTCATTTGATTCATTTTCAAACTACACGATAAAGTGCAGCACACTGATCCATTACTTCGTGAAGAACCGTCGAGAGACCCGTCATCGGCGTTGGTGGCTTCTTTTCGGGAGTGGGAAGAGACTGCACTTGGATATCAGGAACGAACAAGCATTTCAAGTCTAGTTCGTCATTCCACTCCCGCTTTCCCACAATCGGGAAGACCGTTGAATACGGTGATTCCCTTGCGCTCTCCCTGCCGACCTCCGTTGGGTCTTCCTCTGTTATACATCTCCTTTCTGTGAATCGGGTTTGAGTCCGAATGAATCGAATCCAATAAACGGCGCGTTTTTGGTCGCCTTTCGTTCTCGCCATTTCCAAGCGGGATGAGCTTTGTACTTGCCACAACTCTCTCTGAACCATAGCATGACCACACGAAGACAAATCTCATCCTCAAGGCGTTAGATCCCTCGCTTTCGCTTTCTGGAGATGCGGATAAAGTGCATTCAGTCATAGCAGGTTATGTGTAGCTGCTGAACATGCTTCTCAACGACTTCGTGACAGATGTGACGGAAGGAGCGGCAAGAATCGCTAAGGATGGTGGTAAGAACACCATATCGCAGGATGAGGTGAATGCCTATTTGCGTAGGGATGTTGAGGGATTGTGACGCCTAGGGCATGCCTGGGATATTATGATCGAAGGATACAAGAAGAATGATGGTCCCACTTGAAGAATGAAAGTGTTTTGTCGTTTATGTACTCTGCTGTCTCTTTGTCAAGAAACACTCAAAATCGATTGTTACGTTGACGTCATCTTATCGCCCACACGGAACCACTCCTTCAGCAACTCGTACACTACACTCAAAACCCGCCCCCATTCTTACTCATATACTTAATACTAATTGCAGGAATCGCCTTCATGTAGTTTGCGCAAATTCCGCGATACAGTCCGGGAAACCCTCTCTTCTGCACGATCTTCACGATGCAGTCCCACACACCGTTGTACTTCTTGTACTGCATCGTGCCCTTCGCCATACTCGACGTGGGCATGCCCTGCGCCTGCAGCTTCGTTCGCACCAACTGAAAGGGATACGATATGGTCTGTCCGCACAAACTCGACACCGCACCACACGCCAGCACCGTCACCACGCCCTTGTGCTTGCCTTCTTGGAGGAATCGATCCTATCCGTCACGCTTTGCAATCACCACTACCGTCAGATACGAGTACACCATCAGCTCCACGCCCGAGTACGGGATGATGCCCAACATCGACGCGAACATGCCCTTGTACATCCCTCTACACGCTTAGGACCGGAACTCCAATACGTACCTCCAGCCCTCGTTCGCAACCGTCTTCCGAACAACATCCCACATGCCACTGTATACACCCGGACCCGACAGTGCAACACGTGTCTTTATAACTTCTAAAGGATAAATGATGCTCTGGCTCACTAAGCCGGCCGTGGATCCCGTGAGGAATCGAGTCATGACATCCGCGTGGTGTGTATCGATGTTAAGACAGGCTCGAAGAAGCTCGTACACGTAGAAACGAATGGCCGTCTCGGGGAACAGCTTCAGGCAATTCACTCCATTCCCTCTCCAAAACCCCTTGATTCCACTCTCCACGTATATCTTGCGTGTACTCGATACGATGTTCAGCGTATGGTCTCCGTGGGAGGCTTGCATCAGGACTTTGATTCGATCGAGTGGCGCCGTTAAAGTACGACTCACTGCACCTGCTATACCTCCAGCGAAGAAAATGCGAATAGAAAGCGTTCTGGGGGATACAAGGAATGCCACAACACGATTCGACGATCTGCTATTCTAAAGACCTCAACGAGCGCATTACTCTGTATGTGTAGGCTCATCATTTCCGTTCATGATTCACTTCTTAGTGTACAGCGAGTTGCAAACAATCAGTACTGCTGGCAAACAAAAGGGACTTGCGAATAGAAGAAAGAGAAATGAAGCGAAGACCTGCTTTCCTAAGAGGCTAAACATCACACGTAGCAGTGTTCAGAACGTACAGCGAGTGAACTAAAGGAATTCCCAAATGTTCTGCTGTTTAGCAAACAGAAAAGGAATGGCGCTTTTTGAGGAGCCTCTTGTGTGGTTCCAGAAAACTACCTGATTTCCGACAAACACTCCTTTCCGCTAACAAACACGCAACTAGTATATCACACTCTATTTGCCTCCCATAGAACCCGGCATTGGCGGTGGCATCATTCCAGGTCTAGGCGGCATCATGCCCTGAGGAGGCATCATTCCCTGAGGTGGGGGCATCATTCCTTGAGGAGGCATCATGCCTGGTCTAGGCGGCATCATACCTGGAGGAGGCATCATTCCAGGTCTAGGCGGTACCATGCCCTGTGGAGGCGGCATCATTCCAGGTCTCGGCGGCATCATACCTGGAGGCGGAGCCATACCCTGAGGTGGCATCATACCCTGAGGAGGCATCATGCCCGGTCTGGGAGGCGCCATGCCTTGGGACGGCATCATTCCGAATCGCGGCATCATGGCCATGAGAGACGCAGGAGGCATCACTGCCGTTCCCATTTCTATCCATTACCCCAGTGGACCAACACGCACGAGCATCCATTTGGAATTTGACGAGATTTGCAGTGGGGAACTGCTTTGGAATTTCATCATCCTATCCGTGAACACTGGCGAGAGAACGAGTACGGGCTTTGAGGGAGGAGGACCACAAATATGAACAGATATGACATTTACACCACGAATCAGCACCAATCCGCGACTCTTCTCAACGGTAACGTCCTCTCCAGGAAGATCTACACTCGTAAGAACTATGGACCCACGAATACTCGGAAGAGGAGGCAGATCCTTTTTAATTCCCTTTGTAACGATTTCCTTTGCATGGACCAAGACTATGTTCATATGCACGTCGTACGCAAGAAACTGGCCCACAAAGCTGCGTCTACACATCATCAACGAACAGTGACAAGCCTTACCCATCAACGAGCTCCACACGAATGATGTGGTTGATGTAGTCCAACATCTTCGTTGCCTTCGCTCCCAATGTGCTCTTTGTTCTCACCATACCGTTCTCAATTAAAGAAAGAGATACAAAGAAACAGAATAGTGCTTCTTTGGCTTATTGTCTTATCCTTGGCATCCTTTTACAGTAGAATAGCGCGCTTTCGGAGGACGCGATGAGAGCTTATGGAATGCTGCGCGTATTCTGCATTCTCATGAGTGTTGCCTTCCTGTGGGAGTTGCGGTATTCCATCCCTTGTTTCCTGTTACTCTAGTGTTCTCTTGAAGATACTGAACGGCTCAACGGAATCAAGCGTGTCTCCAGCGAAGTCGTTCGTCACGAAGCCGTTGGACTCGTCGATGTGATATTGAGCAATAGGATCGTCATTGTGGAAGAAGAGAGTCCAGCAACGACTGCCGCGTTGCCAGAGTTTCGTGAATTCAATGGTCACAAGTACTATCTTCCGGTGGTTGCGGCAGAGAAACGAGCGATGGAGAACCCGGCAATTGCGGTGCTGGGCTGTCGCCGCATGGACATGCTGCTGGACATCGTCTCTTCTCTTTCCAGCATGGCCTCGATCCAGTCCTACAGCGTATACGTCTCGCTGGGCTGTCCTGAGGCCATCGAGCAGAAGGAGGTGGAATCGTTCATTCGTCTGTCCAAGCTGCCCATCCCTGTGACCGTCCTTCAGTTCCAAGACCCGCAAGCCTTTTTGGAGAAGCCCTCTCTGTTTCTGCGAATCCAGCAGCACTACTCCTTTATTCTATCTGAGCTGTTCGAGAAGCGTCGCCACAGCCACGTCATCGTTCTCGAAGACGATCTGCAACTCTCTTCGTCCTTGCTCGATTTCTTTGAACAAACGGCATCCCTGCTCGACGAGGACCCCAGCATCGCCTGCATTTCCGCGTTCAACGACAATGCGTAATGATCTCCCTCCCTTCCTGATTTCTAGTCTCGGCGAAACGACCGACCCCGTGCGTCTCCACAGAGCCTCCAGCTTCCCCAATCTGGCGTTGTTGTTTTCGATCCGCACGTACTCGATTCTGTGGGCCCACCAGGCACTGGACACGACAACCAACGGCTGGGACCACTGGCTGCGAATTCGTGTCCGCTCGCTGGACATGGACTGCATTTACCCTTCCCTTCCTCGCGTTCGCCACAGGGCGTCGGCGCAGAGTTCCACGGCGAGCCGCGGTCTGAGCAAGAAGCTGGAGCAGTATCCTCTGGAGAGCGAGGGAAGTGTATCCCTGGGGGATGTGCGTTACGTGGTGAAGGAGTACTACGAGCGGTCGCTTGTGGAAATGCTGATGGGGGAGAACGCGACGAAGGTGAAGGAGTGGGACGAGGGGATGGAGGGAAGCACTGCGGAATATCCCTCCGAGAAGGATGTGCTGGTTCTCACGGTGAAGGACGATCTGCGTCGGGTTAGCATCATGAAGAATCGAATCATTGTGGTCCCACTCGTGAGAGAGGTTGCTGTGGCGTTTCTCTGTAACCTGTAGCAGTTCCTGAAGGTGGCTCTTCAGCTGAAGCTGTTCAACTCGCCTCGCGGCTTCTTCAACGGCGTGCTGTCCATTCCCATCAAAACCAACGAAGTGTTGTTGGTGAATCGGAGACGCGCCAGCGTGCTGCTCCCGAAGGAGTTTTCTCTTCTTCGCAATCCGACGCGCGCGCTCGTGAAGGGCGTGAAGGGAGCTTCGTGTGACGCGACGTGCACCAAGTTCAACGCCTCGTTCGTGTGCGACAACACACAGATGGAGTTCGCGAATGACTGCAAGGTGATGAAGAAGCACTTCCCGTGCGAGCGCGGGTGCTGGAACGAGGTGGGGAACGACATTCCGGCATACGTGGTGGAGGGAGACCAGTACGGAGGAATGTGTCTCGTGTCGATGGATTCCTTTCCAGTGTGTACCCTACAGAACAAGGCGAGTCGACGACTGTGTGTCTGCGTCCATAAGGATAGTGTTGTGGATTATGATATCAAGACTCCGGTCTTGGGGAGTCCGAAGTTGGGCAAGAATGTGAAGATGAAGAAGGTTCAGTTCAAAAAGGGGAAATCGTGAATTGTCTGTTTGTTGCAGCACTCCTTTGCATCCGTATCCCATCCACTTTTCTTCGCTCCACTTTTCCCCAGTTCATGCGTATTCCCAACTGGCTTGTCGGCATTCTCCTCGCGCTTCTCTCCACTTCGCTGGGGAGTCTTGGAAAAGTGATGATTCGATGTGTTCATCTCCTCAACGTTTCGGAGGGGTATCCGGGCTATCTGAGGTCCGCCTGGCGTCGCTTCCCAATCGTGGCATCGTTCCTCATCTCGTCCGCTTTGACAAGGATTCTGACACCGTAGCTGTCCGCGCCCTCTTTTGTCCCTCCTTTCCCAAGTCCTTGTTGTGGTCATCAATCCGGTGCTTTCCGTGCTTTCGTATTCGTTTGCTGCTCAATCCCTTCTCGCTCCGTTTGCGGGGCTGAGTATTGTGTGGTCCCTTCTGTTTTCGACATATCTCCTCCCAGAATCGCCAGACAAGTCGAAGTACAAGTCGACGCTGCTCATCACTCTATATCCTTTTCTAACCAGTGCTCTGTTCCTTCATTCCAGTGGGTGTTTGCTCATCTCTCTTTCTGCTTCCCACACGAACACATCCTTTTCCGTTCGCGATCTCTCCCTGCTCTCGCGCCAGCCCTCGTATGTCCTGTTCTGCACCCTCTACTCCGTGACAATCATCCTATTGGCATTCATATCCTTTGGCAACACAAACGAACGACTTGAGAACTACCGAGGGTCCTTCTTCTTTCTGCACATCATGCGTAGACTCGCTATCGGCTTGTTGTCGGGATCGCTCAGTGGAAACCAAACCTACATCAAGGGACTGTCCGTGATTATCGCCGAGTGAGTGGACTCCATTCCCATGAGCTTTAGCTACTTGAAGGGAACCAATGTCCTCAAGATCCCCTGGACCTATTTCTGCTTGATCATGGTGGGCATCACGGCGGGAGGAGGAATCATCGCCCTCAACGCGGGCCTCAGCCGTTTTGAGGCCATGTACATCATTCCGTTGTACCGTCCCACTCCTCACATTCAAGGATAGATACCAGGGAAGCTTCATTCTCATAGGCAGTCTCTCCGGGATCCTGTTCTATCACGAAATGGAAGGCGCCTCTGTCCTCCTCTGCGTTGCGCATAAACAGTAGATACAGCGAATCGCCGTTTACGCCCTCGGCATCTTGATGAACCTCTACGGACTCGTCGAAGCCAACCGAAAGAAAATCAAATATGCATGTGATACTCGCGGTTGGATCTAACTCCTAGAATCCTGTCCCTGGAGAGGAAGAGGTCATCTCCGTTGAGGCGGACACCGTCATTCGCAAGTTCCCTTCCTTTTCGCTCGATGTATTATTCCGTGCTTGTTTCAGCCACTCCGATTCCGGGATGTCACTCACTCCTTCACGTCCTCCACTGACCACCCATTCCATCTCTGCTCACGACAAGCACAGTGCCACGCATGAACTGCGAGGAATTCCGAGAGTGGTCTTCTGCAGTGGGGATAATTGGAAACCCAGGGGTTGGTGGACCACATCATTAATCAGAATTCAGGTTTCATAAGCACTACTATGGTAGGTTCGAATGCTCTTTGCGTTTGGATGGAGTTGGATGGAATTCAATGGCCGTATACTAATGCTCTCCCAGGAAAACGAAGTCAAGCTTGCTGTCGTCGACAAGGTTCTCGGCAGAACCGGTAATACCGGTAATGTCACTCAGGTGGTCAACGGATGAGTGGGCGTCATGTGTAGGTCCGCGTGACTTTCATGGATGCTTCCAAGCGTAGCATTGTGAGAAACGTTAAGGTACGTGGAGTGGTGGATTTGTGATGCGTTCTAGGGACCTGTCCGTGAGGGAGACATCCTTACGCTTATGGAGTGGGAACGTGAAGCTCGTCGTCTCCGATAAGCACCCAGCCGATTATGATACCTGACTTTGCCGTTGTTTGTTGGGCACTCCCGATTCACAAGAAACACGCGAATGAACAGCAAATTTCGATTTCTGAACGTGGAGCGTCTTGTCCTGCCACGTCTGACCGTCCATCTTCAGCGCCTCCTCCACACTCGACGGAGACTCGAATTGCAGCAGTCCCGTTCCCTTCCCCATCCTTGTCAACTTGTCACGGATCACGCGAGACGCTTTCACTTTTCCGCACTACACATCAATCTCAACTTGCATGCCCACCTTCGAAAAGAATACGCTGAACTCGTACTCGCTCACGCCAGTAGGAAGACCCGACACGTAAATGGTGCACGCGATCGCCTCGTGATTCGAATTGCTCTCCTTCTTCTCCACCTTTCTTTCCTCCTGCGGAACGGACAGCTTCACCTCCATCTTCCGGTTCAAGAACGAGTTGCCGTTCTCGCTCACCGCCTTCTTCGCCTCCTCTTCCTTCTCGAACTCCACGTACGCAAAACCCCTCGATTTCCCGTGGTTATTCCGCACGATGTTGACGTCCACGATGGAGCCATGCTTCCTGAAGTGCTCGCGAATCTGGTCTTCGTTGGCGGCAAAACTCAGATTGTTCACAAATACCGTCCTTTTCTGCACTTCGGGATCCTCCTTCTTTTCCTTCATCTTTCTCTTCCGCTCGGTGGGCGTTTCCACTTTGGCTCGTTTCGCATCTTCTTCTACCTTCACTCGCTTCACATCTCCCTCCACTTCCTGACCACTCATTTCGCTTCGCTTCCGTTCCCTCTCTTTTCGCTCCTCCTCCCTCTTCTGCGCTTTTCTCCGCTTCCGCTCGAACTCCATCCACGTTTCCAGACTGCCACAATTCCTCTCGAATTCCTCCCATTCCGCCAATATGTACTCCACGCCCTCCGCCACCGAAACCGACGCACGGCGGAACAGGGCTCGCGCTTGGCGTGCCTGGCAGTAAACACGATCGAAGTGGATGTAGTCCTATCCGTCAGAAAACACGACGATTCCGACACTCCAATACGAATAACTGTGTTCCTCGTACTTCAGAATTCCCTCCCAAATCCGTCTCGCGAGCTCCTCCTTCTTCAGCACCGTCGCCAACACCACCGTCACCGCCTTCTGCAGCGCGTAAATGCCCTCGTACCACTCCTTGTTCAGCTCTCTCTACCACTCAACCATCCCGTCCAGTCCTACTAGCCAGTCCACGCAATGACTACAATAGTCCTCCAACACGGCAATGGCCGATTCCTCCTTGTTTTCGGCCCGACGGCGGTACGTCGCCAGCACCGCGAGAAACACTTGGAGGTAATCGTAGTACGACGACAGCACCGTCTGGTACGCGGTCTGGTACACGGGAGTTACGCTGGCGATGGGCTTCCCGCCAAGTTCCAGCGCGAGAATGCGGTCGCAGTAGAGCGAGCCCAGGTAGTTCACGTTGCGCAGCGCGCGGCTGCTGACGGAGAGCGCGGTGGCGGGGAGTTTCACGAAGTCGAGGACGAAGAGGAAATAGGAATGCCAGAAATCGCCGAGCGTACGGAATTGGAAGGAAAACCGCTCGTACAGGGCGAGGGGGCGGTTGAGCTCGTTCTCCTTCTTCTTGAACTGCTGAAGCTCGAATTCGACGTACTCGGAAAAATGACGGAAGGCTGTGGTGATGTGATCCACTTCGAGCGAGGCGGAGAGCTCGTTCTCCAGAATTTCTCGCTTCTTGTACTCCTCTTTGGACTTGTCGACAACACCACGCATTTCTTCGTCACAAGGAGTCTGGATTTGATCATGCCAGTGTGTGTACTGTTTGTAGGCCTCGTCGAGGAATTGAGAAGGGTGCGAAAGCATCCGCTTGAAATAACTCTCCGTTTCGGAGGGAGCTTGCGACTTCATTGACCAGTCGAGAATCACCGCCCACACGCGAATGCTTTCAGCACAGTCGGCAGCACAGGCACTGATTCCCTCCTCCGCAACTGTCTTCATTCGATCAGGAAGGAACATGGAAACGAACGTGAGGTAGTGCGTCCACAGATCCACCGAGTAGTAGTCCTTAAGCGCTGCAGTGTAGAGGTGGCAAATGCTCTCCTTCTCCTCCACGGTGCTTGCCACTCCCTGTTCATCTTCGATCCACTCGTTCCACGTAGCTATGCATAAATCGATAAGAAGAAGCAAACCAGGAGAGAGAGGGAAGGTTTTCTTCATCTGGAGTCGAATATTACGCAATTCCTCAATCTCCCCGTTGGACCTGTAAATCTCGATCAGTTTGTTGTACGCCTCCAAGTCTTTGGGATTGGCTTTGATTGCCTCGGTCCACTTCTCGATATTCATCTTCATTTCATCTTCATTTTCCTCCTCGCTGTAGCTAGAGTCGCTTTCGGAGTCTACAAGGGTAACGAGTCTGGGATGGGAAGAAAGGACCTACTGGAGTGGATTTCTGTTTCCTTGGGTTCAATTGGGTTCTCTTCTTCCATAATCCGGGTTTGGGAGGGGAATGAATGAACAAACAAGGGAGTAGAGATTAGAGTTCTTCTTCCATGTGTTCTTCCTCCTTGACTTCCTCTTCTTTCACTTCTTCCTTGATGTCCGTCTTCATTTCTTCCTTGACTTCCTCCTTAACAGGCTCCTCTTCCTTGACTTCCTCCTTCACCTCCTCCTTCACCTCCTCCTTCACCTCCTCCTTCACTTCTTCCTTCACCTCCTCCTTCACCTCCTCCTTCACTTCTTCCTTCACCTCCTCCTTAACAGACTCCTCCTTAACAGGCTCCTCCTTCTCCACACCCTTCATCTCCACGCTCTTCTTCGTAATCACCATGTTCTTCTCCACAAAGCTCTTCAATCTCTACCCCTCACGCCCACACTCCTCACTCACCGGGAAGTCCTTCTGATCGCCCGTGAACACCACGCGCTTCTCGCCGTCGCCTCCCGCCTGGAACAGAATGAAGGTCGGGAAGTCGCCGAACACCAGGTCCTTCAGATCGTTCTTTCCAGAGTTCAGACGCGCAATCACCACATCGTCGTTATGGCTGAAGTACTACAAGTCAGTCACATGCAACACCGCCACCTCCGCCAGACGCTGGTAGTCGTCCTCCACGCGGTCGCACATACGACAGCCCTACAAATCACCTCCACTACAAAACACGACGTCAACCACGAACTCCACCAGCACGTTGCGCGTCGCGTCGAACGCCACGTCCTCGAAGTCCTTGCTCACCAGCACCTTCACGAAGCCGTCAGGGTACTCGTACACCGGCTCCGACTTCAGGAAGGGGTACAATGCGCCCGCACGCGCGTCCTTCACAAACTGCGTCACGCCCTCGTACTCCAGCTCGCCGTAGTACACGAACTTCTTGTGCGGCGTCGCGCCCATATCCACCTACGGCGTCAGCACGACGAACAAACACGACATAGAACAAAATGGGAAGATCCTCCTGACTAAACCCAAAATACTCGATCATGTTATTGACATCGTATGGCATGATGATCGCGATGAACTCGCCCACGTGGTCCTTCGCCACGCTCCTCAACACTCCATTCACGCTCTCGTCGTACAACATCGCCTCGTCCTCCACCATGTACACCAACTCCTCGCGGATGCCGTGGTCGCCCGAGAAGATGAAGCGGTTCCAGTAGCTGCTGTACGGAACCACCAGCGGAAGGGCGTTCGTCGCGATGAAACGCTTCAACTCCTCCACGTTCCACTTTCCGTCGAAGGTGGAGACACGACCCTCGGTGCTGGTGACGGTTAAGGAGTCGACGGGTTCGGACATCTTGTTCTCGCCGAAACCGCACAGGCAATCGACATCGTCCATGTCTTTCACGGCGTCCTCGAAGTAGCGGTACTTCAGACTCTGGTTCGATCTGAAGTGCGCGACAACGACGGCACGCTCCTGGTGCATGTGGGACTCGATCTCCTCGTCATTCTCGACGACGGTGATCTTGGAGATGGTCTTCTTTCTCAGATAGAACAGAATGTCGCTATCCATCACGCACCCACATCAGTCTCACTTCACGCGCAACTCTCCACGATATACTTCATCGTTGCCATCCTTGAAAAAGTGAAGCGAAGGATAGTCACGGATTCGGTAGATCTCCGCAATCGCACGATTCCTGGGAAGATCGATCTACACATGAACGCAACTCACACAAAGCGGACTTTGGCAAAGTTCACACTCAAGGCCTCGTCGTCCGCCGCACGAACCAACTTTCTGAATTGGTATTCGAAGGCTTTTGAGCGAGCGTCCCACTACATATCACCGCACGCGCTCAAACTTTACAGAAGAGTGGAAGAACAGGAACAGATTGTCGTTCTCCTTGATCGCGGAATGGAAGGTCTTCTCATCCAGAATCATAATGCCATCTGCGTCTTCAACCTGGGACACTGCTAGGCACAGCAGCACGAGTCCAAGAAGATATCTCATCATTGTTTCCAAGAAAAATGGGTTCGATGGGAATGACGCGTGCAGTGATTCCATCGTTATCAAGGCTCCTTCTCAAACAACAAACAGAAGTACTTTTGCATGTTTTCCATTTCGTCTTTCACGAACACCTTCATCAGCTCGTGTCCAGCACGACGGTGCGTCATACCGCCGCTTCTCATGATCACATCAAGCTCCTTCGCCTTGGCGATCACGGCAGGGTTACGCTTGCAGGAAGCAGCCACCTGGGTGATCAGCTGCGTCCACATGGCACTGGTGTTCTGGTCCACTCTTCTCTTTTCGAGCTATCCTCATCAACGATCACTGAACACCTACACTGCCGCACTCCAAAGCCTCCTTGTTGAACTTCGCACAAATATCCCACACCTCCTGGATACGCGTCTTCTGCAGCGCCGAGCAACGAGTCACCTGGCACTTCCAGAACGGAGCCTTTCTTCGCTGCAATTGCACAGCGCGGCGATTCTCGGCCTCGGAACGAGCGGCCACTCTATTGCGTCAGCCATTCAAGTGCGAGAGAATTACGCGGCGAGAGGGCCATCGGCCTTGTTAATCACGATGATGTCCGCGTGCTCCATGATACCCTTCTTCTCGCCCTGCAGCTCGTCGCCCATAGCGGGAGGCATCAGCAGCATCACCATGTCCACCATATCGTCAATCATCACTTCCGACTGACCCAGACCCACCGTCTCCACGATCACGATGTCGTAGCCGGCGGCCTCGCACAGAAGCACCAGATCCGACGTGTGCTCAGCCACGCCACCCAAAGAACAGTTCGAGGGAGAAGGACGCACGAAGGCGTTGGGGTCGTAGGACAGCTCCAGCATACGCGTCTTATCGCCGAGGAGCGAACCTCCAGAGCGCGTCGAGGACGGATCGATGGCGAGCACGGCGACCTTGTGTCCCTGCTTCGTCAGGAGCGTTCCCAAAGCCTCGCAGAAGGTACTCTTGCCAGCGCCTGGGGGTCCAGCAATACCCAGACGGAACGAGCCAGGCACGAACTGGTGAGGGTGGTCGCGCTCATTCTCCATACGCTTGACAGACAAGACGTAGTCCAGAAGGAGTTCGGCCTGAGCCACGTGCGCAGGCAGGGAAGACTCCACTAGGGATGACTACCGACACCAACACCGACGAAGAGTCACCGCACGACTGAGCAGATTACGCTTGTGGTTCAGCGAACCGATAGCCCACGTCTTCACCGAATCGGCCATGTCCTTGGGGAAGGGGAGAGGCGGATTCTCCTACACTTCAACGACATCCGTAGCGAGTCTACGACGGTATATTCAGTTCCGAAGAAGCGAACAGCGGTACTATCAATGAGAATGCAGAAGCGGGCCTACGGGCAGATAGGGTTTACTCTAACTGCAGATTTGAGGATGGATTTCCCGAAACGAGCAAGCATGGTGAGAGCTTTGGAGGAGAAACCGAGCACACTACACTAAGAGCACGAGGGAAGAAAGTGTACAAGTATCAACACCTGAATGAGGCTGAATGTGATCCATGAAAGAGGGAAACGTGGAACTCTATCTCAACAGATTGACAGAACAAACAGGCATGCAGATAAGAAACCACTGGAAGGATGCGCGACACATCACTCCTTCCCCGCGTCCTGAAGCAACTCACGCGAAGCCTTCTCACAGAACCAGCTCCGCTCTACACACTCCCGCACTTTCATATAGTACCTACACATTATGCAACCAGAATTCTCCCACATTTCCCTGTGATTACTGTACATCGACGAGGCCGCTTGGTTTGCCGGACTCAGTGGGTTTGGGTCGTTCAAGAGACTCTACGATGGTGAACGAGAGCAGAGAGTGACTTGTATCGACAGGAGAACCGTCACAATGTTGTACTGTGGAGTCCAGCGGTTCTGCAATATATCCAAGCAAATGTGTCCGTCCACGTAAACTACATGTCACTGTCCAAATCAGGAAATCGACTGTTGGGATGGAACAAGTGGTTCACGAAGCGAATGCTCGGCGCCGTTTCAGGATACTGTTCCGAAATCTCGATTCGCAGAAAGAACGTGCCTCCCTCCCAGGGCGTGTCCTCGGGTCTAACCATCACTCCTCCGAGAGCAAAAAAGAGTACCCTATGATGCACGCATCCCATATAAGCATGTTGTCTTCATGGATTCGACAGGTGATACCAGAAGGAGGATTTCGCTGGTAGTACTTGTAATCGGCTAGTACACGCTTCCTCGCTTTTGTAGACATTCCGCAGACCTCCCTTCTCCAAAATGTCCTTGATGAAACAAACAACTGACTGGATCGGAATGGGCACTTCTGTCGCCGCGTCCTTCTCTGTATCAGGTTTCATAATGCTAATGGAGAGCACTCCGTTTTCGTACTTTGCGACAATCTTGGAGTAGTCGGTGTGAGGAGGGAGTCGAATGTTCCTCGACATCGATCCGTATCCGCGCTCCATGCTGCCGAATATGTCGTCGACCAACTTGACGGGCGGATTCCGCTTGCCCTGGACGGAGAGGATGTCCCCGAAACAGCACACGCGGATGTCTTCTTTCCGGACGCCCGGCATATCGGATGTGATTGTAATGCGGCTCTGCGTCTCGTGGACATCCGTATCGCCAAACCCACGCTCCATCTTACGACCCCACATATCGCGCAGTGTCCCGTGGAAGAAGGGTTCTATTCCCCAAACTGAACGCGACCCCCAGAGAAAGGCATGGCCCTGGCCCAATTCACGCAAAAGAGGACGGTAGTAGCTTAAGTACGCCATATTGAACGCAATTCTGTGCTGTCCTAACAGCCGTGTGGATCCCTATCCCAAAGGGCAAAGGGATATACTTTCCCCAGATAGCGGTTCCCATTCTCCGAAATCATCACTGCTTGATCGGGAAACAAGGGGAAGAACGGAGGAGATCCATGGAACAAAGACAGAAATCAACATGGCAAAGGTGGTGTGTGTTGTCCAGGGCGATAATATATCCGGAACAGTGTATCTGTCTCAAGTGAGTCCGTGTGTTTGTGCTCACGAAAAGGCATCTCCCTACGCGCCGACCATAATCGATGCATCCATCAACGGACTGCCAAAGGTATTCATACAGCATCACGGTATTCATCCATCCTAGGGAGAGCACGGAATCAGCATCAACGTGTTCGGGGATCTAACGAATGGCTTCGAGCATTGTGGTATGGTGAGGTAATCGAAGTGGATGACTTGTAGGTCCCCACTACAACCCCCTGGGAAAGCAGCACGGAAGTCCGGACTGCGAGGAGAGACACGTCGGAAGTCTGGGCAACATCGTGTCGGACGGGAAGACAGCCACCCTCCACCTGGAGGACACGCATGTGCAGGTAATCGGCCCGTATTCCGTTATCGGACGGTCGATTTTGATATACGAGAATCCGGACGATCTAGGGAAGGTTATGGTGCAAGGGGTTGGTGATGGTTAGGGGAACAGTCCGAATAGCCTCATAAACGGGAACGTGGGGAGGGCGATATGCGGCGGCGTGATTGGCATAGCGAATATTCTATAGTGTAGTCTGTCCATTTAAAGTGTGTTTGTTGTTTGAAAATGGCAGTGAAGAAGAAGAGGCAGCGGAAGAACAAGAAGTGGATTCCGTGGAAGCAGCTGACGCCGGAGGAGCGAGAACAGTTGAGACGCGAGAGTGACAAGAAATCCTTTCGGAAATTGTTGAAGGAAACAAAGGAGAGGGCAACGGCGGCAGAGAACTCGGGAAACTACCTGGAGATGATCCACGCGCCTAGACCGACGAACGAAGTAGTTGTTTCTCCTCGTCGCGTGAGGACTAGGATTATTCGTACAACAACGCGGAAAAGAGACACGTGGATAAGTGGGATGTTCACGACGTGGTGGAAGACGATGACGAGGAAGAGGACTTCTGTGAGAACGACATTGTGGGCGTTGGAGTGGCGGAATGATGACATAGGAGTGGGTGGAGCAGACACACTTTGTGAATCCTGAGGATATTAGTGAGGACAGAGAGATCAAGCAGGAGACCCTTCCCGAGAAGATAAAGCGCTGCCACGACCGGATTGCCGATCTCGAGAAGGAGAACGCGCTTTTGAAGGAGGATTTGCGTGACTTAGAGCATTTGATGAAGGATTATGCTGCAAACATGTAATATAGTGGTTACCCGTCTTTTCTATTCCGTTGGGCTGTTTTCTGACGAAAGGCTTTTCAAGAGGTCGCAAACAAACACGCAATTCTTCACATATTCTAGCCTTCATATAGTCTAAAGTAACCGTCTCCAATTTCTTTCGCCAGCCTCCCAGCTGCCGTTTCGCGATCGCTGATAACCTGCCGTCTCCTTCCGCACTGCGCACCACACCCAGCAATCCCTCGATCTCCTTCAACGGCACCCACGCGCGATTGATCTTGCACGCCACTGTCACGACGCGTTCGACCAAATCGCAAGCCTCCACAACACGCCCATGCGCCATGAGCACTCTCAAGACGCCCTCGCTCCAGTATCGATTCCTCTCCATGCCTTCCACCACTAATTCGATCACAAAGAATGGCGCGCCCGTTGTGGGACAGTGCGTTAGCACACGATCAAGGAAGGCACAGCAACTGTTCCCGCTTCTGTCCTGACTCAACACCCACTTGCAGCTCTGGCAGAAATCGGTACTGTTTCTGCACTCTTCGTACTGTCCCGCCAAGATGACAGCAATTCGGTCCCACGACAGTTTCCACTGAGCAGCCAGCGCCACAGCGAGATGCGCGTTCCCCCTTCCCGCCAACTTCTTCACCACACACTCCGCGTCCTCGCCCCACTCGTCCTCCGCAAGAAGCGTCAACTGACCCTCCACGATCATTAACTTCTCCTTGAGCTCCGACTCCGACACGACTTCGCCCTCGTCCTCAATAACCCTCTCTTCTTCCGGAATTCCCGAAAGCGTGGTGATTATGAGCGCGAGGAGCTTGCGTTGTTCGACCAGATTATTCTTCAGTTCCCGCGGGGAAGAACACACCATCGCCTCCCGCTTCGCCAGAGCCACGTACAGCGAGGTAACCGCCATCTCGAAGTGGTGGTGGTGGAGGAACACGGAGTACACGTCGAAGAAAACGGACTGCAAAACGTCCATTCGATGACACGCGGCGATCAGAGCGGTGTGGAGCGCACCCTCCAGCGACTACACGTGAACACCAAAAGTGGGGGATACCCCAAAGTCGACGGAGTGGAGGGAGGCGAGCGCGTGCTGTTCGCAGAGCGCCGTGACGAGATAAGGAATCTGGATTGTCGCCTGTGCGAGAGGGAGGGAAAGAAGAGTGCTGATGGCGAGAGAGAGTGTGTGTTGTTGGAGGTAGTTGTGGAACAACTACTGGTTACGGAGAGCACGCGAGTGTACCATGATAACCGCGGCATCCTTCTTCTTCCCTCCAAGTTCGATATATCGTGCGCACCACTTCGCATTCCACTCTACACTCAACCCCACGCCTCACCACTCACCATAACATCGCTTCTCGTAACTCTTCTGCAGAACGAACTGCGCCGCCTCCTCCCAGCCCTCCTTCTCCTCCAGCAGCGCGTCGCACAGGCGTTGGCCCTCTTCCCTCCAACTCGCGTTCGACACGCTAAAGCACGCCTCGATGAAGTAACGCTCCAGGGGAGTTTCGTTGCGGAGGAGCGTGCGATGGGCGATCCACGGTTGGAGGGAAGTGAGAATCACGTTGTAGTAGCGGTGATGGAGGCAGAAGTCCAGAAACTCCTAGCGTTCAGTGGTTCATGATCATCATACCGTGCTCTGATAACTGAACAGCTGCGACTGGACGAAATCAAGCCAGCTTTGTGCATCTGCTTGGAGATGCTCGAAATGGTGCTGTTTTTCGCATTGTTGATAATACTTCATGATCACGCCATTGACCGAAATCGTCCCGTTTTTGTCCACATCCTCCACCACCCACAGCCGATGAATCTGCAGATACCCCGCGGAATGCTACGCCTCAATTCCCTCCCTCGCGCCCACAATCACGGTGGCAGTGCAATCTTGAATCAGCGTCGTCAGCGCGGGTGCCATCTGCGGGTAGTGAGTCTTGAGGGTGGTGAGCGCGGTCAGAAGCGCCACGCCGCGGTGGAACAGACTGTAGGCGGAGCGGTCCAGACGGGCGAGGAGGAGCGCGGAGGCGAAGGTGGAGGGGGTGTGAGGTGAGTTGGTGTGAGTTGAATTGACATGAGGTGATTTGTGAGTAGAATTGACATGAGGTGATTGAGTTGAATTGACATGAGTTGAGTTGTGCGTTGAAGGGTACGTCAGAGACGCCTCGCCACTCGACACAACGGAGCGCAGACGGAGCGCCTCCACGAGAGATGAGAGCGTCAGAAGAAGGGTATCTGACGTCATGAGTGGAGGTGCAACCGACTGTGCGTCGGACATCATCTCCACCTCCTGTCGTAACGCCCACTGACGTGTGGTGGTGGTGGTGGGCGCGAGAGCGTTACTGTATTCCAGAACAGCCTGCTCCGTCTTGCTTGTGAATTCTACAGTAAATACTGCATGACAGAAATACCCTCGAATTCCGCCTTCTCGCAACTGTTCATCGCGTCCATCACACTGAAGCCGTACCACCGGCACACAATCATTTCCCTCCTTCCGCTCAACTCCGCCACGCCCAAACCAAACACTGCCCAATTCGCTCTCAACACCTCGAACACCACTTCCCGCCAACTCCGATTCCACCGCTCGCCACACATCGCATCGCCACAGCGACTCGCCACCTCTGCCACCAACATTCCCTCCAACTCCGCTTCGTTTCGTGGAGGGAAATGTTGCGGGTTGGTGTAGCGGAGAACGCTTCGGAGCATTTCGGGATGCACCAGATTGTGATGGCAGAGAATGCACGTGTAGTAGTCGTTGATGGACATGCGCAGTGATTCGCTCCATTCCTGGTCCTGCAACGACTAGTCATGATAAGCCAAGAGATCACTGTACGTGCTCAGTTTCATAGTCCGTGTTGGCGATCATGCACTCAGCGTCATCACTGTACGTGCATTGAAGAGAATGCGAGACAGCGTCATTACACTGAGCAAACGAAATCCAGAAACAGTCCCGGAAATCGTCGCACCACAAAAACCACAGGAAAACGGAATCACACGCGGGCTCAAAAGAAGCCCGAATTTGGACAATCCTCGATCGGTCGGACAATGGTCTGGTATGCGAAAAGAATGGGTTTGGACGCGAAAGCGTCTACGATGAGAATAGAAAACCAACGCTACAGTGAACACGCGAGGACGAGGAATGATGTGCAAGATGCGCAGCGGGGCGAGGCCGTACATCAGAATAAACTCGTTGAACTCGCATCCAGAGTTGATGGCCACGACCAGACGGTTTTCCAGAACGCTCAGCACCGCATTCTGAATCGCGCTCCCAGATGCGTAGCCGTCCGGTCTATAGGTGAAACGGCAGCAAAGACACGACAGCGGCAGCGAGTACGTTGCGGCCCACGATTTGGACTCCGTGTCGAATACTTGCAATTCCATCGAGTTGTAGAGGAAGAACACGCACCTTCCCCAGCTCGCAATGGCCAGAATGCGGCTTGCGGTGTTCAGAATCGACTGCACTGCGCGGGTGAGTTTGTGCTGATTGTTCTGAAGCACTCGCGTTTCGTACGGGAGAGATGTCAGATCCGTGTACAGAACCGAGGAGGTGTCCACTCTTCGGCACAAAAAGGAGTCGCCCCACAAGAATTGAGAAATGGAGCCCTTCTCGTCGCATGTCAGCAGGGAACGATGGATGGTTCGCTGCTCCACTCCTAGCGATAGAGATCCGTTGGGATCCCTTGAAAAGGGAAGATGCACCGAATACAAATAGTCTACGCATGACAGTGATGCCACGAGAACTACCATCCACTGTGATCACATGCACAGTGATCCCCTCTTCTTCTGAGCGCACAAACACTCCCTCCCTCGGAATAGCGCCTACGCGTCAGAGCACGAAACAGCTCGGACAAGGAAACAGAAACTGGGTTTGGATTCCCTCCTCCCTCGAGTCCCAGTGCTCCTCGATCGTAAGTCGGTTATTGCAGCTTCTCCATGCAACAACACTATCGGTAATTCAAGTGTGCAGAAACTACAGCTTCTCGCCAGCACCAGTCAGGAAATCAGACTCCACGTCACATATCCCGCAGTCCTTCAGGTCGTTCATGTCTTGCGGTTATTCACTACAAAGTGCAACGTACTATAGTGCGGTTGGTTCGTACCCCCTTTGAAATCGACGGCGATCACGCTGCAGGACCCGGAATCACTCCATTCGTAGAAGGAGACCTCTCTATGCAGCTGCATGGCAAAAGGAGCGATACGACAAACGAAATGTGAGTAACAAACAGACCAAAGACCGAAGTCATTCGTTTAGCAAGTAAGAGGGTTGTTTCTGTTGGGGAAAGGACCCTGAGAACCATATCTTCTCGAGCCATCCTTCAACTCCCAGTTCCACGTGAAACGGCACTGAGCAATCTCAGCCTCGTCCTCGAGATCGTAGTAGTAGTAGTGCTCACCGGTAGTACCGCACATCAAAGGATAACCACGACCCAGATCAGTCCAAGCAGACACAGTGACGCCACTCTCAGCAGGGCAAGTAGCCATCAGCTTCAGAGCGAACTGAGAAATGTCGGTAGCAGAACCACCCTCGTTGTAACCGTTGTTATCGAGGTTGATCTCAGCCAGCACGGGGAAGTTCACCTTATCCTCGCAGATCGTCTTCAGATCAGCCAGAATGGAAGCCTGAAGCGTCTCAGCGTCAGCAGGATCCACACAAGCCTGGATGTTGTGCTCGCTCACCTGGAAGTACTTCATGTTCTTGAAGTAGCCCTTGTCCGCGTTGGCAATCATGTAGTCCAGAAGCTGCTTGAAACCGTCTCTCTTGAAGGTACCCGAAATGAACACCAGACGAGAAGGACGCGTGTACTGAGTCAGCTCCATCAGACCAGGGATCAGCTGAGCATCGATCTGACGAGACAGCAGCACATCACCGTAGATGTAGGTATCGATGGGAGCCTCGTTCTTTCTCTGCTTGGAGAGCGAAGTGTGCCACAGGTTCAGAGACAGCTGCGTCATACCAGCTAGAGCAATCACACGCGTGTGAGCCAGAGCCTTCGTGGGATAGGCGTCACGGACCTTCAAATACAGCTCAGTCACAGCATCATCCTTAATTACATCGAAGTAGCACGTCTCCTGAGACTCGAAGTTGCAGTTATCTCCGAGAATGAAGGGATCGTAGATGGGGAACCAGGGCTCGGGAGTAGGAGTCGGGGTGGGGGTGGGAGTGGGAGTAGGAGTAGGAGTAGGAGTAGGAGTGGGCGTCGGGGTGGGCGTAGGTGTAACAGTGGGAGTGGGAGTAGGCGTAGGAGTGGGAGTAGGAGTAGGAGTGGGAGGCACAGTAGGGGGAACAGGGGTTGGAAGAAGCTCGCTCACGATGGGACGAATGGCAAAACCAGCAATACCAGCGATGTTCGCGTCAGCGAGCGTATCACGGATGGGGAGTCTGAACACGAAGGAGTCGCAGGCACGCAGTCTCGACTCGATGGCGAAGAAAGGCCACTCGGCGTACTCGGGCTGACCCTCCA
>ERZ1106948.234-NODE-234-length-27865-cov-32.183172_pt1 | contig 27865 bp, 18 predicted proteins | sample MGYA00403673_ERZ1106948 | MGnify/ENA primary metagenome ERZ1106948 (study PRJEB35170, sample SAMEA104062409) | human gut metagenome | biome: human gut; feature: human-associated habitat; material: faeces | place: Denmark | collected 2012-05-07 ...
CAGAGCAGTCGTTCACGCCGAACACACCCGTCGCGTCGAACACCACAGCACTCTCTCCAGCCGCGCGGTGCACCTCAAAAGCGATCACGTTCTTGCCCGTCACAGCGCCAGCCGTCGGCAACACCACGTGGAACTTGGAGAATAGCGTCGCGTCGTGCACAGCCAGCGCCTCCGTCGAAGCGTCGTAGTTGTCCTCCAGGTTGAAGCGCGCCACCACGTTGCCGTTGAAGTAGGCGACAATACCGCCCGTGTACTTCACGCGCACGTTCAGCACATAGTAGTCGTCGATGGACGGAATGTTCACCTCGTGTCTCACGTACGCCGTCGTGCCCATGTGGTTACCGAAATCAGCAGCCTTCATCGAGGACCACGCCGAATCGTCAAAGTCCTTGCCAGCCCAGCCCTCAGTCACGGCCGCGCCGCTGTTGAACACCTTCCACGTGTCGTAGTCGATCTGGAAGGGAAGCAGCGAGGAGAACATCGTCGAGATCGAAGGCGTCGCCGTTGGGAACTGACCCATCTCGAACACCATCGTACCAATATCAATCGTAAGGTAGTAGCCAGCAGGGTTATTCCAGCCGTCACTATTGGAGTCGTACATCTCCAGCGTGTAGATGTTGTTGGCGACGCAGAAGTCACCGTAGTTCAGACCGTTCGCCACCTTGAACGCGTTGGTCGAAGCGACCACCTGACCCGTCGTGCCCTTGCCCGAGAAGAGCTTGTACGAGCCCTCCGAAGGCCAGGAGTCCAGACGCGCCACCAGCGTGATCAGATGCTTCTCGCCAGTGCAAGGCTCCACCGACAGCGTAATGGGAACCGTCACAGTACCACCGCCCACCTTGCTCGCAGTGATCTGGTACACGGTGGAAGGACTCTGGACGTTGCACGTGCCCGAGATCTTACCCGTGGAGTCAATCGAAAGGCCAGCGGGCAGCGCGGGAGAGATGGAGAAGTCGAAGTAGTACTCGGAGTTGGGATAGATTTCACCCATCTCGATGCCCAGCGTGATGAGCACCGGAGACTGGTAGGTGAGGTCGGGGATGTTCGTGGGAATGAGGTCCACGTTCAGGTTGAAACCACCGATCTTCCACTCGCAGTTGGAAGCATCACCCGTGCCGATGTTCTCGAAGCGGTACTGGTTCCACGGCTTGCTGTTCTGAAGCCACAGCGTCTTGTGCTCGCCCTGCAGCGACCACTCCATGCCCGTCACAGCGCGAATCGTCGTCCACTCCTCCAGGTTGCTGTTGCGCGCCTTCAGCGTGAACTGCGTGGGCTGCTGCGTGCTCTGCGTGTAGTACAGGAACGCGTCGACGGAGGAAATCCACTCGCGACGGTCGTTGTTGAAGGAGATCGTCCAGTAGTTGTCCGTACAGGTCGTCAAGGAGATGTAGTTCACGTAGAACAGGTTGGCGAGATCGTTGGGGAAGCCCGAGAACGAAGTGTAGCTCAGCGTGTAGTCGAACACGCGCGAGTTGCCCACGCCGCCCATCAGACGCACCGCGCAGTCGAACACCGAGGTCGTCTGCGACGCCGTCTGCGCCACAATCGCGACCGCGATCGTGTTCGTGCCCTCCTGCAGGTAGTTAACCGCCGGCGTCTCAGCCGTAGCCATCGTCTTCTTGGGAAGCGAGATCTGGTGGTACAGCAAGTTCGTGTACGCGTTCAGACCCACGCTCGCCGCGCTTAAATCGCCCTCCACGCCGTTGCGGAACACCTCCACGTTGTTCATGTAAACCACACAGCCGTACAGGTAGCGCAGCGAGATCACGAATCCAGCCACCTCGTTCAGCGACGCCACGGTGAAGGTCTTCTTGTACAGCTGGATCTGGTTCGTCGCGCCCGTGTAACTGCCCATCGAACCCGTGTTCCAGCCCGAGGTCTCCGAGTTGTACCAGTTCGCCGGCACCTCGTTCATCTTGTAGAACCACTGGGACTGCGGCGCCACCGACCACTGCGCGAAGATCACGCGGTCCTCGGGAAGACCCACGTAAGAATCGTAACGAAGACGCGCAATCGTCTCGTACTCGGTCTCTCCCAGCATCGCGTTCACGAACAGTCTCGAGTACTCCGGCCAGTAGGCGTTCGTCGAGCCCACGTCGATCTCGTACTTGGGGTTCGTCATGCACAGATACGTCGACCAGTCCTGGTTCGTCGTCTGACCCGAGTTGGCAGTCACGCTCAGCACCACCTGCTGCGTCGTCATGTCCTTGATCGAGAAGGTCTCCTTCTCCGCTCCCGACTTGTACGTGCGGAGAATCTGCACCAGCGTCGCAGCGCAGTCAATCACTTCAAGCGTGAAGGTGCCCTGGTAGGTCTGGCCGTTCATCACAGAAGACATCGTGAAGGTGGTCATAGACAGGGGAGCCGTCGGCTTGCCCGAGATCATGCAGGTCGCCGAGGTAAAGGTCAGTCCGGCGGGCAGCGTGGGCGTGATCTGGCAGTTGACGAACTCCTCGATCACAGGACGGATACTCAAACTGCTGTGCTTCGTGTAAGCAGTGAATGAGTTGGGATTGAACGTGATAGCCGCTGGAGCCAGATCAGCGCATACCACGGGCTGCACCTCCACACCGTACACGTAGGTGGTACTTGCGCCTGCCGTCAGCGTGAGACGGTACGACTGGAAGGCCTTCGCGTTGAAGTAGCCGTAGAACGTCTTGTACACGCTGGACTCGTAGGAAGCGCCAGTAACGGTCACCACGTTCGTGTAGGTGCTCGAAGAGCTCATCGCGCCGGCCAGCGTGAAAGAACCAGGGGACGACGTCGTGTACGTGTAGGGCCACACGCGCACGCCGTTGATGTACGCGCGAGGTCCGCCCAACTCGTAGGACACCGTCGCGGGAAGAGTCGTTTGAGCAGCGTTCAGGTAAGTCGCTCGGTTCCAGTCGAAAATGTAGGTGGGATTTGTGGGACCCGTGGCGGAGATGGTCGTAGTGTAGGGATACACGTAGCAGTTGGCGTCCTCCGTCATGCGGTTGGAGGGAGCCAGCAAAGCCAGGTAGGCGTTGAAGTCGATGACATTCTCGCCCGTCGTGGGGAAGTGAAGCTCCACAGCCAGCACGGCGCTCGAACCCTCAATCTCCTTCGCGGGACGAACCACACCGTGGTACTCGTACATCTCGAAAGCGCCGTTGGAAGGCGTCGACGGGGACACAACGCCGTCGTTCATGTGGTCACGGTAGATCTCCTTGCCGTTCACGTACGCCACGATACCGAACTTGTAGTTCATCTCCACCTCGTACGCAGCCATGTTCGCAACGCTCGTGAAGGTCTTGCGGAAGTACTGCGTGCCCGCCACGGAAGACGCCGTCGAACCCAGCGTCACAGCAGTCCAACTGCCATCGGAGAAGTTCAGCGTGTTCCAATTCGAATCGATGCTGCTCGCAGAAGTGTACATCTTCCACTCCACGTTCTTCATGATCGGGTAGTTCAGCATCAGAAGGAACTCCTCCTGACGCTTCTCCACCAACGTCGTCTTCAGCACCACGTTACCGTACAGACCGGCCACGCTCACCCAAGCACCAGCGGCCCAGGAATCACCGTACGAATCGATAATCTGGAAGTTGTACAGGTTGCCCGCCGTCGCAGTCAGGCAGTACTCATCGGTACGCTGCTCGTTGGTAGCGAAAGCAGCACTGGTCACCAATACAGTGGCGCCATTCAGAATCTTGTAGGACTCCTCCGCTCCCCACGACAAACACTTCTTCGTCACAGACACGTACACCTCGCCGTTGTTACACGTAATGGTGCTCAGAACAACGGAAACTACGCATGAGACCTCTTAGGGGCATATACACAGCAGACATAACAGCGCTAGGCTTTTCATCTTCTTTCAGAGAAAAGAAATAATGCATTTGGCGAGAATGGGATGTCCATGTGTTTAGAGATAACCGCGATTCCATTCCTGTCATTTGTCATTTTGCAATCTCATTGGCTCCTGGGCTGGCATTTTCCATTATGGCTGTCTTGTGCCCTTGATTTCGATTTCTTGTGTTTCGTTGTCGAAGTCACTCCTTCCGTGAAGAGAACATGCTATTTGTTTAGAGCACTCCATTTCCTCTGTTCAGCACACTCGCTCTCTCTTCTGCGACAAGGAGGAAGGAAGAATCCTTGTAAGTAGAGCGTTAGGTTGTACAGGAGTAGAGGTGATGGATGGAGGGAGAAGAAGGAAAACGGAGGATGGGCAATTCCATCACAATCCCAGTTTAGTTTGTAATGATCTCCACTCCTTTTATCCCATTCAATTTAGAAAGAAGGAATGCGAATAAACAACGATGATTTCCAGTGACGATTCCCCATCCTTTCAAAGAAAATGCGCTTTCACACACCCTCTCCATTACAATGCAATACGCATCGGGCACTGAAATGCCCAATTTGCCAGAATCGACAGAATGGAAGGGCTTGGTGGACATGCAGGAATGCGCAATCTGATTGGTGGATGATACAACTCTTGCTTTCGCCACATACAGCTTGGGCTGTCAGTTCTGTCCTCTCACTCGAATCGAAATGAGTGTATCTGTCTCCAGTTCCGGTCAGCTGCTCGTGCTATGCTCGACATGTGGAATGACCAAGCCCTTGACCTCTTTTATCCATCCCCTCTCTCCTGTCCTATTACCGAGCTGTGCGCAGTGCAGAGAGCAGCAAGACAAGCGTATCCCTATCCTTCTTGGGTGTGACCTCATAGGCTATCGGTTGCTTCAGCCCAACGCCCAGCAAAGAGCGTCGACGTCGCCCTCCTCCACCGCCCAGAGTCCGAAGCGAATTCGAGGCGTCTCCGCTGTCCCACAGGCGAGGTGCAAAACCGTCAAGCGCGCGCAGCTGCCGTTGCGAAAAGCGTATGTGGCGCGTTTGGTGTATTATCGGTCGGCACACTGAGTATCAGTCGTGATACCATTTTCCATTGGACAGTGGCAGTTTCGCCTTTCTTCTCTGCTGTTCTTGGGCATGGATATGTGTTGTAGTTTGTCTAGTGTTAGTGATTAGTTGTCGTCTTTGTTGTACAGAGTGTTGGATGGCAATAGGATAGACATTGCTTTCTCGGAGTAGTTCGTTGGTGTCAACAAACAGCCTTTGTTCGCAAAGAGAGAATGCAGAGGAGTAATAGCGATGAAGTAACAGCGATGAGGAATTAAGCAGCAGCGATTAGCAAAGAAGCAATAACAATTAGCAAAGGAACAACAACAATTAGCAAAGAAGCAATTACAACGATGAACAACACGCAGACGAAAACTACGCTCTGCGGTACGAGATCACACGAGCTAAATAGACGTTATACTTCCGAAAGGACATTCGACTCGCAACAAGCCAATTCGCTTGAGGGACTGCACAGGTGCCCTTCAACCTCCGTGGCTTGTACATACAATCCGTCAGGCGCGAGTATCCCTCTCTTGAGTGCTCCCATAGGCGATCTAGACAGTCATGCTCGCACACCCTCCACATACAGTACTTGTTGCTATTCATACAGTTCCTACAGTATGGCACCCTCGCATGCGTCGAAGGGTTGACGAAAGCATCAATTCCCTTCATCACTCCACAGGAGGCACACAAAACACGGGCATGGGGTAGAGATGGTGGTATTGCACTCATAGAAGTTAACAACGGGGAAGGAGATGGAGAATGGAGCGACTTGAATCGGGGGATGGATCTGCCAATCAGATTGCAAGGAATCGGGGCGTCTCCACCATTATCTTGAAAAGGAGGGTGAATGCATCACAGAAAGAGGAATTGCCAGTACTGTGAGTCTGTAAATTGGTAGTGGAGTTATTGGGGATGTTTGGGGGATAGGGAGCTGAAACACGAAACGATTGCTGTGAAGAATAAGAACTGCGTGAGAGGCTCTCTAGATGATAAGTTCACATTCAAATTGGAGAGATCACTCCGGTCGCATAACCCTCCTCATTGTGGTCATTTTCCACTATACTGCACACATTCCAATCACACATCCATGTCACAACCCGTAAAACCAGCTCTCACTGCATCTCTTCTTCAAACCCCCTAACCCTCTCAGAATCACGAAGTATAGCTACGTGAACACACCATGCACTCTTCTATTCTTCAACTCCTTCATCACCACAATCACGCGAAGCATACCCTTTCTGCAACCACTACTTCAAACCACTCAACTCTATCCATTCAACCCCCTCCAAGTGCACGAATTCCATTCCCATGTCCAAAACGCCGCACAGCCCACTTCTGCATTCCATTCAAATCGTACTGTCACCATCACACCTCTCCTCTCGCCCCGATCCTTCTCTAGGAAAGAAGATTCATTCTGAAACGCCCGTTCCTCTCTTCTCAGAAATGAGCGAATATCCCTTCCTGAAAGCGAGGGAGGGACGAGAGAAGCAGCGTTATGACGGTGAAACCAGACTTGTCGTGGGGTACCGTACACTCCCCCTTCCTCACCCACTAGCTGCGCCGTGATTCAGAATGACTCTATCCTCTTCGTCTCCTCCCACAACAACAAAGAGAAGTGGGTTCTCCCGAAAGGGGGGTGGGAGAACGATGAAACGGATCTCGAAGCGGCACGGAGAGAAACGTTCGAGGAGGCTGGAGTGAGTGTGCATCCGTTTTGTGATGAATAGGTGGAGGGCGAGATTGGGAACTGCATTTCAACTGTAACATATAACAACAAACTCGGAAAGCCTGTGCTATGGCATCTCTATCCCATGAAGTGCACGAAGGTCTACGACTGGTGGCCAGAGAGTGATAATCGCAACAGAAAGTGGGTAAAGGAGGAGGAGCTCGACGCGCTTACGATCGATCCTTTGTCGAAATCCCATCTCCCGCGTATTCTGCAATACATGCATTCTAGTAGTTGTTCGTGTTTGTTGCTTTCATTCGAGGTGTGTGAGTTCTCTGTTGAGTCTACTTAACCTGTTTCAGCTCTCTTCTGAGAGTACGCAGTTCTTTCATGAGATCACCTACAGCTTCTCTTGAATCCCCTTCAACATGTTTCTTGAAAACACGGTAATACCACTCCTCCTCTTCATCCCTCCTCTACACCTCAAACACCATCACAAATCAAACTCGCTTCCAAAACTCGTCGTCATTCTCCTCCTCATTCGCGGTTGCGCTACGCTCCACGCGCTTCGCTGCGTTCTCAGGCCGATGACTCTCGTTGAACTGCGTCGCGCTGTCGTGAATCGCCTCCGAATTCGTTCTGCCTGTCAGAATAACCAGCAACGCCCACATCTCATCCTCCGATGACGTCGTCAGCAGAAACTCAAAGGTCACTCCCGTGTGCTCGCAGCCCTGCTTCGGTGCCAAGTGCAACACCGACCCTCCCTCGCCGAAACGACACTGAACCAACGCAATGTCAACCACCTGCGCGAATTGCAGCACGGAGAGAAGCCCCTACATTCAATCGAAATAGGAAAAGCAACATTGGTGAAGAAACGAAGAGACGTCGGACTCGGAATGGAAAACTCGTCCATGTCTCCCGTGTTCAAGTTGCTCACCGTACGCACCTCTCCCTCCACCGGGATGTTCTCAATCGACACCGCGTTCGGCAGTACCTTCAACACAATCTCATCTCGCGTCTGTAAGTACTGAATCGCCTTGTACAGCAATGCGGGACGGATGGAAAGCGAGTTCACACACCCATTCCCACTCGCGTTCACATTCGGCGCGTTGCCTTCAAACAGACGAAGCCGGTACACCTTCCGAATCTGGTGGTTGCACAAAACCTCGAACACCAGGTTGTACTCAATCTCCGCATGCTCCACCTACCCTCACATTCCACACTCCATTCCTACTTTCATCGTGATCGCAACGATGTGCTTTATATCTCTGAATATAGAAAGAATCGATTTGGAACTGACGCCGTAGTCAACAGTTTCGTGAAATCTAGCCGTGAGATTACGCTGGAACCGTCACGTGTAGTTCGAAAAGGTACTCTTGTCGAAGGATACCCGAAAGAACGATTGCAACGCCAAGCCCGTCACCTGGAACGACACGCCTTCATCGCTGCACTGTATGACAAAGTCCCCGTTGATCTAGCGGTCAGACAGCACGTCCTTCAAAACATGCGCCAAACAGCTCAACGCGCTTGTGAGGATTTGGATCATGGATCCCTCCACTAGACACTCCATGCTACCCTATTTCGCGCACAACAAAGAAACAGAATGCATTGCGCCCCTCCTCGAGAGCTGCAACCAAACGCAAGCTTATATGCTCGCAAACGCAGTGACACAGCGCATCCTTTGTTTGACAAGTCACTGCCGATCTGTATGTCGAACCCCAAATTGCCACTGTGCGTCCGGAGAGGGCTCTTGACACTCACTTTTTCGTTCACTCATGCGTCTTGTTATCAAGGAAAACTACGATCTCCTCTGCGATTACGTCGCGAACTATGTCATCAACAGAATAAACAAGTTCAATCCCACCCCCGAAAGACCTTTCGTTCTGGGTCCCTTCTCCTCCCCTTCGTGATCCCTAGGTCTGCCCACTGGATCCTCTCCGGTTGGCGTTTACAAGAGACTTGTTCAGGCGTACAAGGACGGTCGCATTTCTTTCAAGAACGTCGTGACCTTCAACATGGACGAGTACGTGAACCTCCCCGTCGACCACCCCGAGAGCTACCACTCCTTCATGTACAAGAATCTCTTCCAGCACATCGATATTCCGTAATTCATTTCCATTTCCATCACCCGCAGTCCTCAGAATATTCATATTCTGAACGGAAACGCCCCCGATCTTCTCGAGGAGTGCGCCAACTACGAGGCGGAGATCAAGCGCTACGGAGGCATCGAGCTCTTCCTCGGCGGTATTGGTCCCGACGGTCACATCGCTTTTAACGAGCCCGGCTCTTCGCTCAGCTCTCGTACGCGTGTGAAGACGTTGGTGAGTCCTGCGTGTGGCGGATGAGGCGTAGGCGTACGACACCATCGTTGCCAACAGCCGTTTCTTCGACTACGATATCAATAAGGTACCTAAGACTGCCTTGACTGTGGGCGTCGGCACCATTCTGGATGCCCGCGAAGTGGTGATCATCATCAACGGCTCGCATAAGGCCTTCGCTCTCGCCAAGTGCGTCGAGGAGGGCGTGAACCACATGTGGACCGTTTCGAGCCTGCAGATGCACAAGAACGCCATGATCGTCTGCGACGAGGACGCCACGCTGGAGCTTCGTGTGAAGACTGTGAAGTATTTCAAGGGACTTGAGGAGACTGCCAATACCTTCGGCCCCGCGAAGCTCACCAACTAGTGTGTTGGCGGTTGTTTGTTGAAGAAGTGTGGGTTGTGGATGCGTGAGTTCATCGTGATTCTCCGGATGGAGGAGGGGTTAGGATTTCAGACTGAGTGAGTTTTCATGCAAGAATCATGAAACCGCTAAACACCCAGATACCATTCACAATGACTGCACGAAACTCTCCAAACAAACAAATCATATGATAATGTGACGACTGTCCTCTATACGTGATAGATGCAGGCAGCGGAATACGAACTTGCTTGTCGGTTGCGCGAATCAACTCGTTCAAGTCGCTATTCTCCTACACGTCACGCAGAGAGACGGGAGATACTGTTAGCAGCGCGCAATCCACACTCTTGGCGGAAGAAGAATACAATAGGGCATTGTTGAGAGAGACCGTATTCTTCTATCAGTTACAGACAATTTCACAGAATACGGCTGGCGACTGTGCTGACGGCTGCTTTGGCTGTCTACAACTCAAACTCGCTCAAAACGACGTACACTTCACTCGCAACCTCACCGACGGTGGAAGGCGGTTGCGGGCACACCGAGGAATAGGGCTGGTAGGGAACGTAAGGAGTGGGGTAAGGATTCATCGCACTCCTGGTTGGATTGTATCCCGCCTGGGGCGGTATGGGCGCAGGAATAGGAACTTGGGGAGCGGGACAGCCATACGGTTGAATCGACGGAACGGAAGTGGGTGGATACACGTATCCAGATGTCTGCGTATAGGGGTAAGGATTCATGAAGGAAGAGAGTGAAAATGAGCATTCGTGTCGAGTGTCAGAAATGTGCCAGTTTTTGCCACTCAACGCGGTGTATAGGGGAGGTGTCATGGAAGGATGGGCTGAGGTGTGTGGTTGTGTTCTGGAGAAGAAAGGAGGAAATGGGATTGATTGGGCAGATGATGAATAGTCGTGTAAAGACGATCAGAATGGAATTGGAAGGTGTTCTAGAGTGGAATAGCAGTGGCACTTCGTGATGTGGGTTGACTGAGGGAAATGGGATTGCTTCCGTGTCTGGAATGTGAAGTGAGTTCTTTGTCGGATGGGTTGTGAGATAGGGGGTGTGTCGAGGAGAAGGAGAAAGACAGTCCTCTTCCTATGGGAAGGGTTCAGATGATGAGATGCAATGAAAGATAGTGATGAAGAGGTAACTAGCAGAACTCCTTTGAATCTCTGCCCCCTTCAATCACAACCACTTCCTTCATAACACATAATCACTTCTTCTCATCACACAGCCACTTCACTCAATCACAACACACAACACACCTATTCCCAACAAACAACACCACTGTTCTAAACACGACTGAATCCATTGTACATGCTGAGCCATCACCGACGACCCCCTCCCCTTCAACCGCTTCATCTCCTACACTGTCATTCGCTCCCACATCCACGACTCTCCTTATTCGCTGAATCACCTCAAACCGCTCCTTCTCGCCCTTCGGCAGCGTCCTCAACAACTCCTCCTTGCTCACTCGCTCACGCCACTCCACCTCACGTCGCAGCAACTCCTCGCGCACACGCTCTCTGAACTCGTTCAACAGCCCCTGCGCCTGGCTGGACTGCGCGAAGCGGTAGATGAAGTCCGCAGCCATGCCGTCGCGGAACGGGTACTTCAGCCACTCCGGGTGACGGTGCACCATGTCCTCCACGCTCCACACGTCCAGACCGTCCAACTGCTCGCTCACCGTCGCGTAGGGATCTACGCCTCACACCCCTCTCCTCCCCCCACGTTTTGGAACCACGTACTCCTCAAAGAACACGTCCAAACACTGTCTGAAGGGAGCCAGGAAGTTGCCGGTGAAGGACTGAAGCACGCCGTGCAGCAGCGTGTTCTTCGTCTCCCACATGTCCTTCGACAGCTCCACTACGCCTCACACGCCACACGGAACCATACGATTCCCGCGGAACAGAATCGCGTTGATGTCCGTCGTGAACCGGCCGATAAACTCCTCTGCCTTCAGCGCCTCGTGCTCCACGAAATACGACGTGTTCTCCGGAGTCGCGATGAGGCGTTTCAACGCACCCGCGCCTGCGAAGTCAACCACCAGTCCGGGGATCGGCTTCGCGCCCTGCACACCAGAAGGAATTACCACCACGTCGATCACCGAACCGAGCGTTTCCGCGATGAACGGGTCGTTGGTGCCCGCGAGCAGCGGCGAGGGGAGCGCGCGCTTCATGATGGCGGAGGAGATCACGTAGTAGTCGTTGTCGTACACGGTGAAGTAGGGTCTGAAGTCGTGCAGCGGCGTGAGCGGCGTGATGAGCGATTGGAGGGAAATCATGACGTCGGAAAGAAGGTGGGAGTCACTGCAGAACACGAGGAGGGACTGCGAGAGCATGAGCGAGCACCACACGCGACACAGCAACGCGTTCATCACATAACAGGAAGACAGAAACGGAGCGTCCTATTCTGAACTCCAGCATCGACTCTTACGGTGAACAGTCCCTCGGCCGTGCATGTCTTGGGCAGACCCATCACGTCGCAGAGGAAGAACGCGCGCTCCTCCATCATGCGCTGCTTCATCGACACGGACATCGACTGACCCGTCCGCTCCACGTCCACGAACACGCTGTACTTGGGGATGCGCTCGTGGAACGTGGGCGAGGAGAGGAGCGAGCGCGCGGGCTGCGGCTGGTAGCTGTTGAGCAGGCTGGGCTCGTTGGCGTTGCACTCGATGGCGAGGTGGAGGGGAGGGGAGAAGTGCGAAGCGATGAAGGGTTTGTCTTTGTGAGGGGGTTTTTCCTTGTTCAGAGCTGTGTTGGGAGTTTCTTTGTTCAGACCTGTGTTGGGAGTTTCTTTGTTCAGACCTGTGTTGGGAGTTTCTTTGTTCAGAGCTGTGTTGGGAGATTCCTTGTTTAGACCTGTTATAGGAATCTCCTTGCTCAAACCCGTATTGGGAGTTTCTTTCTTCAAACCGGCACCCGGAGTTCCACCACTCAAACTCACAATCGGAATCTCCTTGCTCAGACCCGTAGGGAACGACTCCTTACTCGCGCCCACATCCAACTCACACTCCTCGTCAAACCCCTCAGACCCAACTTCAATCCAGCGACCCAACTGCCGCGGAGAGGACGGGTACTGGAACCGCTGCGGTGATTCGCTCAACGGCTCTGTCGCCCCTTCGCTCGCCGGCGTCTCCAACGACTCCACCTCCCACTGGAAGGGCGACACGGGACTCGCCTCGTGCGTCAGGGAGGGCGATAGGGGACACGCGTGCTTCGACAGGAGTTTTTGCAGCTGCGGGATAGGAGGAATCGATACGGTGAAGGAGCTGTTGAAGAACGCCAGCGTGTAGTGCTTCCCCACTTCCGGCTTGGGCCTGGAGGATGAAACACATCGAAAGGGCATACCAGCTGCTGATGGTTCGAATCGCTTCCTTGATTGCCAGAGATCCAAACTCGTAATACAGAACACCAATCAAGAGCGAAACGCTACCGATCAACCCCACACGCAGTAACGACTTGCGGAAGAAGGAGTACAAGGGCATGCGGGACAACACAACCGTTGACATTTGCGAAAAGCCCCGTTTGTGGTTCTGATCCTCAATGCGTCTAGGTCTCACTCGTATCGAGCATAACGCACTGGAAATACACGTAGCCGTACACGTAGTCGTGCTCGTGGATGGAACAGCCCAAGTACTCTCTGGTGTCATCCACGCGAACCCGAATCACGTAAAAGTAGCTCTCCTCGTTGCTCTGACTCGAACGGGGCAGCGACAGCATCTTCACCTCGTTTTCAACCCGCTCGCTAAAGCAGCCTCGGGGAAACATGGAATCGATCACAGGTCCCTTGTCGTCGTCAAAGACGGTTGTCACGACGCAGGAAATCCAGGGCTCCATCGCGTTGGCTTGATTCCCACAAGCGCCTATCTCTTCATCACGCACAGTGGATGGTACCGCTCTCTGCCGCTCTGTCGTGGAGATGGGCAACACTTTCCACCATCTGGGAAATGTTGTTTTCCCCTTTTGCCAATTACTCCTTTGCAGAGCCTTCTTTCCGGGTAAAAGATGGCTGGCATTTCTTTCAATCAGCGTCTCTTTCTTTTGTTCGCGTGTGTCTTTTCGTGTGTGCTGGTCATTGAGTGGTCCGCGACTATCTCTCCTTTTCATCTCTAGGAGTTCTGTCTCCTCCATCTTGTCCCTTTATGTGGAAAATTACCGTGTTTCTAGTGTTCGGACCGTTTTCGTGGTGTGACGTGTAGCGTGCCATGTTTTCTCTTCCCTTTTCTACTCTATTACGAACAGAAGAAGGTCATGCTGCTGAAAGGGCTGTGGAATCATCCAAGCCCAAGGAGGATACGAGCGTGTTCCTTCCCGATGTTTCAGAGAGAGGGGAAGGGGTGGAAGGAAATCTGAAGGAAGTGGAGAGAGAGGAGGAGCTGGAGGGGAATTCGCAGGCTTCTGGCGATTCTTCTGTAAAGAGAGAAGTGACGGTGTCAGAAGATTCCAAGGAGGGTGATGTGTCGAAGGGAGGTGTGTCTGTGGAGAGTGGGGATGAAGACGGGGATTCTGCTGTAAACGCGCGTGCGGAGTCGAGTGAGGGCGCTAATGAGAATGAGCAGTCAAGTGAGAAGGAGAATGAGCAGTCAATTGAGAGTGAGAATGAGCATTCAAGTGAGAAGGAGAAGGAGAGTGAACAGTCAAATGAGAAGGAGAAGGAGAGTGAACATTCAAATGAGAAGGAGAAGGAGAGTGAACAGTCAATTGAGAAGGAGAAGGAGAGTGAACAGTCAATTGAGAAGGAGAGTGAAAACTCACACGCAAATCCGGAAACGCAACCCCTCGAAGAAGACCGCGACCCGCGCCTCAGCAAGTACAGCAAACGCTTCACCTTCTCCCGCCACAAGTTCTCCCTCGACGACATCGAGGACAGCAACAAGACCTACTACCCCGCCGACCACATGCGCGAAGGCAACCTGTGGGCGGTCCGCAAGACGCTGATGGAGCGCGAGAAGACTGAGCTGGAGGCGTGGCGTCCCTCGCTGGAGAGCGAGCTGAAGCACTACGAGGACATGTCCAGGTACCTGTCGTTCGAGGAGAACCTCGAGAAGTACGTGTCGCGCGACGAGATCGACAAGCTCAACTCGCTGCGCGGCAGGGAGCAGACCAACTACCGCAAGAAGCTCAACAGCAAGATCCAGGTCAAGTCGCGCTTCGACACGCAGCGGCGCGAGAAGAAGCGGAAGCAGCTCTTCAGCCAAATGCAGCTCGTCGACCAGGGCCCGGTCTGCGACGGCTGTCCCACCGAGACCCGTCACGCCTTCAAGCCCAGCGCCAAGCGCGACACGGTGGTCCGCAAGTTCGTCGGCAACGAGGAGCAGTTCACCATCTACAACAGCACGCACTGTGCTGCTTTGCGCCGTCCGTGAACCGTAGATCGCTACCCCAGGGACGACGCGCCGTTCTCCATCTCCGCCGTCTGCGTGACGACGCACAACCGACTCAGTCTGCTCCCACAGCTGCTATATCGCTGGAAGGGGTCGTCTTGCTCCCGCCGCGTCACTCGTAGCCCTCTGGTGATCGTGCTCAACGGCCCGATCGGCTTCGAGTCCATCATGCTCTCCTTCGTCGAGTCGCATTACCTGCCCCCGCGCCTCACGCTCCTGCTCTACCTCATCGGAGACACCTCGCCCGAAAAGGGGCAGTTTCCGGTGAACAAGCTACGAAATCTGGGCATCCGCAACATCGCCACCACGCACTTCCAGATTCTCGATATGGACCTGTGGCCCACGGTCGACACCTACGAAACGATGATGAAACTCCCCGCGCAGCTGCGGACCGGCAAGAACGCCGTCATCTTTCCCGTGTTCTTCTTCGACCGCAACGCCGTGCTGACGCGCTGCGACTCCTTCGCGCAGTGCTCGTTGCTGTGGGGGTCGGAGTGTAGCGTGACCCGTAGGGCGCTGGAGTACTGTCCTTTCAACAAGACCGAACTGAAGGCGTGTCTCCTGAGCAAGAACTGTCTCTCCTCCAAGCGAGGCATTCGCACCCATGTCGCTTTTCGGAGCGATTTTGACTACTAGTTGTATGTGATGCCAGAGTGGTACCGCGACACCTCCGCGCTGCTCTTCCGCATTCTCTGCTTCATCGCCGACTTCCAAGAACCCTACGTGCTCTTGCGGTATCATCCCGACACGCCGCTCTTCGACGAGCGGTTTAAGAACTACGGCTACAACAAGGTCCAGCTGTTCGAGCATTTGCGAGCCATGTCGTACCGCTTCTACATCTGGAACAACATCTTCGCAATGGACATACCCCACCCCGATTCGAAGTTCCGAAAGAACTACATCTCCGGTTTGAAGATACGGGCCAGTCCGATGCAGGAAACGTACGCCGTGTTCCAACAGGAGCTCAATGACAAGTACGGAACGAAGAAGCAATCGAAGGTGTGTCGCACGGTGCAGAGGAGCTATTATTCGACTGTATTATACTCGTCTGTTTGTTGCTCATGTCCCATCTTTTCTTATGCGGTCCTTCTCCGATTTGATCCCCGAGTGGGTTTTCACCTTCTACGAAGCGTGCATTCGATTCATTCGCGTGAAGCTCCGCGTTACTCATGTTCCCTCACTTCGCTCGTTTCACCTCGTAGAGCCAAGCAACATCCATCCTGTCCGTCAGTTTCCTCAGTCTTTTATACATTGCGAGCGTTGTCGTCGTTCTTCGTTTCTTCCTCTCCCTCCTCTCTTATCACTAGTTGTTATTCTCGTACGGACGCTGATCAGGAAAAGAGGGGAGAAAGAGCGGAAGAGAGTGATTCTCGTGGGAGACGCGAAGAGCGGCAAAACATCGCTCATGGACATGATCTGCGCATCGCACAACAGTACGGCGGTCGAAAATGACTCTGTTCGGATGGCCGATGTCCCCGTGGATATCAACCAAGACACCGCACTCGCCGTCGAGCACACGATTGTCGTGGAGTACAAACAGCCCGTTCAGGAAACGACGCACTCCAAGCAGCTCGAAGAGGACCTGAAGACGGCGCTCTGCATTGTTTGTCTCATCGACGGAGCCTCCTTCAATCCGGTCCCCACGGCCGACTTCATCCACGCTCTGCTGAGTGACCCCGTCTTCCTCGCCAACCCCATTCCCATCCTGCTCGCCGTGAACAAGAGCGACCTCCGGCGCTGTGTTCACAACGACACTGCGTACCAACTGGTCGAGCAGGAAGTGGGAAGGAGGACGGGAATCGACGACTACTCCTTCAAGTGTTATTCGCCCTGTACTCTATATTCGTGTAACGTGAGTCTCATTACGGAGAGTTACAAAACCATTACAGAATTCATAACCGCTTGCCTTCAGTGATTCACTATGCCCAGTGTCCTGTTTGTTTGCTTAGGCAACATTTGCAGATCCCCCTTGGTGGAGGGGGTGTACGCGTCCTTCTTCGCGAAGAACAACATGGCTTCCTTCGTCGCGGATTCTGCTTCCACGAGCACCTATCATGTTGGTGAGCACCCTCATTCCGGGGGTCAGAAGTGTGCGAGGGGTCACCAAATCGACATTTCCAAGCACCGCGCTCGCCAGGTGACGGCGAGGGACTTCGATCGATTCGATTTGGTCGTAGGAATGGACGAGTGTGTTGAGATACTCGCTATTTCACCTGTAGCTCAAACATGGAGGATCTCGAGTATATGAAGAAGGAGCTGAATCCGAACGGAAAGGCGCAGCTGAAGATGCTCTCCGATTTCATCCCGGGGCAAAAGGGAAAGGAAGTGCCCGACGCGTACTATGCGCGAAGTGGGGCATGCGTATTGCTTTCACCTCTAGACCAGGCTGCTTGCTTTGAGGAGATATACCAGATGGCGTTGGACTCGATTCCCGAGCTGTGCGAATTCTTAAAGAAACAGTAGAACCCTTTGTTATAGTACACGTGAACGAACTTATCGGCGCGCATTACTCCTCTCCCGAGTCAGTTCCAACGAATCGGGACAGCGAGGAATCGTCTTCAATCCGATGGACCGAGGAGGCATTTCCATAGGCCGTTCCTTGATAGGCGTCACATACATATCCCTCGTTTCGATAGGGGGTTGGGGTTGGCGACATCTCCAACAGAGAAGGAAACAGGCTATAGGTGAGTTGGTTTGGGAGAGAATACAGGAAAGGAGGAGGAGGGCGAAGACTGTGGCGAAGAAGGAGGGTCCACTGGAGTCGGTGGGAATGGTGATTGTCTCCTTTTCATGTGAGTATTCTCGTGTTGCTGGCTTCTCTGACTTCGCTGGAGCATCTTCGATGATAAACACAGTCTCTTCCTCCTTGATAATCACACCCTCGTCACTCCGCGATGATTCGCTCTCTGGAGGCTGGGCGACACTCTCGTCATTCATGGAGTGGATCAAAGAATCCCTCATCTCTGCGTGCGTCGGAAAAACCTCACTCTGACTGCTTGTTGCAAAACCACCACTCTGCGTGTTGATTGACAAACCGTCCTCCTCTGGGATCGACAAATCCACCTCAACAACAGGCATCTGCTTCTCCATCATCTCGAAGGAATCGAAATTGGGTCTCTTCTTCATCGCAGGGGGTGATTGAGACGCATTCGGCTGCACCTCGCTCTGCAGACGCATATTCACAACGACTGTCATAGCCACCGTTGCGGTAACTAGGCAGAAGAATGAAATGAGGGGACACAGAGACGATCGCTCCACAACCGGTTGCTTGGGAGAAGCACTCTTCTCTGGAACTTCGGAATACGCAACAGAATGATCCCTCGTTTCAATTCGGTTGAAGAGAAGGTTCCGGAGAATGAACCCATTGCTCGCAGACTTCGATGAAGAGGGGAAATAGTACTCAATCACGGAGTCAAATGTGCTCATGTACTGATACAGGAAAGAAGGGTCGCACTGGAGGAACACGTAGAACAACTCGCGAAATTCGTCCTCAGTGAATAGCTTCCTCCGACCCAAACTATGCAGGTTCACCAATACGCGCACTCCACACTCACCATCCGTGGCCACCCACTCCTTCAACAACTGAAAGATGCGAATCCGACAGGAATCGAAAGAGCATGCGTGCCACTTCATCACAGCGTCCGCAACGTCGGGATGGAATCGTGTCACACACTTGGGGATACGAACGATGGAGTCGAGAATTGCGTTGCATGTACTCTCATTGGACACTTCCAGCAGAGACGACAAAGCTCTCTACGCGTCAGAAATGAAACACAATGCGACAATTGTCTCCTTCACACGCTCCACTTCACCAGAAGAGAGGGTACGATTGTTCATCGAGGAAAACACGTTCCCAATCGCCTTGATGATGGAGAGCGCTTCCTTCTCAGGCAGAACGGGATCTCTCAGTGCAGCGCAATACGCACGCAACTATAAATCACAACACCACACCCAGAATCAACATTCTCCATGAAATCGTGGCTTTGAGTTTGAAATGGGCGGAAATAGTGTCTATTTGTGGAATCGGTCCCTCTCTTTCAAAACGCATGAAACCGTGTTCTTTCAAAAGCCCCTTCTTATAGAAGGATACTACCACACTCCACACAAATACTCCAACAAACACAACTACATCGCCTTCGTCTCCTCCAACGTAACTGCAACCGCATCCACCGTCTTCTTGATCTCGCTCTCTCCGTGGTTGGCACTGATGAAGAAGCGAAGACGCGCATTCCCGTTCGCCACCGCAGGATACATGCCCGCGCTCACCAGCACGCCGCGCGAGCGAAGACGCTTCATCACCTCAATGCAGCGCTCCGTCGATCCGCACTTCACGGGAATCACCGCGCTCGAACTCTCCGTGCAGTCGTAAATGTCGATTCCCTTCTCCACGCACAGTCGCTTGAAGAGCTGCGTTCGCTCCCGCAGTCGCTCGATGCGCCACGGCTCCTTCTGCGCCTGCTGGATCGCCGCCAGCGCCGCTGCCGCACTCGGCGGGGGCATTCCAATCGAGTACACGAACCCGGGCGTGCGGTAGCGCAGAATCTCGATCGCCACCGCGCTGCCCGCGATGTACCCGCCCGCACTCGCAAATGCCTTCCCCAGCGAGCCCATCCACAAGTCCACTAGCGTCATGTCGATGCCGAAGTGCTCGCCGATGCCGCGACCCGTCTTGCCCAGCACGCCGATGCTGTGCGCCTCGTCCACGTACAGAATGCAGTTGAAGCGCTGCTTCACGCGGATGAACTGCGGCAGGTCCGGGATGTCGCCGTCCATCGAGTACACGCCCTCGATGCAGATCAGCACCTTCTCGAACTCGTTGCGGTGCTCCGACAGAATGCGCTCCAGGTCCTGCCAGTCGTTGTGCCGGAACGCCAGGCGCGCCGCACCACTGTACACCGCGCCCTCGATGATGGAGTTGTGCGCCAGCTCGTCGTGCAGCACGAGGTCCTTCCGGTTCATCAGACACTTGATCGTGTTCACGTTGCACGTGTGACCGCCCAGCATCACGATGCACGCCTCCACGCCGAGGAACGACGCGATCGCCGTCTCCAGCTCGTTGTGCAGCGGAATCTGCCCGCCCGCCAGACGACTCGCCGACACGGACGCGCCGTACTTCTCGATCGCCTTCTCCGTGGCGCGCACGACCTCGCGACTCGTGCACAGGCCGAGGTAGTCGTACGACGTGTAGTTCACGCAGTCCGCGAAGCCCTCTACGCGCGAAACCGTCGCGTTCTTGCGGTCCTGCGTGAAGAAGTACGGGTTCCACGGCAGCTGCTGCAGGTACACGCGCGTCTCCAGCGCCTCGCGCGTCGTCGTCCAGTCGAAGCGTTCCGCGAAGTCCGTCGACACCTCCAGCTTCGTCTTCATGGCGTTCACCAGGTCCAGCACGTTCTGCTCCAGCTTCCGCCCCGTGCCGTGCGACTGCGACTTCACGCGCTTCATCACCTCGCTCACCGACAGCACGGGACTCGTCTGGCGCACGCCGGAGGTCGTCGTGGTGGTGGCGCTCGTCGCCTGCTTCTCCACGTGCGCCGTCACCGTCGTGATCAGGTCGCCCACCGTCTTCCCCGACGTCAGCTCGAACACGGGCAGGTTCATGCTCCACTGCGCGTCCAGCTTGTTCTTCAGCTCCACCGCCAGAATCGAGTCCACACCGAGCGAGGGCAGCGACTGGTCCGGCTTGATGCCGTCCACGCCCAGAATCGACGACAGGTCGCCCTTCACCTTCTCGCCGATGGCCACGCGACGCTCGCTCGACGGCAGCTGCAGGATTTGCGTGATGAGCGCGTCCGCCTGCACCGACGACGACGCCAGCGACCACTTCATGGAATCGAAGACGGGGTGGTCCCCCAAACTCTTCAGTCCCGTGTCGAACGGGAACACGACGATCTGGTGCGGCGTCTCCACCTCCTCCTTCTCCTCTCCCGTCTCGCTCGTCCTACGCGCCACGTGCAGCGTGGGCTCGATCAGATAGGCCTGTCGCTCCGCCACCACCTGCAGGGCGTGGAGCACGTCGTTCTTGCTGATCATCTGGTCGCGCAGCGAGGCGTTCAGAATCGACCCGTCGCGCGACACCGCGCCCGCGTCGTACACGCCACCCAGGTTCAGAATGGCTCCCGCCAAGCCCTGCTGGCGACGGTGGTACACCAGGCCCTCCAGACCCATGTTGCCCGCGCAGTAGTTCGACTGCCCCAGGTTGCCCACCACCGCGCTGATGGAGCTGAACACCACGAAGAGGTCCAGCGCCTGCTGTCTCGTGCAGCAGTACTCGTGGATGTTCCACCCGCCCTGCACCTTCACCGACAGCGAGGTCGCGATCGCCTCGTCCGACAGGGAGTCGATCAGTCCGTCGCGCAGCACCATCGCCGTGTGCAGTACGCCGCGAAGAGGCGGGTGGCTCGCCAGGTACGCGTCCAGGCACTTCTCCAGCGCCCTCTTGTTCGACGCGTCGACGGCTTGAATCTGGACGTCCACGCCGCAGCGCGTCATGCGCTCGAAGACAAGCCGGTCCTCATCGTGCACGCGCCCCGAGCGACTGACCAGCAGGAGGTGCGTCGCGCCGTGATGGATCATCCACTCGCCCACCACCAGTCCCAGACCGCCCGTGCCGCCGACGATCACATACGACGCATCGCTGCGAAGCAGCTGGTGTGGCGTGAAGGGGAGCTGCTTGCACGAGGGGAGCAGCTCGCCGTCCTCGTCGCGCAGCTGGATCACGACCTTACCGATGTGCTTGGCGGCGGAGAGGCGACGCATCGCCAGACTCAGGTTCTTCAGCGAGTACACCTCCGTTGGCGGCGGCTTCAGCGTGCCCTCCGCCACGCACTTCGCCATGCCCTGAATCCACCCCACGCAGACGTCGCGCTGCGCGAAGTAGCGGTCCATGTCGAAGAAGATGTACGTTCCGTTGTCCAGGAAGGAGTGCACGCCGACGCTGTGGCGCTCCATCGCGTCCGTCTTGCCGATCTCGATGAACGTTCCGAAGGGCGCCAGGCAGCGCAGCGTCTCCTGCATGAAGCGCCCCGAGAGGCAGTTCAGAATGAGGTCGCAGCCCCGCTGGTGCGTCGCCTGCAGCACGTCGGACACGAAGTCGCACGAGCGGCTGTTGAACACGAAGTCCGCCCCCAGCGAGCGCACGTACTCCTCCTTCTTCTTGTTCGACACCGTCGCGATCACCGTCGCTCCCGCCGCGTGGGCGAGTTGGATGGCGCCCGAGCCGACACCGCCCGCGGCGCCGTGGATCAGAACCACCTGTCCCTTCTTCACCTTCCCGAGCGAGACGATGGTCGCGTACGCCGTCGTGTAGGGAACGAACACGGTGGAACCCTGCTCCATCGTGATGCTCGCCGGCTTCTTCGTCACGAAGCAGGCTTCGGTCGTCGTGTGCGTCGCAATGCCTCTGTCGAGCAGTCCGAACACCTCGTCGCCCACCTTCACGTTCGTCACGCTCGCACCCACGCGCTCCACCACGCCCGACGCCTCCAGCCCGATGGTGATGCCCGACCGTCCGCCGGCGAAGGCGTCCTCCTTCAGCAGGTTCACGGCGATCATCACGTCCTTGTAGTTCAGCCCCACGTAGTCCACGCGCACCACCACGTCCTCGTCCGTCATCTCCCGCGTGCGCAGCTCCGTGCGCTGGAACGAGTCCAGACTGCCCTCGCGCGACTCGATCAGGCTCCAGCGGCGGTCCGCCGGCTCCTTGTACACGGGCGTGCTCAGCTGGAGTGGCGTGACTTGCGGCTCGTACCACGTGCCGTTGCGGTACGCGCACTCGTGGTACTCCGAGAGTGGGTGCGAACAGTACTCCGTCAGAACGTGTCTCTTCTCCTCCACGGGCAGTTGCGGATCCAGGTCCAGGAACACAAGAGGCAGAGAGGCTGCTTCGGTGTGGAGGGAGCGCACGAAGCCCAAAACAGAGGCGTTTTCTGGCTTTGCAGTGTCCAGCAGCGCTCCCTGTGTGACAACGACCACGGAGGGGAGAGAGCGCGAGGAGCGGCAGAGCGCGAGGAGAGCACGAGCGGTGGGGTACAACTGGGACTGGAAGGTGGCGATGAGTGTGGGCTCCGTCAGGTCCACGCCCCAGAACAGCAGCGTGTTGGCGGGAGTGGAGGACAGCGATTGGCGTGGAATGGGCGTCGCGTCGGGGAAGAGTTCGGTGAGGGCGCTGCCCTCGATGAAGTGGGTGGTCGTCTTCTGAGAAGCGCTTTGAGAAGTGCTTTGAGAAGTCTCCTGAGAAGCACCACTCTCAGAAACACTCTCAGAAACACCCCCCAACGAATCACGGACGACAACGCGGAAGCCAACACCACTCAGCACACTCTTCTCGGTCGGGTGCGCCAGCGGCACCACCTTCACCTCCTGACACGCGATGCACGGCGTGCCGCCCCGACACAGCCACACATCGCCCGAGTGCGACACGCCCTTCTTGTGGCACTTCTGCACCAATACCTGCAACGCGCCCTCCGACTCCAGCACGCTCTGGCGGTAATTCAGCGAGCGAATCGACGTCGGAACACACGCGCCCACGGAGTCCCCCAACACCGTGATCAGACTCTGGAAGATCGTGTCCAGAAGAACAGGGTGGATGCGGTGCTTCCCGCGGGACTCGGGCGACACGCCCAACACACGCTCATCGACCTCGCAGCAGCCCTCGTCCACGCCCACGGCGATCTTCTTCATGGAGCGGAAGCACGGTCCGAACTGCAGTCCCTGCACCGCCATGCGATGATACAGCGAGTCCACGTTGACGGTCGTCGTGCATGTCTCGCGCGCCGTCTTCATCACCGCCTCCGCCTGATTCTCCTGCCACGCCTCCACCTCGGGGTGTGCGTAGCAGCGGAAGTGCAGCGTCCAGCGGCGCTTCTCCGCCTCCGTGAAGGTGCGCGCGACGTCCTCGGGACGGTCGCGGTGGTAGATCAGAACCTCTCCGTTCTCCGGGTTCAGCGTCGTGCGGAGGAGGAGGTGGCCCTGCTTCGGCAGCACCAGCGCCTGCAGGAAGGAGCAGTCGCTCAGACACAGCGTCGACGACTGGAAGAACAGACAGCCCGCCGTCAGCGCCATGTCCAGGTACATCGCGCCCGGCGCGAGGCAGGAGTCCGACACGACGTGGTCCTGCACCCACGGGATCGTCTCCACGTTCAGCTCGTTCTCCCACGTGGGGAGCGGCGTCATCTGCGGCACGCCCAGAATCGGGTGGTCGAACTGCGGGCAGCGGAAGCGGAACGACTCCTCCGACTCGAACCACAGCGTCTTGCGCTCGAACGGGTAGTGCGGGAGGCGCAGGAAGCGCGTCGTCGGAGGAACCAGCGCCTCGAAGGCCGCTCTGAACTCGCAGCCGCAGCACGCGCAGCCCGCAACGCACTTGCGCAGCGCCGTCGGTCCGGGAATGCGGCGATCGATGGTACCGAGCACGCGCGACTGCACTCCGTCCAGACCCTGAAGGCCCTGCAGACACTGCACGACGGGACGGTGGAGCGTGGGGTGGGGTCCCACCTCGACGAACACGGCTTGCGGGAACGCCTCGCCCAGCGAGTGCATGGCGTCGGGGAAGCGCACGGGGTGCGTCAGGTTCTCCACGAAGTACTCTGCGTTGATTGTCGCCGCGTCCACCACCTCCTCGCCGCGCAGCGAGGAGAACAGGCGGCAGTGCAACGCTCGCCCTCGGATGTGCTGGATCGCCTCGCGGTACTCGGGCATCGCGGGCTCCATGCACGGCGAGTGGAAGGCGTGAGTCACCACCAGCGGTCGGCAGAACACGGAGTCGCGCTTCAGCTCCGCGCATAGCGCTGCCAGCTCCGTCTTGTCCCCGCTCACCGTCAGCGCGTTCGGACTGTTGTAGCAGCCAATCACCAGCTTCGGGTACTTCGCCAGGTACGGCAGCAGCTGCGCCTCCGTCAGACCCACCGCCGCCATCCCGCCGCTCTCGCCGGAGTGCGAGGCGATCGCGCTCCCGCGGTAAAACGCCAGCTCCATCGCCTCCTCCAGCGTCACCGTGCCCGCCGTGTACGCCGCGCAGATCTCGCCGGAGGAGTGTCCCACGGCGGCGGAGGCACAAATGCCCCACGCCTTCAGCTGCTCCACCAGCGCCAGCTGGACAGCGGTCGTCGCGGGCTGCGACACGCGCGTCGTGTTCACCTCGTCCGAGCGAATCTTCTCCAGCAGATCCCAGCCGCCCAGCTTCTTGACGATCCGCGCGCACTCCAGCAGGGTGGCGTTGTACACGGGCATCGCCTCGCAGCAGTCCATGCCCATGCCGCTCCACTGCGCGCCCTGGCCGCAGAACACGAAGCACACGGGGCGCGACCCGTGCTCCAGCGCTGTGGAGCGAATGACGTCCGCGCACATCTCGCCCTCGCTGTGGCGCTTCAGCGCCGTCGCGATCGTCGTCGCGTCGCCCACCACCGCCGCGCGTTCGGGGAGGAGCGTGCGGTGGGTGCCCATCGTCCAGCAGAGCGAGTGCAGCGCGGCGGCGTCCTGCGTCTTCTCCCACACGTCGAGGAGCTGCTTGCTCACGGCTCGCGATGCGCCTTCTGTCTTCGCAGACCACAGGAGAATGAATTGGGAGGGGTTTGTGTCTGTCGTGAGAGAAGGACTTGTGAGAGTCGTTACAGCAGAAGAACTTGTGACAGTCGTTAAACCAGACGAACTTGTGACATTCGCACGAGAAGACACAGACGGCGCCTCCTCCAAAATGAAGCACGCGTTGGTCCCGCCAATGCCAAAGCTACTCACAACCACGCGCCGCGGCACATCCCTCGTCTCGAACGCTTGCTCCTCCAGCGGCAGCGCCAACTGCCACTCCTTCCACAGAATGTTCGGGTTCGGCTCCTTCACCTTGATGGTCGCGGGGATCTTCCCCGTGTACACGCACAGCGCGCCCTTCACCAGACTCGCAACGCCCGCCGCGCCCTCCATGTGACCGAAGTTGGACTTCAGCGAGCCGATGAGCAACGGCGCTTCTCTCTTCCCGCTGCAGAACGCGCCGCTCAGCGCCTTCGCCTCCGTCTTGTCACCCGCCACCGTGCCCGTGCCGTGCGCCTCGGCGTACACCACAGTGGACGGGTCCGTCTTCGACTCTCTGCACACACGCTCCAGCAGCTCCTGCTGCGTCTCGCCGCGAGGGTTGGTGATGGCGGGCTTCGCGCCGTCGTGGTTCACGCCACACCCGCGAATCACGGCGTACACGCGATCGCCGGCTTCCACCGCGGCGCGAAGCGACTTCAGCACGACGATGCCCGCGCCCTCGCAGCGCACGTACCCGTTGCCGCGACTGTCGAAAGAGAAGGAGTGGCCGTCAGGAGACATCGTTCCCCAGTCCGTAAAGCCTAGCCGTCAGAGGGCGGAAGAGATGAAACCGATGAAGTAGCGAGGGTCCAGGAGAGCGTTGGCGCCTCCGGCGATCGCCCAGTCGCACTCCCCAGACTGGATGGCTCGCACGGCTCCGTGAATGGCGACAAGGGAGGAGGAGCAGGCCGTGTTGTACGTGACGGACGGTCCGTTCATGTTAAAAAAGAAGGAAAGACGGTTCGCCGCCATGGTCTCAGCGTTCCCTTGCATGCAGTGCGAATTGATCGTGTAGCGAGAACTACTCAGAATCTCCATGTAGTCCTACATCTCACGTTCATCTGCATCGCATGCATGGGTCATATGTCCGATAAAAACGCCTCCATGGGTGGTGGACTCGTTGAGAGTGATTCCGGCATCTTCTATTGCATTCCATGCAGTCTCTAGTAATAGTCTTATCTGCGGATCTAGTTCGCGAGCCTCGTTGGCGCTCAGGTTGAAAAAGGGGGCATCAAAGTCTCTAATCGAATCTATAAAACCTCCACGAAATGAAATCTAGGAAATGAGGAAGAGCCGCCTCCCCCTACAGAACTCCCTTTGAACTTCGTCTTATTGCACCAGAAGTCGGTATTGAATCGATCCTTTGGAATCTCTCGCGTCACATCTCGCTTCTCCTCCAGCAGCTTCCAAAAAGTGTCAACGTCATCCGCTTCGGGAGCACGCATTCCCATACCGACAATTGCAATTGGATCGTACTCTTGTCCCATAGCCCAAGATTAGACAAAAAGTGTGACACCTGTCAATTCTGTCTTGTCAAACGGAGAAGACGAAGAACACTTCAACAAACATGCCACGTTCACTACATAAAGTCCTCCTCGTACGCCTTCGACGCCGACACATCGCCACTCTTGTCCATAAAGTCGTTGTAGTCCATCAGCTCCGTGTGCTCGAATATGCGACTAGCCCTCATTTGACATTCCAAACACCCACTCGTAGCTCATCGCCTCCTTCTTCTTGCGATTCTCTTCCTCCTCCTGCTTCTCGCGAATGCGCTGCTCCTTGAACTCCTTCTTGCGCTCGCGAAGCTCCTTCGCGTCTCTCTCCTCGCGCTCCTTCTTGAAGTCCGGATGAGCCTCCACCTTCGTCTTCTCGATGCGGTTCACGATCATACGGTCGCGTGACACGCCGATCTTCTTGTGCACCAGCTTCGTATCGAAGAACCCGATGGTACCCGTGTCCATGTCCTGGCCCTTTCGCAGATTGCTCCAATTCGTGTACACCTAACGATGACGAGACGGGAACATTCCCAACGATGTTCACCTTGGGCATCTTCACACCGCTAATGGAGTGGTTCTAGTCATTATAAGAATACAAAACGCTAACCTTCACCAACTGGAACACGTCTTCCAGCGTCTCTTCCGGAATATCGTCAATCGTCTCCCCCTACTCATAAGAAACCCTCCCATTGAATCGTATTCACCTACCTTATTCAACCGAATGTACACGTGCGCCGAAGACACGTCGTCCACGTGAAACCTTCACACGGTGAGATATCCCGCATGCCGTTCGTCCATCACCTACCACACATCCTCCGGCCATCCGTAAGCGATCAAGTCTTCGTTTTCGTACTTGTCCTTTCCCATGTAGCACTTGTAGCCTCCTATGCAATGTGAGTGACGCACCGTGTCAAAGCAATCCAAACCTCGAATCGTGTAATAGAACACCATCCTTCTATTCTGATTGTGCTGTTCAACGCCGCAGAAAGTACGAATGCGTCACAGTTGTGAAACAAATACCAAACAGCACCCACTCCAACAAGACACATCTTTAAGCCAAGATCTCGTAGGGAAGCACGTACACGGTCTTGACGGGCTTGGCAGGAGCCACGGTGTGAGCGGCACGAGGCTGAGCAGGCACTCTCTTCAGGCACACCTTCTCGGCGTTCTTGGCGCGCTTGATCGCGTCGTTCTCCTTCACACGGTTCAGGTGCTGGA
>ERZ1106948.236-NODE-236-length-27826-cov-3.700119_pt1 | contig 27826 bp, 15 predicted proteins | sample MGYA00403673_ERZ1106948 | MGnify/ENA primary metagenome ERZ1106948 (study PRJEB35170, sample SAMEA104062409) | human gut metagenome | biome: human gut; feature: human-associated habitat; material: faeces | place: Denmark | collected 2012-05-07 ...
ATGAGCCCGTTGCGGCAACACCCGCCGAGGACGACGAGGTGCCTACCGCCGTGCGTATGGCCAAGCTCGGCTATCACTGGGATGATGTTGACGAGGTCGTGCGCCCCATGGCCCAGCAGGGCAAGGCACCGCTCGCCTCGATGGGTATCGATGCGCCGCTGGCCTGCCTGTCCAAGAAGACGCGCTCGTTCTTTGACTACTTCTATCAGCTGTTCGCCCAGGTCACGAACCCGCCCATCGACGCCCTTCGCGAGCATATGGTCACCTCGACCACGCTCTACCTGGGCAACCACGGCAACCTGCTCGAGGACTCTCGTACGGCCTGCCAGCTGGTTCGCCTGGAGCGCCCACTGCTGAGCGAGGAGGAGTTCGACCGCATTTGCGCCATCGACCGCGTGGGCTTTAAGACCCGCCGTTTCCGTGCCGTCTACCGCCGCGATGCCGGCGAGGGCGCGCTGCAGGCTGCGCTCAAGCAGCTTGCCGAAGACGTCGAGGCTGCGGTTCGCGATGGCGTGAACATCGTGGTGCTGAGCGACCGTGCCGCTGCGGGCGAGGTGCCCGTGCCGTCGCTGCTCGCCGTGGGCTGTGTGCACAACCACCTGATCCGTGCCGGCGTGCGTACCTTTGCCGACATCGTGGTGGAGTGTGGCGACGCCGTGTCCCCGCACGACTTTGCGGCGCTGGTGGGCTACTCCGCGAGCGGCATCTATCCGTACAACGCGCATGCGTGCATTCGCGACTTGGCGGCGCACGGCGATCTGGACGTGACAGCCGAGCAGGGCATCGCCAACTACAACAAGGCTGCGACCGCCGGCATCGTCTCCATCATGTCCAAGATGGGCATCTCCACGGTGCAGAGCTACCACTCCGCGCAGATCTTCGAGGCCGTGGGCTTTACGCTGGAGTTTGTCAACGCGTACTTCGCCGGCACGGTGAGCCGTGTGGGCGGTATGGGTGTCGAGGACGTCGAGCGCGAGCAGAATGAGCGCTACGACGCCGCGCTCGCTATCCTTAAGAGCCCGGCTCCCGATCAGCTGCCCACGTTGGGTCTGACCAAGTGGCGCCCGCTCGGCGGCGAGGATCACCTCATCGATCCGCAGACTGTCTACTTGCTGCAGACCGCCTGCCGTGAGGACAGCTACGACACCTTTAAGGAGTACAGCGCCCGCCTGCACCGCACCGGCCGTGCCGTGCGCCTGCGCGACCTGCTGGACTTTGATGCCGGCGGCCGCACCCCGGTGGCACTCGACGAGGTCGAGCCCGCGCTCAACATCGTTCGCCGCTTTAACACCGGCGCCATGTCGTACGGTTCCATCAGCAAGGAAGCACACGAGTGCATGGCCATCGCCATGAACCGCCTGCACGGCCGTTCCAACTCGGGCGAGGGCGGCGAGGATCCGCGCCGCGAGACCCCGCTGGCTAACGGTGACTCCAAGAATTCCGCCATCAAGCAGGTGGCAAGCGCGCGCTTTGGCGTGACGAGCCGCTACCTGTGCAGCGCCTTTGAGATTCAGATCAAGATGGCCCAGGGCGCCAAGCCCGGCGAGGGCGGCCACCTGCCCGGCAAGAAGGTCTACCCCTGGATCGCCGAGGTCCGTCAGTCCACGCCCGGCATCGGCCTGATCTCGCCTCCGCCGCACCACGACATCTACTCCATCGAGGACCTGGCGGAGCTTATCTTCGATCTTAAGAACGCCAACCCCGGCGCACGCGTGTCGGTCAAGCTGGTCAGCGAGGCCGGCGTCGGCACCATCGCCACCGGTGTGGCCAAGGGTGCCGCCGACAAGATCTTGATCAGCGGCCACAACGGCGGCTCCGGTGCTGCGGCGCGCGATTCGATCTGGCACGCCGGTCTGCCGCTGGAGCTTGGCCTTGCCGAGGCCCAGCAGACGCTGCTGCAAAACGGCCTGCGCTCACGCGTGGTGCTCGAGGCCGATGGCAAGCTCATGGACGGCACCGACGTCGCCGTCGCCTGCCTGCTGGGTGCCGAGGAGTTTGGCTTTGCGACCATGCCGCTCATCTCGATGGGCTGCCTCATGCAGCGCGACTGCCAGCAGGACACCTGCCCGGCCGGCATCGCTACGCAAAACTGCCGCCTGCGTCGCGGCTTCCGCGGCAAGCCCGAGCACGTCGAGCGCTTTATGCTCTTTGTTGCCGAGCAGTTGCGCGAGGTCATGGCGAGTCTGGGCTTCCGCACCGTCGACGAGATGGTCGGCCATCCCGAGTGCTTGCGCCAGATCGAGGTCCCGGGCAACCGCAAAGCAAACCTGCTCGATCTGTCGCCCGTGCTGGCGAGCGCGACCTGCGAGTTCGGTGCGCATATTCCGGGCGCCGACGGTCGCCACTTCCTGCCGCAGATGGCCGCGGACAGCGAGCTCGACAAGACGCTCGACTCCACGTTGTTTGTGCCCTATACGGCCGATGCCCGTGCGCACCTGCGTCCGATTCGCTTTCGCGCCGACATCGCCAACGTCAACCGCTGCGTGGGCACCATCTTGGGCAACGCGGTGACCAAGGCGCATCCCGAGGGTCTGCCCGCCGGCTCCATCACCATCGATTGCGATGGTTCGGCCGGTCAGAGCTTTGGCGCTTTCCTGCCGCGCGGCATTACGCTCAACGTGTGCGGCGACGCCAACGACTACTTTGGCAAGGGCCTTTCGGGCGGCGAGGTATCGGTGCGCCCCAACCCGCATGCGACCTACAAGTTCGACGAGAACATCATCGTGGGCAACGTTGCGTTCTTTGGCGCCACGAGCGGTCGCGGCTTTATTAACGGCCTTGCCGGCCAGCGTTTCGCCGTGCGCAACTCCGGTGCCACGGTGGTGGTCGAAGGCTGCGGCAACCATGGCTGCGAGTACATGACGGGCGGTCTGGCGCTCATCCTGGGCGAGGTCGGACAGAACTTCGCCGCCGGTATGACTGGTGGCGTGGCTTATGTCTTTGACCAGTACGGCACGCTCGATGCCCGTGTGAACCACGCGAGCGTTGAGCTTAAAGCCCCGACGGCCGGCGAGCTGGCGCAGATTCGCGAGCTCATCCAGGAGCACGTGGACGCGACGCAGAGCCCGCGCGGCATTAAGCTGCTCTACAGCTTTGAGACGATGAGCAAGCACTTTGTGAAGGTCATTCCGACCGAGTACGAGCGCGTGCTGGCGATTGTCGCCGCCGCCGAGGCCGTCGGCAAGACGCATGCGCAGGCCGAGGAGCTGGCGTTTGACATTGTGACCGGTCGCGCAAGTGCCGCGGATGTCGCTCGCTTTGATGTCGCGGGCGGTGCGGCTGGCGCTGCGCCCGTGGCTGTCAGCCCTGTTGCTTCGACCAAGAAGGAGGCGTAAGTGCCATGGGTAAGCCCGGTGCTTTTCTTGATATCGATCGCGTGACCCACGAGCTGCGCCCCGTGGAGGAGCGCAGCCATGATTTTGATCCGCTGTACGTGGAGCTCGACGACGACGCGCGCCGTGCCCAGGCGAGTCGCTGCATGATGTGCGGTGTGGCGTTTTGTCAGATGGGCGCGAGCTTTGGCAAGGCACGTCCGAGCGGCTGTCCGCTGCACAACCTGATTCCCGAGTGGAACGAGCTGGTGTACCGCGGCCGTTGGGACGAGGCTGCCGAGCGCCTGTCACTCACCTCGCCCATGCCCGAGTTCACGAGTCGCGTGTGCCCGGCGCTGTGCGAGGCCGCATGCAACCTGGGTTCGGTCGATGGCCAGCCCACGACGATCCATGACAACGAGCGCGCGATTAGCGACCATGAGTGGGCCAACGGCGGTCCGCACCGCTTTGAGCCGGCAGGGGAGGGTGCACCCACGGTTGCCGTGGTGGGCTCCGGTCCCGCTGGTCTGGTGGCAGCATGGGAGCTTGCGCGTCGTGGGGCCCGCGTGACTGTGTTTGAGCGCGACGACCGCCCGGGCGGTCTGCTCATGTACGGCATTCCCAACATGAAGCTCGAGAAGTCCGTGGTCGAGCGTCGCGTGGCGCTCATGCGCGAGCTGGGCATTGTGTTCGAGCTGGGTGCTGACGTTACGAACCCTGCGGTGGCGGCCAAGCTCAATGGCTTTGACGCCGTCGTGGTGGCTGCCGGTGCTCGCGCCCCGCGTGGGCTGGCTGCTGAGAATATTGACGCACCCGGCGTGGTGTATGCCGTGGACTACCTGACGGCCTCGACCGTCTCGGTGCTCGATGGCGGCGAGCCTGTCGTCGATGCACACGGCCTGGACGTCGTGGTCATTGGCGGCGGCGATACCGGTAACGACTGCGTGGGCACCGCGGTACGTCAGGGTGCGCGCAGCGTGCGCCAGTTTGAGTTCTTGCCGGCGGCGCCTGATGCGCGCGCGGCGAGCAACCCCTGGCCGCAGTGGCCAAACGTTAAGAAGACCGACTACGGCCAGCAGGAGGCCATCGCTGTCATGGGCGGCGAGATGCGCGCTTGGGGCGTGGATACGCTCGAGGTGCTGTTGGACAAGAAGGGCGCGGCCGCGGGCCTGCGCGTGGTCGATCTGGATTGGTCGGCTGGCAAGCCCGAGCGCATCGCGGGCTCCGAGCACGAGGTGCCGGCCCAGCTGGTGCTCATCGCCTGCGGCTTTACGGGTCCCGAGCATGGCGTGTTCGACGCCGTTGGCGTGCCTGTTGCCACCGCTGGTCGTCCGCTGCCGGTGATGGCTGCCGAGGGCTCGCACCTTGCGGCCCGTGTCGACGGCGTCGCCGCGGATGCCGCGCCGGTGTATGTGGCGGGTGATGCTCGCAACGGCAGCTCGCTCGTGGTGAACGCCATGGCCGATGCTCTGGCCTGCGCAGCCGAAGTCGCCGATGCGCTGGAGCTGTGAGGTAGTCATTTAAGAACGTCCCCAATGACTAGTCATTTTTTGTCTAGTCGTTGGGGACACTCTTTGCGAGCGATTTGCTCGTTTGTCGACGTACGGGTGTTTATTTGTCGACTTCTTGGGCTGTGGTCACCTGTTGTTTCTGTGGTGGCTGTGGGTATCTGGCTCAAAAGGGCGGGTTGGCCGTCTATGTTTACCTGCGGTTTTGTTGCGGTGCGTATTTTCGGTCAAGCTTTTCGTCAAGTGTTTGGTCAGCATCTGGTTTGCAGCCGGAGGCCTATTTTGCCCGCGCTGGTCGTGGCCGACCACCCTCCTCGTAAGCTCAAATTGAGGTCTATCAGTTTGAGGAGGATGCCATGACTGACCACGCTTTAGACCGAGCGCAGCTAGCCGAAGCCGTCGGCAACGATATTGCCGACATAGCCCATTTTTGGATGCTGCGGAAGTTCCAGTTTTTGGAGCCGGCGCGCGAACAGTTCGAGATCATTGTCGACCCGTGGCTCAGCTATTGCACTGAGCCTTCGCAAAACGAAATCATGGCCTACAACATGGCGTTTACCGATTGGCTGCTCTTCGAGCGCTCCTATCGCCATGGCAAGACGCTGCTCGAGCTGTATGTTGACGAGCCGCCGGCATCGCTTTCGCCTGCCTCGCTCAAGCGGCTCGAGCAGGTACGCGACACGCAGTATTTCTCGCGCTTTGGCATTTTGGACAAGGATCCTGCGACTGGTATGGTCGCGCTGAAGGACACGCGCACCGACCGTCGCTTTGATGTCTACGACCCGCATATCGTGCAAAAGGAGCATTGGAGCGACGGCGCGATTGCGGTGCGCCTCGCCTGCGTCGACGATGTCTGGCTGACGGCGGGACAGCTCTATCTGTACGACATCGCGCGCCTGAGTGACACGGCAGTCGATGGGCCGGGTGCGGTGCATCCGGAGGACCTGCAGGATGGCTTTGACACCTCGTGCATCAGTTTCTTCTTGCGTCTGGTCCGCGACATCATGGGCGCCCAGGGGCGCTACGTAAAGTCCCTCAACATCTACGAACAAGAATGGGAGTAGGGGATGTGACTGGTGTCGCCCTACAGCCCTGACTTTGTCTCAATCTGTAACGTTTAGCGGCTGTTTGAGCCCGTAACTGTTACAGATTGAGACGGAAGGTTGGCGGCTGTCGAAAGATCTTGTTCTGTAACAACTAGAGGCTCAAAGACTGTCTTCCTGTTACAGATCAAGACATTTGTCAGCGGAGGCAACGGTGACGATGGTCCATTTGTCTGACGTGGTGGTGATGAAAGTGTCTAATACCGTTTCCAAACACAAACATACGACTCGCAACACGTTGGCGCGGAATAGGATGCTCGCGCGGCTCACGGAGACGACCGAGCAAGGTGCGCTGCTTGCAACGCATGACAGCACCGAGCTCATGTGGCTGCGGCGCCATGTTGGAACCGACGATATCGCGGAGCTCGAGCCTTACCTGTTCTGTTTTCAGCATGATTGGGATGCATTGACGCCGGCGGAGCGAGCGCTGAGGACTATCAAAGGGCTTGCGGAATTTCATCCCGATTGGGCGTTTTGGGGCTATGACGCGGCGCTTTTGTGGGGTCTGGAGGTGCCGAATGATCTGCTCGGGCCGCGCTTTCTTGTTAAGACGGGTTGTTCGGTGACGTTGAGCGGCGGGTGCAGGTTGTTGCGTCCGCAGATGGCGGGCGTGCTCGAGCGTGTTGATGGCGTGCGGGTGACGTCGTTTTGGCGCACGGTGGAGGATTGCTTACTGCGTGCGCCGTTCTCCTACGGGTTGGCGATTGCCGATTCTGCACTGCGGGCGAAAGGCGTATCACGTTGGGATTTGTGCGAGCGCCTCCGCGCCGATTGCGAGGGCAGGCGAGGGTATCGCAGGGCACAGGTGATTGCGTCGTATGCGGACGGGCTGTCCGAAAACGGCGGCGAGTCTCGGTTCCGAGCGTTCTTTATTGCGTACGGCTTTCCAGTTCCGGAGCTGCAGGTGGAGTTTCGCGACCCGCTCGATTCGAGCCAGGTGTTTCGCGTCGACTATTTTTGGCGGCTCGAGAACGGGACGTGTGTCATCGGCGAGCTCGACGGGAAGGGAAAGTATACCCTGCAGGATGGTGGGGATCGGGGGTCGGTCGACCCATTCGTGGCAGAACGTCAGCGAGAGTCTCATCTGACGATGCTCGGGCACAAGGTGCTTCGGTTTACGTTTGATGAACTCAAGAACCCGGGGAAGCTGGCTGAAAAGATGAGACTGGCGGGAATTCAACAGCGGGCCGATCTGGCTGAGGAATGGAGACGCCAGTGGTATGGGCGCTGAGAGGTTTTGTCTCGATCTGTAACGTTTAGAAGTTGTTTGAGTTCGTAATTGTTACAGATCGAGACAAACCGGTGAAACGTCGACCGAATGTCTTGATCTGTAACATCAAGGGGCCCAATAACCCTGTACCTGTTACAGATCGAGACATTCCCTGGTGTCGCTGGGGTGGGGCTGTAACGTATTCCGTCCCTCACATCCCCTCTTCCTTCCGTTGACCGATATGCTCGACTTTAGGTCGCTGCATTAGGTGATAATGGACAAATGTTCATGTTAATCGTGAGGGAGGAGCTCGATATGACGTCTGCTGATCGTTCTACGCTGTTTATCAATGCGACCATTCTGGATGGTTCGGAACATATGGAGCCGCAGCCCGACATGGCCGTGGCCGTTGAGCGCGGTGTCATCACGTGGATGGGGCCGAGTGCTGTGGCGCAGGCTCCGGCGGGTGCCGAGGTTATCGACCTGGCAGGTGCGTATCTCATGCCAGGCCTCATCAATATGCATGTGCATCTGTGCGGTTCGGGCAAGCCGGTTTCGGCGGGCGATGCGGGCGCGCTGATGAAGATGCTCGATAATCCCGTGGGGCGCGCCATCGTGCGCCATATTCTTAAGGGCAGCGCCCAACAACAACTGGCAAGTGGCGTGACCACGGTGCGCGGCGCGGGCGACCCGCTGTTTGCCGATCTTGCCGTGCGCGATGCTATCGATGCCGGCAAGTATCAAGGTCCTCGCCTGGTGGCGCCGGGAACGGGTGTCACGGTGCCGGGCGGCCATGGTGCGGGTTTGTTCGCCCAGGTGGCCAACAGTCCCGCTGAGGCAGCCGAACAGGTGCGCGACCTGTATGCGCGCGGTGCCGACGTCATCAAGCTGTTCGTGACGGGCGGCGTGTTCGACGCTACCGAGGTGGGCGAGCCGGGTGTGCTGCGTATGCCGGTCGAGGTTGCCGCGGCGGCGTGCAAGGCGGCGCACGAGGTGGGCCTGCCGGTTATGGCTCATGTCGAGAGCACCGAAGGCGTGAAGGCCGCGCTTGAGGCCGGCGTCGATACGATCGAGCACGGTGCCCCGATGACTCCCGAGATCTTGGAACTGTACCGCGGCGCCGCGGGCACGCAGCTCGAGGGGCGTGCGCCCAGCGTTACCTGCACTATCAGCCCGGCGCTGCCGTTTGTATTGCTCGACCCGGAAAAGACCCATTCGACCGATACACAAAAGAAGAACGGTGACATCGTGTGCTCGGGCATCATCGAGAGCGCCCGTGCCGCACTGGAAGCTGGCGTTAAGGTGGGCCTTGGCACGGACTCGAGCTGCCCGTTCGTGACGCAGTACGACATGTGGCGTGAGGTGGCCTATTTTGCCAAGTATGTCGGCGTGGGCAACGCTTTCGCGCTGCATACGGCCACGCAGGTCAATGCCGAGCTGCTGGGGCTGGGCGGCGAGACCGGCACAATCGAGTGCGGCAAGGCCGCCGATATTCTGGTGACGCGCGAGAACCCGCTCGATGACCTGTGCGCACTGCGTGAGCCGACGCACGTGATGTGTCGCGGTGATCTGGTGCGCAAGCTCAAGGTGAAGCGTATTCCCGAGGTGGACGCCGAGCTCGACGCGATTATGGCCATGCCTGCCGAGGCGTTGGCCGAGGAGCTTGCCCGCGATGGCGTGGCGTAAGCGCGCGATATGGCGATGCGACAAAGGGACAATCCTTTTGTCATAATCAGAAAAAGCCGAGGTCCCAGTGCGAGGCCTCGGCTTTTATTTGTCCCATAGTATGGCAGCTATGAGCGCGTCTCCATCTTGGCATGGCACTTGGGGCAGGTGACGCGGATCTTGCCTTTGCCCTTGGGAACGGAGAGCATCTGGCCGCAGTTGGGGCACTTAAGATAGGCCGTGGTCTTGCGGCCCTTCCACATCTTCTTGGCTGTGCGCTTGGCACGTTCAAAGTCTTCCTTGCTAGTACCGGCTGCGCGCGAGGCGTTGGCCGCTGCAGCTCCGCCGCCCAAGCTAGCTACAAACTTGCCCAAGCCGGGTACGTTTGCAGTCGCGGCGACAAAGGCCTCGTTCTCCTTGTGACGTGCGTCGATATTTTTGGACAGGCCGCGCAGCACGCCAATCACGATTACGGCGATGGCAATCCAGCTGAGCCACTGGATGCGGGCTATCGATCCGATCATCGCGATGACGATGCCGGCAAAACCCATCACGATGGTGAGCTCATCGGCGCCATTGCGGCCCTTCATAAAGTCATTCATGCAAATTGCCTTTCGTTCGATATGCTGCACGCCTTTATACCCGATTTAGAGCAAGGGGGACAGGTTAATCTGCACCAATGTGGTGCAAACATACCTGTCCCCGGAATACCAAGACGGTGCAAAGAAATCTGTCCCCAATGCCCCTATTACTTGGAGAGCTTGTCGACGACGCGTTCGATTTCGGCGAGCTTGGCGGCTTTGAGGTCTTCGTCGCCCGATTCGATTGCCGAAGTCACGCAGCCCTCGATATGCGCCTTGAGCACGTCGGCGTTAATGCGCGCGAGGAGCGCCTGCGTTGCCATGAGCTGCGTGGAAATATCGACGCAGTAACGGTCCTCCTCGACCATCCGCAAGATGCCGTCGATCTGGCCGCGTGCCGTCTTGAGCATGCGGGTCACCGATTTATGGTCTGCCATCATGTCGGGTCCTCGTTTCTGGTCGATCTTCCGGATGTCCCCGTCAGTTGCGGTGAAATACGGACCGTTTAAAGGCCTAGGGCGGCACAACAGTCCGTATTTCACCGCAACTTCTGAGGATTCAGTAGGCAGCGACTGCTATGCGGCGGTCACCGAAAGGGCGTGGAACTTCTCGCCGGCGCCCTCGACAGCGGCGGTGAGCTGCTCGACGGTCACGGTGTCGGCGCACTCCACCTGGACGGTCTGGGTCTCGTGATCGGCGTCGGCGTCGGTCACGCCGGCAACGTTGAGCAGTGCCGTCTCGACAGTAGCGTCGCAGTGGCCGCACATAAGGCCGGAAGTCTTGATTGTGTAACGCATGGGTGTACTCCTTATCGATTGAGATTATCTGACAGTTTAGTCGTGAACAGCGCCGTCTTGGGCTTAAAGGATTTTAGGCGCAGAGCGTTGCTTACGACACATACGCTCGACAGGCTCATGGCCGCGGCGCCAAACATCGGCGAGAGCTGCCACCCGGTGAGCGGGAAGAACACGCCCGCCGCCAGCGGAATGCCGATGCCGTTGTAGAACAGCGCCCAGAACAAGTCCTGCTTGATGTTGCGAATCGTGGCGCGCGAAAGCTCGATGGCCCGCGCAACATCCATGAGGTCGCTGCGCATGAGTACCACGTCGGCGCCCTCCTTGGCGATGTCTGCGCCGGTGCCGATAGCAAGGCCCACGTCGGCGCGCGCCAGGGCGGGGGAGTCATTGATACCGTCGCCCACCATGGCGACCTTGCTGCACTCATTCTGCAGCTCGCGCACGTGGCGCTCCTTGTCGGCGGGGAGGACGTCGGCGATGACCTGCTCGCTGCTCAGTCCCACGCGGCGGGCGATGGCCTCGGCCGTCACGTGGTTGTCGCCGGTGAGCATGCGCACGTCGACGCCAAGCGAGCGCAGTGCGGCGATGGCTCCGGCACTCGTTTCCTTGACCTCGTCAGCCACGGCAATGGTGCCGTCGAGCTCGCCGTTCTTGGCAAAGAACAGCGGCGTCTTGCCCTCGGCGGCGAACTGTTCGGCAAGACCCGCGGGCACCTTCGCGCCCAGCTCGTTCATCAGGCGTACGTTGCCGGCTGCAATGGCGTTTTGCCCCTCGTGAGCCGTAACGCCACGACCGGGCACGGCAGTAAAGTCTTCGACCATGCGCGCGACGATCCCGCGTGTCTCGCATTCGGCCATAATCGCCTCGGCCAGCGGGTGCTCGCTTGAGCGTTCCAGCGCGGCGGCCAGCTTGAGCAGCGCCTTTTCGCTCATGGCGGGCGATCCGTCGGCGCGCGTGGCTACCACGATATCGGTCACGGCAGGCTTGCCGCGGGTGACGGTGCCCGTCTTGTCGAGCACCACGGTGCCCACGCTGCGCAGGTTCTCCAGCGCCTCGGCGCTCTTAAAGAGAATGCCCATCTCGGCGCCCTTGCCGGTGCCGACCATAATGGCGACGGGCGTGGCCAGACCCAATGCGCACGGACAGCTGATTACCAGCACGGCCACGGCGGAGGTGAGCGCCTCGTTTATGCTGCCGGTCAGTGCCATCCACACCGCAAAGGTCACAGCCGAGATCGCGAACACCACGGGCACGAACACGCCGGCGACTTTGTCGGCCATGCGGGCGATGGGCGCCTTGGTGGCGTTGGCGTCCTCGACGAGCTGGATAATCTTGGCGAGCGACGTGTCGGCGCCCACGCGTGTGGCACGGAAGGTAAACGAGCCGGTGCGGTTGACAGTGGCGGCGTTGACGGTGTCGCCGGCGGTCTTTTCCACGGGGATGGACTCGCCGGTGAGCGCGCTCTCGTCCACGGCCGAGCTGCCCTCGAGCACCACGCCATCGACAGGGATGGACTCGCCGGGGCGCACACGCAGGACCTGGCCGGGAAGGATACTGTCGACGTCGACGGTGGCCTCGCTGCCGTCCTCTGCCACGACGGTCGCGGTCTTGGGCGTCAGGTCGATCAGCGCCTCGATGGCGCCGCCGGTCTTGGACTTGCTGCGCGTCTCGAGGTATTTGCCCACGGTGACGAGCGACAGGATGGTGCCAGCGCTCTCAAAATACAGGTTGTCCATGCTCGTCATCATGGCCTCGTGCACCTGACCTGCGGCTAATTGGTCGGCCATGATGAACATGGCGTAGAGCGACCAGGCGATGGAGGCGGTGGCGCCCACGGCAATAAGGGCGTCCATGGTAGGCGCGCCGTGCGCGAGTGATTTAAACCCGTTGATAAAGTACGCGTCGTTGACGTAGACGATGGGAATGAGCAGGACGAGCTCGGTGAGCGCGAGCGTCATGCTGTGGGTGTGGTCGGTGAAGACGCCGGGCAGCGGCCAGCCGAGCATGTGCCCCATGCCTATGTAGAACAGTGGGATGAGGAAGATGATCGAGACGATGAGGCGGGTGCGCATGGCAGAGGCGGCGGCCTCCAACTTTTTGGTCGGCGACTCCATATGGGCGGCGCCAGACCTAGCCTGCGAGCTGCCGCTTGAGCCGGCGGCACCGGTGCCTGCGTCGACGGGTGAGGCCGAGTAGCCCGCGCAGTCGACGGCGGTGCAGATATCGTCGGGGGAGACCTGCGCGGGGTCGTAGTCGACCACCATGGAACCGGCGAGCAGGTTGACCGCGACGCTTTGGACGCCGTCGAGCTTGCTCACGGCACGGTCCACGTGCGCCTGGCAGGCGGCGCATGTCATGCCGCCCACGTCGAACTTATCTTGAGCCATGGCTTCTCCTTTCTGTAGTTCGGTGTTGGAATTGTTAACCTGCCGATACTATACACCCATACCCCCTGGGGGTGTCCAGTACAGAAAGAAATGTATGACATTTCGATACAGATGAGGGTGGCTGCCGGGTTGGTGCACCATCCCCGCCCTTCGTCTCAATCTGTAACATCTAGCCCAGTTTTTGCCGAGCTGCTGTTACAGAATGAGACAAACTCTCCGGCGGCAAATCAATATCTCGATCTGTAACATCTAGCGGGGAAAATGACCTCTAACTGTTACAGATTGAGATTTTGTTTTGAGAGGTTTGAGTTTGTCTCCATCTGTAACAGTTAGACCGGTTTTTGGATTCCAGATGTTACAGATCGAGACGAACCTTCAGCAATAAACTCAATGTCTCAATCTGTAACATCTGGCGGGAAATATGACCCCTTACTGTTACAGATCGAGACAGACCGTCCGCGGTCAACTCAAATGTCTTGATCTGTAACATCTAGAGAGGTTTTTGACCCCTTACTGTTACAGATTGAGATGCTGTCTCGCGGGGTTGGGGTTTGTCTCGTTCTGTAACATCTAGACCTGTATCTGCCGAGCTAGTGTTACAGATTGAGACAATTGCCGGGGAGGGGTCCCGTCACGGCAAGACGCCCGCTCTCTAGATACAGAATCCGGGGATCACACAGGTTCGTTTGTTTGGCTTGTCCGCAGGCGTTGCGTACGTAAAGACGTCGCCGTCGTGTCCAACGCGATTCAAATAGAGCGTGCCTTCGGTCTCCGATGAGTCGGGGCTCACCGTGCGCTCCCACCAGCAGGTGTCCTTGCCCTTCCACTGGCGGATCATCGTCTCGTTCGTGGTATACGGACTTACCTTGAGCTCGCGGAACAGCTGGTACTCCTTGCCTTCGCCGTTGTAGATGTCTGCCAGGTACTGAAAGCCCCCGGCAAACGACTCGGGCGGCTGCACTCCGCACAGCTCGACCATGGCGGGCAGCCAAAGGGTCGCGGGCAGCTCGCTCAGACACGATGCGCTCCTGGCGGCGCCAACGTTATTCGAGATCTTTTTGACAGATTTGATGAGTGCGCGCAACTCGTTGGGCAGCAGCTTAAGGCCGTCGCCGTCGAGCCATTCCCGCAGCTCGCAATCTGCCCAGCCGGCGCTCGGCGGTTCAGCCGCAGCGTTGCGCTCGGCAATACCCGCGTCGAACATAAACGTCAGCCCGGCCTTGCCCGTACCGTCTAGAAGCTCGTCGTGGCGGATGCCCACGAGCTGCGCGCCGACGTGCAGCCCATTGGTGAGCTTCACGCGCTTAGTGCATGGATAGGGGATATGCCCGTTGTCATCGAGCAGGTGATAGCGCTTGGCAATCTCGCGTGCCTCGCTACGGGTCTCGGCGGCCTTAATCTTGAGCGAAATCTCCTGCAGCTGATCCCAGGTGTAGTCGTCAAGTGAACCGCGGATGCCATCGAGGTAGTCGGGGATGCCAAAGCCATGGGTTGCCGCGCCAATGACGCCGAGCCCCGCAACGACTGCAGCGACGCCGCCGATAATAAAGCGACGGCGGGTCATGGCATCGTTCCGGGCCTGCTCCAGGATCTCTCGCGCGCGCTCGCCGGCGGCGTCGACCTTAAGGTGCGTACCGGAGTCGATGTCAATTACGGCGTCATTGCTCGCGTCCTCGCGGTCCTCAGATTCTGCAGCGGGGAGGTATGTCGAGAGCACCTCGAGCATCTGCTGCTCGGTAGGGCGATCGCCCTGTTCGACCGAGATGCCTTTCATGATGATCTGGACGAGCGCCTCATCGCCCTCGCAGCGCGGCTCGAGCGGTGCCGGCTTGGTCTTGGTCTTTACGAGATAGAACGAGCCGGTTGCAGCGGCGTCCGTCGACTCAAAGTCAAACGGTTTGCGACCGCTGTAGAGCTGGTACAGAATGCTCGAAAGCGCATAGACGTCGATTGCCGGCGAACGGCGAAGGGCCGCGATGCCTTCGATATCCTGCGTGAGCATCTCGGGCGCGGCGTATGCGGGCGTGGCAAAGCGCCAGATGTCGGCGCGCCGGGTGATCGTGTCGTCGCCGAGAGCCATGGTCGCGGAGCCCATGTCGATGAGGCAGGGGTCAAAGGAGCAATCGGCAATCTGCTGCTCGAGCGTTCGGCTAGTGGTGCGGAACATGATATTGGCAGGCGACAGGTCGCGATGGATGACCGGATTCACGAGGCCTTGGGTCATCAAGAGCGCACGAAGCACGGCGTTTCCGACGGCGGCGACCATCTGGGTGGTCAGCCCGCCCGAGGCGTCGTGCGGAAGCAGGGGCAGCGCCTGCTTGAGCGAGGTGCCCTCGACCCACTCCATGAGGATGAGAGGGTCATCCTCGCACGATCCGTAGCCATAGACGCGCGGAAATCCGCGCAAGTGCGAGACGGTACACAGATGACGGTACTCCTCGAACAGCGCGGCGGTGCTGGCCAGGTGCGCTGCCGATTGCTCGGCGGAGCGGTCGGGGGCTTGGCCGGAAAGGATGGCGTTGTCCTTGAGTAGCTTGACGGCAAAGACCTCGCCGCTCGTGTTGGTCGCGCGCAGCACGTGTCCGATGTTGCCGTTGTTGCGGTGGGCCGTCTGGAGAATAAGCGTCATAAACCGACGCTTGGCGTCGTCCTCGGCGCTGGGGTCGACCGCCACGGCGGTATCGAACGTATCGAGACGGATGAGTTTGTCGCCATAGGCGCTATCGGTAGTATCCATGGCGTTCCTTTGTCTGGCATGGGTTGCCGCACGTATACGTGAGCAGTGCGGATATCGGTAAAGTACCATGATAGCCGCACTGCCCACGTATACCGCTGAGCATTGTCGTTTACGACGCAGAAGGTAGAAGACGAAAGACGGACGGCGACCGTCTTTCGATCGCCGTCCGCGCTAGTCCACAATGACAAGGAATGTCGTATAGAGACCCAAATGAAGTCTGTCGCTGTTGGCGATTTCCACGGGGGGATAGATCTTGCCGGGCTCGCGTTGGTCGCGCGGCGGCTCAATCACAATATCGCCGTCGCGCGCGCCCGATTCGAGCACCGTGTCGTTGGTCGATCCAAGGCCCTGGGCGTACCAGTGCTCACCCTCAAGCCAAATGCGAAGATGCTCGCGCGATGCGTCGGCGCCCACATCGGTGATGCTGGGCGAGGTTTTGGGCAAAGAACCAATCACGGTGCCGTGCGGATCGCGTGTGAGGGGATGGATTTGCATGTCGGCGCAGTTGTCGGCATGGGTTCTGAGCAGACCGAGGTAGGGGGCGACGGTGCGCGGCTGCTCCAGGCTGCTCATAAAGCCACGTCCGACGGTAGTTTCGGTGGTGCCAAAGTGCTCGCCCGTCTTGCTGTCGCAAAAGCGCTCGACGGTGGCCACGCCCTGAACGGGATCGGCGAGCGCCCCCGTTGCCACAAAGAGCATAAGGTAAAGCGTGCTTTTCTCGCGCACGGCATTGCCGTCAAAGTTGTCGATGCGATTGAGGGCATTTGCATATAGGCGGCTGTCCAGCTTGTAACTGGTGAGAGCCGACATCATTTCGTTGGCGGCCGGACCGCGATAGTGCTCGGCGATTGCCCGATAGGCGGACTCGCCGCCGCCGAGCTTGCTGCAGATTGCCGAGGAAAGGTTGAGCGTGGTGACAGTAAAGTCGCTGTAGATGGAGGGCGCGCACTGGTCAGGCTTGCGATGGACGATGTAACGGGTGAGATACGAGCGGTTGGAAGAGCATTTCTCGAGCAGGGTACTGCCGAGATAAGAGTTTCCATTGATAAGCATTCGGGCGATCTCGAGATGTTTAAGACCGCCGAACGAGCGAATATCGTTATAGAGGACCGAGCAAGGCGTCTCTGCTGCCACGGATACCTCCTTTGATTGCTTCCTAGCCAATATGGCGATAGGAATTAATGGCCCCCGGTGGGCGACGTATTAAATGGCCGCGCAATATATAGCGTAACCAAAGCAACATTATAGGCCACATGTTCGAAATTGCAGGAAGCCTGAGAGATTTGGTTTGGACTGGACGGAAATCCCCCTCTGTCTTGATCTATAACAATTAGGACCGATTTTACTCGTTAACTGTTACAGATTGAGACGTTTGTGAACCGTGTCGACCGTTTGTCTCGATCTGTAACACGTAGAGGAAGATTTGCCCTGTAGATGTTACAGATTGAGACAATCAGCCAGGCCCGCCCCGTCCGCCTCGTCATCTGTGGTTTACGTGGGGGCATACGGAGTGCGGGTATACTAACCGGCGGCGAATCTGCTCCATCGCTTAGAGCTGCTGCGTCTGGACGGCGCGTGATAGGGCTGCCAAAGCGATCGCCAGCGTGCTGAGCAACGTCCTCTCTGTGCGCACCCGTTTTTGTATGTATTAGCGCACTACCAAGCACGCCCGCGCGGCCGCATGCCGTGCCCATAGCGCGTGCAGATAAGGAACAACAACATATGCGTAATTCTGTATCTGACGTCACCGACGCCGAGATCCTGGACGAGGCCCGCGAGGCCATGACCCAGGCTGCCTTCGATGCCGCCGATGAGGCCAATGCTGCCCAGGCCGTCGAGTCCGCTACCGAGAGCCTGCCCGCCTTTGACGAGCTGGGGCTTTCCGACGAGATGCTCCGTGCTATCGAGAACCTGGGCTACACGGCGCCCACGCCCGTTCAGGCCGGCTCCATCCCCGTGGTGCTCGAGGGCCGTGACCTGCTTGCCGCCGCCCAGACCGGTACCGGCAAGACAGCCGCCTTTTTGCTGCCGACCATGAACAATCTGGAGCACATCGCTCCTCCCAAACCCGTGCGCGAGCGCGGCGGCCGCAACCGTCGTCGCGGTGCTAAAAAGCCCGAGGGCAACGGTCGAGGCCCCGTGATGCTCGTCATCACCCCTACGCGCGAGCTTGCCCAGCAAATCGACGAGGTCGCAAGCAAAATCGCCGACGTCACCGGCCATGTTGCCGTGACCGTCGTGGGCGGCGTGAGCTACAAGCCGCAGACCGCGGCGCTCAAGTACGGCTGCGATATCCTGGTTGCCACGCCGGGCCGTCTGGTCGATCTGATCGAGCAGGGCGCCTGCCACCTGAACGAGGTTAAGGTCCTGGTGCTCGACGAGGCCGACCGTATGCTCGACATGGGCTTTTTGCCCGCCGTCCGGCGCATTGTGCGCGAGACGCCGGCCGAGCGCCAGACGCTGCTGTTCTCGGCGACCCTCGACGAGGAGGCCGTGGGCGAGATCACCGACCTGGTGAGCGACCCGGCTCGCGTGGAGATCGCACCTGCCACGTCGACCGCCGACACCGTCGACCAGTTTGTGTTCCCGGTGTCCATCGAGGCCAAGAATAACCTGTTGCCCGAGTTCCTCAAAAAGGAGGGCCCGGAGCGCACCATCGTCTTTATGCGTACCAAGCACCGCGCCGACAGCTGCTGCCGTCGTCTGGAACGTAAGGGCATCAAGGCCGCCGCGATTCATGGCAACCGCAGCCAGGCCCAGCGCGAGCGTGCCCTTTCGGCCTTCCGCGACGGTACCGTTGACGTGTTGGTGGCAACCGACGTGCTCGCCCGCGGCATCGACATTAGCGACGTGCGCTACGTCGTAAACTTTGACGTGCCGGCCGAGCCGACCGACTACATCCACCGTATTGGCCGTACGGGCCGTGCCGGCGAGCTAGGCTGGGCCATCACGTTTGTGACCGAGCAGGACGTCGACGAGTTCTACGAGATCGAGAAGCTCATGGACAAGACCGCCGACATCTACGAGGCCGGCGACCTGCATGTGGGCCCCAATCCGCCCGCGGTTGACCCCGAGCGCGATCCTGCGGCCTTTAAGGTGAAGAAGAAGACCAAGCGCGGCAAGTCCAAGAGCAAGAAGAAGCTTGAGCAGGCGCGTCGCGACGGCAAACGCAACGGCGATGACTACGGCGATGTGGCCGGTCGCTCCAACCGCGGTCGCGACGAGCGTCGCGGCGACGGCGAGCGTCCGAGCCGTCCCAAGCGCGGCGGCAAGACCCGCGTGCGCGAGGGCGTTCAGGCTCGCGTGGACGAGGCTGTGGAGAGCGTGGCCCGCGAGGTGGCTGCCGAGGAGCGCGCTGGTGCTGGTGCCGCTGAGCAGCCTGCGCGCGGCAACCGTGCCGAGCGTCGTGCCAAGCAGTTCCAGGGCGAGGCACACCGCCGTCGTCGTGAGGACGAGGACCGTGGCGGCCGTCGTCGTGTCGAGCGCGAGGACGAGGGCCGCGGTTCGCGCGGTGGCAAGCGCGGTTCGGGCGACCGCCGTCGTTCCGGTCGTGATGACGAGCGCGGTGGCCGTGATGAGCGTCGCGGCGGCGAGGGTCGCGGTGAGCGAGGTGCTCGTGGCGGTGAGTCCCGTGGCGGCAAGCGCTTTGAAGAGCGCGTTAGCCGCGGCGGCGAGCGTCGCGAGGGCGCTCGCGGCAATGGCGGCCGCGGCGGCGCTGGTCGTTCGAATGAGTCGCGCGATCGTCGTGACCCGCGTGCCAGCCGCGATCGTCGCGATGACTGGCGCAACTACGACGATACCCGCGAGGAGCGTCGCGGCGGTTACCGTGGACGTGGCGGCAATCAGGCCGGCTCCCGTGGCGGCCGCGCCGGCGGTCGCGATAACCGTGGCAGCTATGGCAACAGCCGTGGCGGCAAGCGCGGCGGCAGCTCCCGTCGCCCCGGTGACGGCGGCGGCAAGCGCAAGTAACATACGCGTCGCGCGGTAAGGCGAGGCGACCAGAGGGCTCCGGGCATGTTTTTGCTCGGAGCCCTTTTTGGTGCAAGGGGGACAGGTTCATATGCACCAACGTCTTGAAGTTGCGGTGGAATACGGACTGTTTTGGCCTTTTGAGCGGCTTTTCAGTCCCTATTTCACCGCAACTCATGATTGGTGCAAGGCGGCCTGACTCCTTTGTACCAAAAAATGATCCGGTTTCCTTCGTCCCCTTCGGATCACATGGCCCCTTGGGGACGGAGGAAAACGGATCAGATAGGAAAAATAGTAAGGCGTTATTTGCCCACATGGGCTATTGCTCTTTGGTAACGCGTTTTATCAAATATGGCATTTATCTGCGGTAATGTTCTATTTCACCGCTGAGGACGACGTTTCATACCGCCTGCCGAACCGTGTTGCTGCCAAACAACTTTATAGGTCAGTGTGTTGCGTGTAGCAACTTCGCTCGGCTTCGCCTCCGGGCTGCCATGTGAGAGGGGACCTTATGGCACGACTGCATGTAATGGAACGCAGCCACGCTCAGGCCGTCATGGACGACCTGCACGATGCACTCGGACGTCGTCTGGCGGTGAGTTCACTCGCCCCGTGCCCCGTCGAGTTTACGGCGGCGCTCGTCAACCTGTGCTCTACCCAGAGCTGCGGCAAGTGCACGCCCTGCCGCGTGGGCCTGAGCGCGCTGAGCGACCTGCTCGCTGATGTGCTCGAAGGGCGCGCCGATGAGTCCACGCTCAACCTGATTGAGCGCACGGCCCGCACCATCTACCTTTCGAGCGACTGCGCCATCGGCTACGAAGCTGGCGCTATGGCACTCACGGCCATTCGCGGCTTCCACGACGATTTTGAGCATCACATTCGCGAGCACTCCTGCGGCTTTGATCGCGAGGCCCGCGTTCCGTGTGTCTCGGGCTGTCCGGCGCACGTCGACATTCCCGGTTACATTTCGCTCGTCGAGGCCGGCCGCTATGCCGATGCCGTCAAGGTCATCCGCAAGAATAACCCACTGCCGCTCGTCTGCGGCCTGGTGTGCGAGCATCCCTGCGAGATGCACTGTCGCCGTGGCATGGTCGACGACCCCATGAACATCCTCGCCCTCAAGCGTTTTGCCGTTGAGCATAGCGACCTCAACGACCACAAGCCACATGTAGTGGACAACACCGGTAAGCGCGTCGCCGTGATCGGCGGCGGCCCGGCCGGCCTTTCCTGTGCCTACTACCTGGCCGTGATGGGCCACAAGGTGACCATTTTTGAGCAGCGCCACCACTTGGGCGGCATGCTGCGCTACGGCATCCCCAGCTATCGTCTGCCGCGCGAGCGCCTGCAGGCCGAGATCGACTGGATCTTGAGCGCCGGCATCGACGTGGAGCTCGACCACTCCGTGAGCGGCGAGGAGCTCGCCCGTCTGCGCGACGAGTTCGATGCCGTCTACCTGGCCATCGGTGCCCACAGTGACAAGAAGCTCGGCCTTCCGGGTGAAGAGGCGCCCGGCGTGGAATCGGCCGTCAAGATGCTGCGCGCCATCGGCGATGACGAGCTGCCCGACCTGAGCGGCCAGCGCGTGTGCGTCATCGGCGGCGGCAACGTGGCCATGGACGTGGCGCGCTCCGCTGTGCGCTGCGGTGCCGAAAAGGTGAGCATTGTCTACCGCCGCCGCATCTGTGATATGACGGCCCAAGACGCCGAGATCGCCGGTGCCCAGGCCGAGGGCTGCGAGGTGCTGGAGCTGACGGCCCCGCTCGCCATTGAGACGGGCGAGGAAGGTCGCGTGAGCGGCCTGCGCGTGCAACCGCAGATTATCGGCGAGCCCCGCCGCGGTCGTCCGGCTCCGCGTGCCGCCGCCACGCCCGAGCGCGTCATCCCCTGCGAGCGCGTGTTCGTCGCCATCGGCCAGGACATCGATTCCAAGCCGTTTGAGGAGATGGGCATTGCCTGCAAGTGGGGCTGCATCGTCACCGATTCGGACGGCGCCGTGCCCAACTTCGATGGCCTCTTTAGCGGCGGCGACTGCCAGACCGGCCCCGCCACCGTCATCCGCGCCATCAATGCCGGCCGCGTGGCTTCGGCAAACATCGACCGCTATCTGGGCTTCGACCACAAGATCAAGCTCGAGGTCGAGCTGCCGACCGTTCAGTTTAAGGGCAAGCATGAGTGCGGACGCTGCGAGCTTGGCGAGCGCGAGGCCGGCGAGCGCATTCACGATTGGAATCTGGTTGAGCAGGGTCTCACCGAGCAGGAGGCACGCCAGGAGGCGAGCCGCTGCCTGCGTTGCGATCGCTTTGGCTTTGGCGCGTTCCGCGGAGGGAGGAACCTGGAATGGTAGAGCTCAACAACCCCACTGTCAGCGATAACACCGAAAGCGGAGCACTCAATATGGTCAAGCTCACTATCGATAATTGCGAGGTCGTGGTGCCCGAGCACACCACGATCCTGGATGCGGCCAAGTCCGTCGGCATCCAGATTCCCACCCTGTGCTACCTGCGCGATCTAAACGAGATCGGTGGCTGCCGCGTGTGCGTGGTCGAGGTTGAGGGCTGCGACCAGCTGGTTGCCGCCTGCAACAACTACGTGCTCGACGGCATGGTGGTCCACACCAACAGCCCCAAGGCCCGCGAGGCCCGTCGCACCAACGTGCAGCTGCTGCTGTCCCAGCACGATTCGCAGTGCACGAGCTGCGTGCGCAGCGGCAACTGCAACCTGCAGACCATCGCCAACGACCTGGGCATTTTCTATCTGCCGTATCAAAGGCATTTGGCGGGCGAGGGCTGGGATTTCGATTTCCCCATCATCCGCGAAAACGACAAGTGCATTAAATGCATGCGCTGCATCAAGGTGTGCGAGAGCGTGCAGGGCCTGGGGATTTGGGACCTGACCAACCGCGCCACGCATACCGCCGTGGGCACCCGCGGGCGCGTGCCGATCGGCAAGACCGATTGCGTCGCGTGCGGCCAGTGCATTACGCATTGTCCGACGGGCGCACTGCGCGAGCGCGACGATACCGAGACCGTGTTTGACGCGCTCGCTAATCCTGACAAGATCGTGTTGGTGCAGATTGCGCCGGCCGTGCGTAGCGCCTGGGGCGAGGAACTCGGCATTTCGCGCGAGGAGGCAACCGTTGAGCGCCTGGCCTGCGCGCTGCGCCGCGTGGGCTTTGAGTACGTGTTCGATACTGATTTCTCGGCCGACCTCACCATCATGGAGGAGGGCTCCGAGCTGCTCGAGCGCCTGGGCGCCGCCAAGGGCGAGGGCGACAGCCGCGGCTGGCCCATGTTTACGAGCTGCTGCCCGGGCTGGGTGCGCTTTGTGAAGGCGCGCTATCCGGAGTTTGTCGACAGCCTGTCTACGTCCAAGTCGCCGCAGCAGATGTTTGGCGCCATCGCCAAGACGTACTACGCCAAGGTGCTGGGCGTGGAGCCCGAGCACCTGTTCGTGGTGTCCGTGATGCCGTGCACAGCCAAGAAGGCCGAGTGCGCGCTGCCGAACATGGTGGGCGAGGGCGGTGCGCCCGATGTGGACGTTGCACTGACGGTGCGCGAGATGGTGCGCATGATCCGCGCAAGCCACGTGAGCGTGGACACGCTGGTCGAGGAGCCGCTCGATACGCCGCTGGGCTTTGGCACGGGCGCGGGCGTGATCTTTGGCGCCACGGGCGGCGTGATGGAGGCTGCCGTGCGCTCGGCCTATTACCTGGTGACGGGCAAGAACCCCGACGCCGATTTCTTTACCGACGTGCGCGGCCTGGACGGCTGGAAGGAGGCCGTGGCCGATATCGATGGCACCAAGGTGCGCGTCGCCGTGGCACACGGGCTGGGCAATGCCGCCCGCCTGCTCGACGCAATTCGCGACGGCCGTGTGAGCTATGACTTTGTCGAGGTCATGGCGTGCCCCGGCGGCTGCGTCGGTGGTGGCGGTCAGCCCATCCACGACGGTTGCGAGCTGGCTGCCGAGCGTGGCCAGGTGCTCTGGGGCCTCGATGCGAACGCCGAGATTCGCTTCTCGCACGAGAATCCCGATGTCCAGGCGTGCTATCGCGAGTTCTTGGGCGAGCCGCTCTCGCCGCTGGCCGAGGAGCTGCTGCATACCGACCATCACGCATGGACGATGCCTAACGAGGGGACGTGCTAGCGATGCGCGCGTTTGATTTTGAAATGTCGCGCCGGGGGTTTGCCTCGGCGCTCGCCGCGGGCGCCCTGTCACTTGCGCTCGTGGGCTGTGGCGGCGGGGCTGCCGGTGCCGGGTCCGCCGCGGGCTCGGCTGCCACGGACGGCGCCGGTGCTGCCGCAGAGCCGGTCGAGGTGCACGTCGCCTCGCTCAAGGGGCCGACCTCGATTGGCCTGGTGCAGTTTATGGACCAGGCTGCCGATGGCGAGATGGACAATGAGTTCGACTTTGCGATCAACACTGCCGCCGATGAGATTGTGCCCAAGGTCATTCAGGGCGATGTCGACATTGCCTTGGTGCCCGCCAACGTGGCGAGCGTGCTCTACAACAAGACCGAGGGCGCGGTGCAGGTCATCGACATCAACACGCTGGGCGTGCTGAACGTGGTGACGGGTAACGCGGACGTTACTTCGTTTGGCGATCTGGCGGGTCGTACTGTCTATATGACGGGCAAGGGCACCACGCCGGAGTACGTCATGAACTACTTGCTGGAGCGCGCGGGTCTGACCGGCCAGGTGGCGCTTGAGTTTAAGAGCGAGCCCACCGAGGTGCTGTCGGCGTTGCTTGCCGATCCGTCTGCCGTGGGCGTGCTGCCCGAGCCGTTCAAGACCGCTGCCATCGCAAAGAGCGAAGGCAAGCTGTCGGCTCCGGTAAGTCTGACCGATGTGTGGGATGAGCTGGCAGGTGACACGGGTTCGCGCCTGCTGACGGGCGTGACCGTGGTGCGCCGTGCCTTTGCCGAGGAGCATTCCGAGGCCGTGGCGGAATTCTTGCGCTGCCATGAGGCGAGCGTGAAAGCCGTCAATGCAGCGCCGGCAGATTGGGCACAGGCCGTGGTCGATGCGGGTATCGTCGATAACGCCGCGATTGCCGAAAAGGCGATTCCCGGGTGCATGCTTGTGTGCCAGACGGGGAAGGATATGAAGGCGGCGCTCGGTGGGTACCTGCAGGTGCTGGCCGATGCGGATGCAAGCGCCGTGGGCGGCAAGCTCCCGGCTGATGATTTCTACTACATGGAGTAGCCCGTGCGTGCGTTTGCTCGACACATGACAAAGCGTATGAAGGCGGTGGCGGCAGCAGGTGCCGTTGCCGCCTTTTGGCTTGCCGTGTGGGTGCTGATGGCGGGTTTCGTGGCGCAGCCGTTGATTTTGCCGGGGCCGGGCGCTGTCGTGGTGGCGTTGCTGCGACTGGTATGCGATGCCGGCACATGGGCGATTCTGGCAGGCTCGGGTGCGCGAATCTTGGGCGGGCTGGCGCTTGCCGCGGTGTGCGGCGGCGTACTGGCGGGAGTCTCGGTGCGATCGCTGACGTTTGCCCGCTTGGTGGCGCCGGCGCTTTCGTTTGTTAAGGCGACACCGGTTGCCTGCGTGGTGGTCCTGCTGCTCATTTGGTTGGGGTCGGCGCGTGTAAGCGTCGCGGCGGTCTTTTTGATGGCACTGCCGGGCGTGTATTTTTCGCTGGTCGAGGGCTTGGCGCAAGTGGATAAGCCGCTGGAGCAGATGTTTCGTCTGCATGGCGTGCGGGGCTGGCGACTGTTTTGTACCCACACCTGGCGCGAAGTCCTGCCGTTTGTGCTTTCGTGCGCCCGCGCTGTGATTGGCATGAGCTGGAAGGCCGGCGTGGCGGCGGAGCTGATCGGCATGGCGGTGGGCACCGTGGGTGAGCGCATCTATCAGGCGAAGCTGCTCATCGAGACGGCTGATCTGCTGGCGTGGACCGTGTTGGTCGTTGCCGCCTCGTGGGCGTGTGAGCGCGTGCTGGTGTGGCTGCTGCGGGTTTCGGGACCCGTGGCGTGGCGCGCGGCCGTGCGGGCACATGGGCATGGACTGCGCGGGCGTGCGGGCGGCTCTGCTGGTGGCGGGGCTGCGGCGGAGCTTGCGCTCGCCGTGGGCGATCGTGCGCCCTGGGCGCCGGCGCTCGACAGGCTGGTGCTTCGCGTGCCCGCCGGTGGGCGCACCTGCGTGATGGGCGCCTCGGGTGTGGGCAAGTCGACGTTGCTTGCGCTGGCGGCGGGGGAGTGCACGCCGTGTTCCATGGTATTTCAGGATGTACGCCTGGTCGAGGACGTTTCTGCCCTGGATAACGTACTGGTGTGTGCCGACGCGCACGTGGACGCCTCGAGCGCCGCAGCCCTGCTGCGCCTGCTGGTGCCGGGGGTCGATGTACATGCTCGTGTGGCCGAGCTCTCGGGCGGGCAGCGCCGTCGCGTCGAGATCGCCCGAGCCCTGCTGTGTCCGGGCGGCGCGGTGATTCTGGACGAGCCTTTTACCGGCTTAGATACCGCTGCGCGCGACGCATGCGCCGAGGTCGTGCTCGACTTGCTCGACGGCCGCATGCTGTTGCTTGCCACACACGATGCCGCTGACGCTCGGGCCCTCAATATCTCGGACATCATTACGCTCTAAATACTTACTCAGCAACAAAATGATCCGTTTTTCTCCGTTCCCATGGGGTCGGGTATGGTATTCTATCTGCGGGGTAATACTTAGGAATACCAAGTAATACCAACGCCGTAGAAACAAACTCCAGATGCGGGCCAATCGGGTTGCCTTCACAGCCCGTCGCCCAGCCGCGTGGCCCGCATCTATCCGCACCACCGTCGTTTCAAAAAGGAAGCGCCATGGCAGAACACATGACCCCGGTTGTCGCGAAGGTCTTGCCCGAGGAAAAGGCGGCCTTCGCGGCGGCAACCCAGCTCGTAGGCACCACGCCGTCCAACGCTATCCGCATGTTTATCGCCGCGTTCAATCGCTGCGGCACCTTTCCGTTCGACATTTCGCCCAGCGGGGCCTTTGGCACTGCGCCCGATTCTCATCAATAAGTGATCCGTTTTCCTCCGTCCCCATGGGATCAGCTCTCTGCCGAGTTGTGGTAGAATTAGGGAACGGTTTTGAGGAGGTTGGCATGCTCAATGCGATGATTTGGGCGCTTGCCTGTTTTGGCGTTGTCGCTGCCGATATAGCCCTGAGCGTGGTTCTGTTTTCAGTTCTCGATGCCGTATCGGTGCTGACGGGCTATCCGATCGACAATCTCGATATCCAATGGTTCCAGGCTGCCGCTCAGACGGCGTCGTTTTTGATGGCGCTGCTGTGGTGGCGTTATCTGTGGCCGCGCTCGTTTATGGCGCGCTGGCAGGGCGAGCGCCCGCTTGGCGGGGGAGCGCGTGGGGCGTGGAAACGCATCGCCTGCGTTATCGTGATCGGCCTTGCCCTGCAGGTGGTCGTTGGCTACGTGACCGACGCTGTGCTGTCGCTGTTACCCGAGGCGGCGGCCGATTACAGCGAACTTGTCGAGGAGACGGGCATGGGCGACACGAGCTATCTGGCCGTCCTGACCACGGTGCTCGGCGCTCCGTTTTGCGAGGAACTGCTGGTGCGCGGTATCATTTTTGAGTTTTCGCTCCGAGCATTTAACCCGCAGTGCCGTCCGCTCTGGAAACGCCGGCGTCGCGCACGGGCGCAAGACGTCGCCATGGTGCCCTGGGCGGCGCCGGACAAGCGAGGTATCGCCGCGGCGATTGTGCTGCAGGCGGCCATCTTTGGCTTTATGCATATGAACTGGGTGCAGGGCTGCTACGCCGGCGCCGCCGGTCTGGTCTTTGGCTGGGTGCTCGTGACCACTGGAAAGCTCCGCTACACGATCCTGCTGCACTTTGCCTTTAATGCCGGGTCGTACCTCATGGGTTTGCTGTGGTTTGTGAACACGCCGCTCGACGTGGTGGTCACGGTTGCCATCGCCGGCTTTGTGCTGGTAGAGGCGATGCGGTCGCTCAGGCAGGCGTGCCAGACGGATCGTCCCTACCAGCAAGCGTGATTCCCCTAAGGAAAACACGGCTAGGTGCGTCTGAACGTGTTCTCCCTAGGGAAATCACGACTAGAGACAGCCTAAGTGTGTTCCCCCTAGGGAAAACACGCCTGGGTCGATGAAGGGGCGCCGGCTGGCCAAGAGACGCCGGCCGGCCCTCGCCACGCTAGTTGCGGCGACCGCCGCCGTTGGCGCCCTGACGCCCCTGGGCCGCGCGGTTACGGCCGGCGGTGTTCTGCGCGCGCGACATACCGCCGTGGCCCTTGCTGCCCTTGGGCCCCTTGCCGGCGGCGCCAGCGCCACCGTGCGGTTTGCCGCCCTTCTTACCGGTCCCATGCCCACCGCCAGCAGACGTCTCGCCCGGGCGCGGCGGCACGGGGCGGATTAGACAGTGCTTGGTGTAGCCGATCAGATCGCGGCGGCCAGCCTTTTCCAGCGCCTCGCGCACGAGCTTGTAGTTCTCGGGCTTGCGATATTGGATGAGCGCGCGCTGCATGGCCTTTTCGTGCGGGTCGCGCGCCACGTAGATCGGCTGCATGGTGCGCGGATCCACGCCTGTGTAGTACATGCAC
>ERZ1106948.238-NODE-238-length-27754-cov-3.069461_pt1 | contig 27754 bp, 17 predicted proteins | sample MGYA00403673_ERZ1106948 | MGnify/ENA primary metagenome ERZ1106948 (study PRJEB35170, sample SAMEA104062409) | human gut metagenome | biome: human gut; feature: human-associated habitat; material: faeces | place: Denmark | collected 2012-05-07 ...
GGTTATCTTTTTTGGACAAGATGGAAGCAACGCCCATTATCACGTAAAATCGTATGTCGCTTATTTGGGACCCTTCTAAGTCTCTCTTAATTTGCGGAAACCTCAAGCAAACCTGTTTTCCAAGGCTAGCGGCTCTGTAGTAAGCCTCAAGGTTGCCATCCTGCCCAAATATTTTCTTATACTGAGCCTCGTCAGACAAAAGCGTCGACGGTCTTGCTCTTGCCTGATCCGGTCTGCCGAGAAGTATCGACATCATGCATTGTGCAAGAAAGGAGAGGGTTACGATCTCCTCCCTCTTCCTCCCCTGGTTTTTGTAATAGTTCTTCCGCCTTTCGTAATACAACCCATTTCTTTTCATGTAGAGTTCGATTTGAATATGGATTTGGTCAGTAGCGCGAAGCGATGTCTTTTTCACCTGAGTTTGGTTGTTCGTCGCCAGTATCACTCTGTTTCTGGTCTCATCGCTTCCGGGCACAAGGATTTTTACCATCACATTTCTGGAATCTTCGGCGTCTTCCGTACGAGACTCCATAAATTTGTATATTTCATATGACGTTTGAAGTCCATTAACGATGCGAGGCTCTTCCATTTTCACTTCTGCTCCTGCTATTTGATAGGCTTCAGAAGCCAGTATCGTTACTCCGTTGTTGAGCCACCAGAAATCGTCTTCGCTAGGATGCTCCAACGTTTCCCTGATTCCTTTGTTGACTGAAACATTTCCCTCGTAATCTCTGACGTTCGCCTCGAAAAGATAGCTACGGAGCTGCCCCTGGTCGTCAGTGAGGAAGCGGTAGTAATCCGACAAAGACACCAGGCCAAAGACGTCCGTTCTCTGAGGAACCGACGCATAGGACCCCGAAAAACGCATAACAAGCCCGCTCTCTGCGGGAGGCGACCAGATGCGCATCAATTCGTCTGCTCCAACTAAAACGCACGAAGAGCTAAATCGGCTTACGCCGACGATTTCGTCAATGGCGGCCGGAAGCTGCTCTTTCTGAATCTTAACGCCGTCCGATGGTGAATCCGCATTCGCGATGTACACGAACTTCATTCGGATTTCGTTTCCGGCCATCGCTGCTGCTTGAATCGCTTCTCTTATTCTTCTAAAAGTATCGATAACACGTTCGGAATATTTATCATTGAATTCATTTAAATTTATACCGAATGTTAGAAGGTCATTACAGGTGTCCTTCCACTTCAAGAACACGTCTTCTTTGAATGATTTTGAAACCTTGGTCTGAAGAATAACTATTTCAACCCTTGATCCACGATTGATGTAGTCTTTAATCTGGACGTCCTCACTCAAGAAATTATTGTTGGCAAAGATGTAGATCGCATCGCAGCCCCCGTCTCGCGACCCTCCAATGAGCCCTTCCGCTATCTCATCGTCGTCAAGGTCGTATGGAGCCATGTATCGAGAAGAGGCCAACAGTTCAAAGTAGTCCCCTTTAGAACTATACTCAGCCTGCTTAGAGAATTCGTACGAAATGAATCCGTCTATCAGAATCTGGCTGTTAGTTGGCATTCTTCCTCCATCCAAAGATGAATAAACTAATGAAATGATATGACTTTTATGATTTTAGTGTAAACACCAAAACAGCCGCGTCTTAACACCCTGATAAGCTTTGGGCAAAATTATCGCAACGCCTTATTCAACAGGAGGTTGCGATGACGCGGGCAAACATAGAACACAGGAACATGTGGGCAGATCACATCGAACGCTGCCTCTCGTCCAGTATGTGTGTGGGACTGGTGTAGGCTCAACCACGTAAGCAGACCCTGCCTTTACAGGTGGCTGGCCAAGTTCAGGGATGAGGGGTCCGGGCGCTTCCCATGCAGGAATGCCGCCACGATGGATTGGCTCGAGATCGCCAGTTACGGCCTGGCGGATGCAAAGGGCATCGTGCCAGTGGTGAGCAGCGCTTCGGATAGCGCGGTAGCCTCGGCTGCCAAGTGCGGCGATGTCGTTGTGAACTCGTTCACCACCCCCGACCGTGTGCTCATGTCACGACATTCCACCGACATGCGTGCCAGCATTCAGCGCCTTGCTGTCTGTGGTAGCGGAAAACTGAACACTTCGGCTTGACCATTTAGGACACAAAGGCAGGCACGCCAACCATCACAATCGACTACCTTGGTTGCTGCCTAGAAATATCAACCAGGGAGGTCGGAAAGGTGTGATCAGCATGTCCACGGTTCATTCTATACGGCAGATGAGGAAGCGGGTCGACTCGATATCCGAGAATGCCTGAAAAACGGGCGTGTCGCGTAACACGGTGTACACCAAGCTGAAGAGCCCGACCTCACGCTACCCATCCTGGTGCGCAGGCGGGGCGACAGGTTGCTCAACGCCTACCGGGGTGTGTTTTGCGCACGGCTAGACGAGGGCTCGAGGCAGTGGCGCAAGCATCGCCACACCGCGCGCAGGATATGGCTCGCCTCGGCCCTCGAGGTGGACCGCATGAGCGCGAGCCAAGTGTCGAGGATCTGCGAGTTGTCCGACGCGATCGTTGAGGACATGCAGACCAGGGGCCTCTCTGATACGGCCTTTCCCTACGTCTGGCACGATGCGATCCGCATTAAATGCAGAGATCCGGGCCACGCCTCCTCGTGCGCGATCGTCACCGCCATCGGCGCCTGCTTAGATGGCGGTGACGATCGCTCGGGCTCGATGCCGTTGACACGGAGTCCTATGCCGGATGGTTGACGTTTCTGCGCTCGTTGCGCGAGCGGGGTGTTGAAGGAGTCGTCTGCGTAACCTCCATATCACTCCTTCTCGCACACAGCGCAGATTACCAGGGTGCGCTCATCAACCCAGCTGGAGAGCACCTTGCGGCTCGGGTATCCCATGGCCCCTATCGTGCGCGCCAGACTTTTCCCGTGCCCCGAGTAGTGATCGACCGCATTCCGCTTCTCCTCATCGGAATACCTCGGCCTGCGATGCTCCCCTTCCAGGAACTCATCGCCGCCGAGCTGGTATTCTTTCCGCCGGTTGTGGGGTGTGACACGGCTGGGTTAGCCGAGCTCTGCTATGGTGTCGGCCGTGCTGCATCCGAAACCGGCGAACGTCTCGATGGCTTTCGCCTTTTGTTCTGCGCTGTAAATCCGTATGATCCTGCCGGTCCTCTTTTGGTCCAGGATTTCCTCCGCAGTTCCAAGGGGCTAGATGGATAAATCAGGCAGGGCCATTACAGCGCTACGTGTTGAAAACTAGGCCAGCGAAGAGAACTTTGTGAAACGTTTTGTGAAGCGCGGCAAGACGAAGCTACCCCTCGGCAGAGGCGTCTCAACCGCCGGCGGGAACGTCGACACAGCTTTCAAGGTAGCTCTTCATGATGTCTTCCAATGTGGGCACGCGCCCTTCGGCCAATATGCCCAAGGCATCCAGCACATCGAATACGGCGGTTGCGTCATCGGCCCCGAGAAGGTCTTTGTTGCACTGGTTCAACCTCGCATCGAGCACAGTATGCCCGCGCCGCGCGGCCACCCTTGCAAGGGCATCGCCATCGGCAATCAGTGGGTGCCTTTGGATTTCGAAAACCAGCCCATACTCTTCGCCGGGCTTTCTGGAATCGAGATCAAACGCGAGTCCGATCTCTTGTACAACGAGCCATGTTTCGGCATATAGCTTCCCCGCCTCATCCAAGAATAGCCTCGTCATAGCGGGTACGAAATCCCCATACCCAAGAAATTTCCCGCAAAGAAGCGTTTTCGACAGGGAAGAGACCTTCGGATAGCGAGACAGCCACGCCCTGCCCTCTCGAGTTTTAAGCAAGGGGCAAACCTCTTCGGGATTTCCAAGCATTTCCGTAAGTATGTAGAACCTGGCACAGAAGGCGGCGGCGGTCCTGTTAATCCGAATGCCGGGCGCGTAATGGCCCATCGGAGTCTCGAAGCCGGCGGCCCTTTCATATGCGACCCTGCACTCCGCACGCATACCAAGCAAGGCGTAGCACAGGCTCATCTCGAAATAGGGATATCCGAGGGACGGTTGCTTATTGAGCGCGGCGAGGCGCTCTTCGGCAATCGAGAGCTGCAATTTCGCCACCTCGGGTTTGTCGTACAGTGTCAGCCGGGCAAGCTGCCATCGACACTCGAGCGCCGCCATATCCTGCAGGCTTCTCTCAAGGAGGCCTATAGCCTCATCAGTGTACGACACGGCGCGCTCAACGCTCTCTCCAACCATTAAGGCTATGGCAGCGCGTTCTCGCAGCACTTGGGAGCGCCGCAGAATCGCCTCGGGAGGAAGGCCATCCTCCATCACATCCAAGTCATGCTCCGCGTCCCCATCCTTGAAATACCGCATTACGCTCTCAGCCAAAGTATTTGGGAAGCGGTCATTCACCGCCAAGCCCGAAAGCATCGCACTCAGGTTCTTATGGGCATAGTAGCGTGCATCGGGGTCGCTTACGCACAAAAACCGATCGCATCGAGCGAAGAAATTGAGCACGGGTGCGGGATCGAGCCCGTCGGACCACGCGATTCTGCCCAGGCTCGCCATAGCGACGACGCGCTGTTGCTCGGAAAGGGAGGCATTGCTGAGGGTGTTTTTGACCTCGACCAAATACAGCTTGTTCCTGTCCTCGATACTTGTCCCTATCTGCCTCATGAAAAGAAGCCGCAGATTGAAGAGCTGCCCAAAATCGTTGGGGCCAATCGGAGCAAGCGCCTTTTCGCATTCCTCAATCAACCCCCACCCTTCTTTAACGCCGCCATCAGGCAAGCCGATTTTCGTTTTATTCAATGCTGCGTTCTCAAACAGCAGCAAGAGGAACGACTTATTCCGAACGCCCAGACGCTTAGCTTCGCGATACGTCTTTTTGAACTCGTCGTCGGCGACTTTGAACTGACCGTTCACGACATAGCTAATCGCGCGGTTGTGCCAAAGCTGGACCGTGATGAAAGGGTCTGTCTTGTCGGTTTTATCGGCCAAGGCGCTTTCGAGCTCCGCTTGCGACCCAGCACGATCGCAAGCGGCGTCCGCGATAATATGGAGGGCGAAATGCCTGAAAGCCGGCTCTAAGTTTTCGTTCTCAAGCATCCTTTTCGCAACGCCGTTGTTTCCCAAGTAGATGTTGCAGAAAAACCTATCCTTGTCGAGGCAGGTGAGCTGCATTCTGGACAGTCGATCACGGTCAACCGAGTTCATCAGCCTGAAGGCAGCTACATAGTCGCATTCGGGAAGAGAGGGATCCGCCTTGTCCACTATGTCATCGAGCTGCTGCGCACACCAAAAATAGTTGACGAGAAGAGCGAACAGACTCAACGCGAGAAAGGGCGATGCCACACCCGCCAACCATAAAAGGCTAAGCTTTACCGATGCAAACAATGCATCGGACGCCAGTGCTGCAACATAGATACCGGCCTTGTAAAACCGCGCCAAAGCCTGCTTACGCAACCACAGCAAAAACAGCCCGACGACAATCGAAAACGCCAGGATAGAATGGGCCGGGTCAGGCCCCGTGACGATATCAATCGCAGCAAGGATATCTTGGAACGCCATAATCCTCCGCTAGACTCGAGTCTAATACTCGTTTGCTATTGTAGCTTGCATTCTGCATTGATCTTCCTTCATGTAGTTTCAAATCGAACACATGTTTTGTTTTTAGGAACAGAGTTACATCAAAGGAGGCCGTATCAGCCAACGCTGATACGGCCTCCCTCTAGATTCGATTTTTGTATATCACCAGATCCTGGGAGTACACCTCTCCCCTAGTCCCTCTTAAACAGATCCCTCGTGTACACCTTGTCCGCAACGTCCGCGAGCTCGTCGCTCCAGCGGTTGGCCACGATCACGTCGCAGCCGGCCTTGAAGGCCTCCAGGTCGTGGGTCACCTCGGAGCCGAAGAACTCTGGCGCGTCCAGGGTGGGCTCGTAGACAACCACGGGAACGCCCTTGGCCTTCACGCGCTTCATGACGCCCTGGATGGAGCTCGCGCGGAAGTTGTCGGAGTTCGACTTCATCGTCAGGCGGTACACGCCCACGACCGGCTTTTCCTTGACCTCGTACACGCGGTCCCACACCATCTGCAGCACCTCGTCGGCGACGAAGTCCTTGCGGATGCGGTTGGACTCCACGATGGCTTCGATCAGGTTCTGCGGCACGTCCCTGTAGTTGGCCAGCAGCTGCTTGGTGTCCTTGGGAAGGCAGTAGCCGCCGTAGCCGAAGCTCGGGTTGTTGTAATGCGTGCCGATGCGCGGGTCCAGGCACACGCCGTCGATGATCGCCCGGGCGTCCAGCCCCTTCGACTCCGCGTACGTGTCCAGCTCGTTGAAATAGCTCACGCGCAGCGCCAGATACGTGTTCGCGAACAATTTGACGGCCTCGGCCTCGGTAAAGCCCATGAACAGGGTGTTCACGTTCTCGTCCAGCGCCCCCTCCTGCAGCAGCGCGGCGAACGTGTGCGCCGCCTCGACCAGACGCGGGTCATCCGGGTCGGTGCCCACGACGATGCGGCTCGGATGCAGGTTGTCGTACAGGGCCTTGCTCTCGCGCAGGAACTCCGGGCTGAAGATGATGTTCCTGCTGCCGGTCTTCTTGCGAATCGAACGCGTGTAACCCACCGGGATGGTGGACTTGATCACCATGATCGCGTCCGGGTTGACCTTCATGACCAGATCGATCACGGACTCCACCGCGGACGTGTCGAAGAAGTTCTTCTCGCTGTCGTAGTTCGTGGGCGCCGCGATGATCACGAAGTCTGCGTCCGCGTACGCGCTTTCCCCGTCCAGCGTGGCGGTCAGGTCCAGCTCCTTCTCCGCGAAGTACCTCTCGATGTACTCGTCCTGGATCGGGCTGATCCGCTTGTTGATCTTCTCGACCTTCTCCGGGATGATGTCGACCGCGGTGACATGATGGTGCTGGCTCAGCAGCGTCGCGAGCGACAGGCCCACGTAACCCGTGCCGGCGACCGCAATCCTCAGCGAATCAAAATCTCTCATATGCACCCACAATCATTGGCTGTAGCAGTTCCAAATACAGTATTTTATTCCAATAACGGGCCAACTCTGGGTAGCAGCAAGAATTCGGACTTTGTCCAAGCAGTACAAAACTGTCTCACTATAAAAACAAGAAAACTAAATCATTACCGACACGCCATGCGGTGTGCTATCGGCAACAAACCGGCAGCAATGAGGTTCAACTTCACAGTGGCTGATGTCGTAGGTTTTTTAGGCTTCTTGGATTTCCTTGGCCTAGTTCTTGCGCGTTGTCGGCAGCGTCCATACCAATGGCGAGCAAGGGCAGAAGTGGCCACAGGTAGCATTTATGGAATCCTGGCAGAATGGTGTGCCAGCCACGCATGTCAAGTCCGGGTGTCCACGTGAGCGCAAGCGACAGGAAGATGAGCGCAAGTGACAGGAACGCCGCCATGCAGGCCGTTGCAACAGCTTGTTTGTCTGCACGCCATCTTGTGACGAGTATCGCGGCGAGCGGAGGTAACAGCCATGCGAGCCATTCGCGCCAGACGACGAGCACGAGGAACACGATGTTCACGAAGAGCATCATGAGCGTGTGCAATGGGTGAGCGAATAGCCATGCTCGGTTCGCAGCCATGTCTGTGCCCGGCGCAATCCAATACAGCTGACGTTCCGCAAACCAGAGCTGCATAGGTACGGCCATAACTGCGAACAAGCCGAATGCTGAGTAGTTGTAGTTTTCAAGGCCACTGATTATTCCCTCTCAAGGCCACCGTTATTGCTAGAGAAGGCCAGTGACGGACTGAATCAAGGCCACTGGCCCCCCCTCTATGGTCAGGATTCGAGCATGGACCGCCCGTGCCGTTGCCTCATGTTGAACTCGCCGGTGTCGATCCATACCGTGTCGTGCACGATGTGGTCGGGGCCGCGCTCCTCAGCGAGGTCGATGGCGCGCAGGTGCGGGTGCGGAGAAGGCCACGATTACGCGCGAAACGGCTGGGATGACCGAAATAGCCGCTCACTGCTCGGCCACCTACTGTGTGAAACATCTCGTGAAACGCCTTGCGGAACGTGTGGGGCTTACGGGACTTGCGGGACATGTGCATGGTCATCAGTGCAGCGACAGGTTGCGGCGTGGGATGGTATGAGGCGGATAGGCGGACGGGCGAAGGGCGGGCCATGTGGAGATTCGTTAGGATGACACCAGCATCCCGGTGAACAATCCCCGTTCGCGCTAATCTAGTGGCAGTTCATTTGTTATCGCCTCGCGAGGACGGGAGTACCACGTTGTCTTTGGAAAACGCATCGCATCCATCACGTATCAAGATCTTCGTTTCCGCTCACAAGCCGGCGACATTCCCCGATTGCGCGAGCATCCTGCCCATCCAAGTCGGCGCGGCAGATGCCCAAGCCGCAGGGAAACCGCTGTTCGAAGACACCTTGCATGACAATATCGGCGACAATATCTCCCGGAAGAACCCCATGTACTGCGAGCTCACTGCCCAGTACTGGGCTTGGAAGAACGCCGATGCCGACTACTACGGTTTCTGCCACTACCGCCGCTACTTCGATTTCTCCGACACCCCCCACCAGCAGAACAGCTACGGCGAGATCATGGATGCCGCCATCACTCCGGAGGCCATCGCCGAATACGGCATCAATGATGACAGCATCGCCAAGGCCGTGGAAGGCTGGGACGTCATCACCACACCGATGAACAATGTCCGCGAATTCGATGGATTCACCAGCCTTAAGGATCATTGGAACGCCGATCCGCACCTGCAGTTGAAGGATCTGCGCCATATGTACGACGTACTGTGCGCGATGCACCCCGAATATCAGGTGGACGCCGATGCGGTGCTCAACGGTACGAGGGCAGCTTTCTGTAACATGTTCATCATGAGGAAGGCGATCTTCCAGGAGTACTGCGAATGGCTGTTCCCAATTCTCGATGAGTTCACCGCCCATTGGGATCATTCCGCCGCCGATGTGCAGACGTTGCGCACTCCCGGTCATCTTTCCGAACGCCTGCTTAACATCTTCCTCGCGCATAAGCAGCGCACCGGCGCTCACTGGAAGATCAAGAGGCTGCAATGCGTGCATTTCACGAATCCGGAACCGTTCACGCCTCTGGAACCGCTGAACACCAACCCTCGTTTCACAGTACCGGTGTTGTTCGCCGCGGACGACAACTATGTCCCGATGCTCACCACCACCATCTATTCTCTGCTGAAGAACGCTTCATCCGAACGTCACTACGACATCATCGTGCTCGAGCGCAACATCAGTGACGAGAACAAGCAGAGCATTATCGACTTCCTTTCGCAATTCGATAATGCGACAATCCGATTCTTCGACGTCAGCAGGGCCATCAGCGGTTTCAACCTCACGACCAGCAACGCGCATATCAGCATCGAGACCTACTACCGCTTCATCATCCAGGAAGCGCTCCCCTTCTACAAGAAGGTCCTGTATCTGGATTGCGATCTGGTCGTCAACGGAGACATCGCCGAACTGTACGACACAGATTTGGGGAACACCACCATCGGCGCCGTGCCCGATATCGATTTCACCGGCAATCTGAATATGAAGAACGGCGAGCGTATGGAATACGTCAACCGCCAGCTGCACATGTCCAAACCTTACGGATATTTCCAGGCGGGCGTACTGTTGATGAATCTGGAACGTATGCGCGAAACGCACACCGTTCATGAATGGCTTGAAATCGCTCAGAAGCCCGGCTTCATTTATAACGATCAAGACATTCTGAACATGGAGTGCGAAGGATCCGTTACGTATCTGCCATACGAATGGAACGTAATGCATAACTGCGGTGGTCGCGTGCACGGCGTCTTCGATTTCGCTCCCGCAAATATGTTCCACAAATACATGGAGTCCCGTAAGTCGCCGAAGATCGTGCACTATGCGGGGTACGACAAACCGTGGAAGAATCCTTGGTGTGATTTCGCCCCCCTGTATTGGGATTATGCGAGCGTGACGCCGTTCTCCCTGCAAATGATGGCGCTACTCTCCGGCATTGAGAAGCCCGAGCCCGCCCAGCATCATGAACGTGCCATCGCCGAGGATAGCCCGATCAGAAAATATGCGGACGTTCTCGCTCCGGTTGGCTCCAAGCAGCGTGAAATCATGAAAGTGGTCGCACGCAAAATTCAGGGCAAACGCTGAATTCTCTCCTTGGGGGGGGCTGACGCCGCTAGCACCAAAGCAAAAGCCTGCATTAGTCTAAAGGTGATGGCTATGTCTGAAGAACTTCTCACTCCCAAGAACATCATCGTGACCGGTGGCTGCGGCTTCATCGGTTCGAACTTCGTGCACTACGTGGTGGAGAACCATCCGGACGTGCACGTGACCGTGCTGGACAAGCTCACGTACGCGGGCAACCCGGAGAACATCGCGGGCCTGCCCGAGGACCGCGTGGAACTCGTGGTGGGCGACATCTGCGACGCGGACCTGCTGGAGCGCATCGTGCCGGGCCACGACGCGATCGTGCACTACGCGGCCGAGAGCCACAACGACAACTCCATCGCGGACCCGGAGCCGTTCCTCAAGACGAACGTGGAGGGCACGTTCCGCCTGCTGGAGGCCGTGCGCGAGCACGGAATCCGCTACCATCACGTGAGCACCGACGAGGTGTACGGCGACCTGGCGCTGGACGATCCGGCGAAGTTCACCGAGTCCACCCCGTGCCATCCGTCCAGCCCGTACTCGTCCACCAAGGCCGCCAGCGACATGCTGGTGCGCGCGTGGACCCGCACCTACGGTTTGAGGACCACGATCTCCAACTGCTCCAACAACTACGGCCCGTACCAGCACGTGGAGAAGTTCATCCCGCGCCAGATCACGAACATCCTGGACGGGCAGCGCCCGAAGCTGTACGGCAGGGGCGAGAACGTGCGCGACTGGATCCATACCGAGGACCATTCCAGCGGCGTGTGGACCATCCTGACCCGGGGTCGTATCGGCGAGACCTACCTGATCGGCGCGAACGGCGAGAGGAATAACATCACCGTGCTGCGCATGATCCTGAAGATGATGGGCCAGGACGAGGACGCGTTCGACTGGGTCAGGGACCGCCCGGGACACGACCGCCGCTACGCCATCGACTCCACCAAGCTGCAGACCGAGCTCGGCTGGAAGCCCACGCACACCGACTTCGAATCCGGACTCAAGCAGACCATCGAGTGGTACACCGAGAACCGCGCCTGGTGGGAGCCCGCGAAGGCCGCCACCGAGGCCAGGTACAAGCAGCAGGGCCAGTAACGATTCCCGCCTTCCCGGCCCGTCCGGAGGGCGGAGGACGGCCCGTCTGGGCGGGCCGGGAACGTTTCGGATGTCTATCAAGGAATGGGACTCATGGATTTTGAGAAGGAACTGAAGGTCAAGAGGACGAACATCCCCGGCCTGATCGCGTTCGACCTGCCGGTGCACGGCGACAACCGCGGCTGGTTCAAGGAGAACTGGCAGCGCGCGAAGATGACCGCGCTGGGCCTGCCCGATTTCGGGCCGGTGCAGAACAACATCTCGTTCAACGCGAAGAAGGGCGTGACGCGCGGCATCCACGCCGAGCCGTGGGACAAGTACATCAGCATCGCGACCGGCGCGGTGTTCGGCGCGTAGGTCGACCTGCGCCCGGACGAGAGCTTCGGCCAGGTGTACACCACGCGCCTCGACCCGTCCAGGACAATCTATGTGCCGCGAGGCGTGGGCAACAGCTTCCAGGCGCTCGAGGACGGCACCGCGTACACGTACCTCGTCAACGCGCACTGGAGCCTCGAGCAGAAGAGGACCTACACCTTCGTGAACCTCGCGGACCCGGAGCTGGGCATCCGGTGGCCGATCCCGCTGGAGGAGTCCGAGCGCAGCGAGGCCGACCTGCACCACCCGATGCTCAGGGACGCCAGGCCCATGGCCCCGCGCCGCACGATGGTCACCGGCTACAACGGCCAGCTCGGCCACGCCATCCGCGACTACGTGGAGGAGCACGGCCTGGAGGGCTTCGAGTTCAACGACATCGACACGTTCGACTTCTCCGACCCGGCCCAGTACGACCGCCTGACCTTCACCCGCGACATGGCCGAGGAGGTCTTCCACCTGCTCGACTCCGGGGCGCCGTTCGGCACGTACGACCTGACCGGTTCGGGCGCGGTGAGGAGCTGGGCGGACATCGCCCGCGAGGTGTTCTCGATCAGACCAACGGCAACGGCAACAAGGTGCGCCCGATCTCGACCGAGGAGTACTTCGCGAACGCGAAGGCCCCGGTCAGCCCGCGTCCGACGCATTCCGCCCTGTCGATCGCCAAGATCGAGAACGCCGGGTACCACGCGCCGGATTGGGAGGAAACCCTCAAGGCATACGTCGCCAAGGAACTTGGCAAGTAAGGCATGAGAAGTCGAGAAGGCCAAGATTTCTCGACGAATCCATGAATAACGAGATGCTCCGGAATCCATCCCGGAGCATCTCGTTTATGTATGGTCTGTGTGGATACCCCCTATGGAGGTGTGCCAACGTCCATATGCAGGCATTAATATTATCGGTCAGCCAACCGTCAACCATTTCCCCCTCCCGAAAGCGGGGATAGAACTATGATGTGAGGGAATGACCATGTCTGATGATGCACAAGTGACGCGCCCAGAGGAAGACGCCGAAGTCACACAAACATCCTCGGATTCCGAATCCGTCCAAAACGATAACCCGTACGATGCGGACAAACAGCGCTTGTTCTCGCAGGATTCTCAAATAGAGGAAGGCCATCGGGGCGAAACCAACGAAACATCTGAAAGCAGGCTCGATGAGTCCGCTACCGGCGAACCGGACGATAATGTTGAAAGCGCCGAAAAAATCATCGATACCGGCAACAGTAGCGACGAGCAGTCAGTAAAAAGCGCTACGAATGCAAAACCTACCGAAGCCGAAGTCAAGCATCCTGTTCGCACGACCATCAGCGCCGTGCGCGATGTCTGGCGCACTTTCACCAATCTTAAGGCCATTCGGTTCACCATCGACTTCTTCCGCAATCCCAACTCCCCCTGGCATAAGCGCCCACGCTGTCCGTACACGCTGTACGCGCTGGTATTCGTGATTCTCACCGTTTTCGAAGTCATCTTCATCCAATGGGGTATGTACTCCGAAACCACCTATGCCGAGGGACAAGAAGTCGACGAAACCACGAAAATCCTAGGCAGCGTCGCCGGCCAGACCACGCAATTCGTCGCGCAGATGTGGCTTGAACACAAGAACCTATTCTTGCTCAACTGTCTCATTCTGGGTGCCATCTACCTCACGCTCATTCTCGTGCTAAACAGGTTCTGGATTGCCACCGCCATTTTCGGCACGGTGATGACCACCTACGCTGTGGCGAACAACATCAAGGTGCAGACGCGAAATGAGCCGCTGCTTCCTTCTGATCTTAACTTCATCACCGGCGGCAATACTGGCGAGTTGACATCATTCATTCCGACATCCAGTCAACCTCTGGTTCATCAGGCAATCGCCGGCGTCATCTGGCTGGTAATTATCTGCATTGTGCTGCAGATTCTTGATAGGCGCAACTGCTTCATCCATTGTTCATGGCGGCATCCATTCACCGGCGCCAAGAATATCGTCGGCACGCTCACCCGTATTGCCGCAGCGTGCGCCAGTGTGGCGGTGGCTGTTTCGTTCACATGGGGGTTCGGCAATGCCGGATACTGGTCGACGAATCTTGCACAGCAACTAGGTGATGAACCGCAGACGTGGAATGGCCTTATGGATTCCACGAACAACGGTCCCGTCGTGAATTTCGTCCGTCTGGCGCATACGAAGATCATGGATAAGCCAGAAGACTATTCGCGGGATGTCATGAAGAAGATCGCCGCGAAATACGCCAAGCAAGCGAAGAACATCAATCAGACACGCAGTGCGAATATGACCGACAACACGGTCATTATGATCCTGTCCGAAACGTTCTCCGACCCGACACGAGTACCGGGCGTGAGCTTCTCGGAAGATCCGATGCCGAACATTCGCCAGTTGAAGACCTGGACCACCTCCGGCCTGATGCTTTCGCCCGGCTATGGTGGCGGTACGGCGAACATCGAATATCAGGCGTTGACGGGGCTTTCCATGGCGAATTACAGTTCCGCGCTGTCCATTGCCTACCAGCAGCTCGTTCCCTCGCTCAAGTGGACTCCGTCGCTGAATCAGGCATGGAACGCGGCCAACGGCGAGGACGCTTCCGTGGCGCTGCACGCCTACAACCGCAACATGTATTTCCGCGACATCAACTACAGGAAGTTCGCCTTCTCGAAGTTCTATGCCACGGATGGCGTCCCCCAGCTGAAGGACCTTCAGCAAATCGATTCCGCATGGTACGCCTCGGACGAATCCTTCTACAAGAATGTCCTCGAACAGGTTTCATCGTCGGACAAGAACAAGTTCTATCAGGTCGTCACCATGCAGAACCATATGCCGTACGAGGATTTCTACACGAACAACCAGTTCAAGGATGCAGACACGTCGCAGAATCTGTCGGACACCGAACACCAGAACATCGAGACCTACACGAAAGGTCTGAATTACACCGATCAGTCCACTCTCGATTTCCTGAACAAGTTGAACGAGATGGACCGGCCCATCACCGTCATCTTCTACGGCGACCATCTGCCCGGCATCTATTCAACCGCGTACTCAGACTCGAACAATGTGCTTGGCCTGCATGAGACTGACTATTTCATCTGGTCGAACAATGCCTCGAAATCCGCGGGAACCAAGCTCGATGATGCTTCCAGCGCATACACGTCGTCGAACTATTTCTCCGCCCAGCTTGCTTCGCATCTTGATGCGAAGGTCAGCCCGTATCTGGCGTTCCTCACCGAAATGCACCAGGCCATTCCGGCGCTTTCCGTCCCTTCGTCGGCGGGCGGTAATTCCGAAGACCCGGTGTATCTCGATGCCAACGGCAATCGTGTCAGCAAGAAGGATCTTCCCAAGACGGCCAAGGCGATGCTGCATGAGTATCAGCTCATCCAGTACGACATGAGTGCGGGAAAGAATTATCTCAAGAGCACCGGTTTCGTCGACTTCCCGAAGTGAGTGCGTGAAACCGCAGACTGTAGAAATGCCGGGTGCGAAAACCGGACTGCGTGAACGATGATGCGGGACGACGGCGGATTACCGCTTAGCGCCCCGCATTGTCAATAGGGCACCGAGCGCAGCGAATAGCAGATCGGCGAAGATCATGGCGATTCGGCTGACCAGCACGACGGCGAGGACGCCTCCTGAAGTCAGTGCGCTGGTGAAGAATACGTAGGCCACGGCCAGCACGAAGCTGGATACGGCGATCTGTCAAGGGAGTGCCGTGAACGCCTCGGCCAACGAAGCCCGGTTCTTTATTACCCACAACAGTCCCGCGAGCACGATTGCGAGGAAGAACCATCGGAGAATAGAGGAGTTGAGAATCTTCTTCAGCTTGTTCATAACACCTTGGTGCTGCTTGCGGGACTGCTTGCTGTCAATGATCCATTGTGCGAGATCGCGGGTGATCTCATCGCTGGTGAATCGTTCAGCTGCGGTTCTGGCATCACGCTGCTTTTGCGCCAGATAATCCGGGTCTGATGTCAGCACTTCGATGACAGTGGCGAGCGCTTGTGGGTCGCCGGGCTTTACGAATACCACGCCATCGCCCAGCATACGTCGTTGCGCGGGGCGGTGTCGCTGGTGGTGACGGCGCAGCTCTCTATTTATTCCCCTTTGTTGTTTTCCAATACTGCTACGCCATCTCACCCTTTGTCTAGGATTAGAAAGAATGTTGAAGATGAGTCAGCCATACGGCCCATCGAAACGCTGACTAGTAGGATAGGACGTTTGTGAAGAACTTTTTTGACGGTATAAAGAAGCGATACCACTATGCGATGGTGGTATTCAAGGAACTGGTAAAAACCGATTTCCAGCTACGGTATCAGGGATCCTTCCTGGGCATGGTATGGTCCGTACTGAAACCGTTGATGCTATTCGCCGTAATGTACGTGGTGTTCGTGAAGTTCCTGAAGTTCTCCGACGGCACTCCGACATTCCCCATTTCGTTGCTGTGTGGCACCTGCCTGTGGAGCTTCTTCTCCGAGTCCACCAGCATGGGTATGCAGTCCATCGTCGGACGCGGCGACTTGCTTCGTAAAGTTCACTTCCCGAACTACATCATCGTCGCTTCCACCACCATGGGTTCCATGATTTCTCTCGGTATCAATCTGCTGGTGGTTATCTTGTTCGGTTTCTTCGCCCACGCCCATTACACTTGGCGCGTGCTGTTGGTTCCCTTCAGTATTCTGCAGTTGTACTGCCTCGGCTTGGGTGTAGCATTGCTGCTCGCTTCCCTGTTCGTCTATTTTCGTGACGTGGCGCATATCTGGGAAGTCGTGCTGCAAGCAATGTTCTATGCGACACCTATCATCTACCCCATTTCCATGGTCGCCAATAACCCGGAGTTCTCCTGGGCTGCCAAGCTCCTGATGCTGAACCCCTCCACTCAGGCGATTATGGATATCCGCCACAATCTGCTTTCCCCCGAATATGTGCCGACAGTGTGGTCCATGGTCGACAACAAACTGCTCTGCCTGCTGCCGTATGTGCTGTCCGCTTTCATTCTGTGGCTGGGTATTCACGTGTTCCGCAAGTACAGTTCCAAGTTCGCGGAGGTGCTCTGATTCATGACTGAGGTTGCAATGACTGAAGAGAAGAACGTCGACGAGCGCCCCGTAGTGCTCAAGGTCGATCATGTAGCCAAGATGTTCCGACTGCCCACCGAGCAGGCCACCGGTCTGAAGATGGCCTTCCTGAACTGGACGAAGGGCATTAAGGGCTACACCGAGCAGCATGTGCTGCGGGACATCAATTTTGAAGTTCGACAGGGTGACTTTTTCGGCATTGTTGGGCGTAATGGTTCCGGCAAGTCCACACTGTTGAAGATCATCTCGCAGATCTACACCCCGGAGCAGGGGTCCGTGACGGTTAAAGGCAAACTGGTGCCGTTCATTGAGCTCGGCGTCGGTTTCAATCCGGAACTGACTGGCCGTGAGAATGTGTACTTGAATGGCGCTCTGCTTGGATTCACTCGTACGCAGATTGACGCGATGTATGATGACATCGTGGAGTTCGCCGAGCTTGAGGACTTCATGGACCAGAAGCTCAAGAACTACTCGTCCGGCATGCAGGTACGTCTTGCTTTCTCCGTGGCCATCAAAGCGCAGGGAGACATTCTGGTGCTCGATGAGGTGCTTGCCGTCGGAGACGAGGCGTTCCAGCGTAAATGCGACAACTTCTTCGCGGAAATCAAGAAAGATCGTCATCCTTGTCACCCATTCCATGGACGCGGTGAAGAAATACTGCAACAAGGCCATTCTCATCAAGGATGGCGAGATCATCGCAAGTGGCGACAAGAACGATGTCGCCGATCGCTATACCTTGGAGAACCTTAAGGTGGAGCGCAGGAACGCGGAAAAGGAAAAAAACGAGGAAGAGGAAGGCGAATATCCACTTGGCCTCAGCGAGCGCGTTCCCACATTCCGCATTCTGCCGGTTTCCGAACAGATGCTCACTTGCAAGGATACATTCGAATTCGACGTCGAATATGATCTGCGCGACAGCAAGGACATCGAGTTCTACATCCCCATGTCGGTATTGGACGTCAAGCGCGGCGGCGTTCCGTATGATTGTGGCGTCTCATTCAAGGTCAACAAGACAGGCCATAACAAGGTGCATTTCGCTTTGCCTTTGCATCTCTTCAATGACGGTGACTTCAAAATCATCGCCACCATGCGCATTATTCCTGATACCAGCAATCTGAAGAATTTCGAGCAACTCGCGTTCACCAGCGATGAGAATTCATGCTACTTCTCAGTGCGCAATCCAGGAACGGTGAATTTCGCCGGTCTTCTCAATGACTCCGCTATGCGAATCGACAAGCTCGGCGTGAGCTCCTGCGATTGATTATTGCTGAGTAGGCCTTTAATGGGGGAAAGCGATTACTGCTTACCCCCATTTTTTATGTGTGCGGCGATACAATTAAAGCCACTTGCGGGAACATTCCCGCACCAAGATGAGAAGAATTACCGAGGAGAGACGTCTATGTCGTCAAGTCTATTGGCAGCATCAAAGAAGATGTGGGCCGTATTCTGCACATTGTCCATGTGCATCGCAGTGGGCATGACTACGAATCATATCGCCATGGCAGATAGCGCGACGCAAAATAGCAATATTATTGCTTCATTGAAGTATATGAGCGAGCTCAACAAACTACGCCAATCCAGACGTACCGCCTTGACTGCGCAACAAATCATTGAAGCGCAGAATGCCGACAACAGTGCAAACATGCGTTCAGGGCAGGTTGCGGAAGATGCGGCTGACGGCTCTCCTGTTCCCGAACTTAACGTGAACTGGGATTTGATGAGTTGGGCTCAGAAGCGCGCCGATGCCTTGGCCGAACGAGCCTCTGTGAATCAGAGTCAACCAATTAGCCATGACGACATGTATGTAGGCGCACCATCATGGACTTCGAAATATAATCTTGGAGAGAGTCCAAACTATCAAAGCGGAACATATTGGTTTGGCCCTGAAGCCTTGTTCATCGGATACCCTGAAACGGGACAAAGCAATCATAATCCAATTCAATCTTGGTATAGCGAACTATCCGCTCCTGCCGGCAGCAGCAGGCAAGGGTACGGACATTACCTCACCGAAGTGAGCAATCTGGCGGATACCGCCGGCATGGCGTCGGCGCAGGTGACTAGCGGCCGTTGGGAAGGCGCAACCATCGTCGTTCTGGAAATCGGATACACCGGTAACCACAGCGACAGGGGCACTACACAATCCGTAAGCGATGCCCTCAAGCAATATGTCGGTTCTACATACACAGTGAAATACCATGCAAATGGCGGCAATGGATCCATGGACGATCAGAAATTCGATATGGATTCAACCATCCCATTGTATGGGAATAGGTTCACTCGCACGGGATATCAGTTCAGCGGATGGAACACGAAAAAAGATGGTTCGGGAACGCAGTACTCCGACTACAATCCCATCTATAACATCGCGAACGCCGGTGAAGTGGTTGACCTATATGCGCAATGGACGCCAAATACCTATACCGTGTATTTCTACTCTGGCGGCACTGGCTCAGGTGGAGGTAGCAGTCGGAGCTTCACCTATGATCAGGCGCAAAATCTGCCAAATCCAGCAGATGTGGGAATAAGCAACATCAATGGAACTTTCACATCTTGGAACACCGAATATGATGGCTCGGGAACTTCATATCAAGCGGGACAATCGGTAAAGAACCTCACCGCAGACGAGTATGGAAGCATATATTTATACGCACAGTGGAAAGCCACTCATACCGTGCATTTCCGAGCGTATAACGCAACACCTGAATATTTCGATGATCAGCAGGTCGCTGATGGTGATTCCGCTACCAAGCCAACCGATCCGGTTCGTCCGGGATTCGTATTCAGGGGATGGGCCACAAGCAATAGTGACGACTCGCCATTGTACGATTTCAGCGCTCCGGTAACAGAGGATGTCTGGCTATATGCATTATGGGATTCGTATCCTTACACCATTCGTTATGACGCCAATGGCGGCACAGGAACCATGCCTGACCAAAAAGTTGCATCCGACCCAAGCGTCAATACCGCTACGCTGAAATCGAACGAATTCAATTACAACGGCAGGGTGTTCACAGGTTGGAACACCAAACGAGACGGCACTGGTACAGCTTATAAGGAAAACACGTCTTACGCGGAATTGAACATCACTGCCGCGAACCAAATAATCACCTTGTATGCGCAATGGACTACCGCCAAAGTGAAAACCATTGATGCTGTTACGGTGAAATGCAATTATTCCGCATGCTATCCGGTCCTTCCCAACGAGGTAAAAATCCATTTGAGCGACGGCAGCACTGTCGAGGAAAACGTGGATTGGAATAAGGATCAACTCGACGCAATCATCGACAAAGGCCAATCCGGCCTTCATCTAAGCGATGTGTTTTATATCGATAGCACAAGCATCGTTGGCTTCCCGAATCAGAGGATTCGCGCGAAAATAGTGGCTTCTGACACCACTGCCCCGTCTCTTCAGGGGTTGGACACCGTCGCTGCCAGAATAAACGACACATCGTTCGATACCATGTATGGCATAAACGCCATTGACAATAACGATGGCGACGTGACGCGAAATATCAAGGTCTCCGGCAACTTCGATATTTCGAAAACAGGTGATTATCAACTCACCTACACGGTGAAGGACGCAGCCGGCAATGAGGCAACGGGAAACCGTACTATCCATGTGACGGATGATAATATCGCAACGATAACGTTCAACCCCAACGGCGGTATCGGATCCATGTCGCCACAGACGGTCACCACGGATGGCTCTTACCAGATTTTCCGGTCTACCAAGTTCACCCGAGTCCATTACAATCTGGAATCGTGGAACACCAAGGCCGATGGTTCCGGCAAGCGGTACAACGCATATGGCGATTGGCTCGAAAATTCCGATGTTCCCTCGAATGGAAAAATCACACTGTATGCGCAGTGGGAACATGCGACCTACACTGTGATGTTTTATCCCAATCTTCCAAATGACTCAGGCATTGGAATCGTCAACTCGCAAAACATCAAATACGACGAGTATGAAAAACTTGCGGGCAACACCTGCATGGATCCTGGGTACACGTTCATCGGTTGGAATACTGAGAAAGATGGATCCGGCACCAGCTATTCCGATGAGCAACAGGTGAAAAACATTTACGACAAGTACGGCTACAGCATCACCTTATATGCGCAGTGGAAGGCAAACAAGTACACAGTGCAATTCAACGCCAACGGCGGTACCGGCACCATGCCCTCGCAGACGTTGACATATGACAAGAACGAGAGACTGAACCGCTCGACATTCAAGGCGCCGGCCGGCAAAATGATCACGGGCTGGAACACCAAGGCCGACGGCACCGGCACGGGGTATGATTACTGCGCTCCGGTGAAGAATCTGCTGACAAGCGGTTCCATAACTCTATATGCGTGGTATAGCCCAATACGCTACAGCTCCATCTCTGTACAGACCCCACCGAAAAAAGCCTCGTATAAGACAGGCGAAACGCTCGATACGACAGGACTTGTGGTATCTGCGATACAGAACAATGGCGATACTGTGCAACTACCAAGGAGCGAGTACACGCTTTCTCAGCCGAACATGAATTCCAACGGCACCAAGCGCGTTACCTTGACATTGAAGTCCAATACGGCAAAGACAACGTGGTTCGACATCACTGTCGGCTCAGCTGCGCCGACAGTGGAGGAAAGCCATTCGATAGCGGATTCCGATGAAACAGTTACCAATTACGTCGTCAGCCTCAAAGAAGGCACGGCAACCGACGTGCTGGACAAGGCCGTCACCGGAGCCGAAGCGTTGCATGCCTACAAGCTGATGTCATATCCGGAAATCAGTGTGTTCTTTGTACAAGCACATACCAAGACATTCGCTTCCGACTTCGCGCGCTGGGCCGCAGCAAATGGCATTGCTGTGGACACGGTGGCATATACACGCGATAAACTCCGCGAAGAGGAAATTCGCTATGGGAATACCACATCTTCCGACATCGCGACAACCACAAAATGGAAGTCGGGAAACGCGATCCGCAAACCACAGAAAGACTCTTCGGATCCGAACACCAACATCTATGATGCTTGGGGCATTACCGCCATTGGTGCAGATAAGGCGCAGCGGACCAATGTCGCGTATAAGCCGACTCTGACCGGCGTAATCGATTCCGGCATCGAGGATGATAATCCCGATCTGCAGGGGCAGGTGAGCAGCACCTATTCCGTTGATTGCACGGTGAATGGAATCCCGCAGCAGGGAACCGACTCCTCGACGGGACGTCCTGTATGGTGGCCTACCGCGGGTGACTACGACGACATGCACGGCACTCACGTTTCAGGCACCATCGCAGCATCCCACAATGGCAGCGGCGTCGATGGCGTAAACCCGAATACGACATTGGCAGCCATACGTGTGCTTAAGCACGACCGCACCTACCTCGAACAGGAGGTCTGCGGATACGTATGGGCGGCCAAGGTGGGAATGGATGTCACCAATGCCAGCATCGGCAGCCTGTCACCCGATTATCCTGACAAGTATGCAGTCGACAAGGCGTATGACACCGTTCTGCAACGAGCTGTGAGTTATGCGACCAAGAGCAACGTCGTCAACGTTGCCTCTGCCGGAAATAACAAGCTTGACATCGACAATATACACGATGACACGTCTTTGGATCGGATGCGCAGACAAATCGAAAAGCGCCAGCCGCGTGAGGTCATCGGGCAAGCCATCGATGCCAGCAACAACGAAAATACGTTCAACCCGCTGACCGGCTTGGCGAATCAGCAAAGCCAGGGTCTTGGAGGTTCGGGGCTTTCTCTTGCTAGTAACAAGGGATACATCGTTCCGGCTATGCTTGACGGAGTGCTTGCCGTATCCGCAGTGCAAAAACGGGGCACATACTCCGTGGCCCCATTGAGCCGTGCCAATTATTCGAATTACGGCAGCAGCTCTATCGATGTGGCGGCTCCTGGAAGCAATGTCTATTCAACATATGGAACCAACTATGCGTATATGAGCGGCACTTCCATGGCATCTCCCCATGTAGCAGGTGTGGCATCACTGCTCAAGTCGGTACATCCAAATTATTCCGCTTCGCAGATTACGCAGTTGCTTAAAAAGCATGCCAAGGAACTGTACGGCAACTTGGAAGCGCCAACAGAGGGATTGGAATACCGCGGCGCTGGTCTTGTCAACGCTTATGCGTCAATGACGGAGGATCAAGAGAAACCCGCTGTTTCCGCACAGTATTCAGCCGACGGCGGATCCAGTTGGCATAACCTGGCCAACGCCATCATTTCAGGCAAGGCAACCATCCGTATGACGGCAACCGGTCCTGTATCAAGCGCATCAGTGAACGTCGCAGGGCAAAATCGTTCTACCCGAGGTAACGACAGCTACAACGGCAATGCATCAATAACCGTTGACGTCGATTTCTCCACGTTAACTGCTGTTGAAGCGCATTCGATGACAATCAAGGCTTATGGCTTGAATTACGACGTATCGAACGACGACGTAAGCAAAACCATTCAGTTCCAGGCAGGACATACCGCATATGCCACGGTGGCGTTCGACTCAAACGGCGGATCCACGGTCGCTTCCCAATCGGTGAGGTACGGCTCCAAGGCCACGCAGCCAACGAACCCGACCCGCACCGGCTATACGTTTCAGGGCTGGTACACAGCCAAGAACGGCGGCACGAAGTACGATTTCAGCCAGACAGTGACGAGTGGCATCACCCTGTACGCTCACTGGTCGGTGAACTCGTACATACTCACTTTCGACGGCAACAGCGGTGAGACTTCCGAATCGTCCAGGACAGTGCAGTACGGCAGCCAGTACGGCGGTCTGCCCACAGCCACGCGCACTGGCTACATATTCCAAGGCTGGTACACAGCCAAGGATAACGGAAGCCAGGTCAGCTCGTCCACAACCATGGGGGCAGCGAATACGACTGTGTACGCGCACTGGACCATCAGGACCTACACGGTGACGTTCGATTCGAACGGCGGTTCCTCCGTAGCCGCACAGAAGGTGAAATACGGTTCGCGAGTCACCGAACCCGCGAATCCGGCCCGCATAGGGTACACGTTCCAGGGCTGGTACACGGCCAAGAACAGCGGCACGAAGTATGACTTCAACCAAACCGTAACAAGCGATGTGACCCTCCACGCGCATTGGGCGAAGGAACCCGCCGCATTGAGACGCTTGGCCGGTGCGACCCGCTACGACACCATGGAGGAGATCGTCGGTACCGGTGGATGGAAGTCCGGGGGCACTGTGATCGTCGCTTCGGGCGGCAACTATCCCGATGCCCTGGCAGCTTCTGGCTTGGCCGGCACGTTGGACGCCCCCATCGTGCTGACTGATGGGAAAACGCTGTCCTTCCAGGCATTCACGCGTCTAACCGATCTCGCCCCGTCCAGGATCATCGTCGCTGGCGGCCGTGCGGCCGTGTCGGACGGCGTGATGGACGAGTTGGAAGACATCTGCCCCCATGTGGAACGGGTGGCCGGCGCGACGCGCGTGGACACGTCCCTGAACCTGTATCGGAAGGGATCTGGCTGGGGCTCCACTGCCATACTGGCTACGGCCAGCAACTTCGCCGACGCGCTGAGTATCAGCTCCTACGCCTACGCGGCGAAGGCTCCCGTGTTCCTAGTCGATTCGAACGCTCTAACCAACAGCCAGCAAATCGCACTCTCGACTGGACAGTTCTCTCGGATCGTCGTAGTCGGCGGCATCAACGCCGTGTCCGAACGAGTGGCGACGAAAGCCCAATCCATAACCGGGGCGCAGCTGACGCGCTTGTCTGGCGCGACCCGTTACGAGACGAGCGAGCGGATCGCCAGGTGGACGACGGGGCACGGCCTGGGTATGAACGGCGTCGCGTACGCGACCGGCGCGAACTTCCCCGACGCCCTGGCGGCCGGCCCTCTCGCCGGCAAGGCCAAGGCGGCGACCCTCCTGGTCGAGGACGCCCACAGCCCCGCGGTCTCGTTCTCCGCGGAGTACAGGGGCAAGGTCGACAACGCGTACGTGGTCGGCGGCGTCAACGCCGTCAGCCAAGCCACAGCAAACGCCATAGCCGACAGCCTCGGACTCAAACACGCACAATGACGACATAAAACGTGTTAAGAGGGGCTGACCATGTGAACCATGGTCAGCCCCTCTTAACGTTGCTACAGTTTCCGCCTTATGGCCGCAGCATATCCAAAGCGTCAGCAAGACCGTTCGCAGTATTGCGGGAGACGGCATTCTCACCGCCAACAATATAGGCATTGTCGACATCGCCATGCTGCTTCACATACTGCTTGACGAAATTGGCGGTACTCCCATTCGGATCTGCAAGCAGCAGAACCGCACTATTGCGCCCGGCAAAAGGACCAGCCGCAAGTGCATCCGGGAAATTCGCACCAGTTGCAAACACCGCATTGTTCATGTGGAGGAAGCCGTCATAATCTCCGGCGAATCGCTTTGCCACATTGATACTGGTCTCATACCGTGTCGATCCTGAAATACGGTTCCCTAAAGCACCCTCGAAATATAGCTGCTCTTTAACAATCCGCTGGGGAACAGCCTGCTCACCGCCAATAATCAACATCTGTTTTATCTTCTTGATCTCCTGCAGTTCGCCATTGGTGAAGCCCTTCGTTGAACTGCATAGGAACATAGGCATATGCGACATATACGCATACGACGATATTGACAAGGCATCGGCATAATTATCACCTGTCGCCAATAAAGAGACCATTCCCCACTTCACTCCAAGACGTTCGCCTGCTTTGTACAACGCCAGCGAAGTGTCATAACGGGTCTCACCGTAATATCGCTTCACATTGGAGCTATATTGCTTCAACTGTTGCTCGACATTCTGCGAAACAGCGGCAGGCCCTCCAGCAATGATGATTCGACTCGGTTTAATGGCGGTGATCCGTTCCGAGGTCTGAGCGGACAACGACTGCGGATCAGTCAGCACAATTGTCGCATCCAAAGCACCAGCCAAACTGGATGAGGCCAAGGCATCAGGGTAGTTCGCGCCAGAAGCGACTATTACCGTCTGTCCCTGCTTAAGTCCTTCTTTTTGCACAACTTGAGACATAGTGTCGTACCGTGTGGCACCGGATATCCTTTGCATTGCCGGAGCCACACGTACATTACCTTGCGCCAGCCGCCCGCCAGCATTTACTTTAATGACGGTATTGCCACGCTTGAGCGTTTTGATATTGCCCTCATTCACCGTTGCCACGGCCGTGTTCGACGATGACCATGTACCACCAAGCAGGTTGTACCGATTAGCATCATAGGAAAGCCGCACCACTGCTTCATCGCTTTTGCCGGGCTCGAGGGCGGATGAGCTGTTCCAGCGCAATCCCTTCCACGTCATACCCTCGTTGATATGCCCCTGGCTAACTGAAATCTCAAATCGTCCGTAGCCTTTTAAATTGGTTGGCGTTTCATCCGAATATTCCGACGCATACCCTCTGGGAACTGCTTCGCCAGAATATGTACTGCTATCGCTGAATCCGCCAGCGAAGCCATATGAACCGTAATCGGGATTTGTCAACGTCGTATAGTGACCAGTCACACCTGAGCCGTGACCATTCACCTCATTAATGTAATCGGATTTCTCGCTCGCCCATAAATCAATCGCATCCGATATGTTCCATGTGCCCCAAGCAAGTACTTCAGCATTAGATGTCAGACCTTTGTAACTAGCCTCAAAACACCAATCATCATCAGGGCGCGTGTGTCCATCAGCCCATGTATACGCCTCAAGCGCACGCTGAATAGCGATACGTTCCAAAGCATTTGACCATTTTGGAGAAAGGTATTCCTGTTGGCTGATGCCAGCCGCTTTCAAATATTCCGGCACCGTTTTCCAAGAACCGTCGTATTTGAATTTAATACGAGCATCATTGAGTGCGTCTTTGCGCCACTTGATAACGGCATTCAATGCATCCCGTTTGGTATTACGCTGGTCAATGCTTATGTAATCGGTACGTGCCTTGTATCCATCTCCCAAAGTGACGCCCGTCACCGATGAAACCGGCTCATTCGAACGTTCGGAAAACGTTAATGGAGTGTTTTCGTCAAGCACTGCCGGCCGTTCATCCATAATTTTCTGCGATTGCACTGACTTTTTAACGTCCTCCGCAGCGTTTGCCGGTGACGCTATAAATCCAGAGACTAGAAGGCAACCTGCGATGACCACCCCTAGCGCACGAGAAAATCCACGATTCCTTCTCATCTTTTCTCCTTAAAATGTTGCAATAACAACAAAACCATATTATGTTCACGGCAACTGCAAAACGCACAGGAAGAATCAATCACAGTGGCCTAACAAAACCGGAAAATACGCAGACCAAGCTGTGGCTGTTTGAGACCACCTCGCAATTATTCATGTCAAACAAGCCACAGCAAATATCGCGGCAGTTTCTGCCTATGCACTTAGTGAATCAGAGCATCCAGGCTGGAATCGGCAACGAGTTTGTCGAAATCGTCGGCCAACATGCCGTTGGCTTGCAGCTCATCCAGAATAGATTTCAACACGATATTGTTTACGCCGCTTTCAGTGTTCTGATGACACAACGCTTCCTCGCCTTGCGTGCCAGGAACATAATCAAGCAGCTGATCAGATGTTGCAGCCACCACAGGAATACCAGCTTTCACTTGCATTACCTTCAGCCACAAATCATCTGCAGTCAGGCAAGTTTTCTTGATTTTCTCGGCATTGAACGTTTCCGGAGGCATCATGTGGGGCGGATACAGCGTACCTGCTCCATTCGTGGCGAAAATCCGCATGGACGGCACGCCTACAAGCGCAGGATGGTAATGAGGTGCCTCATAGATCCAATCCTCATAATTAGTACGGGAGCCGTCCTCATTGAACATAATCAAATGCGTACGTACGGCTGCGATCGCATGAGGATGAGCTTCATGCGCAGCCAGTAAGTCGCCGATCATCGTGTTGCGGTACAGCAAATCATCATCGGTGGTGATGACGTAATCGTCAGGGAATTCCTGCAAAGCCCAGAAATACTTCTTATGCGGCTTCAAATCATCATCGACCCAACGTACTTCGACATCATGCCACAGCACATCGCGCAAACTCTGTGGTAAATCAGCTTCACGATTCGGAAAGTCCGACTTACACAGCCACAGCACAATCTTGTCAGGCAGC
>ERZ1106948.239-NODE-239-length-27713-cov-33.676369_pt1 | contig 27713 bp, 37 predicted proteins | sample MGYA00403673_ERZ1106948 | MGnify/ENA primary metagenome ERZ1106948 (study PRJEB35170, sample SAMEA104062409) | human gut metagenome | biome: human gut; feature: human-associated habitat; material: faeces | place: Denmark | collected 2012-05-07 ...
AGAAGACGGGCATTCAGTGCGACGCCTTCATCACGAAGCCCGAGCAGGGAGCGCGCGTGATGAGTGCGGAGGAGGTGGACGAGGGTGCGCAGGAGTGCTGTGTGACGAAGGTGGTGAAGAAGCCCATGTTCTGGTTCGTGGTGGGTATGGTGATGGCGAGCGGCGCGTACCTCATCATGCGCAGAAGACACTAGTGGAGTTGTCCTTTTCTGTTGGCTTTGTTAACAAACAGCGCTTTCGCATTACGAGAAGGGCGCCTTCTTATTGCTTTTATATTCCTCCTCTCCCTTCGTGGGGTTGAACTCTTCCGCTACGCGCAGCTCGTGCTCGAGGTAGGGGACCGTGCACGCATCTTTCCCCTCCGCCTCCTTTAACGCCTTCAACTGCTCCTTCAGCGCAGTGATCCACAGGCTCTTCAACTGGTGGCAGTTGTACTTCATCAGGTTGTTCACGGTGGGCGCATTTCTCAAGTCACGCGTATCTATGATCTGGCCGATGTCGCCTCCGTGAATGCAAATGAACATCCCCGGGAAACCAGGCAGCTCCATGTAATGCTTGTCAGCCTACACACTCACGATCCACAATGTCACGAACCATCAGCTTTTCGCGCTGCTCCTTCAAATTGGCAGGAAGCTTGCTGTCATCCGGCCATTTCATGCAGTAATTCCAGCTACTCGTCAACGACCGTCCAAACGCGCTACCGAACAAGGACGCGCTTCACCACTTCGTGCTTCTTTATGCAATTCGGAGGCCACGTATAGTAAGCAGGTATCTACGCGTTGGAGAAGCAGGGCTGAACATCCTACTCGTACTGTGCCCCTGTACCTGTAGTTCTTCTCTGTGTTTGTTTTGATGACTAGTGATGACAAGAACGCAACAAGACCCGAACCCTTCTGGTTCTTGCCGTTCTCTTGCTTGGAGGATGACTCTTTTGAAACCATTTCGGAGAATCAGCCCACTTTTGAATCCGCCGTCGAAAGCGAAAATGGAGGGGAATTCTGTCATTTGTTTGTTATTCATTTCCGCTGCAAGAATGGAGAAGGACGATGGTGTTTTGACGTCCATTTGCGACACATGTGACTCGCTCGAGAAGCAGGGCAGCGACGCCAACCCCTACTTGCTCGCGGTGTATCGGTCTCTGAAAGGTGAGATTCTCAATTACCAATGACGAGTAGACGCGGTTCAGGCAGTAAAAGAAGGAAACGCGACCATCAATGAGAAGATGATGACAGCACAGCAGCAAATTGACGAGAATCGGAAGTGTCTCCTCCCCTACGACACGAAGAGAGTATTAGCTGTTTGTGTTCTGAGCGTGGTTCAGGAATAGGATATGAAGGGTCTCCAAATGGCAGTAAAGCATCGCACGCAGAAAGAACGGAAGGTGCTCTTTTCTGCACGCAACCGTAAGGTGGAAGTCAAGGCGTCTGTGCCAAAAGAGGCAATCGCGGAGCCTGCACCCATCGTGAAGCCGTCATATGCGGTGACGGATCTGTCGAACCAGTATTTGGAGGTGAAGTGTGAGGAAGACGTGGTCTCGCTCTCCAATCTCAGCTCCTGCCTCGTCATTATGTAGTTCTCGTGACTTTATCCAACCCATAGTGAGGAGGCAAAGAAGAGCGTTCAAATGAAGAATGTCCGGGACTCCATCATTCTGATATGCGATGTGAGAGGCAGCGTCCTCATCAACGACCTGGAAAGTTGCATGGTCACTGCCCGCTGTGAGCAAATCCGCATTCACAATTCCAAGAACGCTCTGTTTGCCCTCAGGATTCCCAATCATCCGATCATCGAGGACTGTTCTTCTGTGTCGTTTGCGGAGGATCGCTCTGTGTGGGTCCGCGATTGCGCCGCGCCCGTTAGCAGAGTAATCGAATGTATCATACTCAATTCTAGAACGCGTTTGGCGAAGTGATGGACTTTAAGTGGCTGAAACGAGAACAATCGCCGAACTGGAGCGTCTGCTCGATGGAATCATTCATGAGCAGCCATCCGCAGCTGAATACTCTCCTACATAGTCATCAATACGCCACAATTGTTTCTGTGATGTAACCTAGTGGTTCCGGGTGTTTCTTATCCACCGTACAATAAAGAATCCGAATGTACGGAATTCCATAGGGATATGTTTGATAGGAGCACATGCCCAATAACCGCGGTTTGACACTTTTCCGTACACGTACAAGGTCGTAACGGCCGTGCGAATGAGACTCTGTTTTTCGTGCTCTTGTGAAGAGAGAGCCGAGATCACGCCAGAGGACTCTGTGGATAGTCTGAAATGGTTCGTATCCCAAAAGGAGGGTGTTGATCCCCATCATATACATCTCATCTGCAAAGGAAGCGTTCTGCATAACGGAAAACGGTTAAAGGACTATGGTGCCACTGACTGGTTGTGTTCATAGAATAGGCGTGTCCATTGATTCGCTGATTCACGTGGTGGTGAGCAGAGAGAAGGCTGGGTCCAATCCTATCCCATCTCCCAGAAAACAGGACGATGGTGTTCACTCTCCTTCTTCGGCCCGTTCTGTTGACCGGCGGAAAGCCGCTGATTCGCCGTCAACGGACGGGGACGAATATGGAGAAACTATGATTTCGTCCATCATTTCCCATGTCTTTGGCGACATGATCGATTCTGCCAAGCGGAATGAAACGATCGTCGTGGATACAAAGAGTATCACCGATTTTCTCGCCGCGGAGCCCTCTGTTGTGAAGACCGCTCTGCAAACGCCGTTGCTTCAGGACATCCTCAGCGACATTTCGTTCGTGAGGCAGCTGCTGCTTTCAAATTCCACGATCGCCGAACTGATCGTGAGCAACCCGGGTCTGAAGGAGTTCATCGACCGCGACGACAAGCTGCGAGAGCTGACGAGCGCCATATCGGACACCACGAACTTCTGCGACTTCAAGCACCTCCAACAGATGATTGTCCAGAAAGTGGAGCACTCCATTGGAAACCAGCTGCAGTTCGACCAGAGTTCCGTATTTATATGTGTTCCTCCTTACCCGTAGAGTCAGAATGCCGCGCCCCCGCCCTCCGAGGGTAATCGCGCTCTCCTTCGCTCATCGCGTAGAACCGTCTTCTCCCAAGGAAGAGCCGCCCTCTCCTATCACAGCGCCGAATTTGTGGAACGGAAAGCAAGAGAAGAATCGCGACTGTCGCGATGGTAATGATGCCTCGCCTGCCCTCAACGGTAGACCACATTGCACTACTGTGTCAGCTGATTGCGAATCGTCCTGATATCGTTCGCGCCGTACGCCCGACATCCGTGGATGACGCGTAGTTCATGAAGAAGACTCCGATCTACAAGCGAATCGCCGCCAGCAAGCCCGAGCTGCTGGACGAGTTCCTGAAACCCGAGAGGATTCGGTTGATGGGGAAGCCGGAAGTGATTCGTGCCCTCATCAAGGTCGATGTTGCTCTACAACGCACTATCCGCAAGAAATGATTCATCTGTTTTGTAACAAAGACGAGTATTGTTCTTTTGAAGATGGGTTCTCCTTCGCTGTCGCTTGCTTTGTTTGTACAAACTCCAACGCCTGCTCCTGCGTCGTCTTCTCGATTCGCGACGCCTCGTTCTTCACCGTTATCCGATAGAAGTGCGTCGCCACGCGCAGAATCTCCGGCTTGAACGTCGTGCAGAAGATCTGACACCTCTCCCCCTGCTGCTCGTTCTGCTTCTTTATCAGCTTCGCCACCATCTCGCGGTACTGCGTGTCCAGCTCCGCGTCCACCTCGTCCAGCAAATAGAACGGCGCCGGGTCGGTTCGCTACTCCTTCAACCCGCCCCACGACGCTACCTGAATGGCGAAGATCAGCGCCAGCGCCACCACAGCCTTCTGCCCGCCCGACAACTGACCCATCTTCTTCTCCTCGCCGTTCTCGAAGCTCACGCGAACCCCAATACCGCTGTACGCGTCGCTCTCGGGCGTTTCCTTCTTCATGACCAACTCTGCGTTTCCGCCGTTCACCATTTCCTGAAACGCCTCCTTGAAGTGGAACCCCACCTGCTTGAAGGTCCTGAGGATCGCCTCGTTCTTGCGCTCGTCCAGCGTCTACCCTTCACCCCTCCACGCACGCATACGTCGATCAGACCGCGAATGCTCTCAATGCCCTTCTCCAGCTCGCTCAGACGCTTCTGGAACTCGTCTCGCTAGGGGTGACGCAGCACGCCGGCACTCACACGCTCGCTGAAGAGTAGGTACTGGTTCATCGCCTTGCGGTTCACCTTGTCGAACTTCAGCAGGTGGTCGTTCGCCTTGTTCAGCAGGCTCTTCAGACGACTCTGACTGTAGTCGCGATACCGCTCGGCTCCCGCGGGGATGCTGCTGATCGCGCTGATGTCGCGACGCTTCTCCTCCAGCAGGCCGAGCAGGTTGTTGCGCTTCTGCAGCAGCTCCTGCATCCGGTTGCGCAGCGTGCTGATCTGGCCCTCCAGCTCCTCCTCCTTCTTCCTCGCCTTCTCCTCGTTCGCCGCCTCGCTCTCCTTCTGCTGACGAACCGTCGCCAAGTGCTGCTCCAAGCGCTCCTCCTCCTCCTGCGCCCTCGCCAGCTCCTCCTTCTTCTTCGCCAGCAGCGCCTCCTGCTTCTCGAGCGACTCGCTGGAGTTCGCTGCGTACACCGTCACGTCCAACGCTGGCGTGGTCTGCGCCGACGCCGTCTGCTCGATGTCGATCTACGCGTCACTGCCAAAACTCGTGCGCACCAGTGACTTCCGAATCATCATCAGACGCGTCTCCGTCTTCACCTTCTCCACGCGCAGCTCCTCGCTCCTCTTGCTCTTCTCCGCCAGCTCCGCGCCCACCTCGCTCACCTCCTGCTCCAGCGCCGCCAGCGCCTCGCTCGACACGCTCTCCAGCGGCTCGTCTCGCTCCTTCTCCAGCTGCTTCAGCGTCTCCGTCGCCGTCTGCAGCGCCGTCTCCGCCGCCTTCACGCTCGCCGCCAGCTGGTCGCGCCGCTCGGCGCCGCGCTGAATACGGTCCACCACCTCGCGGTCCTCGGCGAGCGTCGACGCCATCGTTGTGGTGATCAGTCGCAGCGCGGAGGTGATCTGCGTCTCCTGGGTCAGCAGGTCCAGTTCTTGCTACGCGTCAAAAATCGGGGCGATTTCTACGCGATGGATCGTCTCCAGCTTCTGCTCGTTCTCCTTCTGCTCGTCCTGCTTGCGCCGGATCCGCTCCTCCTTCTCCCGAACGCTCCGCCACGCCCGCAGACGACTGCTCCGGCTGTCGAAGTAGCCACCGCGCATGGCGCCGCGCTTGCCCACCTTCTCGCCGGCGATCGTCACGCAGTTCATGTTGTACTGGCGAGCCACCTCCGTCGCCGTCTCCAGGTCCTGACACAGCAGCGTGCGTCCGAACAGGTACTCCATCACCGGCTTCAGCGCCGCCTCGTACTCGATGCAGCGCAGCAGCGGGAAGCACCGACTGTCGTCGGGGTAGGTCGGCGCCTCCGTCAGCTCGCGCAGCTGCTCCAGCGGCAGCAGCGTGATCCTGCCCCACTTGTGCGCGCGGTACTGCGCGATCACCTCGGAGGCCACCGCGTCGTCGCGCACCACCACCTGGAAGAGGCGCGCGCCCGCCGTGTTCTCCAGCGCCGTGACGAACTTCTCCTGCTTCGGCGTGAACAGGCTGGCGACGGGCCCCAGCACCGCCGACGGGTCGCTTAGCGCGAGAGAGGGCAGCGCCTCCAGCCCGCTGCGCAGGTCGCTGGCGATCTACCCGTCATCGCGCCACATTCACTTTACCAGACGACTCAGGTCCTTCTTCTCCTTGTCCATCGCCGCGCTCTCCGCCTCGATCTCCTGCGAGCGCTCCTCGTTGTCGCGCCACACGCGCTTGCGCTCGTTCACCACGCTCTCCAGCGAGTCGCGGATCGCCTGCAGTTGGCTCTGCAGGGCACTCTTGCGCTCGTTCAGCTCCTGCTTCTTCGCCTCGCGCTCCCGCGTCGACTTCTCCAGCGCCGCCTGCTCCTGCTCCTGCTGCCCCGCCTGACGCTGCAGCGACGCCACGATCGCCTTCTTCTTCTCCACGTCCACGCGCAGCGGCTCGATCTCGCGTTCCATCGCCGAGCGTCTCTCCGCCTCCGACGCAAATCCTTGCCACCGCTGAATGCGGGTCTTCGCCGCGAGCTGCGTGGTCAGCGTGGAGTACTTGGTGTCGAGCGCAGTGGACGCGGCGACTAGCGACTATCCGTCAATCACGCTCACAGCACGCACGTTCAACTCGGGCAGCACCGCGCGATTCAGTCGACCCTCGCACTCGTCGCGCTCCACCTCCAGCCGGCGCTTCTCTTCCACCGCCTGCTTGCGCTTCTCCTCCTGCGCCCTGAAGCCGCCCTTCATCTCGGTCAGATCCAGCTCCAGCGAGGTGACGTCGCGCAGCAGCGCGCGGCGGTCCGTCTCCATTTGGGCGAGCGTGGTGGTGATCGACGCGCACTCCGCCTCCAGCGTGGACTCCGAGTCGCGTGCCTGCTCCAGCGAGTCGCGTGCCTGGTCGTACTGCGCGTGGAGGTCCGCCAGCGTGTCCGCCAGCGACTTGCGATTCACGTTGCACCGATTGATCTACGCGTGAGGCGTGGGGTTCAGCGCCACCTCCTCCTCCTTCTCGCGAATGTCCGCCGAGGCGAGGAAGTACACGCAGATGCGGCGCTCGCGGTCGTACTGCTCGTACTCCTCCAGCGCGTCCTTCTCGGTCTCCAACTCCTACGCCTCACTCGGCGGGCTCTTCCTCACCTTCAGACTGCTGTTCATCTCGCCGATGAGATCGCGCACCTGATCCACTTTCAGGTTGGTGTCGTCCAGAATGGCGTTGGACTCGTGGCGCCGCTCCTCGTACACACGCGTTCCCGCCACTTCCTTCAGCAGGCGGAGACGACCCTCATCGGACAGCTCGCACAGCTGCTTGACGCTTCCCTGCTCCACCATATAGTACGGGTTGTCGCGCGAGAAGCCGGCAGTCTCCAAAAAGCTCTCCATCTCGTTCTACCCGTCAAGCGCGAAAACGAAGGAAACCTTGGTGTAGAGTTTGTTGTTGACGTAGAAGGAGTCGTTCGAGCCGCTGATAGTGCGGCGAATCACCACCTCGTCGGACTCAATCTAGAGGAGACGCCCTCGCAGAAACGCTTACTGCAAAACGCTCGTCGGAGTTGTCGAAGACGATATCCACGCGCGCCGTGGAGACCGCTTCGTGACGCCCTTTCTAGCCGTAAGCACGCGACCGCGTTCCAACGTAAAACAGATCCTTCATGTGCTCCTCGTCGATTTTCAGGAACTTGGGACTCAACACGAACTGGATGGCTACCATCAACACCACGACCCATTTCGTACCCTTAAAAAAGTTGGACTTGCCCGAGCCATTCACTCCCACTACGTGTGACAGTCTCACAACAGACCGACAAATCGCGTTGATTCCCGGCTCAAAGAGGTCAGGATTCTCCGCTTTGCTGTAACTGCCGAATCCCTGGATAATGACCTTCTTTATGTGCATGCGGAAGACGGATTATGAAACGGCACCGGGTTTTGGCGGCGAGTTTGAACGAAGTCGGGCGTTTCGCTCACTGTTCTCGCCCAGAAAAGAATGGAATTTCACTACTACGAGACAGAGGGTCGTGCGAAACCTGTTCTGCCGATAGTGGACTCCGATTTGGGCGTAGGACCGACTCGGTTGGGGCTGGGGTTATCGAATAGATAAACGAGAGCGTGTTCTCTTTTCTCTTTTCAGAATTCATAAGCTACGAAAAGCGGAGAGTGGTGAGCAGCACCGACCTGGAGCAGAAGTGCGTTGGCTTGTGACTTTCCTAAGGAGGTAGGATGGATCAAGCGGGATTTGAGGTTGGATTCAAGGTGCTGGAGTACCTGTACCCGAAAGTGAAGGCGGGGAAAAGACCGACCAAGCTGCTGGAAGTGCTCCAGTTCATCAGCTCGTCCTGCTGGAAACTGCTGTTCGGTCGGACCATCGATTCGTTGGAGAAGGGGACGGACAACGACAACGAGTACATTCTGACGGACTACAAACCCCTGTGTAGCAAGTTCATTTCTGTTCCAGCGGTATCCACTCCAGTCCTCACTCATTGCGTAGGAGCTGGGAGAGTTTAGTTGCTGTTCCTTCGTGGGTGGCATTATTCGCGGTGTTATGGTTGCTGCTGGTTTTCCTTGCACGGTGACAGCGTACGATATGAAGGAGGAGGATAAGGACGGATATGCCATGTTTTTACTGCGCCTAGAGAGCTCTTGAGCTGTACCATGCCTCTGTTTCCCACAAACACAACACACTTCTAATTTGTCAACTAGCTGCGCAATCGTATTCACACGGTTCTGGATCCGATTCAGTTTGTTCCGGATCGCGTTTATCACTGCACCCCTTTTCGGATCCTCCAATGAACACACCTCCGGCGATATGGCATCGATCACAACCTTGCAGGGACCCAATTCGGAGAGGGACATGATGGTCAGCGGAGAACGGCTGGCTTGACTGCAGCGAATCGTCAGCTACACATGACGGAACGCAAATGCACACCACGGATACGGTGGTTAAACTGGCTGCGCCGCAACGCTCCCCGCCATACTGGAACGTAACCTGCTTGTTGTTCGGCGAGTCATACCGATACAGGGATCTGCGGCTCATGATACGCCTCTGGCATTACCCAACACACTCCGTTATCTCGCGCGGACCCTGCTGGACTCTTGCCACGGTCTTGAAGAGATCGATGTAGTATGTGTGCTTTCCGTTACTGTACTCGTGGGGTTCTCTTCCCAGCTTTGACAGCGCTTCTGGAACTACGATGAATCCACTTCCAAAAGCACACTCTTCACCGGCACGGGCGCTTCCGAGCACTGGACGGGATGGAGGCGAGATCGTGGTCTGCCGTGGTTTCGGCGTCGCTGCATGTCTTCAGCTGGAAGTGCGAGAGAGGGTATGCACAACAAGCACAGAAGGAAGAGAGAATGCGCTAGCAGAGTCATAATCTGACATCGGTATGACAGAGAATGAAGCGTCGTAACGTCCTTTGCATTTCAAATCAGAGCTAGAGAGAAGAGGAGTTGAAGGAAGTGTGGAGTATCACTTGCTTGTGTTTTGGCGACTGTAGTGAAGCAAAGCAAGCCAAATTGGAACAACAAACAAAGAACAAGGCCATCGTTCATTCTGTGAGGAGAGTGGTGTGCGTGTGATGATTAGGTTCTCCAGTATCTGCGCTCAAAGAAGCACATCGTTGTACTCATGGGAGCGGGAGTGAGCGTGGATTCGGGGATTGCGGACTTCCGTTCCAGGGTTGTCGCTTGTTATCCTGATAACGCAGTAGAACGGCTTCTTTCAGCAAGTGAAAGACACAATTCCGTCGTGCTATTCACCCGAGGACGTATTCGATTTGGACGTCTTCAAGGAGGACCCGTCCCTGTTCTACCGCTCCATTCAAGTCATTGCAAAGAGTTGAGAACTTGTGTTGAAATGGATCGTAGAGTCGTATCAGCCCTCGTTGACTCATGAGTGGCTGCGGAGGATGCAGAGCGAGCGACACAACATTCAGCACATTTTCACGCAGAACATTGATAGTCTTGAACGCTGTATCGACTGTCCCATCACCTATCTTCACGGTGTTCTCCGACAGGGCCACTGCATTCGTTGCCAGTATTGCATTGCGTTCCATCTCCACGTAGGCGTGCCACCGACCCCTCTCTGTTGCAGCAGCACTACGAATCGGGGACTGTGTGCTACTGTTCCTGTGGAAGTGTAGTGAAGCCCGATATCGTCTTTTACAAGGAATGCGTGAATGAGGAGTATCTGACGGAATTGTCGGAAGAGGCGAAGACGTGTGATTTGCTTCTGGTTTTGGGGACGTCGCTCTCTACGTATCCCGTATCGGAGTGCATTCAATTGTTTAACGATTGTGATTTGGTATTCGTTTCCCCTTCCTCTTATGTAGATGGTTATTAACAAGACGTTCGTCAGGATTCCGCAGCGTGACTCTCCTCGCCTGACTGTACAGATTCTCGGATCGTTTCGAGAGGTGTTTGGAGAGGGTGAGGAGGAGTGTTCATCCGATGCATCACTCGTTGAACGCCCCATTACGCTCGCCGTTGCACTTGAGAGTGGAGATCACGAGGGTGCTTGTGGAGATCACGAGGGTGCTGGTGAAGAAAACAGCGCTGAAATGAGTGTTGGAAAGGAAGGTAGCACCACAGCGAGTACCAAGATTAGTCCCCTCCACACGAATTGCGCCTACGTCTTGACTGTATTCCTCTATTCTTAGTCTAACTCACAGGACGGAGTGGTGGTGAAGCGGAAATACACGGAATCATGGTCCTTCGTGTGCGTTGTTTGTTCGTGACAGAAATCGGGCGTTTCCTTGGTTCACTGTGATTGTGTTTCATTGTTTTCGCGGAGGAGAGAATGCTGGAAAGCATTATTTCGAAATTCCTTTATCTTCCTCCGGAGTGCACGTACGACAAGCATGAGAATGGGCTTCAAAACTACTACTTTGAGATGTCTGCCAGGGTTTCGCCTTCTCACGCATAGAAGCAATGGAAGTGGCGGCTGTATCCCATGCGCATACATAAAGGCGTCGTGTCCCCCGCGATACACACTCCTGTATAGTCATGCAAACGCGGAAGATCTGGGCAATCTGTGGGTCCTTTTCTCGTTCACTGATCGCCGTAGCATCCCCTTCTTTCTGTGGTTGTCGAAATGCCTCTTCGTCGACGTGGTCGGTTACGACTACCCGGGTTACGGCAAGTGCACGTATGCAACGGCGCAATCGAGTTCCCTGTAGTGGCACGCCGAATGAGTCGTCGGTGAAGAGCTGCGCGTGCACCGTTTTGAACTACCTCATCGACACGATGGGCATCAAGTGCAATCGCATTGTACTGTGGGACAGCGTGATTGCCTGAAGGGTAGATATGGACACTCGCTGGGAAGTGCCGTTAGCGCGTTTTTGGCCGTGTATGCATCGAAATCGCGAGAAGAGAACGTGGCCGGTTTGATTCTCCAAGTATCGTGCTCCCAATGTGGAGTGAGCTCTAGAGCTGCTTCACATCCATCTACCGCCTCGTGTTTGACTTGCGATTCAGCGCAAAGCGAGACATGTACGAGACCATCGATATTGTACTTCCTCTCCTTTCTCTTCACCGTAGATTAAAGACGTCAACTGTCCTGTAACCTTCATTCACGGAGAGTGCGACAGCATCGTTCCCTTGTCGCATCCGAAGCGACTGTTCTCCCTTGTCCCTCCGAATCTGCGATACAGGTGCCTGTTTGTGGTGGGAGCGGGCCTTGCGGTTGATGCGTAGCCTTTGGCGGGACACAACAACATTGAATTGTACTGCTATCCAAGATCCCTTTTTGTTCACCACTTGCTTGACTTTTTCGTACGCGTGATCGGGGCTGTTAAGAATAGACGTTTGTCCGTATGTGGGAGGAGAACTCCGAGCGCGCGCGTGCGGATTCCTCTCTTGCTCATTAGTTGAATGCTCTTATGAAGCCGTCTTTGTTGGAGAGTTCAGTAATCAATCCTCTTCTCTGTTGCATTGATTCATTATTTCATACTGGATTCGTCTATCTTAGTCGTACAGTTGCTTTCCACAAATGCAGCGTATTCACAAAGATGTCAACAAGAGGTGGATTTTGCACGGATAAGTGACTCATTTGTAGAAGCAAGGGTGGGAGAGTCCGATCCGATATTAAGAGGAGTGGTGGCCCTGTCATTGCCAAGTTCAATAGAGGTACATGTTTTCGCAATATGGTCAATGCTAGATCGACCCGTTCCTCGCTCGCTCGATATCCAAGTCGATTCGTGGGTGTCTCAGGTGCCTTTGGGCGTTTTCGTCTGTTCTTCTACGTCACTCATAGGTGAGCAGTGGGAGAGTTCGACCGAACGGTCTTGGTCGCCGATCCAAAACGCGCCTAAGCGAAGACACCATGATCAAGGATCTGCCCGGAACTCAGCCGGAAATGCAGGAACTGCATCTCCCCACAATCAACAACGTGGGAATGCTTGTATGCTTTTGTTTCTCTCTCTTTTGTGTAGGAGCTCTCCAAGCTGGAGGAAATCTTCCCTCTGTGGTGCAAGGGAGTTGTCAGCACGATCACACGTCGTATCAACAGCACTTCGTCTCGTGTGTGCAATCTCAATAATGTCGTGATATACTGTAACCGCATCGTGGATGCCGTGAAGATCATCGCTCTCCAGGACCTTTCGGGAGCCGCCTTGCTGGATATAGGCGAGAGTCTGATCGATGTCGTGCATCAGGAAGTACTGTTTCTCCTTCTCCACCACGCCTAGATTTCCATGATCCACTACGAAGTCCAGAGGAACTGCTCCTCCGAAGACACGGTCCAACTCGCGTCCTTCTTGGAGTAATCGCTTCCTCTTCCCTTCACCCGATAGCAACCGCGCCCGCTCGCTCTGCGACCTCCGCGACGCGCTCAAGGAGGCCTACCACATCGAAATCGACAGCAGCTGGGTCAGCGCATCGCTCGCCTCCGACGGTGCGTCCCCCGCCAGCGCCTCATGTCTAGTGAAGGAGCAATACGACCACTTTCTGTTCCAGTGCGCCTGGCTCCTCCTCGGTCACGTGACGCTCGAGCGAAACGCCAAGCCTCGTAAGGCCTCTTCGTCCTCTGATGATGTCAGGTGCCGAGCTGCTGCGCGACGTCTCCTGGTACTTCCAGTACTGCATCCGCGTCCACCCCGGATTCGGCCGTGCACGCGGGTACCTCGGCGGCGTGTTCGCCATGAGCGAGCGCTACCTGGACGCCGTGTACTACTACATGAGCGCGATGGTGAGCGACGTGCCCTTCGAGACGCGCGAGTCGCTGGAGAGCGTGTTCGGCCTGGCGTCCCAGAAGCAGTTCGCGCTGGAGCAAGAGATGAAGAACGAGTCGGACGAGGACGCGGGACTGCTGCGCGTGCGGCTGTTCGGTTTGCGCTTCCTCAACGTGATCCGCTGCGTGTGGACGAACGTGCGGCTGTCTGAAGGACCTTATGCGCAGATCAACCTGGACAACGTGCCTCAGTACGCGGCGCGTCTCGCCTTCTCCATGCGACAGCTGCTGGCGCGGTGGGAGCGCGACGAGATACGCTATATCCTGTTCTGTTTGGGAGTGAAACGCCTTCACCGCAGTCAGCGGCAAGATTCTGCAGCGCATGATGTCCATTCTGCTGATGCTTCTGGGCATTCTGCTGCGCAACGGCGCGCTGAAGAAGGACGACGACGAGGAGCCGCACGTGATCGTCCTGTCCAACCGCGACACGCGTTCGACTTTCCTTCTCTCCTCACCGTTAGAAGCCATTCGCGTGTACAACGCCGTGCAGGTTCTGTACCAGCTGCTCTCCACGCTGTGTTGCTGCTACTGCTCCAACACCAAGCACGCCGCCGAAATCCTTCCCGCCATCGTCCTGGGGTTCCACTTCCTGGTGCTGAATCACGACCTCTTCCTGGTCAGCACGCACAAGAGCGCCACCTGCGACCAGCCCGCGCTCGACTTCGCCGCTGCCTGCGCGCCCTTCTTCACGCGCTTCCAGCACGCGCAGACAGTCGAGTGCGCGACGGCGGTGGAGGACGCGGACCTGTCCGCGGTGAACGAGGAGTACGCGGATTGCGCGGGCGTGACGGTGCTGAGCGACCTGCTGGTGGGGGTGTGCGAGGAGCCTGACGAGTAGCTGTCCGCGCTGCCGACGCGCGAGATGGTGAGCGAGACCAGTCTGCAGGGCGTGCGCGAGGCGCTGCGCGAGTCCTTCCTCTGCTACGCGCTCACCATCATGACGGGCTACGGGCTGCTGGAGAACCGCAACGGCGTGGTGCACGGCGTGGGCGACGCGGCGGAGATCGCGGAGATCGCGGAGGCTGCGCAGGAGGGCGACGAGGACGAGGGTCTGGCGATGGCGGAGAACCCGCACGAGGCGGGCAGCGCGGATAACATGTTCATCGTGAAGCGTGATGAGACGCAGGAGGAGGAAGCGTCGGAAGCGTCATCAGAATCCTCGGGAGCGTCGGACTCGTCGGAGAGCGACTCAGACACGTCGTCGGAGGTACCGAGAAGAAGCCAGCAGCGCGTGATCACGATGACGCGCAACACGCACGGACTGACGCGCGAGCAGAAGATCCACAACGAGGCGGTGGAGCTGGTGAACCGCCGCAAGAAGGGCGGCAAGACGTACGCGCGCCCGAAGGGCATGGACACGCGATGGACCATCGTGCTGGACGGACAGAATGTGGCAATGCACTTCAACAACAAGTCCTTCGTGACGGAGGCCATCATGCTGGCGATCCAGTACTTCGAGGACCGCGGATTCCGAGCCTACGCCATTCTCAAAGACTTCGTAGTGGAATCGCGCGATCGCAGGGGAAGGGACGGGAAAATCAACTACCAGCTTCCGGACGACCCAGAGACCCTGCGAAGAATGAAGGACCAGGGAAAGATTTACACCAGTCCCGGATTCAACCATGACGACTCCTTCGTGATTGAAAGCGCAATTCGTGACAACGGGCTGATCGTGTCGAACGACCTCTACAGGGACTACGCGAACAACATGAAGTTCGAGCTGGATTACGCTGTTCTCCAAAGCCGCATCATTTCGTACAGCTTCATCAACAACAAGTTCACGCCGAACCCCGAGTTTGAGTATCCGACGTATCCGGACGACTTCTCTGATTCTAGCGACTGATCGTCTTCCGAAGCCTGCGTTGTTCTTGCCTCCTATGTACGCGTTTCGCGTTGTGAAGAAAGGGGTGGAGTGTATTTGGAGGTGTTCTGTTTGTTTCAGTGGCTAGGAGACGTTTTTCAGAGTCCATTTGTGATATAGGAGTCGTTGCTCCCTTCCTCTTCGCAATGGCGAAACGGACTCTCACCTCCGCTATCGTCAACAGAAACGCTTTTCGAAGCGCGTGGAGCAGAGACAACGCGTCGAATCCCCATTCCGTACAAGGCTACGGGAGTTTTATGCACGAAACAGGTGCCAAATACATAGTGTTTTGATGCGCGACGACATAACTGTACCCGTGACCAACAATTCAAAAACTATCTATCTCTCATGAGCAAGTTCATCACTCTCGCTTTGATCCTATCTGTAGCGCTGTCCGCAAGTAGCTGCTCGTCTGTACGACTGATTTGTAGCCTGTGGTACTTACAAGAGCGCCTGCGGCCAATCTATCTTGACCTCCTATAGTGGTATTACGACCGCGTATGTCAGCTGCAGTTTGAACGGTTTTGTGAAGAAGGTGGAGGTCAAGCAGAACGTCTACGCTGCTGCGAGCTGCCAGGGAGACTCTGCCGTGATTTTCAGATACAAGTACGAGACCACCAAGAAGGCCGATGCTACCAACAAGTGTATGACCTTCCCAAGTGGTATAACGGTTAGTGGATGCTACGTACGACGCTCTTCTTAAGAGCACGACGATGAAGAGCAACGATCTTGTGGCTTTCGGCAACTTCCATTTCACTTGCACTCCCGCTGTGAAGAAGGGAAAGACCTACGACATCAATGACATCACCTGCACTCTCGCGGGTCTTGATATGTTCAAGGCAATGAAGTCGGCCGTTGGCAAGACGAGCGATATGAGCGCCAAGTTCAATGACAAGGAGCTGACTATGATCTCTGGTGCTTACACGGGCACTCTTACCAAGAGCAGTGGCTTCTGGGGTTGCTTCCAGGTGTGGAGTTTGATTCTCCTGATTGTGGTTATTATCGTGATTATCCTCCTCATCGTCCTCCTCATCGTGAAGTGCACCTCCAAGAAGACGATTAAGAAGAGCAGTAAGTAAGTTCGCTGTTCGTGTCTGTTTGTTGGACTGCGCTCGGTAACAAACACGGAACTGATACATGGCATCTATTTCCTTCGCGTAGTGCTCCTGGACCACGGTTCTCCGCAACTTCATCGTGGCGGTCAGCTCGCCTCGTCCGATCGTGAACTCTTCCGGGAGAATACACCACTTGCGGATTTCTTGCGCACGGCTCACCGCCACCTTGTTGTACTTTTCGACGATGCCGTCGATGTACGCCTTCACCTTTTCGTCCGTCATCGCCTCCTCAATCGTGACCGCCGTCGATCCCAGTCCCGCGAGGAACTTCTTCACGTCGGGCGCCAGTCTGTGCGTTGACTCTCCGTCGGGATTCAGCTCGCAACGGATGCAGATGAGCAGGGAGATGAACTTGCGCTTGTCGCCGATCGCGATGCACGAGCTGAAGATGGAGGCCAGCTCCATCACCTTGTTCTCGATGATGATCGGCGATATGTTTTCGCCGCCGGCAGTCACAATCAGCTCCTTGATTCTCCCCGTCACCTTCAAGAACCCGTCCGCGTCCTTCTGACCCTGGTCTCCCGTGTGAATCCACCCCTCCCCATCGAGCGTCCGAAGCGTGTCCTGCGGCAGCTTCAGATAGCCCATCATGGTGTTCCGTCCCTTGTACATGATCTCGTGGTTCTGGGGATCCACGCGAATCTCGATTCCAGGCATCGGAAGACCGACCGTGCCAATCTACGTCGTGACGCTCTTCTCTCGCAGCACACCTTCCACCTCTGCTCCACGGGAGAGCACGTGCAGATCGGAGCCGTCGCCTCGCTCTGTCCAAGAAGATCGTAGATGGGCATGTCAAAGGAGGCGAAGAACCGAAGCGTCTCTTCCGTCACGGGCGCTGCGCTTACCACGAGCGTGCGGCATCTACTGCTCAACACATGCGCCGACTCCTACTCATCGAGTCCCAGTCCCTTCCGAACGTTGTCGAACACGAGTTTTTTCGCCAGCCCGTAGAACCACGGCTTGCGGAGCGTGCAGCCGTACTGACGCGACATGGCGGTGGAGTAGCCGATCTTGCGCGCCCATAGCGCGATCTTCTTCTTGAAGCTGGAGTTCTTCGCGCCGATGGCGGTCACGCCCTCCATCATCTTCTCGTAGACACGAGGCACCGCCACGAACACCGTGGGCTTCGCCTTCTTCATCGTGGTGGTCAGCGTGCCCCGCAGCGCGTCGGGCTGCGCCATGTACACCGTGATGTGGTGGAAGAGGCAGATCATCGTGTCGACGTACTGCGCGGCGACGTGGTTCAGCGGGAGGAAGCCGACGATGCGCTCGTCGCCCTGCAGACCGATGGTGGACTCGATCGCTCTGGCGTTGTAGGTGCAGGCGTCGTGCGAGCACATCACGCCCTTCGGCTCGCCCGTGGTTCCGGACGTGTAGATGAGCGTCGCGCAGCTGCCCGGGTGCGTCTGCGCGATGCGCGCGTCGACGTCCGAGTCCGGCGTGGTGGCCCCGAGCTGGATGAACTCCTCCCACGTGTACACGCGAGCGAACGAGTCGTCCTTCACGACGGGCAGCGCCTCGTCCTGCCAGTACACCACGATCGCCTTCAGCTGCGGCAGCGTCTCGCGAATCGACAGGATCTTGGTGAGCTGCTTTCCCGACTGGCAGACACACACGACCGCCTCCGCGTGCTCGAGCACGTACTTGCACGACGCTTCGTTGTTGGTGGTGTAGATGCCGGCGGTCACACCGCCCGCCAGCCAGGTTCCATGGAGAGCGAAGTGGTACTCGGGAGAGTTGAAGCCGATAATGCCGACACTGTCTTTGTAGTTCAGGCCAAGATGGAGGAGGGCTTTTGCAAATAGAAGGGCGTTTTGGTAGTATTCTGTGTAGGTGTATGTGCGGTCGTCCTTGCTCACAATGGCGGGGAGATTTCCGTATTCCGCACAGCACCGCTTAAACTCCTATGCACTCACTGCTACGAAAGTACGCCATACTTTGCACAACGTGGTGGGCTCCGGGTTGAACCCGCACTGCTCATTGCGGCGGATCTCGATAACATCGGTCTTAACAAGAGCTCTGTATTTGTCAGGAAGAACGGTTGTCATGAGGGATGACGAAATGAATTGTTTTGTGGTGAGGAGCACTTCACGTGGACGACGTCAGTGCTTACGACAGTCCACAATTGGGTCCAAACAAACAAGAACGACCCAAAACCGTTTCTCACCCAGGGAGTCGGAAAGGAAAGCGGGGCTGTCAAGCCAAGACATATCCCATCCCACTGGACCAAGAACACCAATGCCGGAATGATCACGTCCCAAAGTCCTCCAGCGGCTATGACGCACCATCAAAGCACCGAATCACCACACGGAATGGAAAGAAGCATCATTCTTCCTCTCTCCTCATTCCAAAAATAGAGCCGATTTTGACGTCTTCTCTTTGGTGTCGTATTTCTAGAACCTGTCAATAAGAACCGTTGTTTGTAGGGGCGTTCGTAGTGATTCGCCGATCTATAGAGAATCATGCCAAATGATTACGCTTTTGTGGGTCCTTACCGTTTGGAGGAGACACTGGGAGCAGGATCCTTTGGCAAGGTTAAATGTTTGAGCTGGAGCGGTGATGCTCATTTGTAGTGGCAACGCACATGCCAACGGGGATCAAAGTCGCCATCAAGATTCTAAGCAAGGAGAAGATTAAACAGCTGGAAATGTCTGAAAAGGTGAAGAGAGAGATTCAAATACTCCGATCCTTTAAACATCCACACATCGTTCGTCTGTGCGTTTTGCGTCTCTCTGTTCTGATGGTTTAGATACGAGGTCATTGACACGCCTTCCGATTTATTCCTCGTCATGGAATACGTTCCGGGAGGCGAGTTATTCGACTACATCGTCCGGAAGGGGAGGGTTGTTTTCTCCGAGTTGGTCTCATGTGCAGCTACCTGAGGTCGAGGCAAGACGCTTTTTTCAGCAGATCATCAGTGGAGTCGAGTACTGCCACAACCACAACATCGTGCACCGTGATCTGAAGCCAGAGAACCTTCTCCTCGACGAGCACAACAACATCAAGATTGCCGATTTCGGTCTTGCCAACTGGCTCGTGGATGGCAACTTTCTCGATACGTCCTGCGGTTCGCCGAACTACGCTGCACCCGAGGTCATTTCCGGACGCATGTACGCGGGGCCGGAGGTCGATGTCTGGTCCTGTGGCGTGATTCTCTACGCGCTGTTGTGCGGTCGCCTGCCCTTCGATGACGAGAACATTCCCGCCCTTTTCCGAAAGATCAAGAGTGGTCGTCGAGAGATGGGATTCACGAGTAGACGGCGTCTATCGTCTCCCCAGCTTCCTCTCCAAAGGAGGCCGCGACATCATTCCCGAGATGCTGATGAACGACCCGGTGAAACGCATCACCATTCCGGAAATCCGAAAACAGCCGTGGTTTTTGGTGAACTGTCCGCCGTACCTCCAAGTGCCGTGGGAGGAGTACCAGAAGAAGAACATGTAGCTGCGGAAGGAGTTGTTTATGTTTAGGACGGTGCAGGTGAATAAGCCCGAATTTCTGGAATTGCTGATGGAGGGGCCTTTTAAGGGCATGGATCGTTCCGCCGTGCTGGCTGCCGTGACGGACGAGAACCACACATCTGCCGTGAAGGTGACGTACGAGCTGAAGCTGGACGAGGCGCTGAAGGCGGAGCGACAGGTGCAGATTCGAGAGAGCGCCGCGGACCCGCAGGAGGAGGTCGTGGAGTCGAGCGGGCGAAGTAGGCGTTGAGGAGGGGGTTGAGGAGTAGTTCGGAATCAGAGCTTGAACGACACCAGTCGATGATGAGGGTGATGTTGACATGTAGTGATCAAGACGAAGCGGTGGTTCCTGGGCGTGCAGTCGAGGAAGGACGCTGCGGTGATCATGATCGAGGTGTGCCGAACGATCCAGCTGCTGGGATATGAGTGGTTTTTGGAGAACGAGTACCAGATTCGCTGCAGGCAAAGGATCCATCTGAACCACGTGGACCACATGACGGAAATGCGGCTACAGCTGTACAAGGTGCAGGAGCACGCCTACCTTCTGGATTTCCAGAAGCTTGATGGAAACGTCTGTTCGTTTATGCATATGTGCGGTACTGTGATTGATCAGTTGCAGAAGGGACTTTCAAGGAATGCCCAGCTGATGTGTAGGGAGTGGCTCCGTTCTTTCATCATTAGCTCATGTAACGATGAAGTCTGGTTAGTGTATATTACTACGCGTGTTTGTTCCTCGATCGGAGCGTCCTTTCTCTTTGATGGAGTCAATTCTCTTCGTATTGCCAGCGACAGTATTCAAATGATTTGTCTTTGTGTATCGCTTCTACTCGCCGTGCTGTGCCAATCCGCAGTCGTGGAAAAGGTGTGGATTCGTCCTTCAGAAACAACGGGTAACACTGTTTCGCTTTCCTCCTCGTCGCCGGCAACGGTGTTGATATCGTCGCTACAACAAGCAATGGAGATCGGATTGCGATTCTGTCCCCCCACTCCCAATATGAAGTCGTGTTCCTCCTCCAAATTCACGCATAGATACGATATTGCGTTTGTGGTCAAGGGGATGAATCACGAGTCCCTCCAGTTCCATCGTCAATTCCAGGCATCCTCCACGGACTGCTCATCCGTCAGCAGTTCTGTCTTTTCGGACGGAGACAGCTACTGGTATGCGACCCAGGGCAAGTATTCGGTCGTCATCAGCGTTCACGACTCCTCGCCCTACGCGCTCTTCTCCACATCCTATTCCCTTGTCATCGTCCGTCCCTCTTCTCTCCAGTTCCAAGTCGGCTCCACGCTATCGAACGGTCAGAGCGTCTCCCAAGAAACCCTCAAAGAAACCCCCATTTCCCTCTCTCTTCCTTCTTCCATCGTTCCCACATCCGTGCGGTGGATAGTTGACGGCGCGGAAGCCGCCTCCACCACGAAGACGTCGTGATCTCGTCGCCGTCTCAGGACTAGACACGCCCTCCGCCAGCCCCAGCTCGCAGGGGGAAAGCACACCGTCACCGCCTTCGTGTACACGGAAACCTACGGGTATCCCGAGTACGCGCACTCCGTCTCCTTCGTCGTCACCACGCCCGAGGAGCCCGTTGTGACCCCCACGCCAGTGGACCCTGTTGTGACCCCCACCACTCCACCCCACGTGGCGCCGACAGTTCCCCCCAAGTCCGAAGAGAGCAACGACTACTGCGGCGACGGCTCGTGCAACAACGGCGAAACCTGTTCCTCCTGTCCCGTCGACTGTGGACTCTGCAACCCCTATTCCTGTTCTCCACAGCACTGCGCGCTGCCCTCCTGTCTGTGCGCGCGCACCACCCACCCCACGGTTTCCGACCCAGCGAACACTCCGCAGTTCGTGACGATCACATGGGACGACGCGCAGACGCCGACAACCTTCTCTAGCGTGATGAACGTAGCGCGATCCACGGCAGTAGGTGTGGGGTGAGGGGCTCACGCGAAGGCGCGCGACACGTTCGGGTGTCGTCCCAAGATGACGTTCTTCACGCAGACGAACGACAACCAGTATCAGTTCACGAAGCAGCTCTTCTTGGAGGGCCATGAAGTCGCGATCCACACGGTGAACCACGACACACAGAGCGACTCCGACAAGACGAAGTGGGAGCGCGAGATCGTGAACGCACGGGAGTACCTTGCGCGATTCGGTGCGTCCAATCATCTTGCGTAACGCATAGCGGGCATCCCCGAGAAGGAGATCGTCGGCTTCAGAGCGCCTGACCTCAAGTACAACGACGCGATGCTGGACGTGCTGCGCGAACGCGGCTTCCTTTACGACAGCAGCATTCCGTACGAACCCACCACGCCCGACCTGTACTTCCCGTACACGCTGGACTTCGGCGCGATCGAGCAGCACTGGAAGCAGAGAATGGTGTCCTTGCCGCACTCGGCGCTGTGGGAGGTCCCGCTGCCCGCGCTGACCGACGAGACCTTCGCCGCTGTGACGATCCAGGACCCGCCCGGCTCGAAGGAGCAGATCGTCGCTCTGCTGAAGCGCAATTTCGGTTCGGTTTCGGGCAGCGCGTGATCTGTAGATCTTCACTACAACGGCGATCGCGCGCCTTTCGTGATTGGTCTCACCGCGTCGTGGCTGCTCCAGGACGAACAGCAGCGCAACGCGGCGCTCGAGGTGCGTGTGGCGATGGTGCGTGAAGGGTAGGAAGTCCTCCAGTACATAGCAGGGAAGAGTGGCGTGGTGTTCGCATCGATGGCGGAGGTCGTGAAGTACATGAAGTCGCCTCAGTCTCTTGACGCGATGAGGCAGCAGCAGCACACGTGCGTTTCCTCCACGCCGGTGTAGGAGCGAGTGGGTCGTGTGAGGCGTAGTCCGGTCGAGTCCTTGTGTGGCTCCGGCACCATCAACACGTGTTACTACTCCTCCGTAATCGATGTGCGTTGGATGAACGGCAGAGAAACTTCCAGACGTGCGAGCAGTGTCCCGACTATTACCCCGGAGAAGAGCCCTCCTCGTCCACCATCGGCACCGTGGCTCCGGAGAACCAGTGGCAGGGCATTTACAACACGGCGAACGAGCAGCGCTGGGACGGCGGGTTCTGCTCCTCCGTGTCGGTCTCGAACATGGGGACGAAGGCGGCGACGTACTTCGAGGTGAGCGTGGAGTGCGGCGGTGTTGGGTAGATCACCTTCACGACGAAGAACTGCCAGCTGACCACGGTGTGGGGACTGCGCATCAAGACCTCCAGTCAGGGGAAGTACGTGGTCGTTCCGGACCGGAGCATTCTCATCAAGCCGGGGAAGGTGAGGGCGGTCAGAGCGGTTGAGTGGTAGGAGTACTCGCTGGCGGGCATCTGTGGCAAGACGAACCAGAAGTACACCATCTCCGCCTCCGTCGTGTTGTTCGAGGAAGCGCCGTCGTCTCTTTGTTCCAAAGAAACTCCTATGTACCGAGATAATCACAATCCTGGTTTCAAACAAACACAAACACCCAAAGTAGTCATTGAGAACGCCGATATCTACGCATGAAAAACGAAGTCAGAAGCCACTGTTCCAAGTAATGTCGCTCTGGGACCGAAAGCCGATGGGAAGATAGCAACTGGTCAGCTTCGGCATATCTTGACATGAGTCCCAATTCAATCACCGACTAATAAGCGTGCTGTGAGCGGGGTAGGCGAAGGAATAGCTGAAACGCGAAGTCGTGGTGATGGACTCGACCTTGGGCAGGTCTACGTCGTCACTTCCTCTTCTCTTCCCCACCACGCACGATCAGACAGGAGTCTGAATACGGGACGATCAGGAAGCTGTCGAACGCGCAGGCATCGGTGCCGAACAGGATGCTGGTGAGTTCGGGGAGATCTACGCGCTCAAGCAGTCCACGCAGACGCACTCTCGAACTGGGCGTACAAGCAGTTCTGGAAGAGCCTCATCCCAAGGGTGATCGTCTTTAACTGAGGCATATCTATTCGTTACCGACGCCCCACTCCCAAACCCATGACGACTAACGAAGCCTTGTTGAAGATCCACGTCACGCCATCCATGCTTCCCATTTGAAGCGCCGAGAAGGATGTGTTGTTCTTAATGACGCACCAGCCGTAGTCCGAGAAGGACCCGTGGTTGATAAACAGGCGCGTCACCAGAGGACAGTTCGTCAGATAGAATCGACGGCTTGTGATCCGCGAGGCACACCCCTTGCAGGTGGTGAAGCTATACACTCCGATGGTGACGTTGACGAGGCGAGGGAGTCCCGTGATGTTGACGGTGACGACGTTCTTGAAACAGTCGCTCCCGATGCTGATCTCCCTCAGATTGACAAACGGGGAGAAGTCCGTCTCGGTGAAGGAGGCCTCGTTGAACGAGTTGTCTGGCACGACGATGCGCTCGACGGACAAGTCGATCTGGTCCCACTCCGCCGCGCCGGAAACCACCGCCTCCTTCCTCGCTCGGTTCTCCATCTCTCCGGCGTCTAACGGTAACGGTTGGCTTCAACGCTCACTCGAGGCAGTCCATCTCGCCACTCTCTGAAACGCGCGATAGAGAAGAATCGTCGAGAGCGAAGGTAGGTCTAGTCCTCACGACTGCTCCTCTGACCCACTCTCGAACGTGAAGGAGCGCGCGAAGGCCAGCGACTGACTGCTCCTTCTGTTTGCGTCCGTGGTGACGAGCGACGCGAGTTTGGGCAGGTCTATCGCGTCAGGCGCGTCCGACAGTCCCACTCCTCATCACCAACTCTGTGTGCATCGCGTCGCGGAAGGCGAGGGCGTTGTAGCCCATACTGATCGAAAGCAGCTCCGGCAAATCTACCGATGACGCAGCAACGCGAATTCCACCCTCCAGCACCACGCGCGTGCAGTATCGGAACACCTCGCTCTCCAGAACGACCTCCTGCAGGCACGTCAGGTCTAGTCATCACAACACACGCGTGTGGATACTCCGCAGCACCAGCGAGTCGGAGAATTCGCTCTCAGCGTCCCCAGAGAACGACTCTTCGCCGACGCGCAGTATTTCCACGCGCGGACAGTTGCTCAGAAGCAGTCTTGAGTTTTTTCCCAAGAACGAGTTCGCGCCGACGGTGAGGTTGACGAGGCTGACAAAGCCCGTCACGTTCAGCAGACTGGCGTCCACGAACGCGAACGACCCCGTCTCGATGACCTCAAGCGCGGGCGTGGCGTCGACCACCAGGAACGTGTAGCCGCTGAAGGCGAACGAGCCCGCCTGGAGGACTCGCAACGCTGGACAGTTGCGCACCGTGAGGGTGCCGTTCCCTTCGCCGAACGCGTGATCGTCTACGGTGATCGTCCTCAGCGCGTCCAGTCCCGCCAGAGTGAGATCGCCTGCTTGTGTGAAGGTGCTGTTGCCGAAGGACAACGACTCCAGCGCTGGCGCGTTCTCGATCGTGATCGCGCTGAACAGAGCGAACGAATCCACACCGAACTGGAGGAGTTTCACTGCAGGGCAGTTTCTGACGACGAAACGGCCACTCTTCTTCGAGAACGCCTCGGCTCCAACCGTCACCTCCTTCAGACTCCTCAAGTCCTCCACCACCAACTCATTCCCCGCGGTGAAGCTCCCATCCCCCAGAGAAAGCGTCTCCAAGGAGGGCACTTGCGAGAGCGTGAGCTGGTCGAAGTCCCGGAACGCGTCCTCGCCGACGGTGACTTTGGTCAGCGAGGGACAGTCGGCGATCGTCAGGTTGCCACTCCGCAAGGAGAAGGCTGTGTTGCCGACGATCACGCGCTTGAGGCTCTTCAACCCCCGGATGATCACGCTGTTCACGTTGGTGAAGGAGAACGCGCCGATGTTCACGTACTGCAGTTCGGAGAACTCGCTGAGGTCGAGGACAGGGAAGATGGTGGAGTTGCAGTGGTGGTCGAGGACGATAAGGTCTGTCATGTCCTTGGACACCAGAGAGGAGCCCAGGCAGTTTTTGAGCATGGTGAATGTTTGGGACTCGCTCTGCGGGAGGGGTTCTTGTCGCTGAAAGACGAGGCGAAGGACGACAACGACGATATTGCAGATGCCAATGAGCAAGAAGAACAGCCAGTACTTCCTGTAATTCTTTTCAGTACGCGGTTGATCGAACGGGATGCTGTTTCCGATTGGAGGCGGGGTGGGTTTCTCTTTCTTCTTGGGTGATCGCTTCTTCTTTTCCTTTTTCTCTGATCCCTTCTCGTCCTGTTCGGGTTTCTCTGTTTCCTGTTCGGGTTTCTCTTCTTCTATTACCTCTTCTTCGGACACCTCACCACTATCCACAGAAGAGGAGTCGATCGCTTCGCGCTTCACGAAAGGCTCCTAACCATCACACTCCCATCACACATGCACCTTCAACAACTCCTCCACGGACGCTCTCTTCTCCACATCCCTCACCAGACACTTCTTCACGAAGCCCACCAAATTGGAAGACCACTCCGGAGGAAAGGACAGTTCGTCCCCTTTCCTAAGCCTGCCCATAAAAACAGCGAACTCCTGATTGCACGCAGCACTCTTCCATAACGCCAGTCTCACGACAGTGAGGCCCAACGACCACACGTCGCTCTTCAGGCACGCTATTCCTCGACTCCACTCCGGAGCCGAGAATAGCGTGGTTGTCCGATGCATGACGTGTTGGGAGAGGGCACTGTCAACGGCGCACGACATCCCAAAACATCCAATCTTCACATCACCCTCCTGCGTCCAGAACAGACTGTCTGGCTGGATGTTCTACGAACTGACCACGGTCACACACCACTACGCCGTGGACAACAAGTCGATCGTGGAGCCACTGAAGTCCACTCAGAACCTGTTTGACAACATGTCGCAGTTGTTCTTTGCTGTATGGATTCTGAACACGCGCCGCTAGCGACTCGCCACACCTCTCCGTCACAAGCTACCCCTTCAGTCCACGCACAACTCATACGTAGAGAAGGTCGTTCTCATACGTCACATCAACAATCCTCACGAGATTGGGCTGAAACTCGTCCTTCATTCCCTGAAAGGGGATGTCCTCCAGGCAGTTTCTGTCGCGGACCACTTCGACCATCACGGGCGTTGTGTTCTCATTCACAGCAAAGCAAACGGAATCGCACGCTCTGTGCGTTATTGAGAGATCACACGCAAACCTGATGACGGGCTGGTCGATCGTGTAACCCGCTGGGACAAACCATGACCGAAGCTTCTTCTCCAGCGCGGGGAACGCATCCGGTTTCTCATTCTTGATACGCGCTACAGTATCTCTCACGAAGGGGTGCTAATCGTCATAGCCCTCATCCAGAACTGCCTCCAACAACTCCACCACCGACGCTCGCTTCTTCGCATCCTTCACCAGACATCGACTCACGAAGTCCACCAAGTCGCTTGACCATTTCGATGCAGAAAGCATTGGCGAGGGCTCGTTCAGCACCTGACTCATAATCTTCTCTGATGTCATCCCCGCAAACGGATTCTTGCCTTCAGCCATCTCGATGATGCTGATGCCAAGTGCCCACACATCGCTCTTCAACTCCGCGCCCTCACCATACACCTCAGGAGCCATGTACAATGATGTTCCACACACATTGTTACGTTTTGAACACGAGTGTTCCAGTTGCGCTCCCAGCCCAAAATCACTCAGCTTCATCACTCCACTCTCCGAAATGAGAATGTTATCCGGTTTGATGTCCTGCTCCATCAAACGCGACACAAATGCCTACCCGATGGATTACTCTCTTGGAATGGAGGCAATGCAGCCCAAGCAAACAGCAGCTCACGATGTCACGCACTTCATCCTCCGTAAAACCCATACCCCGCTTCACATAGGAACCCAGTGAACCATAGAAGCAGTGCTCCATCACAATCTACATGTGATCAGTTATGAAGTGTCTCACCCAATACTGTCCAGAGTAACCCGAACTATCTGAATACTCCACTGTGTACGGAGAGCAGCAGTCTTTCAGCAACCTCACTTCCTTTTCGATACTCTCTCTTCCACTGCGTAGCTTTAGCACCTTAACTGCTACAATAGCATTTGAGGTCTTGTCTTTTGCAGCGAACACTTCGCCAAAGCCCCTACTCCTCACTCACGCATTACGGCATATACCCTTCGCCAAGCATCTTAATTTTGTCATAGTCGTCCCATACACTTCTTTCCGCCACTTGTGCCATCCAAGGGGCAGCCAGAAGGAATAAATGACGGCATTGAGCCTTCTGCCATTCAAACTCATTTTGACACAGAAATCGAAAATGCTACTTTCGGGCAACACAACTGTTTCATTATACGGAGTATCTGCACATGACTCTTGTTAGATAAGGGTCTGGTGATCAGTCTCCTTTTCTATCTACTGCAATGCTCTTTTGCAACCCTTTCGATTCCAAGTAGTAGCAAGAACAACTTAAGCAAATCCATCCTCTTCACCATACACTCACCAAACAAACACGGGATCCAAATGTAGCACAACGCAACATGCCATCACGCCACCCCCTCCACCCCTCCACCCCATCTCTATCCCTCTCCATCCCTATCCTCCCTGTGATCCACACCCTCCCCTCAT
>ERZ1106948.241-NODE-241-length-27620-cov-32.523345_pt1 | contig 27620 bp, 37 predicted proteins | sample MGYA00403673_ERZ1106948 | MGnify/ENA primary metagenome ERZ1106948 (study PRJEB35170, sample SAMEA104062409) | human gut metagenome | biome: human gut; feature: human-associated habitat; material: faeces | place: Denmark | collected 2012-05-07 ...
GGGTGCTGAACAGGAGAAGGGTGCTGAACAGGAGAAGGGTGCTGAACAGGAGAAGGGTGCTGAACAGGAGAAGAAAACCGAACAAGAAAAGACTACACCCACCGCCGAGCCCTTCACGGACTACAGCCCGTTCGCCATCACCGCGGGAGAGAACGAGAGCTGCGTGCAGTTCGCGTCGTTCAACGAGTGCTTGGACGCGTACTTCATCAACGAGGAGAACGTGAAGGTGGCGGAGAAGGTGCAGAAGTGGTCCCTCAGCTCGTGCCTCACGCGTAGGTCGAAGGAAGCCATCGACAAGAAGGTGCTGACCATCAACCAGAAGCAGGAGGAGCGCATCCGCATTCTGGAGAACGAGCTGCGCGCCGTGTCGAAGCGCGTGAGCGCGCTGTTCAACAACGCGTCGATCGTGAACACGGCGATCGTGGTGGTGAACCAGTTCCTGAGCCAGGGCGTGCAGTGGGACGTGCTGCAGGAGCAGGTGCGGCAGTTCAAGCAGAAGCCCTACAACGTGTTCCACCACATCAAGAGCCTGGACCTGGAGCACAACCGCATGAAGATGGAGTTCGACGACGACGAGGAGAGTGATGAGGAAAACGACGAGGAAAACGACGAGGAAAACGAAAACGAAAACGAAAACGAAGAACGTCGCATCAACGTGGACGTGGAGCTGAGCCTGAACTGCAACAACAACATCGCCCTGCTCTACAAGCAGAAGAAGGAGATCGAGGAGAAGCTCGTGCGCACCGTCGCCCTCCCTCACGCGTAGGAGAAGACCATCGTCGCAGCGCAGCAGGCGGTGGAGGAGGCGTCCAAGCAGCAGAAGAAGGAGATCACCCACGTGGAGCGCACGCAGCAGACGGAGATCTCGCGGCGGCGCCAGAAGCGCTGGTTCGAGAAGTTCGACTGGTTCGTGAGCAGCGAGGACTATTTGGTGCTCGGCGGCAAGTCGGGGGAGCAGAACGAGCTGCTGGTGAAGAAGTACCTGCGCAAGGGAGACATCTTTGTGCGCGTGGCGCTGGGGAGTGACGCGTAGATGCACGCCGACGTGCACGGCGCCGCCACGGTCGTGATCCGCAACTACATGAGCATTCCCGCGACCGGCACCGCCATCCCCCAGTACTGCCGCATTTCGGACGTGACGCTGCAGCAGGCGGCGGTGTTCGCGCTGTGCCACTCGGTGTCGTGGGACAACAACCTCATCAACAAGGTGTACTGGGTGTTCGACTACCAGGTCTCCAAGACGGCGCCCACGGGCGAGTACTTGCCCACCGGCAGCTTCATGATCCGCGGGAAGAAGAACTACCTGGCGCCGTACCGGCTGGAGCTGGGCGTCGGGCTGCTGTTCGAGGTGGAGGCGGAGGACGCGGAGAAGCACCGCTTCGAGCGGAAGCGGAAGGACCTGACGGACGAGGCGTGGGAGCAGGTGATCGCGGAGGGTCGTCCCGGCGAGGTGGCGGACAGCGAGGGCGAGGTGGTGGAGGACGATGACGACGACGAGGAGTTCACGGTGGAGGTGATGAACGAGGTGCGCAACACGGCGAAGCCCAAGCCGGTGGTGAAGGTGCAGGCGGTGGCGAAGGGCCAGAAGAACAAGAAGTCGCTGAAGGGGACGACGAAGAAGTCGCGCGCGCAGGCGGAGGAGGAGGCGTACCTGAACGAGGGCGTGGAGGAGGAGAAGCCGAAGGGGAAGGAGATGTCTCGCGGCGAGCGTCGCAAGATGAAGAAGGCGAAGAAGTACGCGGAGTGCGACGACGAGGAGAGCAAGTGGGGGTGTGTGGAGTGTGTGACGCGTAGGCTGCGCAGCGTGCTGTACGGTCATTCGTCGATTGAGTCCATTTTGAAGGGTTCTTCAAAGGAGAAGGCTTCGGAGAAGGAAAAGGGTGAGGAGAAGAAGGGTTCTTCAGAGAAGGAAACGAACTCCTCTCAGAAAGACGAAGGAGCGGACAAAGACGACCTCCCAAACAGCGTGAGCGAGAACGCGTCGCTGGAGGACATCGACGCCTACCTGCAGCAGCTGGTCTCACTGGACGCGGCGCCCGCGCAAATCACCTGCTACACCTGCGGCAGCAGCGAGCACGACCAGGCGCACTGCCCCGAGAGCTGGCGCGTGATCGAGCACATCGACCAGAAGGAGGAAGAGAACGAGGAGAAGGAGAACGAGGAAGAGGAAGATACAGCAATCCCCGCGGCTGAGCGAGACACGAGCGATCTCCTCCTCAACTGGACGGCGATGCCGCAGGAAACGGACCGCATCGTTCACGCGATTCCCGTTTGCGCTCCGTACGCCGCGATGAGCGATTACACGTACCATGTGAAGATGACCGTGGGAAAGATGAAGAAGGGCGCGATGGCGAAGAGCATCGTGGAGCACTGGCTGAAGGGAAAGATCCCCGAGGCGCAGAAGAAGAGCATTCGGCAGATTCCCGTGGAAGACATCTCGGCGATCATCATGAACAACTCGAAGGTGGTCCTTCCTGGAGGCACAAAGGGAAAGAAGTGGAGTGTTTGTTTCATTCATTCTCCGAGGTTTCCGTTTGCTGCTCGTTTGGAATGGAGAACGCGCCAGAAACAACAGAGGAAGCGGAATCGACGCAGAGGGAAACCAGCTCGTTGCATTCGCTCCGCTCGGAAGAGGAATCGAATCAGAGCACCGGATACAGGGAATCCATGGAGGAATACCTGTTTCACATCATTATTCGCGTAAGATCGGTGGCGTGGAGTGATCTCCAGATCCTGCAGTCGGGAGCACTCGATAAATCGAAATTGTCACAGAATCTACAGAAGCAGGTGGATATGATCGAATCCATTCGCAAAAGCATGGGTATGGTCGTTCTCGCCCACTCTCACATAGAAGAGGAAGACATGTCGTCGGATGAGTTGGACGTGGACACTAGTTCGGATGAATACAACTATCTCCCTGTGGAGAACGAGCTCGAAAACTACTTCCTAAACCGAAAAATGATCAAGGAGAAGGACTACAATCCCGTCGACGAAGACGTTTCCGACTTTTCCATTACCGATGTCTCCGATTCCGAGTCCTCCGCTCAGACGGCCTTCTCTTCTCCCGAGGACGTTCTCTCTGCTTCCGAGAGTGTTCCTTCCAGTCCTAGAGACGCAACGGAGGATGCCCTTTCAAATGACGCTGTCAGGAAGGGTCTATCTCCAAACGGCACTGCTGTTTCCTTTTCGAATGATGGAAGAGTGTCTTCTCCAGTGAACGTGAATCCCTCCCCAATCAACGACATGAGCTCAACACCCCTCAACTCTATGAACACCACACTCTCCTCCCCAATCAACTCCTTCTCCTCCCAACTGGAAGAATCGCAATCACTCCAAGGCAGCGACAGAGACAGGTAAGCAGAGAAACAGGATCCCACCCCTAGCTTCGACAGCCAACTCTCCTCCACCACCGACTCCTCCGCGCGCTCCACGCACGCGCAGGTGCTGGACATCCAGTCCAACCAGGTGAAACAATGCATGAACCAGGTGGGGAAGGAGATCGTCATTCCCTCCGTCTTCGACCCCAACAATCGCGGCGTCGACTTCTTCCTCCTGCCCATCTTCTACACGCCGCAGATGTGCGGAAACGCCTTCGACTCGGCGCGGCACATCGAGAAGAACGACTACATCGCCGACCGCTACCTCGTCCTGAGCATGCTGGGCGGCGCCACCTTCAGCGTCACCGTGAAGTGCGTGGACATGCGCGGCGACGCCTCCACACACCTGTGTCTGAAGGTGCGCACTGTCGCGACGCCTCACCCATAGATTATCAAGAACGGAGACTGCTACCTGGAACAGTCGCTGGACGAGATCCGCGTGCTGCGGTACCTGAACCGGCTGAAGGGCTTCGAGAACGCGCACCTGCTGAAGCTGTACGACTTCTTCTTCAACAAGAGACATCTCATGATCGTCACTGAAGTGAGTCTACAGTCCCGCGATGACTCCTAGTTGCTGCAACAGAGTCTGTACGACTTCACGTGTCAGCTGGACAGCCACCCCCTTCTCCCCCCATATTTCACGCTGGCGCGGATCCGCATCATCGTCAAGCAGATTCTGGAGTCGCTGGAGTTCATCCACTCCCACAACATCGTGCACTGCGACCTCAAGCCCGAGAACATCCTCTTCCAGAACATCCCACTGTTCCTTCTTCTCCCGTGCCTCACGCCGTAGCGCGCAGATCAAGCTGGTGGACTTCGGCGGCAGCAACTTCATCAGCAGCCTCAAGACGCTGTCCTCGCGCCCCCTCTACATCCAGAGCCGCTCCTACCGCGCTCCCGAAGTCATTCTGGGCACGGACTGCGACGAGCGCATGGACATGTGGTCGCTGGGGTGCATCACGGCGGAGCTGTACACGCACAAGCTGCTGTTCGACAACTCCTCCATCGGGAACCTGCTCACCTCCGCCTCGGCGCTGCTGGAGCCGGTTCCGGACTGTTTGCTGCGCATGGCGGGGCTGAAGGTGCACCAGAGCAACGACAACTTCTACATCTTCCTGAAGAAGGAGGAGGTGTGGAACATCGACCCGCCTCACCTGTCGCTGGAGCGGGAGCTGGGAACGACGGATCCCGACTTCGTGGACTTCATTCGGAAGCTGCTGCGATGGGACCCGAACCAGCGCTTGACCGCCAGCCAGGCGCTTCAGCATCCCTTTATTACCTGTGAACGACCCTGTGAGCCGTACAATGTTGATGTTCATCATTTGTAAGGGTGTTTGTTGTGGTTATAGTGTGGAGTGGGAGTTTAGTTAAGTAGTGGTAGAGAGTGTTGCACTAAGTGGAAGCGTTTCTTGCAATTTATGGAAGTGACTATTGCAATCAGTGAAAGCGGTTTGTAAAAGAGACACTCTGAAAACAACACACTCACTGGAAATAGCGAGCCCTCAACTCCTTGAAGTACTACACCATCACCCACACACACAAACACCACATCGTACAAAGCACTCCCAAACTGGGCGAACATCGACTGCGCGCCGTGGTAGATGCGGGCGTTGTCCGCTATCCGCTTGACGTCGTAGTCCATGTCCTCGATGGACTGGTAACTGCGATTCCGAATGCTCTGCTAGACGTCACGATGCACCAGCAGCCCCCACACTCACGTCCGTCAGACTCATCGGGTACGGAATGCGGTCCAGGTAGTCGCTTATGTTGTTCTGACGAATGTACGTCTTCGTCAGTCGCTGCGATATGAGATGGCGATCCAGCCCTTACCGGAATGAACGGATTCTCGTTGTTGTACTCCACCCACGTCTTCTTCATGAGGAGGGAGCAAATGGTCTGCATCTTGGAGTACAACTACACTTCACTCGCCCGCCCTGTCGTACGGCGTGAGAGGGATCCTTCTGGTCGTCGCCACGGACGCGCTTGGACGGCTGCTCAAACTTCGCCGTCTGTATCAGCTTGCTGTCGCTCTCCTAACCGATCACTCTAACCATTTTAACCGACCTTGAACGGACAGAAGCGCTTCACGCGCGTGGAATTCCCCACCACGTCCAAGATGCCCGCCTTCTGCTCATCGGTGAGCGTTTCATACTGTGTAGTCGGTAGGGGACCTTGCGCAATTGCGAACAACTCTGAAACCCTCACGGAAAGGGAAAAGGCCTACCGGGAGGCTTTTGATCTCCAATCGCGTAGTAGCGCGCTCCGCTCTCCTCCTTGTACTGCCTCCCGAGGAAGCGCATGTAAGACGAATCACTCTACAGCACAAGCACTGGACCCAGAGCTGTACGATGGTCTTGAAGAGGGAAGCCAGATTCTGCAACCCGAAGCGGCTCAGCAGAGAATCCTCCTCCATTCCAATCCCTTAGTGCGTTTTTCTCAACACGAGTTTCTATTGACACGTCGTTTTATGAAACAAACAAAAGCGTCATTCAACTACGTATGTCAATCTACTTGCAGACCTGCTGCTTCGTGAAGATGAAGTAGGCCCAGATCCAAGACCAGATGTAACCAATGAAGCCGAAACCAATAGCGAGCTGAAGGACACCAGCAATGATCACGAAAATATCGGCTCCATCAATGGCACCAGCAATAATAGTACCAACACCTAGCAAATCACGTCAGAAACTAACGCCTAACCAGAGAAGAACACATTGAGGATGGTGCACACCAAACGCATGGTATCATCCTTGACAATAGGAATACGGAAGAACTTGTTCAAACTCATCCTTAACGCAGAATAAAACTGGGTGGAGTACTCAAAATAAATGTCGGATTAATGTCGCATGTGTTTATGGCTGGGTGCCAATGGGCTCCTTCCTGCCCCACCACCATACTGACAAGTATGCGGTCGTAATCAATTGCTCCCTCGTTCGACAGTCTGTGGAGGAAAACGGAGAGTACGCACACCGCCCGCACGCCAGCGTCCCAACAAACATCGCAAATACGTTTACGGAATACACACACTCTCTTGCGCATTCTTTATGCATTTGCTGCAGAACCACTTCCCCTACTCGTGAAATCCATCGTCCGCTCCTACTTTGGGAATGTCCGGAGTCTCAAGGCACAGGCATTTCATGTGATACGCGCCGTCGCAGCAGTCGCAGAGCAGCAACTCGTGGTCCTGGTCACTCTTGTGGCAAATCTGCTCGTCATGGGCCATTTCAGCACAAACCTCGCAAACGAAATCACCGCCTCCGTCCGCCGCCTTGTGTTTCTCCAGTATGCACTGTCCCTCCACCTCTTCAAGTCGCTTTGCCTTGTGCTGGAGAATCTACGCGTCATCTCTCGCGCTAGACGCCACTTCAAAGCACACGTCGCAGTGGCTGCGCAGCATGTGAATCGAATCCATCAGCACCACTATATGCGTCCACTTCATGGCATCTCTACGCAATCACGCGGAGCGCACAATCTCACAGAAGCAGGTGTGTGTGGGAAAGGGGATCGAACGCGAGCACGCGGCACACCTTCCACTGGTAGTCGACGAACAGATCGACGGTGATTCCGATGAGTCGCTCACCGTGGAGGTAGGAGCAGCAGTTGCAGACAAACGCGTGATTGTGGCTCTATCGCTGATGGCAGACAAGAGGAACGACTGTGTTCATCACCGCGGACACGAAGGTGTTCTGGCAGAACACGCACCGATTCTCGTCTCTGTGGTGCAGCACCATCTACGCCTCACGCGCGCCCTCTCCGCCCACCTTCTCCACTCGCTCCCTCAGTCGCTCCTCGCCCAGCGGGTACGCCTCCAGCGTAGTGGGCAGCGAGGACAGGAGGCGCAGCACTCCCTCTCTCAGCCACGGGTTGTTCCGCAGCACGTTGGTGCCGTTCTCCACGCTCTCCTCGATGAACATGACCCACTCCTCCGGCAACAGCGGCTGGTCCACCAGACGGCTCAGCACCGCGCCCTCGTTCTTGATCTCTATCCCTCACGCGTCTCGCGCAGTCCTACGGAAGAACTGTTTCAGATATACGAGCGTGATGAAGTGCTGGAGGAGCAGGAGGCGCGACGCGGGGGTCAGGTGGAGGAGGTGGAGTTTCGCCGAGCGTGCGGTGTACTGGAAGCGGATGGAGTTCAGAATGCGGTCATATAGGCTGATCTTGGTCCCTATTCCTCACTGCTCTGCTTTGTGGATACCCTTTTTCACCACTGTCGAGAAGAACCGTCTCTACGCATGATCATCAACCCACACCACGCACCACTGTACTGGCGTCCTTCTTGGTGAACTTGACGGTGTTGCTGCGCGCCACGTGATCGATGAAGGGCGGCGCGGCGCTCGGCTGGAGAGAGGGGAAAAAGCGAATATAGTCGGCAAAGGTGTGGATGGATGGTTGTGTGTCGCTGCCCAGAAACACCCACGGCTCCTTCGCTAGCTTCGGCGTGGAATTGAACATGATGGGCACGAGAACGGTTTCATCCGGTTCGGGAGGTGTTGGGAGTTCGCGTTTGACGGAGAGGGGTTGTGCGCTGTGCGTTGCAGGTTCATTCTTGATGTGTGGTGTTGAAGCGTTGTTCACGTCTTGCGCAGGATCACTGTTCATTTCTTGCGAAGCAGAACTCGTTTCTGACGCACCCTTCATTTCTTGCGAAGCAACACTCTTCACCTCCTGCGAAACAACACCCTTCTTCATTTCTGATGCACCCTTCACCTCCACTCGCTTCTCGCTCGGCTCCACGCTCCCATCCTCAGCCAGCGGCGATGAACGCTTCGACGAACCCTCCTTCGCTTGCGACTTGGACCCTTGCACGCGCAACGAGGCGGAAACTGCCTTATCGAACATGGCTCCTGTGACGAACTGCGAGGCGGGCAACCGACCCAACAGAACAATAAAGGGGTCCTTCTCCACCTTATGCCCCTCGGACCGGATCAACTGCTGCAGCCGCGTCACGTTGATAAACACGTGGTGATTCCCGCGGGTATTCTTCGTCACCAGCAACATGTCGTCCTTATTCACCGTCATCTTCTTCCGCATCGACGCGTTGATCGTGCGCGCGCTTCGCTTGCCCTCCACCACCAGCTCCTCATCGTCCTCGTACGACTCGTCCGCCTCCACGTCCTCGTCGTCCGTCAGGCGCTGTCTCTTCGACGGCTTCACAACGTCCTTCACCGATTCCTTCACAGGAACGGGAGTGGGAACAGGAACACTCACCGGAGTCTCCTTGACGCCCACTACACCTTACACACTCCCGCTACACCCAACGACGCTGCAGCCCAGCATGACACTCCCGAAGAGCGGACGACACCGTGGAGAACCCTTCGCGATGCAGCACCCAGCTCGGAACGCTCCACGGATCCACGAACAACTCTACCGATGAAACTCCCACTCCACACACACTCTCTCCAGTCTCCTGGAGATGGACGCGATGCGCCAGTCGCTCCTTCATCTTCTTCACCTCCGCCAGGATCTCCGACTGCATGCTCTGCAGGGCGTCACGCTCCTTCACCGTCTTCTCCACGTAGTTCGACAGGATGCGCGCCGCGCTCTTCATCGCCTGGCACCGCTGCAGCAGCAGGAACAGCGGCGACACGCAGTGCTCGGGCACCCACAGCAGCGACAGCGGGTCCTGCACGAAGGTCGGCGGGATGTGCTTGGAGCAGAAGAGAACGAGGCCGTCGGGCACCGAGTAGAACACGCAGTGGCGACGCGACAGGCACGACAGGTGGTAGAACTATCATGGGAACGCACACGCAAACACTACCTGTTGACACCCCGGGACGCTGCACTTCACGAACCGGCCCGTGTTCTCCTTGCACTCCGCGCACGTGATCACCTTGCCGCCGTTCTTTCCCACCACCATCGTGCTGTAACTACCCCTCACTCGCCCCTCGCGCCCCCACATCTCGTTGTTCACCACGCCCATGCACTCCGAGGAGGGCAGCACGAACTCCACCAGCGTGCGCACGGCGTATTCGGCCGTGGTCTGCGGGAAGAAGCGCGAGTGCCGGGTGTTGTACATGCTGGAGGCGATGAGGAGCGCGCAGCGCTTGTGCACCCACACGCCCTCCGAGGAGAGCACGCGGTACCCCGACGAGCATCCGCAAATCGGGCAGTAGTACGACAGCGAAATGGTGGACGACGCGTAGTCCATGAACGACGCGATCTGGCACGAAAACGGCCCGATTCCGCACAGGCAGGAAGGACAGATGTAGTCTAGTTCTGACGCGCCGCTTCCACGCCTACAGTCAAACTGGTCGTCGCTGTGGATCACCATCACGCGCTCCAAGTCCATGCAGTTCGTGTGCACGCACACCTCGCAGCACAGGCACTTCAGCAGCCGCCCTCTGCCGCCCTCCTTCAGGTACACCTCGTTGCCGTGCACCGTCCGCGTGTCCGCGCTGCGCAGCCACATCTGCAGCGCGTCGTCCACGCGACAGTCGTGCTCGTCGTACCCCTTCATCACGTTCACCACGCCGTCGCAGCGGTCGCTCAGCGTCACGCTGCGCGCGTCACTGCTCATCTCCATGCCCATCACCGGACAGTAGTACCCGTACCCGCACACGTCGCACACCGCCGTGAGGCGCGACACCTGCGGCTCGCTCGACTCCTTGCCCAGCAGGCGCGACTTCAGGCTCTCGCTGATCTGGTCCGCGCCGCGCGTCTCGTTGCGCTTCACCACCTCCCGCTCGCGGACGCCCGCACCGCGGTTCTACGGCGTGAGTCCTCGGTGCTGTCGCTACGTGGTCGTGGTTGAAACAGAACGTCGTGACGCGCGGGTGCGTTCCGCCGCCGATGTACGACTTCTGCGAGGGGTCCACGTGGATGAAACCGCCGTAGTAGTAATGGCACGTCATGTGGTAACTGCACACACAGTCCTCGCAACTACACTTGACGGTGATTCCCACGGGGATGTGGCAGTAGCAGCAGAGGCCTCCCGGCGTCGCCAAGTCTTCGCCTCAATCCACACGACCACACAAACCTCGCCCCTCCTCGAACACCATTCTCTTCTTCTGACTCTCGTTCTCCGAACTCGCGCACAGACCCAGGTGGAAGCTCTGGTTCTGCAGTTCCGCGGGAATGCGCGGCTCCACGGGCACGTACTCGGTGCGACAGCGCGACACCTCCACGACGGAGCAGCAGCTGATGAGACGCTGTCCCTTCTCCTGCGCGTAGACGGGAGCGAGCTTCGGCGGAATCGGCGTCACGCTGTAGTGCTCCTTCGTCTCCGCGTTTTGGTTCACCGTCACGGGAACCGTCAGGTGCGACCGGCTGACTACGTGTGAGTCCGCTCGCTCTCTCCCACAAAAGGCGTCCAGGGAGTGGTCCGTGCTCTGCGAGCGCGCGAGGGCGGTGGACTAGGAGTCACACGGCGACAGCACGCCCACCTGACGCGGGTTCACCATGCACTCGCCACAGTACTTCACCGAGATCCCCGGACTCGTCACGTTCAGCTTGGCGAACGCCGTGATGTTACCACCAGGACTCAGCAGACTGCACCCGATGTGAGCGAACGCCGGCGGCGAGGTGGGAATCATCTTCAGGTAGCCGTCCAGCACGGGGCAGAAGCAGCAACGCAGCACGTGACAGTCCCCGTCTACGCCTCACGCCTCTCAACAACCCCCACTTCGGTCCAGGAACTGACAGCGGTCACATTGGAAGGGCGTTTCCTTGGTGATGTTGTGCGCCCCCACACATTTGGCGTGCACGAAGATCCCGCACGAAATGCACTGCAGGAACGGGTTGTCCAGAATCGGGTCTCCCTTGATCGAATAGAACGGACCCAAATGGCACACGTCGCAGAACGCGTCCGCCCTCGTCCCGCGGGGCGCGCCCGCGCACTGCAGCACGCTGTTGTCCGCCAGACTGTCGTGGTAAACCCTCTTCATGTAGTTCCACGCCGCCACGTTCGCGAAGTGCTGCGACAGCCGAATCGACAGCGCCATCTACGTCGCACACCCTCTCCGCCCCCTACCGGGTCCGCGAGCTTCACGCTCTTGCTCTTCTGGAGGAGCGCGCAGATGACGCTCCAGTTCTTCTCGTGCTGCTCCGAGTAGAGGTGCTGTGTGTGACGCCTCTCCTTCTCACCCACCTCCACGTTGCGGATCTCGTAGCACAGCGGGTCGTTCACGCCGCCGGCGAAGAGGTGGTCCGTCCGCAGCACGCGAATGCTCCGCACGTCCGCGTTCACGCCGGTGTGGAACGCCTCGAAGAAGGGCTTGGTGTCGAACACGTTCTGGGAGAGCTGGCGGAAGCGCACGCGCTCAAAGCACCCGGCTACACGGAAGCACCACTCGCTGTCACCTACACGTGCCGAACTGCGCCATCTGCGGCGCCCACGGGAAGGGAACCAGCGGCGGGAGCGACGGCACTTTCAGTCTATGTGTCACGTCCATTCCTTGGGCCCACCTCTCGATCACGTACTCGACCTCCGCGGTGGCGTTGGTCTGCAACAGGACTCTGGGGGTCACACGCCGCCTCCGCACTCACTTCACAATCATCACCTCACGGTACTCGTCGTTCATCTCGTACACGCCGTACACCATGTCGTTGCGCCACTGCCACAGCACGTTCCGCCCGCGCGCGTAGTCGGTCGCCCGCGGGAACGAGGCGATGCACGGATTCACGTCGTTGAACCCGCGCTCGTTGTTCACGCCCTTGTACATCGCCCAGAACGACGTGTTGCGCAGCATGAAGTAGTTGTCCTCCACGTACCGCAGGAACTGCTTGGCGCTCAGCCCGCCGCGCCGCGGGATGCGCACCGCCGTGGTGGAGTCCACCAGCTTCCTCGGGGCGTTGATCAGCACGGCGGGCGTGTGGCGGGTGTTGGGGTGTGGCGGGATGACGAAGTGTGGCGGGGGGTGCACGTTGCGCACCGAGTGGTGCAGCGGCGGCGCGGCCGTTTTGTGGTCGGACGCGCGCGTACGCGGGACGGGAGGGGACGGCTCGATGGGGCGTGGCTGGGGCTTGGGCATGACTTGCATGTAGGAGATGTGAGTGGGTTCTAGAGGTGAGGACGAGAGCGCAGGCGAACCGCGTCGCATGATGTCAGGGATCACCAGATCGCATGCCTGACGGCATAAGGCGGAAATCTGGGGGAAGTGGGGGGTGATGTTGAAGATGGTGTCGCGGAATATGGGGGTGTGGTGGCTGCACGCGATGCGCACCGTGTTGCAGGGGAACTATATGTGAGGGAGAGACGGCGCTCCAACGCGACGATCCACGATGAAGTTCCACTTCGCGTCCGGGTTCTTCGCCAGACACACCGGGTGCGCGCGGAAGTCGCACTTGTCGTAGCAGCAGCGGACGTAGCGCCCGTGGATGAGCTGCTGGCAGACGAAGCACACGATGGGCATGCTCGTCACCGAGTTGCTGGAGGGGAGGAACACATTCGGCGACGGGAGGATCTGGTAGATGTGCGAGTCCGAAATAATCTGGTTCTGGGACGCCGCCGTGATAGGCAGCTGGACCCCGGTCGAACACAGCGCAGCGAAGAGATACGGCACGATCTTGCTGTTGTTGATAAAGTTTGATCCAGAGATCAGCTCGGCGCAAATCACGTGACACCAGCCATGATCGCCCATGTAAAGGACGGGATCGGGCGTTGACTAGACTAAACCCCAAAATAAGCATCTTACGAGCATACAGACCATGCACACAGGCCGGTTTTGTTTCTCCGTACATGCGTAACAGTACCACGGAGTAGAATACTCTGTAACGCCGTAACAAAAGCGGTGGACACAAATTCCGCATCCATTACACTGCAGCAGGATATCGGTTGTTGTGGCAGGCTGCTGGCACAAGCTATGGAGATGACACTCATCCCGGCTCTCCTACCCGCAGTATCCCCTGCTCACAGCATAGGAATCCATCTTCTGCGGTAAGGATACGTTTAGTGGAGACAAAGCGAATGAACTCAAAACAGCACTATGCGTCAGAAAACGGCAGCGAAATGGGATGTACGTCGATTCCGTTCAATCGCAGAGGGTTCACTCCGAATCTGCAATACAAACGTGTCGCGTTGAAATCGAGAGAAAACGGTTGTTCGTGCTCTACATGTGATGTGGAGGAGTTGTGTGGTGAAAACACCCACTAAAGGCTTGTTCCGGGAGAGAAAACGCTCATGAATAGTTTCACCGAACGGCGATGAATAGTCATGTGTTTGGCAACGGTTTCGCGCTCCTGAGCACGCAACAGAAGGACGGACTGTGTTCAGAAAACAAAACAGTAATCAGGCTTCGTGATCACGCCCTTCTGCAAAATGATGTTGGCGTACTGCGACGTCTCGCTACCCATTACCACACAAATGCACGCATACCCCGTGGCAATCACAGCGTAGCATTTCTTCGCTCTCTCGTAAAACTCAAAGCGCTCCACGTACTCCACCTTCACCTCCTTGCCCTCCGCTTCTGACATAATCTTGATGTACTCGTCGATGATGGGAATCTCCATATCCTTGTCGCACTCCATCTTCGCCATCACTTGCGCCTACACTCACAGGGAAATCGGGGAGGGTACGGGGCACTCCACATACTGATCCAGAGGAAGCAATCTGCAGATACCGTGGAGAATACGGGGAATGTCGTGTCCTACTCCATCAATGACGCAGAGAACGGATACCGTCCAAGCGAATCAAGCCACCAGGGCAGTGGGACGCAATCGACGCAGCGGGGAAGTTCGCGTCGGCGATCACTAGGTGTCACGGGCAAACGGGAGCGAAAACCAATCTGATCCGAGTGACCCATTTCGGCCAACGTCTTCAGCAGCTCGGGAGTCATAACACTGGATATTCCTTTCAGAACGGGCATGGGATGAGGGAAACGCTTCAAAACGAAAAAGGATTTGAGCGACGCAAAATCGCCCCTATTTGCGGTCATTCACATGAAAGACCCGTCTTCCCCCGCTACCGTGCCGAACGAGCCGTGACCAACAAACAGAGAAAACCCACACTATTTCTGCTGCGGCATCGAATTCACCTGAAGCATCGCCACCTTCTGCTGCAACTTGATCATCTATTCCATGACTCCTCCGCGCCGCTCTCACTTCATCCTCAATCTTCTTGTAATTGTCACTCTCCTTCTTTGCCTTCTCCGCCAAATCCTCGCTGCACATCACCACCAACTGACACAAATTACGATTGTCTTTTGATGAGTTTTATGCGATTCGACACGTTCGTCTTGGCTTCCTCCAGGTCCACGTGAATCAGCACAGGACCGGCCAGTTTGTAAACCTTCTGATTCTCCTTCATCGCCTCCAGCTCCTACGCCACTTACCAAACCACGCCTCGCCTACATTCTGCACTACGGTATTCTCACTCATCGCCACTTCCGTCTTCTCGATGGATGAATTCAAAGCGATCATGGCTACGTCTCAACAAGATCCCCTTCTCTTCACCTTTCTGGCATTCATCGTATCTCTTTTGAATGTCCGCCGCTTCCTTTTGTAACTCTTCCACAGAAGGCATCGTTTGCAAGGGTTTTGTGTGGCACGTCCATTTCTTTCCCCAGGAGAGGAGTCGTATTTGTCTCTTTGGTTTCGGCTATTGGAATTCTCAACGGGGAAGACTCGTAATCCCGTTACCCCTCTTCCATGGATGATTCAAGCAATGCTCCCATGTTTCACTCTCTGCATGAGTTCGCTGCTTCATCGGTAGCTATGGCAAACGAGTTTGCCGACCTGTTTTCGTCCTTCCATCCTTCCTCGACACTGTCGTATTTGTTTGTTTTCTCTGTGTTTCGTAGACACGAGGGATTGCGCGTTTCGAAGGAAGAACACCTGAGTCGTGTTGTGGAAGACTTATCCTCCAAAACGATTCTCTTGAGCAAGGAGCAAGGACAGCAAAACGTGGACTATAGCCATATCCTCCAACAGCTGAGCCTGTCTCCAGATCAGCAGTTGGTGCTGAAAGCAATCGAGCAGAACGCGCCCATGATGTGGAATGATGTGGTGGCGCAGTTGCAGTGGGCATGAGCGGAGAGAGTCATCTTCAGGCAACTCGATTCCCAGTTTGACAGAGAGGTTGTCGTCGACATGCCCAAGGTGCTCATCCCGATTCAGTACTATCAGAAGCGCGGGGAGGAGAGTGCGGAAAGGGGAGAAGAGGACTGCTGCATTGCGGAGATTCGCATGTCTCCTTCTGTGGGTGCGTCTGAATCGTAGAAATGACGATCTCTTCTTCATTCCCACCCGATTCACGCTGACTGAGTTTGTTCAGTTTTATGCATCGTGCTTGTTGTTATGTGTGATGATGAATAGAACCATCGCCTTTCCTGTGTCTGATCCTCCATTCCTGGTGTACATGGATGGGAAGTGTTACTGTCCCGAAAGGGGTGTGAATTCTGCTACTGCGAATGGTGCGGGATTGTCCTCTTCGCGTGATTCGATTCCGGATCCTGTATCTCCTGATGTCAATTCTCACCCTTCCAACGATATCAATTCTCACTCTCCCGGTTCTAACTCAACGCACTCCCCCAATGCGAGCCCAACGCACTCCCCTCTCAACATTAACACATCACTCCCCCAAAGCCTCAACGCCTGGCTAAAGCAGAACAAGTCTCCTCTCCTCTCGTCACTCACAGTGTAGCCCCTTCTACCTCGAATCCGAACTCGAGCTCTTGAGCGCCGCCACGCCCATCGACGCGCTATCCATCCGCTTCCAGCACGACTACCTCCTCCTCCTTACGAACACCAAAGCCCAGAGCTACTCCGAGGTGCGCTTCTCCTTCCTCAACCTCTTCCTCTATCCGTGCAGACAGGCGGCGGGCGTCTCCGACTTCACCTTCATGAGCAGCGGCACGCTGAGCCAGCGCCAGTTCCCCATCGTCATCTCAACCGTTTGGGAGCTTCGATCCTCTCATGCGTAGAAGCAGCGACGCATTCCCGTGTGCTATGGCTGCGGCAAGGAGGAGGCGGCGTACTGTGTGGAGAACGACGTGCTCTCTCCCTGCTCGCCCTGCTACTACTGCTCCTCTTGTCTCCAGCGCTTTCACTACAGCGAGAAGAACCGACTCCTCACCAAGCCCTTCTCCATGTCGCCTCTCTCGCCTCTTTCTTCAACAAACAACCCCACATAGAAACACACGTTTAATGACCGTCTTCCGAGGGATTACTCTCGCTTCCACGAGAACCCCCGCTGTCCGCCCTGCTCGCCCTCTCTCCTCGCTCGCCTGCCTCCGCCTGCGGCGCGACCACAGCCCCGTTCACCACCATCCCCATGCTGCTCATATACTGCTGGTACGTCTGCGCGTCCATCGGCGGGAGCACCATCATCTGCGGGAGCGTCTGGTACGCGCCGGGCGGATAATAAGGATGGTACACCACCTGGCTGTTCAGGCTGTTCAGGTTGTTCAGGTTGCTCAGCTCCGCGTTCTCCGTGCCCGGCACGCAGCACATCGAAATCGGGTACGGCATCATATACGGATACATGATCGTATTGTTCGCCACCGGCACCTGACTCACCGCGCTCTCGCCCTCAACCGGCTCGGCGCTCGTGTACGACACGCAGCTCCCCGTGCTCTGATTGCTCAGCGCCGACTCGCTGCGGTTGTGCTTGCTCTCCTCGCCCCCCGCGCCCTGCGGCAGCGACGGCGTGTGCGCCTTGCGCTTCAGCTCCGCCGCCGTGTGCGTCGCGATGATCTGGTTCTTGTCGTTCATTACAAACTCCGCCTCCGGCTCCAGCGACGACTGCGACCCCGGCATGTACGGGAACAACGGCTCGTCGATCGGCAGGGAGACAGCGTCCGAGGCGGCGTGCTGGAGGAGGGTCATGAGGTCGCGCACGATCCAGCAGGAGAGGAACCACGTGTACGAGAAGCGACGCTTCACGCGAATGGCGAAGCGGTAGCGGAAGTGCGTCAGGGAGGTTTCGTTGTCGTCGGACACTACACAGTGTGAGGCGTTTCGTTCGACAAGGCGTTTCATCACATCTCCTACTCAGCGCGGTAAGCGACGGCGACGACACGCTGCGCGTGAGGTTGTCGTTCATCGTCACGTCGAACACGCGGCAGAACAAGTCGCAATTTCCCTCCATCTTCCAGCCCACGATGCTGCGGTTGCCCACCACCACTCGTTCCGCGCCGCGCGAGGAGAACTTGGAGGGAACGGATTTCATGAGGATATAGAGAGAGTCAGAGTCGGAGTCGAGGTGGTGGGTGATAGAGAAGCGAAGCTATGGGTCAGGAGGAGAGCGCGGGTGTACGTGGTAGCATGAAAACTTGGGGGTCCCGCGAGGTGGCTCCAACACGCTATCTGGCTTGGGCTTGCTGTCCTTGGAGGTGGGCAGGCCCAGCTCGCTCTTCCACCGGCGCTCCTTCTTCCTCTTCTTCTCTTCCGTGGGGGGTATGATTGATGTTGTGTTTGCAGTAGTTGTGTTTGCAGGGGTTGTGTTTGCAGTAGTTGTTTCTGCAGGGGTTGTGTTTGCAGGGGCTGTGTTTGCAGGGTCTGTGTTGGAGGGGGTTGTGTCTGCAGGAGCTGTGACTGATGCATTTGAGGGAGTTGTGTCGGACGGCGCATTCGATGCTGCGCTTACGGGCTCAGCACGTGGAGGCGCGTCTGAAACCGCACTCGACAACGCGCTGGGCATGACGCTGGACGCGACGCTGGCAGGCGCATTTGAAGGCGCAACAGCTGGTACATTTGAAGGCGCAACAGTTTCAGACACACTGGACACAGCAGGCGCACTGGACGCAACACTCGGCAACGCTCGCTCAGTCACAACAGGCACAGACTGCGTGACTGGCGCTGGCTCCGCAGGCTTGCTCTCACGCGCCACAGGCTCAACCTTGTCTGACGCTGCCTTCCGCTTCTCCATGGGCTTTGCCTTCTTCTCAAACCTCTCCTTCTTCTCCGGCTTCTCCACAGGCTTCTCCACAGACTTCTCCACAGGTTTCTCCACAGGTTTCGCCTTCTCCACAGGTTTCGCCTTCTCAGGCTTCTCCTCCGACTTCTCCTCCTCCACGCCGTCATAATACTCCCTCACCACCTCCATCACCTCCACTTGCTTCGCCTCCTTCTTCGCAGACTTCGCCTCCACACCCTTCTTCTCCTGACTCGCCTTCGCCTTCTCCTTCCGCTTCACACTCTTCTCCTTCTTCACGCTCTCCACACTCTCCACCGCCTTCACACTCTCCACGCGCGGCGGCTCATCCTTCTTCAGCGCCGTCTTGAGGAGGTCTCGGTTCCATATCAGCACCACCCCAAACACCCCAACAATTCTAATCCTCACACACACGCCCTCCTCCTACAGAGTGAAGCCGATCACCTCAATGCGCTCCAGATTCTCGATCGCGAAGCGCAGCAGCGACGGGGACTCCGTCTTGGCCCCAGCCGGCACGTGGCTCAGCGTGGGCGTGAGCAGGAGGTTCAGAATGTCCACCTTGTACAGCAACTCGCGCTGGAGGGGAAAAGGCGCGTTGGGGAGGAGTGCCAGGAGGGAGTCGCGCGTCTCGTTAAAACAGGCACTATTTCTACGGGTGAGAGAGAAGGAAAACGGCCACTCTTGACACGAAGTGGTGATGTTCTTTGTAAATGCACAAAGGTTACAGTAGAAAGAGGTTGTGTTACACGAAGAAACGATCGTCGTCAGCTGGTCTGATACGGATTTGGGATACGCCATGTACAATGAAACCACATGCAGCAATCGGTCGATGTTCTTGCTCAAGTACGTGAGCTCGCTTCCGGACAGTCGAGAACTACGGTGAAGAGGAGAATCCGACACTACTAGCGTTTGTTTGCGTACTCCCAGGAATCACTTCCAAAAATGGGCATCTCAAACAAGCGCGACTTCATCCGCAAGGCACCGTCCAGATCCCCGTACGACGCAAGCATGGAGACAAGCTCATAACGGCAGGTCACCACCTTGTTGATCTAGCGCGTTGCGCACACCCCACAAGTCCTACGTTCACCGAAGGGATCGATTCGAGTATCCTGCAAGCAGTATCAAGATCCTTTGTCGCTGCCGTTATGTTTCCACGCTTGAGTTGGATCGAGGAGCGCAGATGGTACCACGACGACCATCGCACGCTCGAGAAAAACGACTACGCTTGACAACACAGTACGGAGCAGTACAGTGGCGATGGGGGTGTGAGCAACTTTCGTATACGTAAACACAGAGTTTAGCACTTCCTCCGCCTTTGAATACTTCCCCCTTTCGAATAAGTCGAAAGCCGTAATCGTTCTCTAGATATAATGGGCCGGACGGCGTCCTCCACATTTGTCAACAACTCGTCCATGTCAAGGTTCGGAGTATCCACGCAAATGACGAGAACACAGCTACGGATGACGCACAGCGGAAATTACGAACATCAAAGGAAAGAAAAACGAATATAACATTAAATATCCAGGTTTCATTCAAAAAAGACAGCAAAGAGAGGAAAGAGAGGAAGATTGTATCCTTTTGTATCCAATATAAGGCACGAGTCAAGTACTACAGGAAACAAACAAGAATTCGATCCTCTCCTATCAAGGAATGATCTATCTTTCAAGATTTCCATCTATTCCATCTCGGGAGTTTCGCTCACTTGCCGTTCGCGTCGGTCATTGGACGCACAGCTTACTCTAGGGTTGGATAGAAAACAGCGTCAAAGCAACAACGAATACAACTACTCCAACTTCTCTTCTACACATCACACGCCCACTCAAATCGCACTGTTCGCTTGGCACTGCGCCACAATACGCTCTGCTCTCGTCTCCATTTCGTCGTCAATCGACCTAAAGGAGAGGCCCTTCGAAAAGTAGCAGAACGAAAGCACGAAAGAAACGGCGAGCACGATACTCAGCACGAAGAGGACTAACAACAACAAACTCTACACCTCATACTCTGCAGCGAGGCTCACATTACTGGCCACGCGCGAACAATTGAAGGTCTCGAGATCTCCGATCAGATTCATCATCTCCTGCGAACGGTTCTGCAAACGGTCCTCACTGACTGCAGACCGCAGTCCCTCTATCGTGCTGTTCAAGCACGTCCCAGAGAGCGAAGGGAAGGCGACCTACGCGTCACGACACATCCGCACACGCACCGTCGCATTCACGAGCACGACGAGCAGCGCATCCGCCGCCAAAAAGAGAGCCTGCATGCGACTGCTCGTCTGCTCCTTCAGCAGCACGATGTCCTCCACTCCCTTCTGCCGCTCGCAACACTCCATCCACGCGTTCTTCAGCTTCTGGTTCAGCTCCGCGTAGTCCGGGTTCGCCACCGTCCGCAGGATAAAGCCCACGCCATCGCCGTCCCCGCGGGGATCGCACACTCTATCGATGGTGCTGTTGCCGCCAACTACACGTGAGGGAGGCGGAGAGACCTCACAGCTATCCTTGTACGGCGAGGAAACGATGATCGCCTGCAACCGATCGTAGGAGCCTATGTACTGCAGAGTGGCGGCGGCTTGAACAGACTCCAGACGCGGCTTGATCGCCTAGACTGATGAGACGAGGAAGGGCACTACGTAGTAGATCTGAGTCAAACTCTCGGGCAGCATGTTGATCACCTCTCTGTCTCCGTCGCTGTAGGGCCACGGCGTCATGAAGGAGTAGAACGACTGGTAAAACGGGACGTCGAGGAGCAGCGACCTGTGGTGGATGAAACGCCCGACTAGGGGTCATCGTCGCGTCTCCGCCACTACTCGATGCCTGGATCGTTGGCGCGGTTCCCGCATCGGTGAAGGGGATGGTGTGGACGAAGGTGCAGACTGTGGGTGACTCTCGGCAGCATGACTCACTTGAAAGGCTCAGCTTGTACACGGGGAGGATGCCCGCCAGCAGGAAACAGTACACGAACGAGAGGATGATCGCCGGCGCCGTCATGACGTGCAGCGGCCAGATGGCTCCTCCTCGCTCCAGCAGCACGACCGATTTGAACACGAGGTACAGCAGCGAGAGGAAGAGCACCAAAAACGGGAGGAAAACGGTCAGAATGTCGGCTTGCGTGTCGAGGATGGGCGTAGAGAAGGAGAAGAGAAACCTACGCGTTAGCGTTCCGACACACACCCACTTCAGCGGCGGAGCGACGTGGTGCTTGAGCCACTTCAGGAACGACGCATAGGCCTGGTCGTACTGACTACGGCTGACACAGAGCGCGGACGCAAACACGTAGGTCTCCATCTCCGTGGCCAGATCCTGCAAGGCCGTCGTCAGGATCGTCTCGTACAGCGTTGTCTACGTGCCACAGAGGAGGGATCGCGTACGCTGGAATCGTAGGTGGAGAGAGTGGATTGCCACGTGGCTTGCTGGGAATCCATGAACTCGGTAATCTCTGCGCAGACGGCGCAGGGAAAGCAGCCCGCGTGGCAGACACTGAGAGTGATGGAGAGAGGGAGAACGTACCGGGGAAAGGAGGAGCGCTGAAAGAGGGAGTAGACGCCCTTCCACGACGCGTCGAACTAAACGTCACGAGAAAGCACAGTCGCCACCGTCCGAAACGAGGCGGAGAAGGACTGCAATACGCTCGTGTTGCTGTGTTGCCTACGCGTTAGATATAGCGAAGAGACTCACCGCAGGCACAGAGAGGCATTCCGGACAAGCTCGTACTCGCTCCGCTCCAACGCAAGGACACGATTGCTTATCGCCTGGAGGGACTGGATGGACTGAACCGTCTTGTTGACCTGGTCGTTTTGCATGTAACGCAACCCCTGGGGTCAAAGAAGCCACAGGGGAGGGAATGGGGATATCATCAGATAGCCGTTCGTGCTTGTGGACGTGATGAGGAATAGGAAACCGGCAACGCAGCTGACCAGGAACAGCGCGTACTTCTCCACGGAAGAGTAACCCGTGATGTTCCTCCGCCGGTCCGAGTACTCGCTCATCTACGCGGTGAGCGTGTATCGATGCACCGCACGCATTCAGAACTGCCGAGCAGCAGGCGTCCAAACACGGCGAGCAGAATAACGAGCAGGATGCACCCCAGTACCGTGTACATGGAAAAATAGGAAAAGAGGCACTTGAACTAGGGTGAAGAGGACGCAATGAGCAAGTACATTGTTCCCGCCCTCCGTCAGGCACACGAACGTAGAGCGCGTGTTCTCGATGTAGTTGTACGTTGTATCGAATCCGGACAGCAACTACAGTCAATGACCGCTCTCGCTCCTACGTTCGTGAGATACCGCCGATTCACCAGGTTGGAGACGCGAATGGCCTGCTGCTCCCAATACGGAACACGAGCACTGACAACACTACCGCTGATGCGCTCATAAAGTAGTTACATGGACAAGATCAGCAGTGCGCATGCGAACTGCTTCGCCATAGCCATCGACTCTGCCTCGATCACGACAATGTGTTTGAGCGGAATAGGGCAGAATTCCCGCGGGAGTCTAATTTGGAGGAATATCTCAGTAGCCGCAATGAGTTCCTGGGAGCATCCATCGACCGTGGCGGATCTGATCAATTTCCCGCCTCTCTACTCGTACGGCATGCTGAATGAGTCCGACTCTAGCATCCAGGTCCCCGAGAACCGAGAAGCGCAGTACCGCATATGGACCGACATTGTGATTGCGTACGCGCTAAAGGAAAAGACGTGGTCCATTTCGCTACAGGAGTGCCCCATCTTTCGACGTCAAAGCATAAACCGTATGTTCGTCGGATTCGTTTCAGCGTAGGAGAAGCTCCGTTGGAGTTGCGCAAAGAGATCATCGAGTTCATGAAGGCAAACGGTCGTGCTGCTATCCGTCTGTGAAGCGTAGGCAGAGCGCTGTGGATCGGATCGTCGCAGCGGTCACAGGCCTACGTTCTTCGCGACTCGGTCGATTCCTGGGGAGATAAGATCGTCAACTGTGTAGGGTGTGCTGTACGTTTTACGATGCCTAGCTGAGGGAGAAAGCGATCACGAACCCGGTTCAGGCGCACGAGCTGGTGGAGAGCGTCGATTTCGCCCACGAGGGTTTGCGTGTAGTGGGTCGTGTGAGACGTAGAGTTTTACGGAATGCCGGTGGAGCTCATGGAAATGCTCCTCCAGAGGGCCGCGGAGAAGGGAAAGGTGGGTTTCGACGCGATTGTCTCATCGCTAGTTGGTGTCGTTCAAGATGGGGCTGGATGTGAGTTACAAACTGATCATGTGAAATAGAGCGTGCTTGTTGCCACAAACAGGAGCACAGAAAGCGGGATAGAAGGAATGGAGAACGCCACTAAAGAAGGCATAGCTCCAGAAAAACATTAGCTCAGCACAGAGTACTTTCTCGAGCTTCCTGTGTAGCGATCAAGCGAAAGAGGGGTTAAAACAGCGGATGCGATGAACGTGTGATCCAAAGAGTCGGACACACACGCTATCCATCGGGCTTGGGGGATAATTGACAGAACGTCTTCTGATAAACAATTATCCGCGTGGAGCAAAGGCAACATGTTAAAGGAATTGTTATAAGGGGATACAAACGCGTTGAACGTTTGCCGCTTCCCCTGTTCAGCAGACCGATCACTCTTCTCGCGTTTTGACAAGGGAACGTTCGATAGAGTCGCTACGAGTGAAGAACGCACCTCTCTCCCCACAATAATACTTCAGACGCTTCTTGTACCGGCAAGGAAGGCACGTTTTGTAAAAGAAGGTGGATTGCTCGTTCTTGAAAAGGTGGGAAGGAAGGACGAGCTTGCACGAGCTACACTTGCGGACCTTTGTGTCGAAATCCATTCCAACAAGGAATTATTGCGGAAGGAAGAACAATGATGACGTCTTCTTGCCAGAGCAGTTGGGCGTTTCGTCTGAGAAACTCGTTCATCCAATCGCCCGCGGACAACTGCCTGGTTCATTGCTCCCTCGCGGTCGGAAAATGAGGAGAAAACGCATGAAATCTGGATCCATTCAGTCTACGAAGAGAGGACGACGAGAAACCGAGTTTCTCTCCACATGATTGACGCAACAAACAGAAAACGCCATAAGGTACACTTACACATCAATGGATGCGACGGAATGCTCGGTGAACTTGTGCGACTGCATGTGGCGGTTCAGTTCGGACTGAGACACGTAGCACTACTCGTCAGCGACGCCTCTCACCACCACCTTATCGCAGTTGGGGTACTGGCAAGCAAATGGCTTGTTGTCCGAGTGCACGCGCAGCTTGTGGATCTTCAAGTCCGTCCTTCTCACAAAAGCCTTCTCACATCCAGGCACATCGCATTTATACTTCTTGTCAATCTACCCTCAACCCCCTCCGCCAACGCTACCTGGTGATGACTCTTAATGTGCAGCTTCAAGCCTCCGGGCGTCGAGTACTTCTTGGTGCAGCCGGGGAACGGGCACACGTGCGACTACGCGTTACGCCTCGCGATGCAGCACTACGTTCGGCGTGCGCTTGTGGATCTGCATGTGCTGCTTGAGGTGCTGCTGGTCGTAGAACCGCTTCCCGCAGTTCGGCTCCGTGCACACGAAGTTGCGTGGCCGGTTGACCTCGTGCGTGCGCATGTGCACGTTCAGGTTGCTCTTCCAGTTGAACACTCTAAGCGTCACCGCCGCTGAAAGCCCCGACTTGTTGCAGCCGGGATACGTGCACTTGTACTGCGATGACCTAATCGTTAACAGCAGCGCGAAGAACGCACCCGTGAGGCGATATGATGGACTCCGACGACAGCGGGTAGCTGTCCACGCTGATAAACGCCGGATCGTTCTTGTCGTACAGCATCTACCCCTCAGCCCCCTCCGCCGCGCATACCGCTATATCCGTTGTCGTCATGTCCGTGACGGCGCTGCGAAGAACATCGATCGTCGTCTTCAGGTCGCAATCATTCAGGTTCAGGAAGAACAGGCACAGCTGCTTCACGTTGTGCTCGGAGAACAGCATCTGCAGCGTCCGGTTGCTGCCCTGGCTCCCGGTCAGGCGCAGGAGAGAATTGCCGCCGAGATCGTAGCCCTTCTCGATGTCGCGACGCACGCGGTTGTACTGCTGGTCCTCGTCCTTCTTCCGCTTCTTGTCCTCGTTCGCCTGCCATCTCACCACAATGCGCAATTCCCACCTCATTCACGTACGGCTGCTTCTCCTCGGGAGACATGCCCTTCCAGCGCTTCGCGATCTCCCGGAAGATGTCGCTCTGCTTCGGATGACCCGTCATGCTGCTCTTCACCTCATTGAAGCTGTCCGTGACACATTCATTCATGGACTACACTTTGCGACTGAAGCACGCGTACGCGCTCATCAAACGCTTCGGGGGCTTCAGACTGAAGTTCGTCGCCGGCAACTGGATTCCGCTGTACTCCGTCGAGTTCACGTACTCCTGGCTCTCCTGGATGTTTTCCATCGGCTACGCCTCACACCGGACTGACACAACGACGATCATCCCCATCGACATATCGGTCTGGTGGTAGGGCAGGGAATCGTTCTACCCGTCACTCTCCTCGACCGCGCCTCACGGTGATGTAGGAATAGGCGACCATGGTGGAGTTCATGCCGCCCGACAATCCTCCCTCCCCGCCCATGCTCTGCGTGACGCCGCTGTCCGAGTAGGATATGATATTCATGGGCGCGGCTTGCGGCTGAACCGCCACGACATTGTTACGGGTGGAATTCATTCCGCTGTTCATCCCTATCGGCATCGACGGCGGCACTACTCGTATCAGAATCGTCGGCCGTCCAACTTACTCATAAAGGGCATTTGATCGGGCATAACCACGACGTGCTCTAAACCAGCGTTAGGACCCGTAAAAGCGTGCGCGCATATCAACCCTCACAACATACCCGCTGTATTACCGGCACTTTGTAGTTGTTGCTGGAGAATCGAATTCATGTTTGAGGAGCTCGGATGCATGCTTTTCCTTCACGACAAACACTTCCCTGGGGACGAGAATTCAAAACAACACGCGATTTGAAAGGATTGAACAGGATGAATGATTGGACGGTTGAAACTCCCGCTTGGAGGAAAGGGCGCTTTCCCTCGCTTCATGCAACAAACAGCGCACGTCACTTGTCCGCATACCAAAACAAACTATCGGGATCCTCGTTGTCGAGAAGGTGCCAGTTGAAAAAGGGAGCCGCGTAAGGAGCGGCCGCCCGCTGGAACTCCTCCTGGCTCATCACCAGCTTGGAGTGTCTGTACGTCTCCGTGCACTTGCCGGGATTGTACACGGTGCGCACCTTCGTCGTGTACTGGTTGTTGTTTCCGTTCATCAGCACGCACTGGTTCTCGCCGCCGTGAATGAAGCGCACGCGGCCGTTCACCAGCACCGATGTGCGGTAGCAATTCGCCGTCCCCAGGAACTCGCCCATCTCGTTCGCCCCGTGCATCGCAAAGAACCAGTTGTTACTCAGCCACCGGAACTTCAGTCCCTCCTCGCGCATGCGCAGCGTGGTGCGGTGCATCGGGTGTTGGTCGTCTCCCGCCAACTCCTCGCCGTTCATCTGCTTCGTCACCTCCGCCCAGTACCGCTTCGTCATGTCCGTGCGCCGCGTGAATACCGCGAACCCCGACGTCACCCACGCGTTCAGCAGTCGCGTGGAGTAGCTCAGCTCCACATCGGAGCGCTCGAAGAGGTCGAACGCCTCCTCCGCGTCCTGCGGGCTGCAGAACAGCACGTGCGCGTCCATCACGAGCGAGACGGTGAAGGGCGGCTCCATGTTGTAGAGCACGCGCGTGAGGAACTGCGACGAGGTGGTGCGCAGAATGTCGTTGGGGTGCACGGGCACCACCACGTCGAGCAGGCGGAACAGTTCCAGCTTCAAGTCGCAGTTGGTCACCAGCGCGACCTGCGTCTACTCCTCACAGCACATCCACACACCTACGCGAGGCGACATGGCCTTCAGGCGGCGGGTGTAGCGCAGCGTCTCCGTGATGTACTTGGAGTCCTGCGCGCAGACGTCGCTGGAGTACACATAGAACACGATGCCGCGCGGACCCACCACGGGGATCTGCAGGTCGTAGTTCTGCATCACGGCGATCCTCCTCTCGTAGAGCGGGTACACGTACGGCGTGTGCACGCCCTCCTGCGGGGCGGTGTAGTAGTAGGGATAGAGCGCCAGCTCGGGGTCGGTGCGGTAGCGGTTGGCTAGGCGTGAGGGAGGGGAGGGGGGCGAACTCTCGTCGAGGAGGTGTTTGAAGCGGGACGGGATCCAGTTGGCTAGGCGTGAGGGAGGGGAGGAGGGGGCACAGTGGGGGGGTTGTTGTTGGGTTTGAGAATTGAGTTGAGGGGGTTGTTGTGGTTCAGTTTGGGGTTGTTGTTGCTGTTGTTGAGAGTTGAACTGCTGTTGTTGAGAGTTGAGTTGTTGAGTTTGAGAGTTGAACTGCTGTTGTTGAGAGTTGAACTGCTGTTGTTGAGAGTTGAACTGCTGTTGTTGAGAGTTGAAC
>ERZ1106948.243-NODE-243-length-27564-cov-31.607038_pt1 | contig 27564 bp, 43 predicted proteins | sample MGYA00403673_ERZ1106948 | MGnify/ENA primary metagenome ERZ1106948 (study PRJEB35170, sample SAMEA104062409) | human gut metagenome | biome: human gut; feature: human-associated habitat; material: faeces | place: Denmark | collected 2012-05-07 ...
GGCCAAGTACAACTAAACCGTTCTTGTGAAATAGTCTATCGTGGGGTGTTTGTTGCAGTTAGCGTTGTCTTTGATAGAGTTAGCGTTGCGTTATGGTCAGCATTGTAGTTACATCGTTGATTTGAGTACGATGTCGATTCTCCCACAAACACTAGAATGCTTGCTCATATACTGACTGATGTATTCTAGCCTCTTCTCCGTGCTCTGCAACGTGAACCAGTGCTCCTTTTCAACGCCGGACGCATTCAACACGCTGCACATCCTACGCATGAGTCGCGTCACTAAAGCATACCAAAAACTAAATAGAGTGGGTTGGTAGGGCGCGTTACCGTACCGAGTGGTGATCTCTCTCCACTGATCTTCCTTGTCCTTGTACTTCAGTTCGATCTTGTCACGGATCTCCAGCATTGTCTTCCAACTATCGCTGTTTTCTGTGTCCACTACTCCTCAATCACGCCCACCTCCCGCACCTTCCTTTTCATCTTCGTCCTTCATTTCCTCCACATCGCCCATCACAGAGCCCATTTCGGTGATCACGCGGTGCTGGGACTTGACGCGCACGCGCTGATCGCCCTTCACCTTGCAGAGAATGCTGCCGTCGTCACCCACGCACATGATCGATTCGACGCGACACACGGTTCCGACCGTCTCGAGCTCCTTGTCGCCCTCTTGGCACGGGGGTGTGATGATGAACGGAGAGCGCAGATATTTGCGCAGCATGAACACGTGATCGGGTTTATATAGATACAGCGTCTGCGTCGTGTTGGGGAAGACGAGTGCCAGGTTGCGAAGAAGCGGCATGGCGTTGAAATGGGAGGGCGGAGGCACCTCGATCATCTGGGGCTGAAGAGGGCTGCGATCATCAACGGAAACACGACACTACCTGAAAATGGTGTTCCAGAAGGGGAGGTTGAAGCTGCACAAGTAGGGCTGAATCACGGAGAACAGAGGAGTGAAAACCTTCTCCATTGATTGCTCCTTGAAGACCTCCTTGTTGAACTCGATGCACACCCCGCTCTTTCTACGGTAAAGACAACGATGGAGAGGTACTCTACGCCCCCTTCACAGAACAGGGTATCGACGGCACTTGCGTCATGAAGAAGAGCCGTGTTGCGACTCGTCAGCAAACCGGCAGGAGATTTGATTTTTCCAATTTCAGGGAAGAGAGGGGAGGTGTACGACTTGAAGAGCAGCTTTGGCGCATTTCTCTCCGAAATCGCCTCCAGCTTCTCCGGAGTCAGCTCCTTTGTGATGGTCAGCGGCTTCTTCACACCGTCGATGAGGAACCCGGAGATACACATCTGATTGCTGGAGTCGTCCGAAATCTTCGGGACAAAGCATCCAATCTTCAGCCAGGGCGAGGACTCGTAAAACCTCTTGTACGAGGATTCCTGGAAGGATCGATGGGATGAGAACATGAACGCGATGGACGGGCTTGTGGAGAAGTTCGTATCTAAATGGAATGGGAGCTGGGCAGGGGCGTACTCAGTTCTTCAAGACACTCCTTCAGAGCCATGGAAAAATCCTTCTCCTTGCTTATCGCCACATAGGAGTAGATGTGTGCTTCTCGTCGAAACGATTGCTGAGACCGCCGAATCACGCGTCTAGAGGGTCAGTGCCGCCACGGAAGGACGCTACTGCAACCCGCAAAACATACCGTTGCCGATGGAAAGAGCGCTTCCACAAAGAAGAATTGTGTGCATCGCAACAAACAGCCGTATAGTATTAGGGAAGGAGTTAATTGGACATCTTCTTGAAAATGGCATAGGATTGGAACAGCCACACGAATCGCAGCAAAACGAACAGCAGAACGACGATTCCTACGCATGACCGCTTCTTCATTCCCCTACCGTAGAGCGCCCCAACCATGAAATCGACAAGGCGGAAGAGGCTGAAGAGGAAGAACAGGAAGGAGCACAGCGAAAGGAGAAGCGAGACGCGAGCGTACGACGAAGGAATTCTCTGCAAGTGACGTCACTGCCCATCACCCACATCATTCTCAGTGCTCAGCATGTAGCACCAGAAGAACGGAATCACCATGAGGAGGTCGTCGATGGTGAATAACCAGTTGAACGATCCGTGAGACAACTGATAGGCGATCTCAAGACTACATCTCACCGTGTGCTCCAGCGCTTACTCCGGGTAGAACATGCCGATATTCCAGGAGCCAACCATTCTCGCCACGTTGAACAACCCGAGCTCGATGAGGGTGGTAATCACGTTGATGATGGTCGCTACCTCCATGCAGTTCACCATGAGAGTGCCGATATCCTTGTCCTTGTTGATGCTGCGCAGACCATCAAACACCCAAATCATGAGAAGCATGGATATGCAGTCTATACGTCATGCATTCAACACGAGCATCACCAAATATGTTGAACACCGTGTCCCACCCGTGATTGTCGTCTCTCTCCGTCCACATCTTCGCCAGGCATTCAGTGTTGAAGTTCTAATCATGACGCGCACGCGAGAGAATGGACCGAGATCTCCTCCCAGCCGCAGCCCGTTCCATGGCTGTGGCTGCCCATATTCACAATCATGATGCCCACAGTCGTTATCACACGGAGAACGGCGCTGATCATGAGGGGGAGTGACGTTTGCTTACGACACGAGCGCAGCCATCTGGGGTCCGCGCAGGCTCTTCGATCCGGAAAGAATGTACTCGTCGATTTTTGCTACTATTGCTGACATTTGTATCGTTTTTTGAAGTGTTTACCAAGTGATAACACACGTTCAGTCATCAGGGATTGTTACTCTTCTTGATCATCAAGGACAACACAATTCATTGTCTTCTTGTGTTTAATACGATCCATTTCCACCGATCAACCCAGTTTGCGAGTAGAAATGGCGTGTTACCACCGGACTGACCGTCTTTCCACGATGAACACACATAGGAGGAAGTGATGTCGCGTTACGGGTATCCAACAAAGAAGAATACAGCGAATGACACAGAATACACTAAAACAAACCGACCTTCTTCTTCAGTTGTGTGCGCTTCCACGCCTGGAGCGTTTGGTACTTTTGCTTCGTCATGCCGAACACCTTCTCAAACTCCTGATCCGACAGGTGGAACTCCCTTCTCAAGGGATCGACATCTCTAGGGTACGGCATTCTCTAAACGTCACTCTCTGTGAACACCTGTACTCTCAAAACGTCGTATGAGTACACTTTCAGTTCATCGTTCTTGAGATTCTCGATCTTCTTCTTCTCTTCGGGCGAAAGAACAGTCACGTCTCCCGCAGGTGCCGAAGCAGTCGTCGTCGGCTTCTCTTCCTCGTCGATCTTCTTGTAGTCGGCATACTGCGGGTACTCGAAGATGCTGCTACGCGCCTTGCTCGCAGGAGCGGCGCTACGCGAAAAGGTTCCAGCCGTGTTGGTGCGAATAGGCACATAGGAGGCGCGAAGCAGGGAAGTGATGTTGGTGGTCTTGATAGGGATCTCCTCCTCGCTGTCGCTCTCGCTCTCCATCATAGCCAGAGCCGCCGCTTCTCTCTCGCGTCGATCCTTCTCTTCCTTCTCTTTAGTCGCCTCCTTTTCCTTAGTCGCCTTTTCCTTAATCGCCTTCTCCTCCTCCGCCTTCTTCTTCTCCGAATAGTCGTCATCGTCGGAGAGAGTCAGGAGGGAACGCAGCGCCGCGAGACGGTCCAGAGAGCGACGGCTGCGTGCGCGCACGTCTTCTTCCTGCTTGTCTTCCGCAAGGAGCTTGGCCTCTTCTTCAGCGGCTCGCTTTCGTCGTGCCTCCTCCTCCGCTCTTCTTCTCTCTTCTTCTCGTCTTCTGGCCTCCTCTTTCGCTCTCTGTTCTTCTGCCGCTCTCTGCTTCGCCTCCTCTTCCGCGCGTCGTCTTCTCTCCTCCTCCGCCTTTCGCTTCGCCTCCTCTTCCGCGCGTCGTCTTCTCTCCTCCTCCGCCTTTCTTCTGGCTTCCTCCTCCGCTCTTCTCCGTCTCGCTTCTTCTTCAGCCTTTCTTCTTCTCTCCTCCTCCGCGGCTCTCTGTCGTTCCTCCTCCGCTCTTCTTCGCTCTTCCTCTTCCGCCTTTCTTCTCGCTTCCTCGGCTCGTCGTTTCGCTTCCTCTTCCTGTCTTCTTCGCTCTTCTTCAGCCAGTCTTGCTTCTTCTTCCGCTTTGAGTCTCGCTTCTTCGGCCTTTCGCTTCGCTTCTTCCTCTGCTTTCTTTCTCGCTTCTTCTTCGGCTCTCTTTCGTTCTTCCTCTGCGAGTCTTCGGGCTTCCTCTTCTGCCCTTCTTTGTTCTTCTTCCTGTCTTCTTCGTTCTTCTTCCGCTCTCTTCCGCTCCTCTTCTCTCTTTCTCTCTTCTTCCGCTATTCTTCTGGCCTCCTCCTCAGCCTTCCTTCTTTCCTCCTCCGCTCTCTTCCTCTCTTCTTCTTTTCTCCTCTCCTCTTCAGCCTTCCTTCTTTCTTCTTCTCTTTGTCTTGCCTCTTCGGCTAGTCGTCTCTCTTCCTCTTCCTTCCTTCTCGCTTCTTCTTCTGCTCTCTTCCTCTCTTCTTCAGCCTTACGCTTCGCTTCTTCTTCCGCTCTCCTTCTTTCTTCTCTTTGTCGTTCCTCTTCAGCTCTTCTCCTTTCTTCCTCCTCCTCTCTCTTTCTAGCCTCTTCTTCCTCGGCTATTCTCTTTGCCTCCTCTTCAGCCTTCTTCTTCGCCTCCTCCTCCGCTCTCTTTCTAGCCTCTTCCTCAGCCTGTCTTCTCGCTTCTTCTTCCGCTCTTTTCCTCGCCTCCTCCTCCTCGGCTATTCTCCTCGCTTCTTCTTCAGCTCTCTTCCGCTCTTCCTCTTCCGCTCTCTTTCTAGCCTCTTCCTCTTCAGCCTTCTTCTTCGCTTCCTCTTCAACTCTTCTCCTCTCCTCCTCCTCTTCACCCCCCTTACTCATATCCTCTTCTTCAATTCTTCCCAATTCACTCTTCTCCTGTCCCATCGTCTCTTCCGAGGATGGCGCGCATGCAACATGATACCACATTCTGTTCTGGTACACTCTCTACACACTAAATCCAGCAACCATTCACTACGCAACCGCTAATCAACTTCTTACACGTAGAACAGCGAATCTTCTTAATCACATGTTTGCACGTTCCGCAGAAAGGCTCGTACTGTCTCACTCCGTTGTGAACAATCTCCATCTTGAAGAAGTGGCCATTATCAAAGGACTTCTTGCACATATAGCATACAAAGTGATTCTACTCATTACGCACGAAGCGCTGCACTACACTATGATAGAAACGGCCCAAAGCCTCGACAAAGGTGTCGTCCTTTATCGCCTTTCCACACTCAGCGCACTCCTTCTTGAACAACTTCTCAGAACACTTCGTACACAGCAACAGTCCCTACGAATCAGGATCCTCGCCGGCAACACACGTTCACCATTTTAAACGATTCGACGTTGAGCTGCTCTTTGCAGTTAGAGCACTTAAAGCAGTCGATATGATAGTACTCCTTATTCACACGATATGACGCCTCACTGATAGGTAAACTGCAAATCTTGCACACCCTCGACTCACTACTCGGTTGCATCCAATAATCAGTCAATTAAGTTGAAGGAATTGAACTCAAAACCGTTTTCCTTGGGAGTTTCACTGGATCAACCCTCTGTAACATGCCATTTCCGTTCAAACCGCGTCCACTGGAAGAGGAACCGATCACCAACACATCATTTGAATTCCAGCAAGGACGCAAAAGAGTGAGTTGAAAAGAGGAAAAGAGAATGCAATAGCCGGGAATCGAACCCGGGCCTGATCCGTGGCAGGGACCTATCTTACCACTTGACTACTATTGCTCTGTTTTGTCTCCTCACTTGCCTCTTTTCAGACATAACCCTTCTCTCCAACAAGACCCATTCTATTCTCAACAATGTCGATTGATTTGAACACCGTATGCTCCCTGCAACGCTCTTCATCTTAGTATCTGTGCGAGGAAACAGTCACCGTCATGTCTCTCGAGTACGAGGAAGCGCTGAAGGGACTTTCGGAAGAGGAAAAGCTGTACATGTACTATCTCTTCAAGGCAATTGCAACGGGATGGAGAGTTCGCGATCTTTTGGCCGAGATGAGGCGTAGATCACTGCCATTCAAGTGTCGCACGAGTCGCCGTACATCATATCGCTGTTTCTTCGTGTTTTCAGGAAGGAGACGGGAGATGAGCTGAAGCAGCGCTGCTCTGCCCTCCCAAACGTCGCGTGTGCCCGTCTTCTATTATATGCAGATCGATGAAAAGGCTGTCGACAACCTGTTGATCTACGCGTACAACGTCTTGGGCAACATGGGCAACTATCGGTAAGAGCAGGAGTTTTCCCATCATCCGCAGCGGTTTTGGCGACACCAAGATCATTCCTCGCGTGTCCTTTGAGGATTTCGAGACCATTCTCCACCACACCAAGGCTTACGAGGAGGATGCCGCGGGCATCGATCACCTGTGGTCCATTTGTGGCGCGAAGATCTTTTCGCACGACCCCAGCGAGCTGCGCCTTGGATTGCCGCCATCCGGAGTGACGAGCTACTACAGCCAAAACATCACCCAGGAGGACATCAAGATCGTGCAGGAGTGTGCTCGGATCTCCCCGCTCACGCGTAGGTACTGCGCGTCGCAGGGCATGGAGTGCTACAACAACCGTCTCTTCAAGCACGCCGACGGCCACTTGGAGTTGCGTATGGCGTCGTCGGAGCGTCGTCCCAGCACCCATGTGGACTTCAAGGGCGTTCCGCTCGAGGTGAGCAGCGGCGACTACGCCTGCATCCTGGAGAAGGTGAACGCGTACCTGGAGCTCGCCAAGCAGCACGCGATGAACGACGTCGAAAAGCAGTACCTCGAGGAGTACCAGCGCTGCTTCCGCGAGGGTCGAGACCTCCTCTTCGCCTCATTCCTAGGCCAGCTGGCACACCACATCAAGGGTTCTGCGCTCTGGACGCAGGATCAGAAGCCCTCCGTCGAGAACTACATCGGCTTCATCGAGAACTACCGCGACCCCTACGGCGTGCGCGGCGAGTGGGAGGGCTTCGTCGCCATCATGAACAAAAAGTACACGCAGATCCTGACGGACCTCGTCGATCACGCTCCCGCCATTCTCCGACTCCTCCCGTGGGACCCCGCCTTCGAGAAGGTTGGCTCTGTTATGTTTTCTCATGTGCAGTCCGTCTTCCTGAAGCCTGACTTCACCAGCATCGACATCGTCGGATTCTTCGGTAGCGGCATTCCCGCGGGAATCAACATTCCGAACTACGACGACGTGCGTCAGAACCAGGGCTTCAAGAACGTGTCGCTGGGCAACATCATCAATGCGCGACGCTCCGCCACGGAGAAGATCGACTTCGTGTGCGAGGAGGACCAGCCCCTTATGCACCGCGGGAACGAGGCCTTCAGCGTGCAGGTGGGTCTGCACGAGCTGCTGGGACACGGCAGTGGCGCGCTGTTCACGGAGGGTGCCATTCCGGAAGGCGCGATGAATCCGTTCACGCAGGAGGCGATCCAGCACGGGTACAAGGAGGGCGAGACATGGAGCAGCGTGTTCAACGCGCTGGCGAACACCTACGAGGAGTGTCGTGCGGAGTGCGTGGGCCTGTATTTGTGTAGGTGTGTGTGAGTGGACTGAGCGACTAGCGACCTTCCCCGAGGTGCTGCGCATCTTCGGCTACGACGGCGCCGCTGGCGAGGAGATGATGTACCTGAACTGGCTGCACCAGCTCCACATGTCGCTCGTCTCGCTCCAGGCCTACAACGTGACGCACGGCGTGTGGACGCAGTCGCACTGCTGCGCGCGCCACGTCTATCTCCAGGTGCTGCTCCGCAACACGTCCGGACTCGTGTGGATCGAGCCTTCCTACGACAGTGACGGAAACATGACCGATTTCGTGATTCGCGTGGATCGCACGAAGATCGTGTCGGAGGGGCGTCGAGCGATCGGCGACTTCTTGCAGCACTTGCAGGTGTACAAGAGCTGCGCCGACTTTGAGAGCGGCTCCAAGTACTTCGAGCAGTTCACGAACGTGGACGAGACCTTCTTGAAGTACCGCGCCATCGTGATGGACCGGAAGAAGCCAAGAGCGGTGTTCATGCAGCCCAACTTGGAGCTTCGCGTTGATGCTGCTCTTATTGCGTGACCTGTAGGATGGACGTGTGGTGAGCGTGCCTTCTGATGTGTCTGTCAGCGGCGTCATTGACGCAACGGTGCGCGTCCTCGGAGAGGAGATTGACGAGAAGGACTTCTTGTCGTGCGTGTACAGCGAATTGCCTGTTGTCTGCAACAAACAATCGAAAACTATTCCGGTCCTAGCGTTATATCCTCGATTGAAGCAACGACAGTCTATCCGTGAGTTCGCACGACCCGGTTCCCACCATTCCGTTATTTACATATTTTACATCCTGAATCCTACATTTGATCACAGTATCCTTCTGGATCGGGCTCTCATAGTCCTCAGACTTCCAAATCAGCGCTCCGTCGCTCACATACTTCCACGTCGAATTCGGAGTGTACTCCATGAAGGAACACCCAATACAGGAGCAGCAAGGATATCTTACTAACGACGATGCTGGTGGCAGGACCATATTTGCAGGTGAGCGCGTACTACTCATGAGTCTCCTTCGGAGGATGAACCGTGGTCACCTTCGTCACAATGGCATGCGTGACCTCTCCGACAATCGGACAATAGATCAGCGCAGTGTATCGCACCTTGAACTCTGCAAACCCAGTATTCGGATCGATAAGACCCACACCCGCATCAGAAGGAGTCGTTAGCACCATCAGCACATATCCGATGCCCGAGAAATACTTCCCTTCCACTTCGTTGTACAATTCGTGCTTAATCGTCTCCTGGAGTCTTCTCCCCAAATACTTTGGGTGGAGAGACAAGATATAATCCATCTCCTTCTACTCGATGACTCCGGTTCAATGCATCGATTTACCTTGAAGAACATCGCCCCCGAATTGCTATTTGCCTCGTTTTGAATGGAGCAGAAAACGGGACTATTTTCGCTAGGGAGGGGGAGTTGATGAATACTTCGTGAAAGGATGGCAAAGACGGAGACGATGCCATACGCCCAATACCAGGCGAAATGGAAGAGAGAACGGGAGAGGGATGGAAATGCAAGGCAACAATAAGGTGAGCAACGACACGCACACAGCGAAAAGGGAAGCGAGCAAACGGACAATTCCATTTACAGCTATGTGGAAAAGGAAGAATGCAGGTTCGTTGGACATATCTCTGTCCTCTACACTTTGTGAACTGCGTCTTGCCTTGGATAAACGTGATTCGGATGCGTGGGAAAAGGTGACCCCATTTCGGCTGGATTAGAATTAGTACTGGAAGTTGGTGAAGAGGAAAATCCATCTTCACGTTCCGGAGGACGATTATGAAGCCCTGCTGATACCGATCATCGGAAAAGAGAATCGTATTCCTTGTGTGTTTGCATGCATTATAGTGGGGTTGCACAACCGAGTGATTCTGAGTCTTCTTGAATCGTCACTAGAGCGGCAACGCGAGAGGCAATGCAAAATTCGGAGGCTAAAGAGGATGGAAAAGAACAATTTGAGTGTAAAGACAGAGGTTTCTCCAGCAACGCCTCATTCGGAATCAGTTGTGGTAAACAAGACGGACAAGCATACCTGTGATCTTTTTTGATAACTATGACCGTGTAGTGCTGGGATTCCTTTCGTCGTGTAGCGTTGCCAGTATTGAGCGTTACCAGAGCCAGACGAAGCTGCAGGAGCTTGCCACCCACCTATCGGAATACTGCAAGTTCCCGCTGACCAAATCGGACAACTGTCTGCCCACCATTGAGTCCACGTCCTTTTCAACTGTTCTTTCAACGGCTTCCCACACGATGAACTACGAGTCCATTCGCGTCTTCGACTATCTATTATCTGCTCCGGCTCTGTTCGTGAGTCCCAACAAGCGATCTTCCAATCACTTCGAGTTTTTTCTGTCGTGGCCGCCATCGCGTCATCTGCAAGACGTGGTTATGGACGAGATGAGGAAGAACGGCAAGGACACGAGTTACCTCAGTGGGTCCTCCGGCCTCCCATCACGACTAGATCAGATGTCGTATATCGTCCCTCTGCTGATCCACCTCGCTTTCCAAGAGCCCCACCGCCCCCATTCCAGCATCCCGCGCGTGCAGTGTTCCTCGATCTGTTGGTGGTGGCGTGCGCCTTGATGACTAGACAACCCGCGGCAACTCGCTCTCACCGACATTCTGATCCTCCAGAACCGCATCAACTGCGTGTGCTCCTACATGGAAGTCACTCCGTTGCTGGGGGCGACGGACGCGATCATCCTTGCTGGCAGTGTTGGCGTGAGGAGGGCTGGTTACGAATAGGTGTTCATCATGCGGATCCTGATGCTGATCCACAAAGCGACCTATATGAAGGGGCAGAGCGAGCTGAGCGGAGGAGGAAGCATCGTGATTGACTCGATCACGCTCGTTCAGATCTTGCAGTGCGCGAAGCAGTTTTTGGGTCCGTTGGGTGAACGCGAGGTGCTGAAGCTGCGCTTGTATTCTATGAAGCTCCCTGAAATGTCCAAGTGTGAAAAGGAGCGACTGGGCTTGTACGCTTGTTTGTCACAAACACGTCGTGTTATCGAAGGCGCTGAAGCAACATGCTTCTCACTTCCTCGGATAGGAACGGGTTCTCTTTGACGCCCTTAGCCATTCTGGCGCAGACTCGCTTGCTCACATCGCTCTGCCTCATCGGGTTCGTAAAGACGAGAACCGACAGCATCATCTGGACCACATGCGCTTCGCTATCGTAAAGCCCCGTCGGAACCCTTACCGAATGGCGTTCTGTGCGTACGCTTTCAGTTGCTGCTCCATCTCCCGAGCTTCCGCTTCGTCGTGCGTCAACAAGAGAGAGGACACGGACCGAATCATGGAGGAGTTGATCTCCTCCTTGTGCTCACTCATCAGGGCGTAGAGAGGCGAGAGCAGTGGGAAGAGATTCGTCGGGGAATCGGTCGAGTCCGCTCTGTCTTCACTGTGAGTAACGCAATCGTCCCTTCGCTCTTCTGGCCTCGTGTCATACTCGCTGGAGTGGAATGTGGGTTTGAGGGGGTCCTTTGTGGGAGTGGAGTCCTTCACACGAGTGGAGTTGCTTATGCGAGTGGAGTTGGTTGTGGGAGTGGAGTCCTCCACACAAGCAACTCCTTCCCTCGCTTTCGTCACTGACTCCCCCACACCCGTCGACGACAAACCAGCCACACCCATCACTAACGAACCCTCCACACAGCCTGCCGGCAAGAACCTCTCCCTCATCCCGTAGTAATACTGAAAGGATGGGATCGCGTTGATCCTCTGCACGATGGACTGAACGTCGAACTACTCGTGAACCCGTACGCTCGCACGCACCTGCGTATTCGCGGTCGCCGAAGAGACGTACACGAACAGCTTGCGGACGGAGGAGGAGGCGATGGCCAGGTTGTTGTATCGAATGCGCTGAGAGTGATCCAAGCGAGAGAAGCACAACGCACACGTTGTCACACACGGTCGAGTACACCGCTTGGCTGGCTTGGAAGTGCGCCTTCGTGCTCTCGATTCTCTGACTCAGCGCCTGCTCGTCGCCGAACAATCCTTCGCTGTCAGTTGCCGCCACCACGTCTTCCTTGTACTGTTGAAGCATCGAAGCCTCTTCCTTTGCCTTCTCCGACAGCGCATTATCCTAGTGTGAATGCAGCGAATAGGAAGAACGTAGCTATCGCGATAGGACTCCTGAATGGTTTGGTTGTCTTGGAAGTCGGGGAGAACGTCTTCCACAATGTTGCTAATGATGTCTGCATGTTGTGACTCGAGACTGGTTATGAAGTTCATGAGACTCACTTGGATGGACATCAGGTCCTGATTCTTCGAATAGGCATCCATACTGAGACGGAGCTTCTGAATAGTGTGCAACGCTTTCACATACGACGCCTCTGCCTTCACATACTTGTCGACCTACGCTCAAACAAGAGAGGAGTGACTACGATGCTCTGCACATTGGAAAGCAGCTCCATTTCGGCGTCCCACTATCCGACACAGAGGATTATCAGCTCTACCTCAGGGAGAATGGTTCTCTTGTAACGCGAATAGTTGGTATCCATGAAGAATAGTACTCTGAGGGCAAAGAAGAAAGGGGATAATGATCGTCCGGTTCCATTTGTTGGGGATGCAAGGAGAGCAACCCTCTCCTTTTCTAGCTATCAGAGGAAGGAAGAATGAGGAAAGTGTCATCTCTGAACCCCCGTATTGTTCCTTCACAGTCCCTTCCAATTCGTGCGTTTCCCCACTCCTTCCCATTGAACCGCTTCTTCCATCTCCGTTCTTTCAACGCGTATTGCTCTCACTCCAAGCATGACAATGGTGGGATGCTCGAGTGGTTGATGATCACTCCTAGGAAGAGTTGAGCGAAACCATGCACACGCTTTTCGGCAAGAGTTTGATGCAGGTGGACTGCAACGAAATGGACGCTGTGACCAAACAAGTCTTGAAGCTCTCTTCTGTCGATACGGAACGGTTCTTCCGTTTTGTATGACTTATATGTAGAGAGAAGTGCAATCAAATTGGACTCTTGAACGATTTGTGTGTTTGGTTAACGCAGTGTTACCGCTTCTTTAGCAACGTCTCAACGTGTATTTTTAACTTATTTTCTGTCAGGAATAGCCGTTCAGTTCTCCGAGAACGCTGAGACTCCCGTGAACGTGACCGTTTCGATGAGTATTCTGTCCGTTGCAACGAACCTCACACGGATTCTCCGAAACATGTGCTCGGATAACCGGGAGAACCAATCGCTTGTTCTGACTCACGGGATTCCTCATTCTGTTGCTGTTCATACCTGCATTCATCCTAGGTGATCCCGCTCATCAGAGACAAACATCTCTGGGGAGCCGGGGAGATGGATTGGTCAGAGTGGTTTGAGACGTTCGTCCACATCTCTCTCCAACTGCTGTTCAACGTCCTCACGAACAACGCGGACGCCAAACAGAGCCTGTGGGCGGAGTACTACCCGGACTGTTACAAGTGGCTCTTCTTCCCTCCCTTTCCCCTAGATTCCTCCTGAAGCACTACTCGCACAACACAAAGATCGCCAGCTTCTCCCTCGCTGTTCTGTACGCCCTCTCTCCCTCCTCCACTCTAGCTACAACTTCTTTGCCAACGCGGATTCCTCCCCCGACGCCAGCGCTCGCCTCTCGCAGTTCGTGGAGGACAGAGAGGCCGTGACGCTCCTCTTCGCCCGCAGCATGTCCACCGACTACACGAACACCTCCTCGGAGTGGATCACGTATACCACGCGTGTGCTGCTGGCGACCGCCGCGCAAGCCAAGACGCCCCAGCTGGTCGAGGGCATTCTTGCAGCGCTGCAGACGGCGTCGTTCCCCATCGTCTCGCCCGCGCAGCTGCTCTTCCTCTTCTACTGTCTGGAGGTGTGCGACGACAGTACGCTCTCTCCCTCTCTCTGAGCGCTAGACAGCGTCATGAGCCAGCCCGTGGCGCATTTCCTCCTCCGCTGGCTTCTCGACACGGTCGATCGCGCCGACGTGCTTGTTCCCAGGAACGGAGTCATCGTGTTCGACGAGGACAAGCTGAAGGCGAAGGGCGCGCTGGAGTTCCCGATGACGCTTCTAGTGGAGTGTGTGGGCGTGTGTCTGAATCTCATCGCTGGAGGCATCAGTAGGTGTGGGAGGGCGTATCGAGTGTAGACAGCTACGACGAGAGCATGAGAGCGGCGTTCATGGAGGACAGGACGATCACCCTGCTGTTCGCCATTCTTGCGGTCCCCCAAATCACCGTGCCGCTGGAGCATCCCATTGTGGGGGACTGTGGGGAGAAGCAGGGCACGCCGATGATCACGCAGAAGGACGATTTGTGGTCCTTCGGCACGCGCGACGCGGCTCTCCAGATTCTGGGGAACATGGTGTACAACAACCGCGAGGCGCAGAATCTGGTGCGCGTGAGGGGAGGCATCGAGCTGGTTCTGAACCACACCAAGATGCACCCGAAGCACCCGTTGCAGAGAGAGTGGGCGCTGTTCACGGTGAGTGGAGGTGTGAGAGGTGAGAGGTAGATTCGCAACCTGTGCGAGGACAACCTCGAGAACCAACGGTATATCAATGACTTCAAGACGGAGGCGATGGCGAACGAGCCCGCTTTGGAGAAGTTGGGAGTGAAAGCGGAATGAGCTGTTTGTCGAAGAAACAAGGGCATTTGATTTGATTGAGGAGATCGGCGCTGTTGTGCTGGTCGTATTGGTCGTCGAAGGACGTGTGGAACTGACTTGTCTAGAGATGAGTTCATCGCGACTTCACAACGCTTTTCATCCGGGCATCGTGATTCTGCGTGTCTACGTCATCTGCCATGTGAAACAAACTGGATAGAAGTGGCTCTTTGGGATCCGCGCTCGCATGCAGCATATCGACCAAAACGCCTCGATCATAGAAGGTGGCTTCCTACACATTCAAGCTGCCATGCGATTCGTACAGGCGCCTCCCTCTGAAAAGCCAGAAGCGTTTGTTGCAGACCGAGCGTGCGAAGATAGTCCACAACCAGTCCCGTGACAACAGGACTCTTCTTTCTTGCGCAATAGCTACGAAAGAGCGTGTTTGGATCCCTGTTCTCATTCTTGCAATCCACGGATAGGAGGATCTGGTCGACTCTATCGCGAACCGTCTGCTAGTGGATGAAAATGACGTAGTCGTTTTACGTAAAGCTCGTCGTACACGCCATTCTCCCGAAGCAAGCTCAGCAAACACTCCTTCGCCTCTGCCTTCTGCTTCGGAGAGACGTTCAACTCCGTATCCATGGCGAAACAAAGAAGTGGATCCACGTGATCGTCGCTCGTTTCCGAACGGGCGTTTCATCCGTACTTGGACGGGCTTGTTTTCACTCAAAACGATGTCCATCTGTCCCATTTGCGACGAGCTCACCGTGAACAAGGACGTGCTCGCTCTGGGATGTGGCCATATCCTCTGTTCCGATTGCCTGGAGAGCATACGGCAACTCGGAGATAACATGGAGTGCCCGTTTTGCAAATCGCGCATATTCGAATCCGAGGTGAGAAGGCTCTATTTGCACCAAGCCGATCCACAGGGTCCATTTTCTTCCCTTTCTTAAACTCGTAGTGCTTTCAACTCAAGAGAGTACACTTCTTGATAACGCGGTGGGCTCCGCTGACTGATCTTCACGAGTAGACGCTCCAGAACCGAATTCAGGCACAAAAGAGCATGAACGCAGTATTGCTAGCGAAGCGGAAGGACGAGCAAAAGGAACTGAGCAGTCTGCGTCAACAGGTGAAGGAGTTGCAGAATGTTTGTACGAACAGAATGATATTATGCATAGGAACTGAAGGAGAGCGAAGGAAAGAGACAGCGGTTGAGCATCAAGTATGAGGTGGTCCTTTTCTTCTTCTGTTATGCGTAGAATTTGAAGATGGAGCATCGTGGTTCTGAAAGAGACATGGCTGCAGTTGCCCTTCTTTTCCGACCCTCACGACTAGTTGAGGAAGCAAGTCACCGAGACGAAGGACTACGAGAAGGCGCGACAGTGGATGGAGGGTCATGACAAGGGAATCGAAGACCTGATTGGCGATTGTGCTGGGGAAGAAAGTCGGAGTCGACGTCTTGCCGTTGTGCTTCTCACAGTGAGAGAGTTGCTTTCTGCCCATTCATTTGATGTGTAGACGCTTCCAGAAGGAGCTTCAGCACAGTGAGACAATCAGTCGCGAATGCTCCGTACTCTCTTTGTCGAGTGGATTAGGAATAGAAGTTGCGCTTTGCTTTAGAAGGGCGAGATGACTCTCTCGTTTCGCTTATTCGCCTCCTTCACTGTTTAGAATCAGTTGAAAAAGGAGAATGCTGCGTTGAAGGAGACCATTCGGGGACTGGTTGATCGAGGGGCGAAGGAAAGGAAGGAGAACGCTCCTTCGACCTTGTTCTCTTCCAAGCCTTCTTCCGAGCGAAAACGGATGAAGGGAGCCGCCTTCGAGATCATCAATCGCCTTTAGTTGATTTAGGATTTCATTTATCTGTACTCTTCCTCCTCTCGTTGTTTGTTCCCCAGTTCATTCGAGAGTAATGATTCGAGCGCTGTCTTCGGTAACGCGGTCTGTGGGTCGACTCTCTCCGAAGCTCTTCTGCCGAGGCATGGGAGACCTGGACCAGTACACCATTTACGATGTAGGACGGATGACACTTCTGGGCTCATTCGCGTAGAAGGCGGAGGGTACGTACTTCGAGGAACTCGATGAGGAGGGATTTCTGATAAACGGCGATTACTACAAAGGGGGCGTTCTCGCCTTCAACGATATTGCCCTTCTCTGGGACGTGAACAAATTGGAGGACCTGACGGTGGAGTCGCTGAAACCCGTTACGCTATACAACCCACAAATAGGTGATTCCTTCGTCTTTCGGTGAACAAATAGACACACTGCTTATTGGAACCGGAAAGGTGACAGCACCGGTACCGGAGGACATAGTGGAGTACTTCCACAAGTTCGGTATCTCCGTCGAGTCCATGAGTTCGGTGAACGCCGTCCCCTGCCACTCACGCATAGAGCACGGCCGCGGCGAACTTCAACTTCATGCACGACGACAAGGCGAGGATTGGCGTCGCTCTTATTCCGGAGCAGCCCGCGGAGAAGGTGTTCGAGAGCTCCTACATCTGTTTGTAACAAACACGACACTCCTCCTTTTTCAGCTCCTCCAGTGCACTATTCAAAAACTCCATACGCTCCATGAGCAGCGCCAGTTCCGCCTCGATGTCCTCGACGGTCAGCTTGCCCGCCTTCGGAATATACCCCGGTGCAGCCACAGCCACTCCGTTCACCATCTTCGCGTTCACCGCCTGCTGCGGCCTCATCACAGGCGACGACGGCGCCGACGAGATGGGAGACGCCACCGTCTGCGTGGGCTGCGTGGGCTGCGTGGGCTGAGCAGGCTGAGCGGGTTGCGCAGGCTGGTAGGAAACGGCTCCCGTGGTGTCGGGTCTGAAGATCTCGGTGACGCCGGGCTCCAGCGACTACGCCTCACACGCCACACACACGCCTACCATCAGAATGGGGTTGCTGTTCTGTCCCTCTCGCCACTCCTCGTTGGAGAGCGCCGGGATGCCCGCGTAGGAGGGCGGGTACACATCCGGCTGGTAGCCCTCGAACTTGCGCGGCACGATGAAGGGCAGCGGCTCCACGTCGCCCTTGCTGGTCAGCTTCATGATGCGCGCCACCTCGCACTTGTTCACATCGCACGCCTTCTTCGGCAGCATGCACAGACCCTAACCAGTGAAACGCCCGCCCAATGCATACACGTGCCGACACGGTGGAGGAGTACTGCGACAGCGGGTACAGCGTGGAGTCCATCACCTCGTAGTAGCGGATGTTGCCGTCGCCCTTGCCCGCCAGGTACAGCATGTTGGTGTCCACGTCGAAGAAGGGCAGCAGCGTGCCACTCGCCTACGCCTCACGAAACGCCACCGAAACGACCATATCCAGCGAGTCGTGCGCAATGGGCTTGGCGAGGTTCTTCAAGTCCCACAGCTTCCACTCTCGCTGGGACGTGCGGTTGAAGCCGGTGGTGACGATGTGCGTGCAGTCGCCCAGCCACGCCATCTTGGAGCACTTGGTGCCTTCGTGGGGCTGCCACTCGCTCACCACGGTGCCCTGGCGCGCGTCGAAGATGCGGTCCATTTTGTCCTTCGAGGAGACGCAGATGAGCGAACCGTTGTAGTTCCAGTGCAGGTCCTGCGGGAGGGCTTTGCAATTGAAGGTGTTGAGCTCTTCCTGGGTGCCAAGATCCCAAATCTTAGCAGTGCCGTCGCTAGTGCGTGAGGTGCGTTCATGAGAGATACGCAGAAGCAGAGGTGATGATGAGATTCGCGACGGGATTGAACTCGACGAAGGTGACCTTTCTGTGGTGGCCGGTGAGTGTGACGAGCGGGTCTGAAATGTTGCAGTCGGGTCCGCCCTCGGGGAACTCCCACAGCTACGCGTGAGAACAGCGGCAAGGATACGACCATGATCGTCAAATCCGCAGACGAGCTAACGATCTGCTCGTCATTGAACGGGTTAAAGTCGAAATCGCACAAGTCGCCCCTGCGAATCAAGCCCAACAGCTATCCGTACTTGTGACCCGTCAGCATAGGAAGCTGGGAGGGCATTCTGCCCGGTGTGTTGTGTTTGCGGATGCAAATCGGACCGCCACCGCCTCCAGCAGGGAAGGCGAAGTACTTTGCGTTACCCTTAATATAGTTTTGATCTCCGGTCGTAGAGGCAACTCTAAAACCCTGGTATATCTCTTCGGCTACTCCTCACCATCTCCTTTCAAAGATACGCTGTAAGCCAGGGCAATAGACGTGTCTGAATCTTGAAGCTGGTGTGTAGTCCATCACGCAATAATCGATTAAGATAGAATTCCGTTCTGTTCCAGTCCTGATGCGTGGTTTTGAATTTGGGGGATATCCCACATCGTTGGGTGTCGTTGTGTTTTCAATGACTCGTGAAAAGAAGAGATGGAGAGTGTTGCGTGTGGCGTGAGTTGAAAAGACGAAAAGAGAGTGCAATAGCCGGGAATCGAACCCGGGCCTGATCCGTGGCAGGGACCTATCTTACCACTTGACTACTATTGCTCTGTTTTGTCTCCTCACTTGCCTCTTTTCAATCGTGTTCTTCATTCCATTCAGTTGTTTCTCCTCTTCTTCCGTTTTACTCCACTCCCTTCACTCACCACTAACACACACTCAACAACAAACACCCCACATCAACCCATCCAAACGTTCCAACACCTCACCGCAAGGCCCCTCTAAACAGACGATCGAGTCCTTGTCGATGAAGGACTTCCCTTCCGACCACTCCTTGTGGTAGTCCAAGTACTTCGACTTCTTCATGTTGACGCGGATGAGCGACACGCGCGACGCCACTCTGTCCAGTCCCTTCGTTCCCTCCTCCGTGATGACGCTCGTGATGTCGCCAAGAACGGTTTCGCTCTCCATCTTCACGACGGGCACGTTATCCCCGCAACCCACCTCCAGAATCACAATCGAGGCGTCCTCGTTCTCCTTCATGAACGCCTCCACCCCCTCCTCCCACACGTCGTACAGCTCGAAATCAGACGTTCCCTCTCCCTCCAGTCCGATCCACTCTTCGTCGTCGAACATCAGCACGCTCGGTCGGCACACCTTATGGCAGCACGGGCAGTGAGGCAAGTCTTCTGCAGAGTTGACGGCGTCGGGAAGGGAGGCGGACCAGTAGCGATGGGACGCTGCATCCTTCCCCTTGCAGTTCACTCCATCGGCACACTGCATCACGTTTGCGTTCCCGTGGATTTCCAGGATCTCCGACGAAGAGATCCCCGCTTTGCCGAACAGACCATCCACGTTGGACGAGTAAACGAAGAACGGGGCTGGAACCGCTTCGTTCCCGTACTTCGTTACTCCCTCCGCCTTAAAGAAGGACACGAAAAACGCGCGCATCGCGGCGGAACACCGACTAGTCTTGGCGTCCCTCCACTTCTTGATGATACGGTAGCTATTTATGAGAGGAAGGCATTAGACGTACCCTTCGTGCGGTTGCGCCTTCTTGTACTCATTCGCGGAGGACGCCCAGAATCGCCAGAATTCCACGGGATCGTGGCGTAACTACTTCAACAGGAGAGGAAAAGGAATACAAGGTCTGGATCACAGTAGTCGCGGTACTCCAGTTTCTTGTGCGAATTCACTACGCGATCAGAGACGATGGAGGGACTCACGGTTCATCTCTTCATACGTCCTCAAGCCGGATTCGGCGGACATGCCCGCTCCAGACATGACCAGAAGGATGTCCGCGTTCTTGATTCGGTCCGCAGCCCGTCTGAACTCCTCAGCGACCCCCTCGGCCATTGTGTGTGGGCATAGGTTTCTCTCGGTTGTTTTCCTCATAGAGAGTGCTGGAAGCAGGGGAGCAGGTGGTCCCATGGTGTAATTGGTTAGCACTCAGGACTCTGAATCCTGCAATCCGAGTTCAAATCTCGGTGGGACCTTCTTTTTCTCTCCTGAATCGCAGTTGACCCGCTTCTGACAGTTTCCGTTTGTCGTTAGGAAAAGCAGCGCGCTTCATGTTTTTTCTTGCATTGCTGCTGCTCTTTTGCGGCGCAGTGGGATACGATTACCGCTATCGCGACTTCGACAACGTCGTTTCCCTTCAAACTCGTCACGTCGTAGATGGTCCAGACGATGAAACTTCTGGAACAGACGTATCCCGAGTTGGTGGAAGTGTCGACGATTGAACGGCAATTTGGGTATTCCAGTCAACTGAAGTGTGGATGTGCGTTTCATAACTCTGCTTGACGAACTAGACAAATCCTGTGATCACTGGCTGATGCGTCTCAAGAACAAGCGTCTTCACGGGAATCACACGGATTTGCCGCAACTGTTTCTCAGCGGAGAACTCCATGGAGATGAGAGAGTGGCTCCCAACGCCTTGTTGGAACTGGTGCGAGAGTGAACGGATTCTCATGGATAGACCATCTTTCTTCTCCAGAATCGCGCTCATTTCGATGCGTCCTACAGTACTTACTTCGTTCTCTTCTCAGACGTAGAGAACGGGAATGTGGCGGATCGCATGCGACAGAACAGTATCGCTAGTTTTCATCCGTACTACTCGTTTCTTCTGGATTCGCGCGAGATCCTCGTCATGCCCATGACGAACGCGTGGGGTTATTTCAAGAAGCAGTACAATTTCTATCCAGAAGTGTAATGCTTTAGACGAACGGAGAACGGAATCGACGTGAATCGCGACTTCCCCTTCGATCAAACCGTCCTCCCCTACCGCTGTCTCCAGACCGAAACGAGTCGCGCTTTGCAGCTGCTCTACACGCACAACATGCTGGTGGCCACCATCACCTTCCATGGCGGCATGCGCTCGATCAGCTACGAGTGGGGCGACTACTACAACCACGGCAAGCGCGCCTCGGCCCCCGACTACGAGGCCATGAAGGACGTCGCGTCTCTAATGAATCGAGTATCAGGTACTTTTTGACTGAATCCGTGACTCTTCAGGCAATCTCTACAAAGTGGGCTCCAGCAACGACGTCGTGTACCCCGTGCACGGCGGCATGGAGGAGTGGGGCTACGCCGCCTCCTGGTTCAACCAGCACAACCCCGTGCACACCGTCCCCGCCGCGTGCGATCACAACCAGTCGGTGGTCGTCACGCCCACCAGTCATCGCTGCCTCACCTTCCTCGTCGAGACCACCGACATCAAGACGCCCGCGCAGAAGCTGCTCGGCGACTCCGCGCGCCTGTTCGCCACGCCCGTGCCCAAAGAGGGGCAGTACGTCCCCATTGTGATGCGTCAGGCACTGGCCCTTATGGAGGCGGTGCGACCCTATTCCGTTATCAGCGCCTCGTCCACTGCGAACCACACGCTGTCCGTGCGGTGGCTCGTGGGCGGTTGTTTCGAGGTCGATGACACCAGAATTGTGGCGATTCCCGCCACTCCAGAAATAGAGGCGATTATGGATGAGACATATGCCCGCGGGGATCTGCGCGACGAGGAGTACGCACTTCTCCTCTCTGCTGTGCGTTCTCCACTACATTCCTCCTCTCAGACGGGCGTTTCACCACTACATTCCTCCTCTCAGACGGGCGTTTCTCCACTGCAGAATCCCCTGCCAAGCGTCGATCTGTCCGATGACCGAAATCGGCTCTATTTCAATGCCACGCTTCCCTTACCGAGTGGTTCGTTTCTGGTGGTGGCGGTGAGCGGCGTGGACGCGTACATGGACCGCGTGAAGGAGAACGTGAATCCGAACGTTCCTCCGCAGAGCCTGTTTGTCAGTCTGCGGAGGAATGCCGCGTGGAGGAGTGAGGAGCGCGTGCTGCGCGGAAGGGAATTGGTGCTGAGTCGTCCGATCCGGGTCGTGATTGCCGATCGGACGCAAAGCACGCAACAGACTCCAGAGTGTGTGCTCATGAAGCTTGAATCTCCCTATCCTCCTCTCCCCGTCCTTTCGTGGTTTGAGTTGGGATTGCGTGGATTTGTCCTGTTGTGCCTTCTTTTCCTTCTTTTCCTTTCCTGCTATTCTGTTTGTTCCACCAAACACGCAAGGCATCTGTATCTTGCAGAAAGAAAAGGGGATTCCCGATGTCGTCCGCATCGGGCACGCTGGGCATTTCGGCTTGAAGCGTTGACGCGGAATCGAAGAACGTCTTCTACACATCACGCACGGCGAACACGCGCACATAATCCACCGAAGGCAAAAACCGGTTGTCGTTGTCGATTCCGTCCAGTCCCATCCGCTGTTGCCGAATTGAGTGCTTCGAGATGATGTCGTCGTGAATGGCCACTTGGTATGCCATCGACGGGTCTCCCTGAAAGTGGAAGCTCTGCTGCCTCTCATCATCATCTTCGTTCGAGAGAGAGGTCAGCGCGTTTGGTGACTCATACTGCGTGGAACTGCCATTTGCTGACGGCACTGCGCCATTCTCGCTTGCATTCTGTGGTGAGAGCGGGAATGCACCCGTTGTCTGCTGCGATATGGACAAAGACGGATTCGGCACCGCGTCCAGCAGAGAGGGAGCCTCCGAAGGCGCTTGCGCTGGATTTGGATTTGCCGGGTAGTTCTCCGTCGTTGGATTGGAAGACACGGGCTGTTGGTTTGTTTGGTTCATCTTCACACGAAGCGCATTCTTCTTTTCCTACACGGATCATTCTGGAACACCACCGTCACCTTTCTCAAGTAGCGCTCAAAGAAGTGGAGATATTCCAACTGGTTTGCTTTTGAATTGCTCCTGTATTTCTACGTCATCACCCCAAGTCTTCCATTTTGCACTTGCAAATGCGACTTTATGTTCTCGGGTCGCAGATCCATGTTACAATTCTTCAACGCGGGGTATATCACTTTTGGCGAAGCTTCTACAAGAATAACGCCTACCCGTCGTAATCACCCTTCAAGCCAAAATCGAAGATAGCGGCCATACACCGACGATACATTTCCTCGTTCCAAAAGGGCTGGATATTCTTCTACTCTTGAGCACGCTCACTACTTCAAATACGTATTTGTCATGATGGCGCGTTTTCGTATACCCCAAATCTGTTAGAATGCTACCCACTTTCTCGTCGAGATAGTCGCCCTTGCTTTGCATCGTGGGATCGCGGAGGTATGACGCAAGAAAGAGGCAAACAGTGATCCATGATTACCATGCCCTCTCACACTGAACGTACGTAAACAAACAGATGACAGAATGCCGTTCGTTTCTAAACTGGCATCGCTAAACCGTCTTTGCAATCTCGGAGGGAATGCAAACGTCTTCCTCCGCTTCAAGGGGGGCGACTCCGGATTCTACACATCACGCTCTCACTGCAAACCCACTTCCGTCTGAAGATGCTTGTCTCTCCAAAAACCAAACAGCTGGGTGAGAGTTGCGAACTCCTTTGCACTCCCACGACAGTAGAATCGGACCATCCAGTCCTCGTACTTCTCTGGCAGCGTGTTGCTGATTTCAGAAGGGGGAAGGGGCATCGCCTGGTCCGGATTGCTCTCGGTGAAGAACTTCAGCGCAGACAACGGGCTCAAGTTCTGCGGTTTAAGCATAAGCAGATATTCTACTCCCATTCCCAGAGACAGCTTCACAATGTCAATCACGAGATCACGCGGATCGAACGCGAGGTGGTTGATCGTCGCCTCCGCCTCCAACTCTGTCACAATCGCCTTCTCAATCCGTGAGCGATCTACGCGTGAACACTCTCCACGGCCATTACCGTAGGAAGACCCCAGCGGAATCAGCACCTCGACGTCCTTAAACGCCTTGGAGTTGATGATCACTTCGCCCACGAACGGGTACAGATCTCTGCACATCAGCCCATGATCTCATGCCGACTTGCATTCAATGCGTTGAATGAGGTATCTCGCCTCCTTGTATTCATCGCAAATGCTGTTCTTCACTTCCTAGACGTCATCGCGATCATCTCTCCATCACGAGGAATAGGTAATCCGTTGCACGGATATACGCTTCGAGATTGCTGCATGCCGTGGAAAGAGGAACCAGTCCCTTCTACCTATGATTCGCGGACTTCCAAGATTACCGTTGTTTTGATTCCAAATCCGTTTCGTTCAGCAGAGCGCAGCGCTTCAATGACCATGATATCGATGATTCGGTTGGAGCGGTGCTAGACGTCACATCAACAAGGGATCGGCACATTGTAGGCGCGGCGGTGCAAACTCATGCGACACTGGAACATTTCAAAAACGTCGATATTCACCTTCTCGTTGAAACAAATCTGCGCGTGAAAACAACCCATATGGAGTACCTCATACTCGTTGTCCTTGTTCTTTATGCAGCGCGCTCCCTTGATTATGCGGTCGTAGTTGTAGGAGCAGTTCAGTCCCAACTAGGGATCAAGAAGGAAGAGTGGAGCCACATTCATGCAATCGCGAAGCATGTAGTCAAAACGGTCCACGTCCACTCCCGTTCTACGCTCACAGGGATAGACGACCGTTACTTGGCATTGGCAACGATCTGGAGGAGGAACTCTCTGCCGGGAGCTCCCACCCACTTCCAGTCCTTGGGCGCCTTCTTCTTATCTCCGAGAATGATTTCGCAAATGAGTTGGACTTCCTACGCCATGATCCCCCACAATTCACCGTACGTCCTTTCCTAAGTTGTACTTGGCAAACTCGTCCCACAGCTTGTATTTCTCAATGATCATCTTGAAGATGTATATGCTCATAACCTCGTGTTCCACGAGCACTTTGGAATTGCAGTAGCGAACGTACAGCGGGTACAGGTGTCCCTGGGTGATGTGTCCAATGTCATGCATAAGACCCGCGACACAAATGCACAGCTTCTCCTCCTTTGTGATGTTCAGCTCGGGCTGCACCCTCTCCAGCCGCTCGATGAACACTTCGGCCAGGTGATACACGCCAATGCAGTGCTGAAACCTAACGATGATTCAAGTATAAACGAAAGGGCGAACCGATCGTGCGTCGCTCCCGGATAAATGTAGTGAAGATTGTTCAGCTGCTTGATGTCGCGGAGACGCTGGAATTCGGGAAGATTGATCAGTCGGTAACACAGTGGATGGACGTCCACCATACCTACGGCATGATGATTCTACAAGCGGAAAGCACCGTATACTTGATCTCTCAGACTCTTCAGCATTTTGTGTGGGCGTTTCGTTCGTAAGACCGACTCCGTTTTCGCCAAAAACGAAAATGAAAGGGCTTATCGTAGGTCCGTTGGTTGGAGGGGTGAGCGCGTAGGTGCTGGGCGCTCTCTTCTTGCTCGCAAACGCGACGATAACCAACTTCGATAAGATCGTTTTGAGTAATGCCACGCTGATCTATCAGTCGTACTACATGTTCGACAAAGAGTTTACCACAAAGAAGGGGAATGAAATGGGTCGGTGCTGTGATGTTTAGCCCCTCCTCGTTCATTGAGCTCCAAATGGACATCAAAAAGAACAACCCCATATGGGACGGAAAGAGCGTGATCACCGTTTGTTCTTCCGCGTCCTGGTAACGTTTAGGGCGCTGTCATGACGAAGGACGTTTTCGATGCCATGGGATATGACAAGAACGGCACCAAAGCGCTGTGCTGCGACAGAGAGGCGATTTCCGTCCTTCTCCTTCGCTTTTGTGACGCGTAGAAGCAGTTGTGCAAGGAAGAGCAAACGCTGATCTTCCCGCAGAATATGGACGACGAGTACTCCAAGACAACCCTCTCCTTCCAGTATTTCCCGACACATCTCGTCATCTCTAGAGGCGCGAATGAGCGTTTGTCCTTGCGTCACACGGTCCAAAAGGAAGGACTTTATTATATTATGGTGGGCAGCTGTGTCGTGGAGACCACGAATGTCGCCCTCTCTGGAACTGTAACCACCAAGAACACGTACGGACACCTTCCCGCACCCTTGTACGGCGAGCTGCCCTTCAACCGCATCCTGCTCTGTCTCTATTTCGTCGTCTTGGTGTACTGGACGCTGGTCAGTTATTCCCACTCCGAATCGCTTCTCCACGTCCACAAACTCATATTCGTGGGACCCCTCATCACCTCTCACACCTAGCTGACCACGCTCTCCTTCTTCATCGCCGCACTCGTCTTCGAGGTAACGATCCGTCTGGTCAATGTCAAGGGTGTCGAAACTCCCTCTCTCAACCTCGCGTCTCAACTCACCTCCTACGCGGCACAGGCGTTCTTGCGTCTGCTCCTGCTCGCCATCGCGTCAGGGTAGTTTTTGACTGTTCTCTTTCTCCGTAGAAACGGCACGGTGTTGGAGTCCACGCCCATGTCCGCGTCCTTCGGCGTCTTCTTCGTCGTCGTTTACTCTATCTTGCAGACCTCCTTCGCCGTCACGCGCGAGGCGCGCACCTCCTTCTCCTCCTTCCTTCCCACACTGTACGCGCCGCGCGCGAGTCTGAACTGTAGCATTGAAACCACCATCACCTTCTTCATCGTCTCCTCCGCCCTCGACACCATGCAGAAGCTGAAGGCGAAGAACGAGACGACGAAGCTGGCCTCCTTCCGTCAGCTCTGTGCGTGCTTCGCCACTCTCTTCGCTTGCGTGCTCGCCCTGAACCTGTTCCTTCTGGGCTCGGACCTGGACAAGGTGTTGTTCGCGATGTGGAAGTACCAGTGGGTGTAGGGTTTGGGGCGGAGGTGTCCCGATTAGACTGACGTACGGTTTCTGGCAGTGCTGCATCTTCGTCTGTCTCGTGGTGATTATCGTGGGCGGATGAGGGGTGTGTGAGGCGTAGTCGATCTGGAAGCCATCGGCAAACTCGGCGCAGTACATGAGTCACATCCAGCTGGCGACGGACGAGTCGCACCCGGTGAACGATTCGGAGGCGCAGATCGGTATTGCGGAGGGAGAGGAGGTGAATGCGGTGGTGAATGAGGTGAGTGGAACGGAGTTCAAGCCTATGGAGATGGAGAAGTAGTGGTGTGTGTTTCAAATGTGTGTTTGTTGGGAGATGAGTGTGTTTCAGAATAGTGTATGCTCTTTGTCGTAAATGCGGGGTATTCTATCTGTGGAGGAGATTTGCTTCGTTGGGAGTGTTTCCTACGAGATAAGAGATGCATATGAGTCTTGGATGGGATTCATGGCTAAAACGGGTTGGGTTGTATTGGAGCCACAGTTAAAGAAGGGAAAAGCGGTGCGTATGAAGGGAGTGGTGTGTTCTCCCGCTGGGTGCGTTTTCGAGGTGAATAGATTTCTTGGGGTGGAGATTTGCAGTCTATGGAATTAATACATCTGTATATCCACTACAGGAAGAAATGAAGGAATTGAGGGTATTGGTGTGAATTTGGACGGCTTTACTAGCTGACAACGAGCGGAGAATAACGCTGGATGAGGAAGGATGACGAATGGAGATCTCCTGTTACGATGTGGCAAGTCGTTTCTTGACATTCGCTCAACAATTCTTGCCGAAAGCAACTCCATTCACACAGAAATGAGGAGCATCCATCTAGGTAATGAAAGGAGTTTCACTACCGAGTTGTCTTCTGAACTCATTGCAAACAGAGTATAGCAGCTATTTGTCAATGCTACAAGCCTTATTGCTATTTGTATTCCTTCCTGCTCTCCTTCACGCTGACGAAGGATCCTGCTCGGAGGAAGTCTATCAGAACTACCTCGATCTCTACC
>ERZ1106948.244-NODE-244-length-27438-cov-32.502246_pt1 | contig 27438 bp, 59 predicted proteins | sample MGYA00403673_ERZ1106948 | MGnify/ENA primary metagenome ERZ1106948 (study PRJEB35170, sample SAMEA104062409) | human gut metagenome | biome: human gut; feature: human-associated habitat; material: faeces | place: Denmark | collected 2012-05-07 ...
TCTACGATACCTGGAAGACCTTCTGCGGTTTCCCTTCTTCTGGTGGTCACTAAACACCAATTGGTGTTTTGATTGTGTTGTACTGCAATTATGGCCTGTTTGTCACAAACACGGGAGTTCGAGGAGGATACGAGCAGCGAGGAGAGGTGCGAGCGAAGGAAGCCCTTCCAAAAGGGGGCATTACAACCCTTCGATAGATCCATCACAACTAGAAGTGACGATGATGCTAGATAGATACTCTCCGAGATCAAATCAAGCATGGTGTCAAGCGGAGCCGTCAAAATGGAGAGTCCACGCTCCTTCATCCTGTCTTCCATCTCGAGACGAATAGCATGGATGAGAAAGGTGATTGCGCAAGAGCAGGTGGATTCAAAAGGCGCTCTTGACAGATTGCTGCAAATGGTGACTATCCCCTCTTCCCCTATTTGATTTCGGAGTTCACTGAATCCGTGTTGTGTAGTGGTGCTGATACAAAACGTTCTTACAGCTTCGTCTTCATCAGCACAGTGCTGCATGAGGATTGTGAATTGATTTGGCTGGGTCTCGTACTGTGTGATCCATTCCAATAGTAGGCGTCGCAGTTCCCTAGACATGATGGTGTTGGAGGTCATAGACGCGTCGGGCTCGACCTGGAGTTGCTTTACGAGAATTGTGGACAGTCTGTGTTGAAACTTTTGCTTCTCTTCGGGTGTGAGTTGGGTTGTGATTCTGCGGATTTGCTCCAGCACCGTTTTTCGGATTCGTTTTGACGCGTTGCACAGCAGAACCGTGGATGCTACACGTGATGACAGATGGAAAACAACCACTCAAGAAGGGGAGTGCGAATGAGGCGGGGAAGAGCATCGAGAACAGAACGACGACACAGCACGACTCTATGGGTGTGTGAATACGTCATAGCTACTTCTCGTGTTTGTTCCATACTGAATGAAACGCACGCATTCTCTCCGAATCAGCAGTTTTGCCGTGATGGGTGTGATTTCTCCCGGCTCGATCCATTGCATGCTATGCATTCACCGATGGACGCACAACGCACTCGCTATTCACAAGACAGGACAGAATGCGGAGCAACGGGCTCGTCTCATCACCACGCTGAAGACTTTGGCTTGTATCCGTCTCTGCAATAACGTAGAGGATTTGTTGGATCTAGGAATCACATCCGTCACAAAGACGCACTGTGTGCATGACTGCGGTTGCGCTGATCGTCATACTGAGTTTGAGGATCAACAGAAGGGAGGTGTCTTCTTGGTCCTCCCAGTCTCCATCGTTTTGGGTGTGTAGTGCTCTCTCCTGCAAATAGAGAATGAAATGCACAAGTGCGTAACGAGTCAACTGATATCGCTTTCTTTCCTCTACGATGGGTTGGAAGAGGGTGTGAATGTGGGACAGGAGCGCGATGACGCGGGGATTCTCAGCCACTCGTTCTTCTTCGGATATGAAGATGCAAGAGGTGATCAGGATGAACAACAGCGGTGGAGTGGGATACTCAGTGAAGACAGTGTCTCTGTAGAACAGTCGAATGCAGCTGCGGATGGCTACTGCTCACATTGTAGATGAAGATGCACATGGCAGAGAGTAGTAACGAGCGAGAATGGACATGTGGTGGATGATCGTCGAATCGGGATTTCCCTGGAGAATCCGGATCTCCATCCAGTGGTACTCTTCCTCCGAGTGATAGAGGATGGGGTAGAGAGAAATGGCGTCTGCCAACACTGCGAGGGCTTGATCACTGAAATCGATTGCCGTCTGCACAGACTACACTTGAACTCAACCCCCTAATCCCACTTGGAGTGACTCGCTCTCCTTCGATCGCAACGAATCCTCCACTCCGATGAGCTGTCTACTCCTAAACAGCAATCCCGTGGAATACACAAGGCAGGAGCACAAGTGTGTCATGCACTCCAACAACCCCCGTTTCGCTTCAAAACTCCGTTCATCCCTCTTCAGCGATGGTAACAGCGGTGTTATTGCCTCTCGAACACGCTCCAGGATGGTTTTCACTTCCCGGTCTTGGACTGAGGATACTAGCTGTTCTATGTTGCTCAGATACTGCTGGAGAGATGGAGCGCAACTCATGACTGATCCTCTTCGGAGATGGAGGGAACGCGATTCGTCAACAAACAGAGGAGATTACATGTTACTGTAATTCGGACCCCCGGAACCAGGAACGCTCCAATCAATGAACTGTTCTGGCGCTTTCACCACACATGTCTTGCAATGCAAGCAGTTCTCGTGGTTGATGCACAGTTTTGTTGTGCCGTCCTCCGATTTCATATACTCGTACACGTGCGCAGGACAGAACCGCTGCTCCGGTCCGTCAAAGACCTTCAATGAAACGTCGTTCGGAACGCTCTCCATTCCCTTCTTCACACCAATGTGGGAGAGCTGGTCCTGAGGATAATTGATGCAGCTCAGCGCGAGCGAGTTCTCTCGGTCAAACGTGACGATCTACTCCGTCACTCTCCTCTCGTCTCCTCACATTGTCCGGCTTCACATAGTCACGCGACGGAAGCGTTTGAGAGTGCTGAAGCGGCTTCGTCTTCTCCCAGTCCGCTCCGGGAGAGATCGACGGGTGCGTCAGAGCGTGCCCGAAGAGCAGTGTGCCCGACACGAACTACGAGGTGACAAAAGAAGAAGGCGTGTACAGAGTGCGTCATGCCGCGGAACAGACTCTTCTCGAAGGCGGCGCGGTTACTCCGACTCTTCTTCAGTCTCTTCATAAACGCGCTCTGCTTCATCGCCGTCTCCACCTCCTCCACACACACTCCCTCGCGCACCTTCTCCCAATTCTACACTCCACTCCTCACACCACCGCTACCTTCACCAGACTGTCCGCCGCCACAACGCCGCTTTCGATCGCGTTGCCAGCGCCCTGCAGAGAGGCCATGTCCATCACGCCCAGTCCCTCGCCGATAATCACTCCACCCGGAAACACGCAACGACACTGCTACGCCTCAGCCACCCCACACGCTCGTACTCCATCACACCCGCCCTCGTAGATCACGCGGGCGCCGTACTCCAGACGCTCGCCGCGACGGAGCAGCGAGGAGATGAAGTCGGTGCTTTTGAAGAGCTGAAACTCCTCGTACGGAGACACGCGACAGTCCTCGTAGTCGAGTCCAGTGATCTATTGATGATCATGCACCACGGAACGTGCATAGCCGACGTGGACGAGATTGGGCTCTTGGAAGTACACGAACCCGCCTCCGTACCTAACCCTGACCCACCATGCATGCCCTCACATTCGGTCTTTGAACGAACGCTGCAGCGGATACCCGACGGTGTGAACCACCTTCCCGAGAGCGGGCTCGCACCCGTTCACTTCCCACACCTCCTTGATGCCGAGACCGTAGGTGCGTTGGCGCGACGCCTGCAGGTGGAAACGCTCGATCGCCTCCTCCGTCACGTTCCCCAACACGCCCTCCGCCAAAACGATCGATTTCCCGCAAATCGCGTATCCCTGTTGGTAGTCCTCCTTCGGCTGTCCCTGCGAGTCCACCCCCTTGTCCTGCGTGATCACGCCGATCGCCTTGTCGCCCTCCAGGAGAAGGCTTGACACGGGCGTGTCGGGGAAGACGTCCACTCCCTTCTCTTCGGCGATCGAGCCCAGCCAGCGCGTGACGTTGCTCAGACTATGCGCTTAGGGCGGAGAGAGGACTTCACCTGACGACGTAACTGTCGCTGTGGCGAGTTGAGCGCGGAATGAGCCACGATGGGATGGAAAAGCTGTTCTCTTGGCCGAGAAGAAACCGCATACTCTCCTCCTTCACTCTCTGTTTGATGGGACTGTCCTAGCTCGTGAGAGGAGAGTTCCAAGCAAACCTGTTGTTTCCAGTCGGGGAGAAGAGTCGACAGACTATCTGTGTTGAGAAGACATCCGCTCATCACGTGAGATCCGATGGCTTCGCCCTTCTCCAGAACGCAGACAGAGAGATCCTTCTGTTGCTTCGCCGATTCCGTTTTTAACCGTATGGCTGCAGAGAGTCCGGCACATCCTCCCTGAACATCACATTCCATCCGTATCCCCACGCCGACAATCACCACATCGTAGTCCAGTCGCTCCCTCTCATCCTCCTTCTCGTTATTGACGCAGAAGAAACGAGAAGGAATGACGAATTGTGACCGATTCACCGCCCTTCCCAAACGCGCGATTGAAGGCGAAACTACGCTCCTTATGAACACTTATGGAAACACACATCGCGTTGCTACTCCTTGAAGCATGCGAAACATCCCACGAGAGACAATGAAAGGGATTAGTGTTTCTCTAAGACGGATGAGGGAATGCGCGCACGTGTGAAAAGAAACACATCGGAAACAAAACCCAATACGAATGACTTAATCACAGGAAGCGTGCTTTCTCTTCCTCATCGTCTTCTCGGAATCGCTCGACTGCACTTCTTCGGCGACGGGAGATTCCTTCGACTCCTCCTCCTTGGCCGCAGCCTTCTGTCTCTTCTCTTCTCTCTCCTCCTTGATCAGCTTGATCGACAGGATGATGTAGAGAACGGTGAGCGTGACAGAAATGAGAACAAGCGAGATGATCTGGAACTCAAGAGCGTCTCCAAAAGAATACCAGCTTGGGGTACGGCAGCCACGTCGGCGCCTGGGCAATCGCGGAAAACAAATCGGGCATAGTAGTGTACAGGAATAGAAGAGAAATGAAGATGGCATGGCGTCGAAAAGAAGGGCCCACGCCAAAAGAACCAGCGATTCTTGGCAGTTATTCCTTTTCACGAATGAGCCAGTCTCCGCAAGATTTTGATGCCCTCGTGCTTGCTGTTCGTCTCGTAATGGCGAAGTGGGCTGTTGCTGTCCTCCTTCGGTGTGATGACTAGACGCTGACGCACGCCGTCGAAAACGATTGGGCTGGAGGTGACAGTCTGATGATGAAGCGTCTGATGGAGAATGATTTGCTGATGAACATCCAGGAGCGTTGGAATGCCACTGGAAGTGCGATTTCGAGCGATTCATTAGTTCTAGAGGATGCGGAGATGTACAAGGAGGAGATTTCGGAGTTCTTGCTGGGGGAGATGTCCGACACCTTCAACTGTTCTCTGGAGGACGGGAGTGACCAGGAGGTAGGACGAGTGTTTGGATAATGATGGTAGATCGCTGAGATCATCCTCCACTTCTACCAGGCTTGCCGCAACGGAGACATGAGTGTGGTGAACGACTTCATCCAGAAGAACCAACGTGGGGTAGTTTCACCGGACTGATGTGTAGAGTTCATTGACGGAGTGAACAAGTATCTGGAGGCCACGAAGAATTATCAGAAATACGAAAACGACGAGGACGATGGCGAAATGGACCCGGATGACTACGAGGAGATGGAGATGGAGGAGGAGAAGCCCAAGAACCAGCCGGACGAGGATGGGTGGATTGTCGTTTAGTTTTCGCTGTTTTCCGTACAAGTCTTTGAATCCAGCATTATGAATTCATTGTTTTCATCAGAATCACCTATTACTGCATCCACAAAACAACGGTCCTTCCAACAAACACAGAGCAACTACTCTTTCATTGGATGAATGGACTGCTGAGCCAGCCGCTTTAACTTGTCCTTCCACTGCGCCTTCTCCACGATCCCCTCTACCGTGATGTTGTCCAGGTTCACGATCTTGTCGAGTTCCTTCTCAATGAAATCAGCCGTCAGCGTGAACACCGGATCTCTATGCCTAAACGCACTCCACAGCCCTCACTGTTTGTCCTTCGGCTTGCACACCGTAATGTGGTCCGTGCCCTTCATCAGCATAAAGGAGCCAATCTACACTTCACTTCCTCCTCCTCCTCCCACGTCCAGCTTCGACGAAACGGGGGGCACCACAACCGCCTCGTACTTGCCCGCTCTCATGGGAAGTTCCTCTCCGAGACAGAGCACGTCGGGCATAGGATTCAGCTCCTCGAAGTCCTCGTTGAGTTGAAGCAGCACCGGCGAGTCGTTCTTCAGCTCCGCAACGATGGGCGTGAACCCGAACACGCCCTGCAGGAAGGTGATGTGGCTCTTGATCACGGGCGAACCTCGGTGTGGCGTCGAGTAGAACACGATGGACCTGGTCTGGTGCAGCAGCGGCGAGTACGCGTCTCTACACCTCACACGCCCTCACTGCCCCCACTTGCTGTCCTCCACCAACATCTCCTTCACGATCAGTCCACCCATGCTGTGTGTCACGAAGATCACCGGCTTCTCGCCGATGCCCGCCGACTCCAGCTGCGACCGCAGGTCCGACGCCTGCTCCTTGATGCTCAGCGTCGGGTGTGGCGACGACGACTTCATCATTCGCGCGTGATACCCCACGCTCAGAATGCGAATCGGAGGCAGCTTCCCGTCCTTGGTCAGGTACGCGGGCAGATACGCCGCAGGCCAGCAGACGACGTGATGATAGTCGGTGGAGGGCTGCTGAACCATCCAGGTGGAGAAGAAGCTGCCTTGAAGACCGTGGATGAACACGATGTCCGCCACACGCTACGCCTCACTCTGCGCAAACAGCCCCACCTCCTTCTCGTTTCCGTTGTCGTACAGCACGAAAATCGGTGCGTCCAATAGATGCTCCTCGTTCTCCTTTCGGCAGTTGTACAACACCTTCTCAGCGAAGAAGTGGAGTTTGGTGTCGCCCTCCGCGCTCCACTGCCTCAGAATGGGCACCCACTCCTTCTCCACCACGTTGCGCGTGTACTCCTAATCCTCACTCACCGCACATGTCACTACCCCGACACTGTTGTGTTGGAACGAGAGATCACTGAGAATGCGGCAAATCTGAACACACAGAGAATCCTCCTTGTGGTACGTCAGCGCCTTCAGCACTTGCAGCAGACCACTCGACACCATAATCTCCGCCAGCTGCTCGTTCGCGCAGAAGAGACTCAGCGAACGAATCATGCAACGTAACTCCCACCACGGACGGTTCTTCGCGTTCTTCTGCCCGTGGGCTTGATATGCCTTGGCCTCCTCCACGATCACTGGACGCGCCTGCGCTTCGAGGAGGTTGCACAGCGAGGAGCACCACAGCGTCGCCATCGCCTCGCGGTTCTCGCTGTATTGGAGGTAGTTCTGCATGGCACGAATTCCCGCGATTTGCTGCTACGCGTCGACTCGCCACTCCATCCCTACCACCAGATCGCGCTGGAAGCAGTTGTGCACGATGTGCTGCATCCAACGGAACGGTTCGAGCGTCGTCTGCGTCACGCTCGTCGGAATCAGGTCGTCGCCCACGATGTGCAGCTCGGTCTGAAGCACCTCCTTGTAGCAGTCGAAACAGTAGGGGTGCTCGGGCGAGCCCGCCACCGTGCTCATTGCCGCGGTTAACTGGGCGAGTGCGCGGCGACGTGCCAGCGTGGGAACGGAATCGCCGTCTTCGAGAAGCGACAGAACGAGATCGGAGGCGTGTGAAGTGAGATACGCGGCGCAGCGCGGGTCCTCCGTGAAGTGGTGCAACGCGATGAGAGCTTCCGTCTATACTGAACTCACTGCAAACCGACCTACCACGACGGAATCGTCCACGTCGCGACACCACGTCAGCAGACAGTCCAGCCACTCCAGCATCTCCGGGGGCAGCGGAGAGGTCGGTTGCGGCGCTGGCGAGAGTGGCGCGTACTCGTTCAGCGCCCTCTCCAGCCGCTTGAGGTCCTGTGGGGAGCTGGAGAGCTGCTCGAAGTCGAAGTCGTTGTCGCTCTCCTCCTTCAAGGCGCGCTGCTTGCGCGAGCGGTACAGCGTCCTCACCGCGTTCCACATCACCCGAATGTACCCTTCTTCCTTCTGCACGATCGACACCTCTACGCCTCATGACACCCCACTTCGCTCACTGTGCTGTTTCTCCGTCACCTGCACTTGCTGCATCAGCTTGGCGTAGCTGAGACGCAGGCTGCGAGGGATCTGGTCGTTAGAAGGGAGTGGATTGAATACGTCGTCTTCGGGGAGAGGAATGGACGTGTAGGGAATGGATGTAACCGAGCAACCCTCCAGGAGCCACAGCAGTCCCAGCTACACGTAAGGCGATTCAGAGAAGCAAACGGTGAAGACGTCCGATTTGGACTCCTTTAAAGAAGAGAGAATGGTCGATGAGCGGTGGACGAGGCTCTGTGGCTTTTGCTTTATGAGTTGGATGATGGCCGATTCGCACTCCTTCTTGTTGTGGTTGTAAAGACGCTCCAGAACAGCAACGCCCCCCTCGCTGATGGCATCGATCAGGTAGCGAGAATCCGCGTTGCTCAAAATGAGGAGAACGGTCATGATTGCCGGAGAGTTACTATTCATCAACGAGCGGAAAAGAGATCACAATCGGTCATCCACAATCCAGTGTCCCAAAACGCGTCCACTGTGCATGCGATAAATGATCTCTGCTCCGGACGGCTGTCTGTACATGTCCACCAACGACACCGCCAAGCAGTCCCTCCAGGTGGCTTCTTTCAGCAGGTCTCGCTTATGCGACCTCGCGCGCTCAAACAGTTGGAGACGGTGCGTCCTATCGAGAAAGGTGATTCCTCCCGCGACAATTCCCGTTGCAGTGAGAAGAACGGCCACCGATGTTGCAACGTAGTGATGTTTTTTCGTCAGCACAATCTTCGAGGAGGAAGAATAGCGACCCACCACGCGACAAAGCGGCACCCTAGTGTACAGAAGCCGCCATCGCGACAACATGTACGGATTGATCCGGTTCATAACGCGATTGGGGCCATATACCCGAAGAAAATGAACAAAGAGGGGAAGCGGGGAAAACGGTTATTTGGCGGAATTGGGGAGTTGCATCCACAGTGTTTCTCTCGTCATGGATGACGTAGTGGGGAGACGGCATCTCTCACAGAATGGAGAAAGGGTGCGATTGATGGAAGAAAGGCGGAAGGAGCAGTTGCTGCCGAACCTCGTTTTTGCTCAGGGAATCGTAGAATAGGAGAAGAAGAGGGAGTTCATGAGGAATACAATGGAGTTGGTTGTGTGGAATCCAAGATATCGCTGTCGTGGTCTATTCGAGTGAATTTGGATTTTCTCGGGTTTGTGGTATACATTGATGGAACGAGATACGCAATCCAGTGAAGATGAAGGGAGGAGAGATTGGCGAGTTCCGTTAGACTTTATGAAGATAGAAAACTCTGCTACAACCGAAATAGCGAAGAGAGGTTGAGAGATGGAGATGATAGAATGACCGATGAAACGCCCAGGGAGAGAATCTTCGTTTTGCAAATGATTCGCAAACATGTTTTTGCATGTTCAGAACGTCCTGCTGATAGCGTTTTTGCGTGATAACAAAGAATGATCAACTGGTTAGTCTTCTTTCCCGATCAGACAAAAGCGGAGCGATTACTCCGATATGTTCTGTCCGCAGTCGCATCCCTTGCGTCTCTCATTTGCGGCGTGTATTTGCTCGCCATAGGATCTGATTGTGATCACACATCGCTTGGAGTACGCATATTCTATCTGCATTCATTGTAGTTCTTTCAGGTCCTCAATACGGTAGCGATTATCCTCTTTTGCTCGGCGGATGTCTATGTTCACAGCATAAAGCACTATGCAGATCTCGGGAAGAAGGTGTTGGGGTGTTCGTTATTTGTGTTTGCACTTCTATTCATAGTCGGATCCATCATTCCTCCAACACTCTTCATCGATTCCTATGTCCAGTGCGCCTCCATCCCTGCTTTTGCGATTGTCGTCGAGTACGGAGTGCTGTCCTTCTCCTACATCTACGTGCTGATTCATGTCGTGCTGTTCGTGTATCACTGCCATTTGCGAACCCAGCTCTCCAACATGAACATCGACGACGTACCTTGTGTGACGGGTGTGATGACAATAGATGCGCAATCACATGATTGATCCGGACATCCTCCCTCAGCTGTACACCATCGACTACCTCCAGCACTCGCACTCGGAGATTCAAGTGAGGGAGTGGATTCCGCAGTATAGTGAGGATGAGTGGAGGCATTGACGAATAGAGGAGTACATGCGAAAGACGAAGAAGGCGCATATGGAGAAGGCGAAGAAGCAGAGCATTTTCGATATGGCTGACATAAACAAGCTGGTGATATCCGATTCCGTGGAGGAGAAGGAGGATGTGGAGGTGAATCTGACGTGTCCCATCTGTCTGTGTGAAGTGGACTTGGACGACTACGTGTATAACCTTGCCTGCAAGCATCTCTTTCATATGGAGTGTTTGGAGATGTGGTATGCTCGGAGAAAGACGTGTCCCATGTGTATTCAGAACATTGAGTTTGTGGTGACGACTGAGAGTCACTACACGTTTGATCGCGAAGCGTATGAAGCGAGAAAGCAGACGTCGTCTGCCGTTGTAACTGTAAATCCTAGTGAGATAGAAATGAAAACGATGTGCTGTGTTTGTTAAGTGAATCGAAGTAGAGTGCCGCCAGAATTCCAAAATAACCGTTCTCGTCCGCTTCAAAGCAGACTCGGCTCCATTGCTTTGTTGTGACTCTTCTTTCGTTTTTGCTAAAAGACCGGGAGAGACATGAAGCGAGACAGGGAACCAACCGAGACTACGGAGAAGGACGCGTTTCTGTTGTTTGGAATCGATTCACGATTTTAGCAAATTGGAAGAGGAGAGCGTGGTTGCGTCTAGCGAGAATAAAGAGGAGTCAACCAAGCAGGAGGATCAGAGTAGTGTGGTACGTGTTTGAATCGCTATTTCCTTATTTCGTTGTAGACGGAGAGGGAGAAGGAAGAGGTGAAGGAGAATGCTACTGGGGAAGCCAAGGTGGAGAAATCGGAAGAGAAGTCGTCTCTTCCCAAGAATGGCGTGCCGGTGAAGAGGAATCTGGAGTGTGCTGGGAGTGTGAGTGAGAAGTGCCGTCCAAATCCCGATGCAAAGAGATGTTGCTTGGAGGATGTGGTACGTGTTTCAGAATGGAGTGAGTGGTCATAGATGGGAAGGGGAGTGTCGGAAGGGAAGGAAAAGGGTGCTGTCGTGAGTCCTGTTGTTCCTCCCAATCCTGTCATCCCCGCTGTGAATCCTGTCATTTCCACCAGTCCTGTTGTGAGTTCTTCCAACCCTAATTCTGTTGCGAATTCATCCATCCCTAATTCTGTCATTCCCACTGTGAACCCTACCCTCCCTCCCACTCCGATTCCAACCATGAATCAAGTCCCCTTGACTCCGACCATGAATCAAGTCCCCTCGACTCCAACCATGAATCAACTCCCTCCTAATCAAACCGTGAATCAACTCCCTCCTAATCAAACCGTGAATCAACTCCCTCCTAACCCAACCATGAATCAGATCCCCTCAACTCTCAACCCACTTCCCGTGACTCCATCTACAATGCCATCTTCAACCGCATCGCAACTGCCCGGCTACCCCTCTCAAGTCGCCTACGAGCAGACAGCCACGCCCACCATCGACCCCGCGTCGCCGTACTACTCCATGTTCAGCAACATGGATCCCAACACATACAACTACTACACGCAAATGATGTACCAGATGATGCAGAACCCTCTCCTCATGCAGCAGCTGCAGCAGCTCCAACAAATGCAATTGCAGATGCAGATGCAATTGCAAGGAATGAACCCCGCAATCCCGCCCATGCCCTCGCCTCCGGCCTCTGTTCAATCCATTCCCCAGCGCCGCCCCGAGGAGTTCACCGAAGACCCCGTTGAGGACTGCAAGCTGTTTGTGGGCGGCATGCCCAACGAAGTGACCGAGACCATCCTGCGAAGCTACTTCCAGCAGTTCGGACCCGTGCGCTCCGTCACCGTCGTCCGCAACCGCGAAACGGGTCTTTCCCGCGGTTTTGGCTTTGTCGAGTTTCTGTCCCGAATTGTGGAAGTGTGGATTTCGCCTGATTTCTAGAGCCTGGAGGACGTGTTACGCATCCCCACACACGAGTTCTTCGGACGCAAGGTGGACATGCACAAGTGCGTTCCCAGCAACCGCGACACTCTGGGCGACTCCACGCCACACAAGGTGTTCGTGGGCGGGTTGGACGACAGTTTCACGGAGGCGATGTTGCGTGAGGCGCTGAGTCCCTTCGGGACGGTGGCGAAGGTGAACATGATTCGGCAGCCGGACGGGAGGTCGCGCGGTTTTGCCTTCGTCCACTTCACGGAGGCGGCTCCCGTGGAGATGCTGATCCAGCGGCAGAATCTCAACGTGAACGGGCGCAAGGTCTTTTTCGGGAGTGCGACCTCGAAGAAGAGCAAGGGCGTTGCGCCTTCTGTGTAGGACGCGCGAAGGAGGGGTGAGGTGTAGACAGCATAGTGGTCCCAATCCGTACTACAAGCCCTATTGATGTTCCTTTCTCGTGTTTGTGGACAAACAGACCACCCCTAAGCACTCAAATACCTCTTCAACAAGGCGGTTGTGGACGGGTTGAATCCCGTCACCTCCTTCTTCTCCTCACGCGAGTCGTGCAGCTGCTTGCGCACGTTCACCGCCAGCACCTTGCCCAGCTCCACGCCCCACTGGTCGAAGGAGCACAGACCCCAGATGAAGCCCTGCACGGCGGTGCGATGCTCGTAGATCGCCAGCAGCTGTCCGCACGAGAAGGCGTTCAGTTCCTTGAACAGCAGCGACGACGACGGACGGTTGCCGGAGAAGAACTACGCATCACAGCCCACCACAGAAACGACTTTATGCGGCTTCAGGTTCTCGGGGACGTGCTGCGCCTCCAGGTCCTCCATGCTCTTGCCGTACGCCAGCGCGTCGGGCTGGGCGAAGAAGTTGCTCATCAGCTCGTCGTGGTTGCTCACCGCCTCGCCCTCGCCCTTCAGCGGCGCCTGGCTCTTGCAGAAGCCGATGAAGTCGCACGGGATCACGCGGCCCTGGTGGATCAGCTGGTAGAAACTGTGCTGGCCGTTGGTGCCCGGCTCGCCGAAGTCCACCTCGCCCGAGGGGAACGGGAGCGGCGTGCCGTCCATGGACACGCGCTTTCCGTTCGACTCCATGTCCACCTGCTGGATGTGCGCGGGGAAGCGAAGCAGCGGCTGCGCGTAGGGCAGAAGCGCGCGGCACGGGTACTCCAGGAAGGTCGAGTTCCAGACGCCGATCAGACCCATCATGGCGGGAATGTTCTAGGTTTGGGACACTGGACACGAAATGTACCTTATCAATTGGGTCATGCAGGAAGTGCATGTCGATGTCGTGCGCGCCGTCCAAAAAGTCGCTCATCACTTCGTACGAGTACTGGAGGGAAAGCGGCAGCAAGCCCACCGCGGACGACACGCTATAACGCCCGCCGACCCAGTCCCAGAACTCAAACATGTTCTTCTTGTCGATGCCGAACTCGGTGACCTTTTCGGTGTTGGTGGAGACGGCGCACATGTGGTGGGAGATGATTTCTTCGTCGGAGGCTTTGCCGCTATTTGTGAGGGAAGCGAAGAAAGCCGCACGCCAGCTTCTCCAGAAGCCATCGTCGCAGCGAGCGGGCGTTGAGCATCGTTTCCGACGTGGTGAACGTTTTGGAGACGATCACGACGAGCGTCTGCTCGGGATCGATGTGCTCGATGTTGCGCACCATGTCAAGAGGGTCCACGTTGGCGACGAACAGGAGCTGACGACCCTTTGCAGCGTCATGTCCAACAGGGTCGTTGCGCAGCGCCTCATACACGAATTCGGGACCCAGGTAACTGCCGCCAATACCGACAGCAATGACGGTCGTGAGGGTCTTTCCTGTGGCTCCCTACAATGAATCGAAGAGAACAGGACTCACCACAAATTGTCCGGAACGAACCGCCTCGGAGAACTCCTTCACGTGTCTGCGCACGGCATACACTTCGGGGACCACGTTCTTCCCATCCACGAACACTTCCTCGTCCTCCTTGGCACGGAGCGCGGTGTGAAGGACCGCTCTGTTTTCCGTGATGTTCAGCTTCACGCCCGACATCATCGCGTTCTAGAAGTGAGACGGGAGCCAGTGGAAAGACGATCTTCTCCGTGACTTGGGCTCTCTGGGCCAACTTCACAAGGAGGTTCTATGCAATGACTACGACTCACTGCAGAGACCTTAATTTCGGGTGTGATTCGCTGACGGGAGTAGTCCAGGAGGATGTCGCCATGCTCGATCGAAAACTCGTTAAAACGGTTCTCATCCTATCCGTGACGTAGAGGAAATGGGAATCACTTGGAGCAGGTCGCGGAGATGTACCTTTTCGATGGTGGGGACGGCAGCCTTTAGCGCCTGCCACTCGGGAGTCTCCCAGATATGTTGAGATGAAATCGTACTAACAAAAGAATCCATTACCAAAGCGAAACAAATGAATGATTCTTCGTTATGCTATCATTTGCGCGTGTGTGAGCTTTACCCGCGGGAATGGTCACACCCCCCCTCACTCAGAAGGACGTGTTGGACCTTGCTATGCTCATGGAAGTTTTTAAATTAGTAGAGATGAGATGTCGTATGGGTATCACAAGTGAAGGAGGATGATCCGCGATTTCTACACAAGCGGAGGATCGGACACAACAGTATGATCGAAGGAGGAATCTAGATGCCAACAAACACAACAAACGGAAAGACACTCAGGGAATGGAGTTGAGCAACGAGATGAGCTCCTCATTCTACACGTTATACAACGAATATAACACTACAGTGTCAAAGAACTGAATCAGTTCCTGATGCGACTCTTGCAACTAGCCGTGATCCCACACCTCCATCCCTACCTCCAACTCCTTGCAAATCGACTGCCAGATGGGCTGCCACGGATGACGAGAAACGAAGACGGGCTTCTTCTGTCGCTGGTTCTGGTCCGTGATGTAGTTCATGGTGGTTGCCATGATAATCTCGTTCAAGGTGCCAATCGAGCCCGGCAATGCGACAATGATGTCCGCTTTGTTGATGAGCAGGTCCAGTCGATCGAACATGTTCCTAGCGTTCGTGGAGGACGTCATGTACGGGTTGGATTCCACAGGGAGATCGTTCGTCACGATAATGCCTTCGCACGCACTACCATCGACCTTTTTGGACCCCATTGCCAGCGCTTCCATCGAGCCTCCATTTCCTCCATTCAGGTAGGGTTAAGCACAACACACATAATCGACACGTGGATATGATTTTATAATGATTGAGAGAGAGCAGTTCGCCCAACTCGATGGCGCTCTTGTATTGCTCCGGAGTGGGTCTATTCCGATCACAATCCTTTCACGAGAGGTACCGCGAGGCGCAGAACACGGCAACAACTTTCCGATACATTTCTCTTCTCCTCGAGAAATCAACTGTCCAAAGTGATCAATACATAGGAAAACAAAACGAGTGGCGTGTCCAAACAAACAGCACCGTAAAGTAGATAGGGAACGGAAATCATCTGCCTTACACGAAATAATAGGCATAAAGATACAAAACTCTATACTGCTTCTTCCGAGCTCTTCTTCGACACACCCTCTGCTTCGGCCGACACCACGCTCGGATCTCCCTGAATCTTCGCGTAACAAAAACGGCATTTCTTGGTAGACTCCGACTTGGGCCACGTCTTCCCCTGCAGCTACGTGTGAGCCACCCCCATCGCGTCCCACGCATTCGTAACCATAAATCAAATCCTCTATGGTGTTGAATTGAATAAAGCTATATCCCAAGTTGCGGTGCGTCTTCGAGTCCAGCGGCATGTTCAATATAGTATACTTGCCTGCGCATCATCCTCATCAATCGCTCCCACCCTTGATAAATGGATCCAAAATCTCACACAGCTCCTCTTTACTAAAACGATTCGGAATGTTCCGAATCATAACCGCAGTACGCGTCTCCTCCCCACTGCGCAGCTTCTCGATATCCACGTCTTCTCCCGCGCTCTTCTTCTTCTCTATCCCTCAACGCCTCCCTCCAACGCTACCCGGCTGCTTCTCCTCCTTCTCCTTCTTCTCCGCGCCGCCGCTCGTCTGTCCCGCGGCGATGAACGGAGCCGCCGACGCGGTCATCACGCTCCCGCTGGCACGCGTCGGCTGGGCGTCCCAGTCGTGCAGGTCCGTCGACACCACAGACAGCGAGCGCGTCCAGTTGGCGGCGGGCGCGTGCGGGCTGGCGAGCGAGGAGGACGAGGGCGAGGCGTCGGGCGGGTTGAGCGAGGAGATGAAGGAGGCGTCGACGGTGGCGCTGAAGGCTTCGCGGTGGCTGCGTGGCGGGATGTACGAGCGAGGCGGCAACGGCGCGGGCTGGGCGAGGGAGGCGGAGGCGGCGGGCTGCGCGTAGTTGCGAGGCGGGAGCGGCGGGATGTTCGCGTTGGGCATGTACGACGGCCGCGAGTTCATCAGCGAGGGCGACTCGAAGAGGAAGTTGTCCGGCGGCGGGACGTCGATGGAAGGGTACGGCTGCTCCTCCAGCGCGGGCGAGTGGGGGTAAAAACGCTGCATGGAGGAGTAGTGGGGGGAGTCCAGGCTGTGGAGGTCGTAGCCGCCGTCGCTGGCGCGTCGGTTGAGGGGGCGCATGTAGGAGTCGGTCAGGTGGGGCGCTGCGGGTGAGTGGGGAGAGGGACAGGTACTCGATGTCGCCATGGTGCTGTAGTAGCGAGAGTCCTGGAAGGGGCCGAGAGAGCGGTCGTCGCCGGCCGACGCCATGTCGGGAAACAGAAAGGATTCTCCTGTTTCGGACGCGAAGCGCGAACTCATGGACAGCGAATAATCGCCAGCGTTTTCAAACGTGTTTCGGATCGTGGACATGGCGCCTCCCATGGAGGAGCGGGGATTCACGTCACTACGCGTGAGCAGGGAATACGCAGACCTACAGCAAAAGAGAGATATCGTCCTGTCTCATCGCTCCCGGATTGTGCTCCTGTTGCGCCTCGCGCATGTCCATGGACATATCGAGAGAGGAGGGGTCCACCCCCGTTTCCCCATAGAGATAGGAGTTACGCCTCTCACCTCCAAAATACGGACTCGGTACGTTGTTCGTCGAATAGGCGTTTATGCTCCTCTGTGTTGATTCTGCCAAGGGTGGCTGTTTCTGAAAGGGAACCGAAGAAACCTACTGCGTACGTCATGCCTGAACTCGTGTCCACCGCCAACGAAGGCAGACTCTCGAGGCCATGGTTCTACGCCATCAACCCAACCTACGAATTTGCACAGGATACATAGGAGAAGATAAACTCATATGAAAAGGAGTAATACCTATAATACGCGTGGATAGAGAATCTGCTGCCTTGTTCGTTGTGCAAAATACCCTCCATTTTGTGAATCGCTTTCGTCGTACAAAGGAATACCGAAGGAATTGTTGCAACTCGTTCTCTTCCCCTCTCTTCCTATTTCAATTGCAACTCGCGAACCGTAACCGAATACCAGAGCGAACCAAAGCAACGGCGTATTGATTATGGCGAGCATGCTATGGAGTGTTTGTATAACGAAATAGAAAAGAAGAAGCAAGGAAAGACGCAGCCGGCGAAGAAAACGATACCGGAGGGGCTATTGGACCCGCGAAACAGCGAAACGGATAAAGAAATCGATTTGGAGAAGAAGGCGTCTGCCGCGTTGTCAAGATTGATAAAGGAACCTGCTTTTACAATGAAGGGCGGATTGCTTCCAAATTATGTTATGTGTAGTCGTACCGAGTGACATACAACCGTTTGAAGAGTCCGATATCGGTGACCATCCTGAGGACTACGTTGTGTCCATTGCAGTGTCCATTCCCGGACTGATATCCAATATAAAGTATACTACGTCGCGTGGGTGTACACACAGTGCTTTAGTTGCAGGGATCTCGACAGAACCCACCATCTCCTTTGAATCGTCAAAGAACTGGGTATTCATCGTGTCTCACAACTACAACGACGAGAAGAAGAAGCCCTCGGATCCCGACTTCTTCATGTCCTTGTCGTTCTCGCCGCGTCGCTTTATCCGTAGATCGATGACGTACCACAGCGCGATGCTGAACCCACCCGCTCGGTATGTTCTCCTTCAAGTCGTGTTCGACAATGATGATGCGGAGCATTCCCACACATACACTTCCTGTCCCATCTACTTTGATGGGTTTGGTACTAATTACCAGTTTTTACGCGTAGCAACTCCAACTCATACAAGTTCGGTAATGTTGTCGCACTGGCAGACATCATGAACGCCAAGAGCGGTCTATTGAAGGACGGCTCGCTTTCCTTCACGATCAACGTTCTCCCGGCACCTACCGACAATCTCTCCATGGAGACCAAGTTCCTCCTCTCCGTACGTCACAAGTGGTACTTCTATCTCCACTTGACGTGTAGCAACATAAAGCTGATGAAGGAGTACATCAATGCGGGATGCGACATCAATTGTGTTTCCGACTTCTTCTCGCCCACACAAAACGCCTATCTCCACGACGCCACTGGACTGATCATCGCCACCAACGACCACTGCAACGAGGCGGTGCAGCTCCTCCTGGACGGCGGTTGCGACATTCAAATGACCAACGCGAACGGCGATAACGCGCTGTTGAGGTAGGGCGAATAACCGCGGTTATGACGATAGGGCGTGTTGGAGCGGGAACATCGAGGCGCTGGGCCGACTGATCAAGGCGGGCGCCTCCGTGGTGTGTGCGAACCACAATGGTGTGACCCCCCGTATTTGACTTCACGGCGAGGATGAGCGTGTAGTGATGTACGCGTGTCTGATGAACAACCTGACCATCATATCGTGTCTGCTCAACATTCAGCAGGACATCAACCAGCAAGAGTACATTGAGTGAATGCGATTGATCACCAGCTTCGAGGGCAACACCGCCAGCCACTACGCCGCGGTGAACAACAACTACGAGGTGTTGAGTCTGCTGCTGCTGAAGGGCGCGCTGATGAACGTCAAGAACGGCGAGGGCAAGTGTCCCATCGATTACACCTCCGACAGCACCATCGAACGAATCATCATCTCCAAGTGCCTGTTGATGCTATCCCCTCACATGTAGCGACCACGCCTCGGTGAACGCGCCCATCGTGCCGCCGTTCTCGCACCGCCCCTTCCAGCTGGCGTCGAAGTGTCTGCTGACGCTGTTCTCGATCGGAGCGACGGTGATGAAGTACGTGGTGGGCGAGTACGTCGACTTCCCCGTGTACCCCTTCGACCTGCTGACCGTCGTGCTCGCCGCCTCCTCTCACGTGTAGACGACAGAGAAGCTGGTGCTGCTGCAGCGCGAGTACGACTGCATCACGCAGAACCACGTGGAGCGTCTGGAGGCGAACCTGCTGACGGAGTCGTTATTCTTCGCGTGCTTCTACGTGCTGTCGAAGGGGCTGTCGGTGGAGGAGCAGGGTCAGGGTCGTGTGAAGGAGGCGGAGAAGAGCCTCCGTGCATTCATCATGCAAGCATATGAGGAGATTTACCACGTGAAGCTGAACGAGAAGTGCGCGAGGAGGTGTGAGGTGACGCGTAGAGGCGTTTCATTGCAACAGACGCGATCCACGACCTTCACAACAATTCTGGACCTGATTCTGATAAGCCTGATTGACCAGTACGACGCGAAGAAGCCTCTCTTCCTGAACTGCATGGACGTGATTCTGATCCACAACCCCTCACTCCACTACCGCTCGCTGCCTGACTCGTACTTCATCACCCTTCCCATGACGCGCAACGATGAAACATACCTGCACCTCTTCACAATGAAGAAACCGAATCTCTTCAACAAGAACGACAACGCGTCGAAGGACATCGTGCTTCTCATCCTCTCCGCACTGTCGCCGCTCAAACCCATCTCCAGCGCCGTGCTCACCACGCCCATCTCCATCGACTATCTGGCGTGAGTGTTGACGCCTCCACTGACCTTGTAGTATCCAGACGCAGCTTCGCCTGTTGGGGGAACGCGAGATCACGCCGTACGTGGCGCACAACAACACACAGTTCGTGCGCGAGCGGTCGAACGTGTACGGACACTGCATGCGCGCGGCGAACGAGCTGAAGACGGAGGAGTTCTTGACCTTCTGGCGGTGTCTCTCGAGTGTGGAAAAGAAGGCGGTATTGGTGCTGGACCTGAAGGACGTGTCGAACCAGATCAAAGAGAGCGTGTATTGGTTTGTTCTGCGTTACGTGCTGGTGCACTGGAACCTGCTCGAGCCCAACAGCGATCTGAAGGGCATCACCAAGAAGGAAGACAGCTTCGTCATCAGCGTGGGCAAGAACGAGAAGGACATGATGAACCAAATCGTCAGTGCCGCCTCCACCTACGATTACTGCGTGATGCCCTCGCGCGACGACTCGCCGTGCCACGTGTTCAGCGAGCCCTTCGAGTACACGCCCACCAGCCTGGACGACCAGCTGTTCTTCCTGTCCACGCTGCGCTTCAAGATGTTCCTGCTGTGGATGGTGTGTGACCAGATGGACAACGCCTTCCAGCTGAAGCGAAGGGAGATGGAGGCGGACCGCGTGGCGGCGCTGTTCCTGAACGAGGACGTGGAGGCTGTGAAGGACGCGGCAAAGGGGAAGAAGAAGAAGCGAAAGACCAAAGCCAAAGCGAAGAAGGAGAACGAGGAGGTGAAGGAGAACGAACCGGAGGCGAAGGCGGCGAACACGGCGCCCGCCGAGCCAGAAGACCAAGCCGGGAAGCCCCCGTCGCTGGGCGTGTTGCGGAACCTGACGCCGCGCGAGGCGATGGAGCTGGTGATGGAGGAGGTGCCCAGCAACCTGCTGGACCTGGTCGATTTGAACTGCTCCATCGAGGAGAGCGAGGAGATTCAGGAGGAGAGTGAGGTGCCCAAAGAAGAGGTGAATTTGGCCATGCAGCGCGTGAATCGGTTTTTGGTGGGCGAAGGGCGGGAAAAGGTGGATTCGACCGTGGTGGAGCGGAAGAAGAAGGAGAGTGTGGAGGTACCGTTCGTGTCGTTGCGAGAAGTGCTGGAGAGAAAGACGTTCATTGAGGAGATCTACGAGAAGGAGGACAATCTTGTCGATGGGGAAGTGATCATGGGCGATGTGCTCTCCTCCGTTGTTCCGACGCTGATCTCCTTCCAGCTTTCCTCCTCCGTGAATAGCACGCCGATTCTCGCTCCCATGATGCAATCGCCAAGCTCTTCCTCTCTACCCAAGGAATCCCCCGAAGTGAAGAGGTTCACGGCAGCGAGCAGGGAGTTTGTGATGCCCAATACACCGAATCAGAGTAATGGCTCGACTGGTTTCCACTCCTACTACGGCCAGGGGTCCTACATGTATTCGTAAGCACCACTGTGGGGTTTGTTTGTTTCAATTCTGTGATCGGGGTTTTGACGAGGCATTCCAACGCAGGAAAAACCCAGAAAACCTATCATTTGTTGAACGAACCATGGCAAAGAAGTCGAATGAGAAGGGATCCGCTCCTGCGAAGGAAAAGAAGACTGTGTATGAGAGGGAAGGAGCGGATTCACCGTCTAGAGAACCTGCTTTACCTGCTGCGAAGGAGGAAAGCAAGAAGGAGGAAAAACAGCAAAAGGAGACGGTCCAGGAGAAGGTCGCTCCATCTCCGTCGAGTGGTTTGTTTTCGGAAGCGAATAAAGAGCGCTTTGCCAGAACGACTCCTGCGAAGCCCGTGGAGAAGGTGGAGAAGAAGGTCAAGCCCCAGCCAGTGAACCGTCACGCATTTGACGACTTCACTGTGTACGTGGGGAATCTGCCGAGTGCGTTCCGTCCTTGATCGTAATGCGTAGCGTCCGTGATCCAGAAGCCGCAGGTCCTCAAGAAGGCGTTTTCCACATTCGGAACCATCAAGTCGCTTCGTTTCCGATCGGTGGCGGTCCAGTCCTCAAAGCTGACGCAGTTCGACAAGAAGCTGATGAAGAAGGTTTCTTTCATTCACAACAACCTCAACGACGAAACAAAGTGCGTGAACGCGTACATCGTATATGAAGACAAGGAATCCGTGGCAAAGGCTCTCGCCCTCAACGATACTGTTGCTGCGAACGAGTGGCTGTGATGTATAGGTTATTTTAGATCGTCACATCGTGGTGGATACGCTGGGCAAGAAGGACAACAAGGCATTGAACGCGCACAGCGTGTTCGTCGGCAACCTTCCGTTTGACATTGACGAGGAGGTGGTGCGCCAGTTCTTCGAGGAGGGAATGAAGTCGATGCGTTCGACGACATCGAATGAGAGCAAGGAGGAGATGGTGGAGCGCGTTCGCATTATTCGCGAGCCGGACACGAGAAAGGGGAAGGGATTTGGGTATGTGATTCTGAAGGTGAGGTGATGAGTGGGGATTGTGAGTTGTAGTCTCCGATGTACATTCCGCTGGCTCTTGTGTTGAACGGAAGGAAGCTGGCGGATCGAGAGATTCGTGTGAAGAAGTGCTTGGAATCGGCGGAGGCAATTCAGAAGCAGAAGTTGATGGACGCTGCGATGAATGGAAGAAAGAAGGGGAAGAAGCAGATAAAGAGGAAGATTGTTGTGAAGGAGGGAAAGAAGGAGGTGAAGGAGAAGAAGGAGAAGGGGGAGAAGAAGGAGGTGAAGGAGGGAAAGAAGGAGGACAAGAAAGAAAAGAAAGAAAAGGGAGAGAAGAAGGACGTGAAATCGGACAAGAAACGCAAGGTTGATTTGAGCTTCATGGGCAATCGTACGAAGCTGAGTATAAATGCGATCAACGCCAACAGAAGATTGATGAAGAAGATGAAGAAGTAATTGGTTTCCTTTTATGACTCCCATTTGTTAAGAAACAAACGCGACCAAAATCACCTCGAATTCTGGACTCCTCCGGTTTGTCAGTTCTTCCCTTCCATGGCTCGCATACTCTTCATTTGGCTATTTACCACTCTGGTGTATGCACTGAAAGAAGAACCGATCCTGGCTCACTTCCTGGAGTACATGGAGACCCCAGTATCCCATCTCAATCGAGAAATGGCAACAGAAGGCATTGTATGAACGGATTGTGAGGGTAATTGAATAGACGGTGCTTCATCCCGAATCGACCCTCGGTTTGCAGGATGGCACGGTAAAACCCTATTTTGTACATATCCGAGAGAGTGTATCTCTCTCCGCATTTGCTTCTCTTGTTTCATCCACCTTTGGGCAACAAGCTCCCTTGTTTGACTTTGTTGGAGGTCAGAACCGGTCCGTTATCGTCTACTCTTCGTTGAATCAATTGCTGGACGTGAGGATAGAGGACAGCGTGGAATCCCTGTTTGAATTGCCATTGCTGTCGAGAATCGAGATGGGTGTACTCGAACGGCTTTTGGATGGCATTGTCGACGGATCTGGAGGAGATGGAAGGCGTCTCTCCATCATGATTCATTACTTATCTCCTTTCCATGATGCTGTCCCGTTTCAGGATAGTAGCGTCTCGGTGCAATCCATTCAAGATGGCCGTGCATTTGTAACATCGCTTCGCGTAAACCAATCGTCTCGCTCTTCCCGTCTTTCATCGGATTGTGTTTCATGTCTAGTTTTGTCACGCATTTCATCGTTTTTGTATCATCAGAAGGAAGTGGGGAATTCAACCACACTTCCTCTTTCACGCTATTTGGAGGAGCACGATATCACCTATCGTCCATTTACAGAGCCGAATGGCATTAACGGGAGACGATCGATGATTCAGCTATACGAGTTATCTGGATTCGCCGCTGACTTGCTTCCTATTCTTCTTCCAGTCATCGGCTCAAAGCAGGTGAAAAGCGTCACGCTGGCTGATCGAATGCAATTCGCTTCTCTACGTCCCGAGCGACGTGCCTTTGAATGAAAGAAATAAGAGATAGGCCGTCTGAACGACAAGATCCGGGAACTCGTCCCTCACGGCGTGATCACGGGCAATGCGTCAAACACCATCCTCGCACAACACAACCTTCACGGCGAGGGAGTACTCATCGGCGTGGGCGACACGGGCCTGGATGTGAACCACGCGTTCTTCTACGACCCGAGTCAGAGCATTTCGTACTCCTCTGCCCAGCCCAATCTGAATCACCGCAAGGTGGTTCTGTACTACGACTACCAAGACCGCTCCGAGTTCACGGTGGGAGGTCACGGGACGCACGTGTGCGGAATCATTGCCGGAAAGACGACGCTTCCAACGATATCGCAATACAACGTAGGAGTGTGGGTGTGGAGTGACCTGAAGGGACTGGCGTACGACGCGAAGATCATGTTCTACGACATCACGAACGGAGCAGGCGTCACCAGCACGCCCTACAATCTCTACATGTCGTACCTGCCCATTTTGTGAGGAATGGAGAGTGTGGTGAGGGATAGTTACGTGAACGGAGTGCGGATCATCAACAACTCGTGGAACTTCGAGGGAACGGCCTACGACGAGAAGTGCCGTCAGATCGACGAATACATGTTGCTCTGGAGAGGTCGTGTGAGGAGTAGCTACGACAACGACGACTTGGTGGTGGTGTTCTCGATTGGCAACGCGGGAGAGAGTGGCTACAACACCGTGCCATCGCCCGCTCTGGCGAAGAACGCGATCGCTGTGGGCGCAACGGGGGTGAGTGGTTACAACACGGTGGAGAACGAACAGTACGTACCCTACTACTCTTCGCGCGGTCCGTCCAGTCTCTCCTCGTTGTTCGCTTGACGTGTAGCGGGTCGCATCAAACCCGATCTCTGCAGTGCAGGCGTGGCTCAGTCCGCCAAAGCCTTCACGACGTCAGCGTGCAACAACGAGTGTCAGAACCACGACGACATGAAGGTGTCGTCGGGAACATATCCTATGTCAGAAGCGCGTGGTGAGTCTTAACGACACCTCGGTGGCTGCTCCATCGGTCACTGCTGCCGCAGCCATCGTCTCACAGTACCTGAACGGGGGTTTCTACGACCGTGTGGGAATGGGAGTGGTGTTGAGAGATAGACCCAATTCCGAAGAAGGCCTCCATGATCAAAGCGATGCTCCTTCACTCGACAGTGCGCTTGACGGGGTCTTGCAACCGTGCCAGATGCACTCCGTTCACGTCGTGGCCCAATCCTGTTCAGGGGCATGGAAGGCTTCAGCTGGATCGGTGAGTGGAGGCGAGTGGTGTGACGCGTAGCGTGCTTCACTTCAACGAGACGACGGACTTCGATCTGTACCTGCATTACGACGTGTTCAACACGACGACGACGGAGGTGTTGATCCCTGTGTACTTGCACATATCCTGCGAGGAATCGATGGTGATTTCTTAATCACACTCGACAGGAGTCTTCAAGGCAACGCTTGTGTGGACCGACCCTCCTGGCGCCTCGTCGTCCACCTTCCAGCTGGTGAACGATTTGGATCTGAGCGTGCGATGTGTGCACACGGACGCTGTGGTGTATCCGAATGGGTGGGGAATGAGGGGCTGAATGAGAGACAGGCAGACCAGCGCGGATCACGTGAACAACGTGGAGATTGTGGACATGACGCAACAGCAGGTGGAGACGTGTCTTGGGACGAATCCTGATCGGCGTGTGGTGGTTCGAGTTGGGAAGACGACGCTTGTGTCGAGTCAGGTGAGGGTGCGTGGAGTGAGTTAGGAGTAGCCGTTTTCTCTGGTGATGACGGGGGACTTTGATCACAATGGGTTGGATGAGGGACCGACTGTGGCGCCGACGACGGTACCTCCAACGACACTTCCTCCAACGACTGTACCGCCGACGACAGTGCCTCCAACGACGCTTCCTCCGACGACGTTACTGCCTACAACGGTGCCACCGACGACAATGCCTCCCACGACAATGCCTCCCACGACGTTACCGCCTACAACGCTTCCTCCGACAACAGTGCCTCCAACGACACTACCACCCACAACACTTCCTCCAACAACACTTCCTCCAACCCCGCCTCCTACAGCAACTCCAAAGCCATCGTCGATCCCATCGTTCTTCTACATCATCGTCATTGTTCTCCTTCTGATCATCATTTTCCTCCTCTTCACCATTCTGCGAGGGAGGAAGCAGCTGCCCATACAGAAGCCGGAGAGCGCAGCAGGACCACAACATCCTAATCCAGCACCAATCCCCGAACCTGAATCTATTTCGGAACTCAAGCCCATTCCTGAACCCGTAGTGCAATCAGGTCCCATTTTGCCTCCACCCGTTCCCGCTCTCCCTCGCCCAGAACCGGTAGTTGTGCCGCCTCCAGTACCGGAGGTGAATCCACTTAAGAAAGCGTATGAAGCCTTTTCAAGGCTAAAGACGCCAGACGTCGATTCGTTCAAGTTCATGCCACGGTCAGCGGATTATTCTTATCCGTTGGAGTCAAATGATTAGTTTTGAGTTGTTTGTTGGGGAATCGAAGTGGGGAGGGCTCGTAATGTGATTCGCAAATGGAAGAGTTGTATCTAACCAATTGAGGAGGTGAACAAACCGATTCCACCTTCATTCACCCCCTTTCACCTCCCTTGACGATTCCTTCCCTCCATCATCCCCCACTCACTCCAACAACGAAACCCCCTTCCCACTTTGAACGACCCCTTCCCTCACAATGGATTACACAAATCGCTCCCTGGCTTGCATTCTCGCTGGAGCGTGTGGAGATGCCCTCGGCTATCCAGTGGAGCACAAACGGTGGGAAAAAATCAAGTCCATCTACGGTGAGGGAGGAATTCGCACAATGAAGGTGGAAGATGGAATCGCGCGCATTACAGACGACACCCAGATGACCATTTATACCGCACAAGGCCTGATTCACGCGCGGAGAAAGAAATGCACTATGGAAGACACCGTGAAGGAGGTGCACATGTCCTACCTGCGATGGTACAGTTCGTTGCTGCATTGCGGTGATGCTATCGCAGACACGTATTCCCCCTTCTATCCGAGAGAAGAATTGTTGACCAATGACCTGCTTGACAACGGAAAGAATCCGGGTTTGGATACCAAGATGTGTCGCGGGGGCTCCACATTCGAAGCGCTCGAGAGTGGAGAGTGCTATTCTACGTCCAACCCACCACCAAGTGGCGTTCGATGCGGGTGCACTATGCGTGCTGCTCCCATTGCTGTCGCCTTTCACTCGGATCCTGAGGCCGCGTTCAAGATGGGGTGTGAATGTGCAGCAATCACCCATGGCCACCGTTCTGCCTATCTATCTGCTGGAGTCATGTGTATGCTCATTGCCAAGTTGCTAAACGGAGATGAATGTGTGCCTGCAGTTCACTCTTCCTTGCAGTATCTGAAACAACTGCCGCGGAGCGACTCTCTGTACGATGTGCTCATGAAGGGAGTTGTGCTCGGAACCCATCCGAATGCAAATCCACATGACGACATTGCGAGTATTGGACTGGGGTGGCGAGCGGATGAGAACCTTGCGATTGCGCTGTACTGTCTGATTCGGTACAAAAAGGACGTGAAATCGGCACTCATTGCCTGTGTCAACCACGATGGTGACAGCGATTCGGTGGCTGCCGTGTGTGGAAACGTAATGGGGGCGTACTCGGGTATGGAATCCATTCCACCGGAGTGGCTGGCCCATCTTCAGTTCAGAGACTTGCTGAAAGCGCAAACGGAAGCCTTGTGTTCAACTGATCCCTCGGAATAGTCCCCGGATGATCGTAGCCTTTTCCCCTCTCTATTCCTGTTTGATGGAAACCGATTTAGAAACGCACCTTCTAGAAGCTTCCAAATCCACTTCTCGTTCCATTATTTCTTTTATCCATTTCATCAAACATAATGGCTGAGCAAACTGAGACTTTCGCGTTCAGTGCTGATATTACGCAGTTGATG
>ERZ1106948.246-NODE-246-length-27430-cov-38.538046_pt1 | contig 27430 bp, 41 predicted proteins | sample MGYA00403673_ERZ1106948 | MGnify/ENA primary metagenome ERZ1106948 (study PRJEB35170, sample SAMEA104062409) | human gut metagenome | biome: human gut; feature: human-associated habitat; material: faeces | place: Denmark | collected 2012-05-07 ...
GTCCGCGTCGAGTCTAGAGGTGAGGGGTGGAGGGGAGAGGCACATCGTCGTTTCTTCATCTCTGAATAATCCTCATTCAATATTCCTGTTTGGATTGTCACCCAACTATTAATGGTTTCTGATTGTTCTTCATTCAACACTAATCCTGAATGATTATTTCCTTGTCGTTCTTTCCTCTCCACTATTCATTCATAATTAATCACTCCGTCATTCAATAGTGAAACGCATTCTTTCGATTAACAAACACACCATTCCGATTTCACTTTGGATTCAATCTTCTGAAGGAGGTTTGGAATCTGGTACTTCATCAGCGGCTGTCCCTTGTGAGTGCGCTTCTGCATCTGCTTTGCGACCTGCTTCCGATGCTTCAGATTGGACTTGATCTCCATCTCTTTCCTTTCTCTTTCCTTCTTCTTTTCCTCCATTTCCTGCTTGTGTTCTACGTGTCACTCACAGTCACAAGTGCGACGCTCTGCGAGAAGCTTCTCGTGGTAGAATGGATCGGGCTTGCTCTTTCTCTTCGCTTCGCGTTTGCTCTTCTTTTGCACAGTGTCATCGGTTAACAGCATTTCTAGCGAGTTATCACGAGTCGCTGAATGTACCATCCTCTTGTTTATCTTCTGTGTCGTTTACGATTATTCCTGCCTAAATATAACCCATTTCACAGCATCTGCCACCTCTTCATAGAGCTTATCCCTTTGTTTTCTGTATTTGCTGATGATGTTTGAGTTTTTGTTGTATTGCTGTCGTCGCTTCTTGTCTTAACGATTACACAAGTTCTCTTTCCCATACGATAACGATTGAGGGCAATCTTGTTAGGATCCACTTTTCTCCTTTCTGCTTGGTTTGTTCCCTTCATTCTCTTATGTTGACCGTGATGGCAAGGAAGAAATGGGGAGAGGAAAGGAATTGTGGTCCAAACAAACAGGGGTAAGCACGAATCGGGAAAATGTGACCCTCAGTCGTGAGAACGTTGCGCTTTAAGTCCACTACTGAATCGGGTTTGAAGAGAAGGTACAAATACTTGAGCGTTTCCGCAGGGAAATAGCTCTCCGCAGTATCCTCAGGAGCGCCATCGCCGTGGACATCCGAAAACATGGCGTAACCACCGTCAACCCTGCAATTCCTCTCAATTGCTTGGTAGAACAGCCAGCCCCACTCCTGAGCAATCGGGTCATGCTCGGTTTCTTTCAGGTAGAAGAAGGACTCAATCGTCTCGGGTCTCAGAGCGTAGTGCTTCTGATTCTTGCGAATGAGGATTCCCTGCGTGTCGCTGAACGTCGCTGTCTCGGGCGGAAGACCCGTCCGCGTGCTATTTGCCATCACGAAGCAGGAGTACAACAGGGACTTTGCAACGGTTCGGTAATGATCGTTCTCTCTCCTAACCGCATCGTCCATCGCACCCAACCCGTCTTCATGATACAGATACAGGAGCAGCGTGCCCGGAAGGAAGCACGTCAGCTCGTCCATCGTGTGGAGGTACCGTTTCGTCATGACCTGTCCGCTGTGCAGCAGTCCGTTGCGTCTCGACCGCTTGACCAGCAACTGGTCCATGCCCCTCCAACTCCTCCGGATCGCCTGCGCCCTCTCCGCGTCGTGGTGGTGTCGGATCCACTCCTTCACCACGTACTCGTAGTAGCTATCGCCACAGCCTCCCATGCTGTAGTGGTGGTTGGTGGGCTGTCCGCTCTGTCGCGACCACTGCGGTTAAGACGCCTCTGTGCTCCTTCACAGGATATCTGCAGCGGGTACAGGCCCTCGTTGCTGGACACGGACCGCACGTGCGCTTCGATGCGCTCCACCACGGCGAGGTACTTCCGGTTGCCGGACAGCAGCGCCAGCTCTCTACGCTTCAGTCCGTCGTGTCTTGTCCACCTCAGTTCCAAACTCATCGTTCCGAACTCTGCCAGCGAGATTCGGTCCTTCGGCGTGCTGCCGCGCCTCGTCTTCAGATGGATGTGACTCTATGCCTCACTCGCCGTGCAGTCCAATACGTGGGGCAGCACATGCGCGTCATCGAAGGCGCTGAGCACCACCTTGCCAGCATCGAGAATGGCGGGAAGGAGCCTGGCGTCGCCGCTCATGTGATACGCAGAGATCAGACCGCCAACCACGCGAATGGTGAACTCGAAGACGGAAATGGTGGTGTCCCCGTCGAAGCGCAGACCCGTGTGCACCCAGACGACCGCCTCGTCGAACTCCTCCTTCAATCCCATCAGCCACAGCGTGTCCAGCGCGTCGATTAGGGTCAGACCGATATGGCCCCAATTGTCCCGATACGACTTGGACAGGGGCCGCAACTCGTCGTGACCAAAGGCGTGCTTCCTGTAGGAGTTCCAGAAATGGAGCATGCTTTCCTTCACCCTGGCTGCCCGCTCCTCAAATAGTTGGGACCACTCCGCCTGGAGAGAAGGAGGCACGCGATAGCTGTACGTGCCCTCGATCAGCTCGTCGTAACACGCCTTCTGGAGAAAGGCTTCCAGCTCGGCGGCGGAGACGCAGTCCTCGACGGGGTGCAGTGACCGCGGGAATCTCCGAATGTCGTCGATGACGTACTGGTTGTTGTTGAGGAAGCGAACGCTGGGTGTGGGCGGCTGGGTGGCGGTGTTGACTTCGGCGCTGACCTGGACGTGAGGCGGCGAACAAGAACGAACCGTGAGGGGTCGGATGAAGGAAGAGGAGCACAGGAGCAGCGAGGACTGGTGGGGCACCACCACGAATTGAAGGAACGGAGTGTCGTTGAAGAGAGCCTGGTAGAGCGGGAGCGAAGGGGGAGAGGGAAGCGATGATCGAGTGATGAGGTCGGAGTTCATCGAGAGTGGCGCGGAATAGAACTAAAAATCATCACAGTGACAGGAAAGAACGAGAATGGAAGAAATGACTCCGTCGAAGCGATCTTTATCGTCGATTGTGCTTCCAATGCGAAAGAAGGCTTGACTCTACGATCAACAGCACGAGAAAGACAAACGAAGGCGCTGCGAGAGACGATCGACGACAGGATCGTCGCGCCATTGAGCTCCACAGCGAGGACGACCTGCGCCTGGCTGGTTGAGGTGAAGAGCAGATGGTTCCAGTTGTCGTGGAGGTTTCTTGGCTGCGACTGGATGGAACGGAGCTTTCCTTGGGAATTGAAGTAGCTCATCTCGACAATACTACGAATTACAACGAAATCAGCAGCAGCACTTCTGACCCGAAGGACCCTCTATGACAGAGAGACGAACGCCCCGGTTGTTGACAAGATCACGGTTGTCGAAAAGAACTCTTCGCGCCCCCTGCATCCTTGTTTTGATATGCACGTACACCGATATCTATTCTTCAGGGGAGCGCTTTCAGGAATACGCTCATCGCAGCGGAATCAAATGGCACCGTCATATTCACACCTTCCACGAGGTCAAGAGGAAATGTGCTATCGTTGAGACGAGCAAGCTGTGATACTCGACAGATGGGTTCCCGTTTGCATCTGCAGGCAGCGCTGCCATCGGATCTCTATGCAGTGATGCGAAATGAGGGACAAGAAACGATGGCTGTGAAGAGGAAGACGATTGACATGTCACTCGCGAAAAGACACTAAATGTCAACGCACTTGGTTTTCCTACAGTGCAGTCGTGAGAAGTGCGACGGAAACTGCGAACAGCATAGACTTGAATGACAAACACAGTCATATCATCAAAGTTACAAAGCTATTTTGACAGCCAGGAGTGCTCTTCGTCCTGTTGCCGTTTCCGTTCTCTAACGGGTCTTTCATCTCCTTTGCCTTCACCTCCTGCATCGTCTTCGCCTTCTCCATCATTTCTTCAAAAGACGTATCAGGGTTCACTTGGAGATACCGCGATCCCGTAACCACGTCCACATTATCCGCTTCGCCATGAACGCTCTCCGTGATTTCCGAATCGGAGCCCCTGGCACTGTTGCGGAAGCTCATTTCGCTGGAATTGGATATGCTGCTAACGCGGTGGATCAGGTGATGTGCATTGTCATCGAGGTCGTCGTCCATGTCCTTCGGCTCCAGACGTCTTCGCAGCTGCTCCGCGTAATCGTTCGGCACTACTCGTCAGACCCCACACCGACCCCCACCCGAGCTGGACAGCAGCAGAGGCGATCGCACGATGAACTGCACGACGGTCTCCTTGTAGAGGAACACGGAGCGACTGTCGCACACGCGGTCCTCGCTGCAGTTGGCGTCCCAGGCCTCCTCCGCGCGCGCCTCCTCCACGCTCTTGCAGTACATCATCAGGTCCTCGCTGCTCACCACCGCAGCGACCGCCTCCACCACACGCACCAGTGTACTCAGCACGTAGTACGCCACGCCGCGCGGGTTGTGAATCGCGTCCGCCGCCGCCTCCACCACGCTGGGCTCCTTCTCGCCCTCCACCTTGTCCTCGTCGTCACGGATCTCCTTCTCCACCTCGCTGGGGATGGGCACGACGTCCGGCATCGACTCCCGCCCCGCGGTCGCCTCCCTCACCACGTCGCCCTCCTCCTCGCTCTCCTCCTCGTCCTCCACCACCGTGTCCAGCGGCGCCATCACCACGAAGCTGGTCTGCGGCGCGGCGGTCTTGGAGGAGGACCACACGGCGGACTCGAGGTCGGAGACGAGGTCCTCGTGCTCGAGCCCGTCGATCTTCTGGATGGCGAGCGCCTGCGCGTAGAACACCAGCGGGACGATCTGCAGCAGCGCGTCCGTGGGGCTGCCGTGCAGGTAGGAGGTGATCAGCGCCACCAGCGCGTCGTAGTGCGAGGCGGTGCTGTCGGGGAGGAACAGCGAACGCAGCAGACCCGAGGCGAACACGGCCTGGTTGGCGTGCTGGATGCGGCAGCCGCTCTATCGTTCACTCCGCCCTCCGTCGCCCACCACGTCGCTGGGACTGCTGTAGAGAAGACGGTCGAAGGCAGCCAGCCACACGCGCCGCGCCGCCTCGTCGGTGTCCTTGATGCCGTCGGCGAAGAGCTGCACGAGGTTGCTGGAGAGCGACACGGTGGTCCCCAAGTACTTCGCCTCCACGATGCTCTTGGCGAGCTGCAGAGTGGTGATGCGGTACGCCTCGTCCTACGCCTCACTCCGCGCCGCTGCCGCCACGTTCTCCTCCGCCATGTACAGCACGTTCTCGAGGATGTCGAAGTACTCGCGGTCCCCCGGCACGCAGCGCGCGAACACGAGGATGCACGACTTGCACGCCGCGTTCAGCTGCGCGATGATGGCGCCCAGCTGCTCCCTGTCCGCCTCGCTGGGAAGACTGGACACGTCCATCAGCTCGCCGAGCTTGGCGTCCATGGGGAAGGAGCAGCCGTTCTCCTTGCCGAGGCGCAGCGTGTAGTGGAAGAGCGAGCAGAGGATGTCCACGACCTGCTGGATGTGCAGGATGGAGAAGGAGCGCGTCTCCTTCACGATCATCTCCACGCACTGCGCGTCACGCCAGTTCTCATCGCTTACGCTCAACAGATTCCGCACCAGCGCCAGGCGCTGCGGGTGCACTCGCAGCTCCGTCATCTCGATCTCACCGCCATGCGCCTCGTGCGCGTTGCCTTCCTCGTTCTGTGAGTTGTTGCCTTCACCATTCTGTGAGTCATTGCTTTCTCCACTATGTGAGTTGTCACCCTCGTTCTGCGAGTCGTCGCTCTCATCACCAAGCAACGGCAGCAGGTGGGTGATGTGGAGAACGGTGTGCAGATACGCGGGCTTGGAGTAGGACTCGCGACTCTACGCCTCATGCTCGACCTCCTGCTCCACCTTGTTGCTCATCAGTGTCTTCAGCACCGAGTACGTGAAGCTCACGGGCTTCCAGCCGTACTCGTCGAGGGACCGGAAGAGGGGTCTGAGCAGGGCGTCGGAGGTGACCACGTTCACGAGGGGACATATGCTCGAGAGAGACCGCATTCTATCGTCACAGCGAATCCGACACCGCCTACGCGCTCGTTCGTATCTTCTGCGTCAGCTGTTGCTCCTCCTCTCTATGACTAACAGCCCGCTCTTTCCCTCACCCTGACGCACTGGGCAAGCCAATCATGTCCACCAGAGTGGGAACAAGCTTCGGCAGTTTCGACGTGATCAGCGCCGCGGGACAGATTAGAATCAATTGATACAGGACATTGACGGCTCTCTCTCGCAGCCGGAGAGTGGCGAGAGGGGTGGCTAATTCCGTCGTGAAGTCGTTGAGAATCGAGTCTAGGAAGTCAAAGTACTTCCCGTTCATGGAGTCGTCGTTCTGCTCCTTGAACTGACACACCTTTATCAACTATGGAGTGATTCTTCAAAACGAACGGCACCAAATTCATCGCGTTAATGCGCACACTCGGGTTTGTTTCGTTCAGCAACAAGAGCAACTAGCACTGACGAAAAGAGGAGGGAACGTACCACATTGTATATCGACACTTCGAATCGAAACAGATTGTCGTGGCACATATCCACGAGCGTAATGAATGCCGAGACGCCGACCGCAACATGGCCGTACTTCTGTTTCCGCAAATCGCGACTGATGTTCTTCTCCAGCGCTCTACAGTGAAAGCAAGACACGATACGCACTGAGAAATGGGAATGAACCACTTTTCATTTCGTAGCGCCAGTTTCGCCAAATCCTCCGCATTCTGGGCCTCCAAGTTTTCTTCGTAGCCAGTGGATTGAGGAGGATAGAGATTCTTCACGCTTCTCTTCCAAGGAGATGGACGGAAGCACCTACAGCCAACGCAACAAGCGAGTTTATTCATTCGGCAGCGAACGCCAACGCCTTTTCCTGCGAAATCGAGAGGAGAAGGGATTCCGCGGTTTTCCGCTTTTCCTGGGAGTCGATTAGTGATTATCCTGGAATGGCAGATGCACTCGATATACTGAATCCAAACAACCCGCTGCTTGATTCGGAGGAGGAGGACGACGATTTCGAGCCCGGTATGGAAATGGTGTCAGCCACTGAGAGACCTAGAGGAGCTAGTGACAAATGACGGACTGTTTGTGAAGACGCGAAGTGGGAAGGGAGGAACCGATGATGCTGTCACAGAGATTGAGGATGTCGATATTTCACTGAAACGCAATGCACAACGGATGTTTGAAGAGATGCAGCGGCAAGAGGAACAGGAATTGGACGCGATACGGAAGAAGCCGCGAATTGTCTACGTATCCTCTGATTTGGTCCCTTAGAGTTAGGGATTCAACGGTATGACAACAACAGAGAAGGATGCCGTGAAGTACTTCGGCGACTTGCTCCAATCCCAGAAGGATGACACAGGACAGGAGACCGATGCGAATGAACTGAGGCGTTCTATCGATTCTGCGATCAAGGAGCTGAACCAAAACAAGACCAAGACCACGAAGACAAAGGTCGTGAAGTTTGCCGGAGAGAAGATTGAGTAGCGGATGCCTGATGGAGTGACGTGTAGATTGGAGGATACAAATGCGAGCACAGGAACGCTGGATACGCTGGTGAAGTCTCTGGAGGCAAAGAAGTCCATCAGCACAATAGACAAGTCGTCTTACGACTGGGATAAGTTCAAAGACGCTGCGGGAATCAAGGAAGAAGTGGAGAACGCGAAGAAGGACGGGTATGAGTGTAGTGTCCGATTCACTGTAGCTACATCGATAAACAGGAATTCCTCCACCGCGTGGACTACCGCATCTTCGAGAAGGAAAGGGACCAGAGAGAGCTGGAGCGGATTCGTCAGGAAGCGGAAAGGAGGCAGAATCGTCATTGATGTGTTTGTTGGATGTGCAAGAGCAGTAATGGAATCGTCCGTTCTTTCTGTTGTTGCCCTTGCTGGAACGCTTCCTAGTGCATTTTAGTATTGGTCTATGCGTAGTTGGCATAGTGATTGCTTTCAATCGGTAAGGAAAGCCACTGTCCCAGTGAGGGGTGGTAGCTGTATTCCTGAGGATAGTAGAGCGTAGAGATAATGGTTTTGTGCTCTTTTCTCGTTTCATGAACATCATTGTCATCACTTGGTTTTCAAAAGGAACGGGAGTGACATGTCTCGTTGTGGTGCACACTGCTAAGCAAAACACAGTCTTCTGTAGGGGATAGTGTACACACCACAAGTGGATGTGACTCCTGTACAGTCTTTCACCCCCTTCACCATTATTGATATAATCCCGACAAAGCATCTTATCCCCGGTGCCGCAAAAGCCTCCCTTCGAGAGGCCCAATAACCCCCCAAAACAAGCGGCAAAGCGGGGCAGCGTCCAATTCTCTTCAAAAGACATGCTCCGTTATGGAATTGTGTCGTTGTTCTTCCACCTGTATAGTGGTTGTTAATTATCAAAGTATAGGTATTTGTTAGCGAGAAATCCTTTAGTATTTCTTTATTATGGGCGATAATACTACTACGAAGTATCCTATTACATTCTATGTAGTATCTGGAAGAGATGGTGATGGATAGGACATCACCAGGCAGGTTAAGCACAAGGGCACGGTTACTGTGACAAAGGACTGTATCACTCTCTACACGAAACGAATCCGCGACAGGGAGGTTCTCTCCATCTTGGATTGTGATGTCGCAATCACATCTACCTGTTGTCGTCCCTCTATCAATCTTTACTGCGAGGTATACTACGTTCTTGTTTGTTTACTTGTAGGGGAAAACAATTCGAATCGACTTCAAGAGGAAGCGCAATGTCCGTGGATTCTTGAGAGTTTTCTACCAGAGAGCGAGGAGAACGCTCCCAGAGAAGCGGGCATTTGCTGAGAAATTGGCAAGACAAGCGTTTGTTGAGGTAGCTGTGCTCATTCATACTCATTCTTCTAGGTGGGGGACTTGGATGCTGAATTACTGGATCTCCTCTATTCGTTCCTCCAGGCAGATAATGGCCACAAAGATGGTCTCATCAAGAAGATCAGCAGTACTCTTCTTACTGCAAGCCCTACCTCTCGTCATGTTCGTTATTCTATGTTTGCACTGCGCAGTGTGGTTAATACATAGGATTAACGGTTTCATTGCCTTCTTGCAAACAGACTATGGCGACATTGCTATTTCGTTTGCCAACGAGTTCTACAATATGGTGGATGAAACCAAGAACGAGATCGTCCCGGAAACCGACATCATCATTCGCCATGTTGACAACATCAAATCCGTTCTTTCTCTTGGTGACAAGCTTGGAGGGGGTGGGCAAGGCAGCGTGTTTCTAGCAAAACTTCTCTCATCTGATAAGGAGGTGGCTGTGAAGAGGGAATTCCAAGGGTTTTTTAAGATAGACTTTCTGGTAGTGCATAGCCGTCTTCACCTAACACATAGCGGGAACTCCAAGCGTTGTACAAGATGAAGGGTGTTGATCACATGTGCCAACTTATCGCTGTCTATAAGGATAATGACTACTACTATATCGTTCAGGTGCGGATGTTGTCTTAGGATAATGAGTAGGAACTGATTTGTGGCGAGTGTCTCGAGTAATTCTTGCTGAATGGGTCTGGAATCGATGAGGAAAACGCAAGAGTTCTGCTGTTTAAGGTGTTCCAGGCAGTTCAGCAGTGCCATGACCGATCGATTCTAATCCGTGACATCAAAGCGGGGAACATCATGCTGGCAGCCCCTGGCGACTTTGCGAATCCTGTTCTCATTGATCCCGGCAACTCCCGCAAGATCGACAGAGGCTCCTTTTCTTCAGAGTGTGGTACTCCATATTACAATTGTCCTGAAATATTCTGGAAGCTGCCTTATGGCATTCCAGCCGATGCCTGGTCGTTGGGTGTGCTGATGTACAGAGTGTGAGTGATGCGATGACTGGGTGATATGTAGTCTGACGGGTTGTCTCCCTTTCCTGAATGGAAATGACGATATGGATTCTGAAATTCTCCTTTTCGACTACAACAAGGATAATCTGAACAACAATCACGTGAGCGAGGCGGCGAAGGATCTGATTGACCGACTCCTTCAGGTTGATCCGGAGAAGCGTATCAGTGTTGAGGAGGTAGTGATGACTCCCTTTCCTGATTCATAGGCGCTGAAGCACCCCTGGTTCCAGGCACTAAACGAGGATTCTGCTGTTGAGTCGGCGATTGAGGGCGCATAGGATGTGGCTGGCGTTCATTCGCTTAGTAGTCTATGTGTGATGAATTGAGCCGTAGTTCCTACTCAGCCTACGAATTATGTCTACCCGGAACTACTACTAAACGAACAACGATACTACTATGAGAATGACGGAGAGTTCAGAGATGGGAAGAGGGAGATGTGTGTGCTGTGATGGTACGGTATTTGTTAAGGATGCCATTTGAAATGTGTGGGTGGGATGGTTTCATTTGGTCCATCTTGTTTGTTGTAACCCCGTGTTTTGCACAATCCATTCAGCGATGCATGTGAGTATCGTTTATCCAACAAGGACTGTCTTTGCTCACGATTTCGTTAAGCAGTTCGTGTTTCTCTTCCATTCCCGTTGCTTCGGAATAGTGGAATGAAATATGCAATGCATATCCGTCTTTCTGCAAGGGATAGACTCATTCCAAGAACAGGAAGCAAATGGTCTTCAGCACAGTGAATTCGCCATCTGCAGCTCAAAGGCATGAAATGACTTCAACGTACTAGGTGATTCTCACGTGATGAACAAACAATACTAATGGAATCGTCTGTTCTTTCTGTTTCTGTTGTCGCCATTGCCGAAACGCTTCTGTCCTCTCTCCCTCTGGAAGCGACTCATATCCACTTTGCCGAACTTGGCTTCTCTCGCACTGAGAACCTCGTTAGTTGCCGTCGGCTCTCCGAATCGCTGTCTTCTCGCCTGAATCTTGTCGTTGTCGTTGAGCCCGAATCTCGCCTTGCGCGACGCGATGATGTCCTTCTTCGTCTCCTTCACGGATTGTGAAGCTCCCTTGTTCTCCTTCAACAACTGAGCGCGGCACTGCTCTCTGTTGAACTGCGTGCCGAACTTCTTCGCTCTCGCCTCGCGCTTGTTGAGCTCGGCTTCGATGTCGAACTCGCTTGAGGGAGTGCTTTCAGTAGCAGGAACGTTTTCTGTGATGTTGGTGTTTTCAGTTGCGGGAGCATTCTCAACAGCGTTATTCTCAACAGCAGCAGTATTCTCAACAGCAGAAGTATTCTCAACAACAGGAGCACTCTCCACAGCGTTATTCTCAACAACAGGAGCGCTATCCACTTGATCCCCAACAGCCCCCACACTCTCACCCTCTGCCGGCACCTCACTCGCCGGCACCCCTTCCTCTATCCCGATAAACACACACAAACCCAAACAAACCTGTTACTGGAGGACTCGCCTCCTGTGGCGCTTCAACAACCGGATCCTCCTCCTTCGCGTTTTGGTTCTCGGTTGCAGCTGGATTCTCCGCCTGCTGCTGCTTATATGTGTTGTATCGCTCGATCAGCTGGTTCTTCGTTCCCGAGCCCGACAACCCCAGCTTCTTCAGCTCATTGCGGAGCTTGGAGATGGGGAGCGTTGTGATGTCGACGTCAGACATGGATAGATTTGTTTGCCTTCCCACGCTCTCTCAACAATTCTCCCAGCATCCCACTCTCCCACGAACAAACCACAACATCACTCTTCTCACCCATCACTTGAACCCGTTTAAGAAACCAACCCCATTCCAACCCGTCACTCCTCACATCACTCTCACCAAACAGCAAATCACCCCTTTTCAACCCAACCGTCCCTCCTCGGAATGCTCAAAAAGTATTAGCCATGAAGGTATTCTGTTCATGCATTCGTCTTAGGCGTAGTTCATACTTGCTTTGTGTGTGCTTTCAGTTGTGCTTTCTGGTGCGTTGTGGTTCGGAGGCGTGACGTGTAGTTCAGGGCCCGCAGGACTTGAAGTTGGATCTGCTCTCGGGCTCCTCGATCAGCATATCGTGGAAAGCCGTGGAGGGAGCTTCGTCGTATACTGTCCAGGTGACTCCCGCTCCCGCCATGAAGAACGATCTCACGGTCTTCACGGACTACGCGTTCGTGGACGGCCTGAAAATCGGGGAGGAATACACGATTCGTGTGGCTGCGAGTGTTCACGGCGTTCTGACCGACTACTCTTCGGAGCTGAAGGTCACGCCCAGCGGTGCGCCCATTATCGCGCCCGCTCCGCGTGTGCTCTCGTTCGATGAGACCTCCGTGACGCTGGGCAGACGCCACATGCGTAACTACCGCAACGGCAACGAGCTGAAGAAGGTGATCGTGGCCGTGCAGGAAGAGGGCGGCGAATCGAAGGAGTTGGAGTTCAGCGTAGCCTTCCCTCCCGCGCCTCACCCCTAGTACTCCCTTCCCCTCAAGATCCAGGGCCTGACGACGGGCAAGAGCTACTCGTTCGCGTGGCGCTTCGGCAACGACAAGGGCGTGCAGCAGACCTACAGCCGCTCCACTCCCGTGGTCACGCTGCGCGCGGCGACGGTGCCCGAGGCTCCGAGCAACGTGCACCTGAAGGTGACGGACAACGCGCTGCTGGTGCGCTGGCACATGCGCGAGAGCGGCGGCCGCCCCGTGGTGAAGTTCAACGTGCGCGTGAGCGACTTCAACGACCGCGTGCTGTTCGAGAAGGTGTCGTACCGCGACGTGATCGCCTTCCACAACCTGCCGCAGCAGGACCAGCTGAAGGTGGAGGTGAACGCCATGACCTCGATGGGTCTGAGCGCGTGGTCGCAGCCGTACGTGCTCGCCGCCAGCGGTAGCGCTGAGGTGCGTGGGTGACGCGTAGACCCGTCCATCGCCATCCAGTCGGTCGCAGCACATGACACCACCGCCATGGTGCACCTGAACCTGACGGCGCCGGGCAACGTGGTGTGCTCCGTGTACGCGCCCACCATCAAGCCCGCGTTCACTGAGCGTCGCGTGAAGCACGCGGGTCACGCGCGCGTGTTCATCGCGGGACTGCAGGAGGACTCCGCGTACTCGGTGGAGTGCTCGCTGAGCGTCAACGACTCGCCCTCGTCCGTGTCCTCCAACACGGCGTCGTTCACCACGCAGCGCCACACGGCGTCGCACATCGCCATCACGGACGTGGAGGCGTTCTCCTCGTTCGCGCGCGTGCACGTGAAGAGCGACACGCCGGGCACGGTGATGTGCTTCCCCCACCGCAAGCACTTCGGCGAGATGAGCATGCACTCCTTCCGCCGCTTCGCCAAGACGGTCTTCGTGAGTGCGCGTGCGTGGCGTGACGGGTAGATGAAGGACGCCGAGGAGAAGACGCTGGTGTTCGACCGCCTGCACCGCGGCAGCCAGTACCGCCTGAAGTGCATGATGGAGCACGAGATGCGCCACGCGATGCACGAGGGACGCGGCATGAGACGTCTGAGCGAGGAGGAGGGCAGCGAGACGGAGTTCGCCACGCAGAGCGACGCAGGTGGGCGTGCGGAGCGTGTGTGATCGCGTAGTGAGCGTGGCGCCGAAGGTGCTTCAGGTCACGCCGGACATCACCACGACCGTGACGGCCAACACGCTGGTCACCGTGGTCTTCGACGTGCCCGTGGCGATACGCGGCGGCGTGGTGTTCATCGGTCGCACGATGAGTAGGTGTTGGGATGGGCGGTGAGTCGCAGGTCAGGAGGAGGTGCCCGTCACGCTGGAGTCCGTGAGCGGCGTCGTGGCGTCCTTCCGCCTCCCCGCCTTCACCGAGGGTCGTGTGTACCTGACGATTCCCGCGGGAGCCGTGCAGAGCGTGGAGAGCGGCGACGCGAGCGAGGAGTACCACTTCACGAACACGATGTACTGGACGTACGAGAGTGAGCGTCGCGACGAGGGGTGAGGCGTAGCGAGCAGCGAGAACCAGTGTCTGCTGACGAGTGCGACGATCTCGCGCTCCAACGGCGTGATCCACTACGAGTGCGAGGACGCGATCACGCTGCCGGCTACCTGCCAGATGGTCTTCGGAGAGCATGCCGTGACGGCGGACGCGATGCACGTGGACGGTCGTACGCTCTCCTTCCGCGTGCCCGCCGAGGCGTCTCTCGAGCTGGACACGGACTACACGTTCTCGGTGGAGGGCTGCAACCTGAACGCGGAGTCGACGGTGCACGTGTCGCCGAGTGGGTGCTGTGAGGGGCGATGACGCGCAGGCATTCCGAGACCCACGCTGCTGTCGGCGACGCCCTCGGACGTGGTGTACGCTGGAGAGAGCTACACGGTGGAGATGACCTTCGACGAGCCCGTGTCTCTCGCCTCTTCGGAGGCGCACGCCGTGATGAGCTCGGCGGCGGGCGAGGTGACGGTGCCGATTAGCGTGAGCGGCTCGACGGTGTCCTTCCACGTGACGATTCCTGAGGAGAGCGAGCACAGTTTGGTGAGAGTGGGAGTGGAGCGGGAGCGTGACGCGTAGTTCTCGATTCAGCGCGCGATGCTGAAGGACGATCTGAGCCGCGTGTTGGAGAAGGACGTGGTGGTGGACCGCTATGTGAAGAGTGCCTGCGGACCGAGCTATTTGGCGTCCAAGTCGGAGATGGGCAGCGTGTGCCGTTGTCGCAGAAGCAGCACCCAGTGCGAGTGCGACTGTGGCGGTCTTGGCGTGTCGAAGGTGTACTGAAGTGTTCTGTAGCTTGCGCTGTTTGTTGGGCAATCTGCCGTGTATTCCCGAATGGTGGGACGTAGGACATTGGGTTCACATACAATAAATGAAATACCCTCTTACCGTTTGAATAACAGTTATTAGAGAACGGATGGACAGGGAGTGGAGAGAATCTCCAAGAATGAGAATGATAGAAAGCGAAAATGATAGGCTGCACGAGATTCAGAGCCCATGCAGCTGCGCACCAGTTTGGTTAAGAAAACGTGACCATTTCTCGACGTCACCAATTATTCTTTGGTTTAGTGACGAAATGTCTTCAGTTCCTGAGAAAACCATCCCCGTGACACCAGAGGTTGGTGTAGTCGTGGAGAAGAAGGAGGAGGCGCCGGTGGAGAACAATTCTGTGGCCGTCAAGACTGAGCCGGAGAAGACGGAGGATACCACCCCTGCTGACTATATGAAGGTGCAGGTGGATGGTTCCTCGTTGGGTGCCTCGATTGTGAACATGATGAACACAATTATTGGTGCTGGTGTCCTTTCAATTCCCCTGACCGTGAAGAAGGCCGGTCTGGTGGGTTCTTTTATCGTTCTTGCCTGCTCGCTGTTTCTCTCTCTGGAGGGCGCCAAGATGCTGAGCACGGCCGCTGTGTACACCAAGGCCGAGTCCTACGGTATGGTGGCTAACAAGCTGAATCAGCCCTTCATGGGTATTCTCGGTGACTGGGCCATGATCATCTTCGATCTCGGTGTCTCCGTGGCCTATATGATCATTCTGTTCTCTCAGGCGATGGATTTGATTGAGAATTGGGGCGGTGTGGTCAGAGAGACGCTGAACAAGTACTATCCTCTTGTCGGATCGCTTCTCACGCTCTTCATCGCGTTCCCGCTGCTGTGCATTCCTTCCATCGATTCCCTTCGTTTCACTTCTGCAGCCGCTGTGATCTGCATCTGTCTGTTCGTCGTGATCGCCGTGATCAAGGGTGTCAATCAGCTCGTCAAGGGCGGTTTGGCTTACAGCATGTTCCCCAAGGACCTTCCCGGTTTCACCAGCGCTGTGTCCGTGTTCTTCACCTCCATGTGCTGTCACGTGAACATCCCCAAGATGACTGCCGAGCTGAAGCTGCCCGAGAACAGCCGTTTCGGCAACAAGGTGAAGAAGATGATCCGCATCGACAACGTCGCCTTCCTGTCCTGCGGTGCCATCTACTTCGTGGTGGGCGCCTGCGGTTATCTGGCGTACGGAGAGGGCATTGAGAGCAACCTGCTGACCAACTTCTCCAACGACAAGGCGTGGTACCTGAACATTGTGAAGCTGGCTTACGCGTTGGTCGTACTCTTCTCGTACCCCACTCTCGCCTTCGCCGCCGTCGTGACGTTCGATAAGATCTGCTTCAAGCAGCCTCGTCCCACGTGGAGAAGAATCGTGGAGGCGTTCATCTGGTCGGCCATTAGCTGTTTCATCGCCATCATCCTGCCCGAGCTCGACACCGTCTTCGGCATCACCGGTTCGCTCTGTGGTATTCTCGTGAACTTCGCCATTCCCGCCTACTACTTCATCGGCGTGATCAAGAAGGAGCGCGCCAAGACGCAGGCGGCTCGCACCCCCGTGTTCACGGCTAGCAAGGTGAAGTACTACGGCGCGTGGTTCATGTTCTATTTCGGTATCGTGGCTGCTGTGCTGTTCACCACCATTCAGTTAGTTGACGTGATCAGCAAGAAGAGGTAGAGTCCATCTACGTAGCACCATTTCTTGTTTTTGGCGCAATACAACGGTGCTGTTTGTTCAAACCAACACGGCGGAAAAGGGCTATTTCACACAGGGAGGAAGCTCGACGTAATCGAAGTCGGGAGGAATCTCGAGCGCTTGGTCCGCCTCCTTGCTGCTGATTCCCTGCTTCCGGGTGAGGAAGCTCTTCATGCTCCAGATGTTGTCTACTCATGACTCGACACCATAGCAACAACCCGTCCACCGATTCGCTCCCTCGACTGCAGTCTTGATGTCCTCTTCTAGAACTCAACAAGCTGATCGAAACGGACTCATTTGCCGAATCGTCTCCGGATCGTGCTCCTTCAGCGTGTCGAGAGTTGACACCAGTCCGTCCTTCTTTGTTTTCAGCTCCTCGTACTGTTTTAGCAACTCAAAGCGATGCTCCTAGTCCTCACTCCAACTTCCTTCCACGCACACTATCCGGCTTGTCTGCCTTCGCCTTTGCGATTTGCTCATCCAGCTTTTCCTTCTCTTCTCTGGAGGTCTGTGTTGTCTGGCGCAGCGAATCCAGTTTGCGCTTCTTCTACACATCAGTAGGAACGCAGTGGCGCGTACCAAAACATAGGACTGCGAGGGGAAGATCCAGTAGAGCATTTGGGTTCCCACCTTCTCCTGGATAATCATGTCGTCGTCGAGCATTTCCTGTATGACGTCCTTGATTACCATTCCCGCTAGAGGGTCAATGAAGAAGAAAGCGCCTACAAATGCCCTGCTCCTTGCCAATCCTCTCCAGCTCTTTGATGTTGTATACCGATTTCTGCACGTAATCCCCAAACAGACAGATCGACTCCGGCGAGCATAGCATCGAGCATTTTCTTTTTCTTTTCGTCTGCGGAAAGACCTCGCTTCTTCGCCATGCTTTTCGTGCAAATTTGAATTCAAAACTGTGATTCTGTGAAAAGGGCGGCAAACATGAAGACCTTCGTTTCTTCGATTGACATGCTTCATTTGTGTTGCTGGATGAAGATATGACAGTAGCTTCTTCTGCACTGCGTTTTGCTTCATTCTCGGTGTGATGAAGAGCGAGTCCCCATTCTCTCCACACGATGCACTGCAGTGCAATGAACGCATTCTCGTTTCCAAACGAGTTCATTGTGGTGATTATCACCCATTCATGGAGTTCACGTCTCACGGAGTGCTTTTGCACATTAGCATCGTCTACGAGAGAGAATGACAAGCCTCCTTCGCACAATACTTGGAGAAGAAACACAACGCGCTCTTCCCTCCAAAGTGAGCAGAATACCACCCAGACTCTTTTCTCAATCTTTCAGCGATTCTCTCGCAACCGTAATCGCGAAACAGGGAAACATCAAAATGACGCCGATTTTGTGCATTATGTGTAATACCATTCCTCACTAAACGACATTTATCCGGATGGACCCAGCGGTTGCAACTGAAAAAGCTCCTAGTGAGCCTGTGGAGGTGAGCCTGGCTGTTGTTGTGGAGAAGAAGGCGCCCGAGCCAGCGCCCGTCGTGAGCGTGGTAGAGAAGAAGGTGGAGGAGAAAAAGACGGAGACGACTGAAGAGAGCGAATTTTCCGACTATAACCCTACGGGTTCAACGTTCATGTCGTCCGTCCTGAACATGACGAATACAATTATTGGTGCGGGAACGCTGTCTCTCCCCAGTACCATTTTTGATGGTGGAATCATTGGAGCGGGTCTCCTGCTTGTGGTTTCGCTGGTTCTCTCCCTTTTCGGCGCCCACTACCTTGTGACGGCGGCCGTGTACACGAAGGAGGACTCGTACGGCTTTATCGGAAGAAAGGCTGTCAATCCCACGATTGGTTATCTCGCCGATATCTTTATGATCCTGTTCGACTTCGGTATTTCCGTCGGTTACCTGAACATCTCCTTCGGCCAGACGGTCGATCTGATTTCCAACCTGTTCAACGTTCCTTGGGACACGGTGAACGCCAACAAATGGGTTTGTCTTTTCCTTGCGTTTCATTGTAGTGGATCTCCATGATCGAGTGCGTACTGCTGATTTTCCCGTTCCTGTGCGTGCCCACCGTGGATGCGCTGAAGTGGACCTCCGGCATTTCGATCGTGTGCATCGTGCTGTTCGTGTTCATCGCCATCTTCCTCGGAATCTCGCAGGTGTTCAGCAACGTAATCGCCGCCTCCCTTCGTTACTCCTAGCCGTACACGTACCACCTGTTCCCTCGCTCCTTCCTCGACTTCCTCACCGCGCTCTCCGTGTTCTTCACCTGCCTGTGCTCGCACGTGAACATCCCCAAGATGACGCAGGAGCTCAAGTTCCCCAAAGGCACCAAGTTCTCCAGCCGCGTGCAGAAGATGGACCGCGTCGACTACTTCTCCTTCATCTTCAGCACCGTCGTCTACTACGCCGTCGGCGTGTGTGGCTACCTCGCCTTCGGCGACAAGGTGGGCGGAAACCTGTTGGACAACTTCACGTCGATGAACGTGTGGTACCTGAACATCGTGAAGATCGCGTACAGCATCATCGCCATCTTCTCCTACCCCATGCTGTCCTTCTCGCCGCTCGTCTCCATCGACAAGACCTTCTTCAAGCAGCCGCGTCCCACGTGGCGTCGCATTGTGGAGGCGGCGATCTGGACGATTCTGTGCTTCGTCGTCACCATGCTGATTCCGTCGCTGAGAACCGTCTTCTCGCTGACGGGCGCGCTGTGCGGTGCGGTGCTCGTCTTCTTCTGGCCCGCGGTGTTCTTCATCTCGATTCAGAAGAAGGAGAAGGCGAAGGAGCATTCGCTGAGAACCCCGATGTTCCAGGCGAAGCAGATCTCGATTGTGTTCGCGTGGATTTTAATTGTGATCGGCGCCATAGGAGCTGTCGTTCTGACCTCGCTCGAAGTCAGAAACCTGATTGCCAAATAAGCTACTATGTTATTTATTCTCTTCGCCGTTAGTTTGGATGGATGAACCGTTCATTGTTTGTTCTCACGAACTGCTTAACACTAGGTCAATCGGAGTCTGACCGCGCAGATTCCCTGCTACGAACTCCACTACCACGGGAGGATCTATCTCCTTGACTGCGGGTGGGATCCTTCCTATCTGAACGTGTTTCTCCCTCCTCCTGGAGCCCTTCGCGAGGCAAGGGTTTTTTCGCCGCTTGATCAGTACCAACTGGACAACACGGTGGTGAGCATGAACGGCGGACTGTACCTGAACACCGACCCCTTCATCATCTGCTATTCCCTGGATTGGATCAACTGGTGTGCCATCGACGCGATCTTTGTCTCTACCGTTGGAAGTTGCATGCTTCTTCCCATCATCCTGCGCGAAACCGAGTTTTCGGGGGCTGTCTATGTCCCGAGTCCTTTATATGAAGTGGCTGGAGTTCTCTTCCACTGAGAAATAGATTGCCACAAACCAGTGTTACGCCTATGCCAGTGTTCCCTCCACACGTCCGCTCCCGAAGGATCTCTCCTCCCTCGTTCATCGCATTCCGACGTACAACAGCTCCACCTACAGTGGTTATCCCCTCTTCACTGTTTCGGACATTGACCGAGGTCACCCTTGTTCTCGGCATTCACGTGTAGTCGCTTCTGTCGTGAAGCGTGTCAGTTATGGCGAGGTTGTTGAGCGTGACCGCACGGTGTGTGTGTCGTGTTTCTTCGACGGCAATGGTCTGACCTCCTGCGGCTGGTACTTCAAGCCCATACTATCAGAAGATCCATTCCACATCGACGTTGCCTATTTCCCGTCCGATCGGGTCGTTTCCACCCTGCAAACGCTGCCTCTCCAAAAGAGCGTTGTTGATCATTGCTCCACCGTGCTGTTTGGGAGCCATCTGGAACTGGAGGAGAAGGACGCTAAGGACACGATCACGAACATGAAGGAGCTGAAGCAGACGATTCGTGTTGACTGTCGAACTTTCTAATGCGTAGAGCGTTTTCACAACGAAAGCAAGGTGGTCATTCTCCTCGGCGAGATCAATGATCTCCTCGTCGCTGTGATAGACGCGATCACCAAAGAGAACGCCCTGAAGGGGAAGATGCCGCAGGTGTGTTTCCTCGACGACGTGAACGGCTACTTCCATAAGGCACTGTGCGTGTACCAGTACCACCCCGAGTGTTTGAACGAGGAGCTGAAGCGTTCGGTGTAAGTCTGCTGAAACTCCTGTCAACTAGAATCGGTGGGATCGCCCCCTTCGCATGGATGGACAGCGAGAACAGCACAGTCTCCGTCACCTCCTCCGTGACGCGTCTGCGCAACGCCTCCTTCGTCGTGGTCCCGCACGCCCAGTTCCTTTCCGCGTACCCCTCCTCGCTGTTCACGCTCTACGAGAACTGCGAGGTCATCGCGCTCTCCTCTGCGTGTGACCGCGCGCTGCTGGAGCCGCTGCTGCCCGACGTTCACCGTCTTCACAGCGCGTGGCTATTCGCCGAGTGCCCTGCAGTGGATGTGGTGAAGGAGGCGTTAGCTGAGAAGGTGTTAGCTGAGAAGGTGTTAGCTGAGGAGGAGGTGTTAACCCAGAAGAAGGTGTTAGCTGAGAAGGTGCTAGCTGAGAAGGTGCTAGCTGAGAAGGAAACGCTAACACAGACGAAGACGATTACGGATGTGAAGAACACGCACATCATAGAAGGCTGGAAGCACCACGAACGCATCCCCATTGCATGCGAGACCAACACATTCGTGCCAATGCTGTTGCGAGTGAGTGCGAGAGTGCTGTCTGAGACGTAGCAGTTCTCGGTCAAACGACCCATCGACACGGAGGGCACGAGTCGGTTGGAGAGGGGTGCGAAGGAGCTGGTGCTGGGACCGCACGTGGTGGTGATCGAGAAGGGAGAGAGCGCTCTGGATGGAGTCAAGAGACGGCTGGAGGCTGCAAAAGAGCCGTATCAGGTGAAGGAGAACGGAGTGGAGCTTTCCGAGCGGTGCTGTCGCTTGGTTCTGGAAGACACAAAGCTGATGATCGAAGCCACGAGCGAGACGAAGGACGAGGATAAGCAGAGAATCAGGGCGATTCTCGCGTAGTGTACTCTATTCTTCTCTCGTTTGTTCCAAGAAACACACCATTTGCCTGCCTTCACTTCCTTCAGCAGCTTCTTCAAGGAAAGGAGTTTCTCTCGACAGTCCAGCAACATCAACTCGTCTTCGAGCAGACGCTCTTCCATCTTCTTCGCCTTTTCCGCCTTCTTCTTCCGCATTTCTTCCTTCTCCTTCTCCAACTCCTGCTTTCTCTTTTCCGCCTCGATTCGACGTCTCTCCGCCTCTTCCTCCCTCTTCTTACGAGCCGCCTCCTCTTCCGCCTCCTTCTTCTTCCTCGCAATCTCTTCCTCCTCCTTCCTCTTTCTTTCCTCCTCTTCTCTCCTCTTCCTTTCCTCCTCCTCTCTCTTCTTCCTCTCCTCCTCCTCCTTCTTCCTTCTTATCGTCACAATCGCCTTCACCTGGTCCTTCAGCTCCAGAAGCGCCTTCAACTGCTCCTTGCCCCTCGCCACCATGCGCTTGGCCTCTTCGATTCGCTGTCTCTTCTCCTCGCTCGTCTCCGGCGCAGGGCGTCGCAGCTCCGCCAGACGCTGGTACGTCTTCTTCTCCAGCTCCTTCTGCTCCTTCTCCTGCTGCAGCTTCGCCAGCATCTGCTCTCTCGCCTTCTTCACCGCCTCCTCTCTCTTCTTCTGGTCCGCCTCGCGAGCCAGCTGCTCGGCGCTCTTCTGCTCGTCCAGACGCGCCGTCGACGCGTTGTACTTGGCCGCGTCGAAGCCCATCGAGACCTCGTAGATGCGTCGTCGCTCCTCCTCAAAGCGCTTCATTTGCTCGGCAGCTTCCTTCTGGTTCTGGCGCTCCTTCTTCAAGATCTCCTCCTGCATGCGCTGTCGTCGCTTCTCCACCAGCGCTTCTCGCTCGCGTTCCTTCTGCTCCAGCTCCTCCTGTTCTCGCTTCCTTCTCTCCTCCTCACGGCGCTCCAGCTCCTCCTGACGGCGGCGCGCCGCCTCCTCCTGCTTTTTTCTCTGCTCCTCGATCTTGCGGTTGCGTTCCGCCTCCTGCGCCGCCAGCTTGGCTTCGATGCGCCGCTGTCGCTCCTCCTCCTTCCTCTTCTGCGCCTCGAACTCCGCCTTGCGTCGCTCCTCGTCGTCGCGCTGACGCTTCTCCTCCTCCTGACGCATGCGCTCGCGCTCCTCCAGGTTCTTCTTCTCTTTCAGCTTCACGCGCTCCGCCTCCTCCTTCGCCCGTCTCTCCATGTTCGCCTTGTACCCGCTGCCCGACGTGTTCAGCGACTCCGCCTCCATCATGCGAGAGAACTTCGGCGACATCAACCCACCCCTCTTCGCCTCTTCTTTCGGCGCTTCCGCAGGCGCTGCAGGCGCGTCCTCAGCAGCCATCTCCTTCATGACGTACGCCTCTCCTCTCCGTCTCTCGACAGGCTCTCTCGACTCGCGGTTCGCCATGTCCTCCTTGCGGATTCGCTCGTCACGCTCTCTCAGCTCCTTGATCATGCCGTCCAGCTCGCGCATCTCCTCGTCGCTCCGGCTGAGCGCTCGGCACCAGTCCGCGGTGCGCGTCACATCCACGACCGAGTAGGAGGGCTTCTCCTTCTCCAGGAGAGCGAGCACGACGGAATCGGGAATGCTGGGCACAACCGGACTACACATCAACACGCCACCGCATCCATACGTCGCGCCGCCCATTCTCTCCGTCACGAACTGCACCAGCGAGCTGTAGAGCTGCTGCTTGGTCACGTCCGCCACGTCCAGCGCTTCCGCGGGGATTGACTGGTACTTGCAGACCAGCATGAACAGGTACGCGTGCGCGAAGAGCGTGCGCAGCTGGCGGACGGAGAAGGCGACGGAGTGGATGTGCAGGCGGTGGATCGCGTACTCGGAGAGGCAGTTGTCGTACTGGGACAGAAGCTGCTGGATGCACGTCGCGCGCTGCTCGGCGTCTGTGTGTGAGAGAGTAGAAACGGATATACTGGGCGAGTGGTACAGAATGCGGTGGCGCTGCAGGTCCTGGAGAGCGTTCTTCGCGGCGAAGGGCGTTTCGCTGTTCGCGACGACAATAATACTGGGGATTACTGGAGACGAGAGGGAGAACTTATCTGAAGGCTGGAGGGCTGCGAGGCGCTTGCAGAGCGCGCTCTCCACCGTCTTGCGCTTGAGCAGTTCCGAGGGACTGGCGTGGATGTTGGTGATGATTCTATCCGTGAGAGTTGCGCATCACTCGCACCCATCCAGATCCTCGATGTACAGCACAACGGGCATGTGAGTCTTGTCACGGAACTGCACACACTCGTCGAACACAGCGTTCACGTGCGGCTCGCATTCCTTCTAGTCGTCAATGGGAGCAATGAGGGATACCGCGAAGCGGGCGATCACGTCCTCACGATGCAGCACAACGTAGGGCAATTCCAGCTGCGACGCCGCAATCTACACTCTCAATGCGTGACGGAACAAGAAAACCTTGAGCGTATCCTTCTGCTGGTTGCCAGAGATGCCGAATCTAGATAAAAGGAGGAGCGAGCGCACTACTGGACAATGAAACCAAAACGATCCGTGTTCTTCACGCACTCGTCGATCGCGCCCACCAGCTCCGCCACCTTGTCTCCGTTCACGACCAAATCTTCCAGCGAAACCTACTTGTCACGCCCGCCTCGAAGGAAAACGTCGGATCCTCGCAGCACGGAGAAGAGATCGCACTTCAAATCGTCCGCAGCAATTGAATTCTTGACAGACGAGTGCTACAGGGTGATGGGCCCGCCCGTCCCCTACGAGCTTCTGAATACAATCTGTGACATCTTTATTTGAAATTAGGTTCAGAATGGAGTGAATATGCTCCTCCGCGAAGACAGCCGAATCGGGACCGTTCGTATTCCCTCTTTCCAGGCTATCGTATGCGTCGTTGATTTCACGTATGATCACCTCCATGGTTCTCCTGAATGTGTACAAATCCGAGCCTGCTCCGCTAACCAAAAGCGCCCCGAATTGTGGACTCTAACAAACAGGACGATTCCAGCTAGAAAAGAGCTAACTACACAGACGTGTTGCACTCTAAGGCATAATAGGAAGAGGATCGACCCCATAAACCTCCTTCTTCAACTGAGCATAGCGATTCCAACGACAAATCGTGTAACCCCAGTAATCCCAGTCGATCGTGCTCATCTGTGTCTGCAGGAGTCCCCACAGGAACCAGTGGAAGTCCGAGAGCATGGTGTGCTTGTGCACCGTCTCCCTCAGCTTCTCCACCTCCTCGTCGCTGGGCTCCTTTCCGAAGCGAGAGCGCAAGTACGAGCGGATGAACCGTCTCTGCTGCTCCACGGTCGGATACAGGCTATCGCGCAGAATGTGCGAGTCGGGCAGGTTGTAGTCCGTCATCCACTCGCAGAAGTGGTTGGCAATGTCCACGCCCACGGAGATCTGTCCCGCGTACTCGAAGTCCACGAACATGATGTCTCCGTCCTTGTTCATGAGGACGTTGCCGTGCTGGAGATCGTGGTGACCGAACACCACCTCGTAGTCCTCCGCCATGAACCGCGCCTTCAAGTCATCGATTTCGGGCTTGATCAGATCCAGGCGCACATTCTTGAAAATGTCATTGGTGCCTATGGATGAAATGGACGCGGAACCGCCAACAAGAATTCTTGATGCCCTCCGCCCACGAGTAGTAGTGCTTGAAGTACTCTTCCTTGTCGAGGGCAGGCAACTACAAGTCAGAACGAGGCTTCATTTCAACCGTGATGTTGTGCATCTCCGCCAGCTTGCAGGCGATCTTGTCCGAAATCTCATCGGAACGCATTTCGGGGGCAAGCAGTGGCTACGCGTTAACACCCGTTTCTATCGGTACGTCGTAACCCTCTCTCCAGATCTCCAGTCTACCACCAGGGAAGGACGAAAGAAGGCTGATTCCGAAATTCTCGTCGCTCAACTTCTTGAAATAGCGCAGTTCGTCATCTCTGTTAAAGAAGAGGTCCGTACTGCATCCGTATGCGCGAAACAGGAGAGGCTGACACACCTTGTCCTTTACGACCACTTTAAAGATGATGTTTGTCATGGCACCTAGAGAATCACGGCAATGATAGCAGAAACGCACCGCTAATTCTCGTGACGACAATTTCCTCGGGAGACTTCACGTCCCTCCAAACGGGGAGATCGTTTCCCTTTATCTTGTCGAACGCCAACTGTTGCATGTCGGTGTTTTCAGTATCGATGTAGTAAGACATACCTCTCTTTCTTTTGACACAAGAACCAACCTCTGGCGAAATATGAGACACGAAAAGAGAACCACGGGAATTGCCAAAATGCAAATGGAATGTTCCTTATTTGCTCGCAATTTCGAAATGCGACGCGCGTTGCACGAGCGTATTTGAGGAGAGCAAAGGGGCGTGGACTTATTGCACGGCTGTAGATCACGGAGTGAGGGAATCACTGCTTTGACAAGGAAATGAGTTCGTTTCATTGAGAGAGAGATAGTGAACGCGCTGCACGCATTGAAATAGAGAACGGCGCTTTCCATTCCGATTTGCCAAGGAGAAGGGTTACCACACAATTTTCACACGCTCTGTATTCTGCGATAGTGTAAACGTGCAGATTCGGTTCAAACTGGAATGCATGTCACTTCACTTCCCCTTAATCTTTCCATGGAAAACGAGGCAATCGACTGGAACAAGTACAATCTGTTCGAGAAGGCGGTGATTTGGTTTGCGCTGAACTACAAAGTGACGGTTCCCGTTCTCTTCATCATTATCACTGCTATCATGATCACAAACTGTGTCGTCGCAAACCGGATGTATGCGGAGGAAGTGCGCGTAATCCCTGGTATCCTCACTCATCCGGTAGGAAAAGGAACAGAAACGCGAGAAGAAGGTAAAGATAACCCACGCCAAGGCAGAGTACGCTGTTTGTAACAAACACGCCAATTCTCCTTCTTCAGCTCACCGCAGTCCGTGATCGCGATCGTCTTCCTAGGCGTCATCAAATCACGTATTTACTTACAAGGGACTGCCACTCTCCGTTCCCAGCATCTCCAGACTCTTCAGAACGTTCATGCCCTTCTTCACCTCACCGAACACGACGTGGTGGCCGTTCAGCCAGGGGCAGGGAACGGTCGTGATGAAGAACTGAGAACCGTTGGTGTTGGGACCGCAGTTGGCCATCGACAGAAGACCGGGTCCGGTGTGCTTCAGGGTGAAGTTCTCGTCGGGGAAACGCTCTCCGTAGATGGACTCGCCTCCCGTTCCGTTTCCGTTGGTGAAATCACCGCCCTAAGCGTTACGGATAGCAGGATAGACGAACCTGGCACATGAACTGAGGAATGACGCGATGAAGGGTGCATCCCTTGTAATGCAATTTCTTGCCCGACTTGCCCACGCCCTTCTCACCGGTGCAGAGACAGCGGAAGTTCTCAGCCGTCTTGGGAACGACATCAGCGCGGAGCTATGGGTGAAGGGGATTCGATAGTACTACCTCGAACACGATACGACCCATGTCCTTTCCACCGGCACTGAAGTCCATGAACACGAGGGGGTTTTCAGCGCGAGTAGCGAAACCACGGAGCGCAGAGGCGCCCAGTCTGGCAGAAACGCAAGCGAGTTTTGTAGCAGCAAGCATCGTTGAGAAGATGGATGAGGTTCTTTTGAAGGGCAGAAATAGGGGGTATTGCTGTGATCGATTTTGGGGGGAAAAGAGTGTTTCCGGGAAAGGGGGTGAGTGAGTGTATAGACGGATAGAGTGGGTGGTATGTTCATTTGTGGGTGAAGGGTAGGAGCGTCAATTCGCTAGGTGGATGTGTGGGACAAAGACAGGTTATCGTTACTAGCTGAAGCACTGCTGAAGAGCTCCAATGGCTATTCATAAGGAAACGATCATGCGATGACTTCCTAGCATAGTGACATCATTCTTGTACTTGAATGCATGGGGAAGCGCCAACACAGTAATACGGGGAACATCTACGCTTTAAGTCAAGCGTGAAAGAACCACTATCAACAGTGATGTGATGCGGATTGTGGAAGGCGAGGTTTTCTTCTGCTTGTATTGTAGTTGCACATGCATACTCTTCAGTTGTGAGGGTTGTGAGCCTGGGTAGGTCTAGTCCATCAACCCCCTTGTTCTGCATCACTTCGCAGTACCAGCGTGCTTGACTCTTCGTCGCTAAACTCGAATGCACTACCACCCAGTTGAATGGACACCAACGCAGGCAAGTCTATTCAGTGAGCTGAACGAAAAGGAATTACTCTCAAACACAACATGTGAACAACCACAACAAACCAAGCCGCCAAACGTGAGTGATTTGAGAGAAGGCAAGTCTAGTCATCACTCTCTGTGAATGAGAATACT